>Ga0068859_100000526_pt1 | contig 38061 bp, 68 predicted proteins | sample KBSSwiS22_FD_66585 | JGI IMG/M metagenome (GOLD analysis project Ga0068859, IMG submission 66585) | Switchgrass rhizosphere microbial communities from Kellogg Biological Station, Michigan, USA - KBS Switchgrass S2-2 | ecosystem: Host-associated > Plants > Roots > Rhizosphere > Soil ... | reverse complement strand
TTCCGAGGAATTCATTGTGGATGGTCCCGGCATCCCGTCCAGCCTGGGCGAACTTGTGGGCCAAATCGACGAGGATTGAAAATGGAAACTTGCAAGACTGACTTATTTAAGATTTTCCAAGGCGAGGACCGCGACCTTCCCATTCAAATCACCCGAAAGAATGGAGGGTCTTTTGACCTTCGGAATATCACCGAAATTTCAGTTTATTTTCCAGCCGAGGCGGATCCGCTTGTGCCGCTGGTACTTACCCTCGGCGGCGGGGAAGTCGCCATCACGGACGCCGTGGCCGGGCGATTCTCAGTCCATTTTTCGGATACAAATTCGGCATTGCTCCGCGTGGACTCCAGCCCGCAAGATCTCACCGTTGTCCTGGACGAAGGCGCGCACCCAGGCGGAACCCGCCGGATTGTTCCTTTTAAAGAAGCTTTGCTTGTTCAAAAGCAAACTCTTGTTTAAAATGATCTATGAGCCAAACGCCTCCGAACCCTCCGGCGATTCCGCCGCATGAACTCACCCCGGAATTCTTTCACCGGAAAATATCGGAGCATGAAGAGGACCTTGTAAAGGTGAAAAAAAAGGTCGGAATCGGGATTGAGGAAGGCCAGGAAGAGGGCGAATTTGTTTCCCGAAAATATATGCGGGAAAAAATACTTCCGGAGCTGACATCAATTAAGGATGGCCAAAAGAGAACACAAGTTCTCGTGGCCGGCGGAGCCTTTGCAATAATCGCGGTTGAATTTCTAATCAGGATCGGCGTCCTTCATGTGGGGTGAAAATGGCGAATTATGAAAAAGCGCGCAAACGCACCGATTTAAACGAGGGCGGATGGGGAAACAATCCCGATGACAAAGGCGGCGAAACCTATCGAGGGATTGCCCGCAATTTTTGGGGATCCTGGCCCGGCTGGGCAATCGTTGACCAGGTAAAAAAAGCCAACGGAGTGACGAAGGATCTGGACGCCCAGCTCGAGGCCGCGCCCGGCCTTTCGGATTTGGTGGTCGCTTTCTATAAACAAAACTTTTGGGATCCGTGCGGCCTCGACGGCCTCCATGATGATTACGCCGCTTTCCTCGTCTATGACGCTTTCGTTAATATCGGCCCCCCGGTGAAGCTTTGGATTCAAAAAGTCCTCAACGTTCTAAACAATCGCCAAAAACTTTGGGCTGATTTGGTAGTGGACGGTATCATTGGCGCGGGTACTCTCGTCGCTTGGAATACATGCCTTTCCCAGGGAACCTTCCGGGATCATTTTTTCAAATGCTTTGAGGCTCTCAGGGTCGCCCACTATATCGAAATCTCCACCAGGACCGAAGCTTTCGAGCAGTTTATGGAAGGCTGGCTCATCCGGTGCGAACTCAACATGCAAATTGAAAAATCTTTTTAATAGGAAAAAAAATGGAAGCTTTTTTAACTCAGCTCTGGACAGCGCTCGGCGCTGGCACCTCTCAATTTGTCGCCGCCGCCTTCGCCGCAATCCTTCCGGTGATCTCGAATCCCTATGTTCTTATTTCTGGCCCGGCAATTTACGGCGGAATGTATGCCTGGAAGCAACTCACCCCGTTCATTAAAAGGTCCAAATACGACAAAATCATTTACCGGCTTTCAACGGTCGGCATGGGGATTCTTTATGCTTTCGTTTTAATTTGGATTCGCCGATTCACGAAGTGCGACTGGCACTATGGAGAGGCCGCAATCATCGGGGCAATCTTGGGCGCTCTCAATATCCCGGTTTTTCATTTCATTATTTGGGTCGTGAATCGTAACAAAAAAAAGAAAGAGGAAAAGGCAAATGCTTAAAACTTATTTGACGGATCTGATTTTCACAAGCCCTTTTGCGGGCTCGGCCTGGATCGTTCTTTTTTGCATCATCGTTTCCAGCGCAATCATTTTTAACGCCTGGTTTCGCCGCTTCCCATTCCCCTGGGCGACCCTCGAAGACGCTTTTATGGATATTTGGGATAAAACAAAAATCTATTTGCCAAATGCCCTGTGGCAACAGGTCCTTTTGGTCACAATTTTCTTTTGGTTGCGGACCCTAATTGGACTCGAACTCTCCCTTATTGTCTCGGCTCTCTTCTTTGGCCTCATCGGCCACATGGGAAATCCTGCCCTCATGGGATGGTGCGCGGCCATGGGCTTGGTCTACTGCCTTTTTTATAATCGCTATCCCAACGTCTGGATTTTGGTCTTTGCCCACGGCTATCTCGGAACCGTTTTTCATTCCTTCACTTCGGAATCCTTCAACCAGGGAATGAGGGTTTGGCGGCGTGACTGACCCGGTAGAGGATTTAAAAAACTCCGCGAAGGCTGGAGCCGACAAGCTGGCCGCCGCCGCCCGCGATACCATCGGCTTTCTCACAATCTGGTTTCGGCGCGCGCGCTTCGTTTATGACCTTCTCTCCCTGGCTGGGATTGTGGTCGCAATTTTCTATTTTCATTCCATGCGAATGAAGAGCCAGGCCGCCGACCAGGAAATCAAAAAATATAAAGAGGCCGAGAAAGTCCTTCTCTCCAGCCTGGCCGAGCGCGCCAAGGTGGAAACAAAAATAGAATATCGGATCCTGACAAACACAATCGCTTCCGAAAAGGCAACGGCGGAAATAAATGAAATCAAAAGTAATTATGCGGGCGTTTCTAACTGGCTTGACGCTGTTGATCTTTACCGCGCGGGCCGATGAAATCCCCTTCGATATTTTCACGAACAATTATTTGGGGATCGGCTTCCGGGCTCCGGTTGTTCCGGATGTTCTCTCCCGGCTCCGCCTTTCGGAAAAATATGAATCTGAGCTTTTGCGCCGAGAACAAATTATTTTCGATCTCCGCCTAAACCTCACGAACTACCGGGCCGATAAAATGGACGCTCTTGCCCTGGCCGATCAATTCCGCGCCGAGGCAACCGTCCAAAAACGCGTGGGAGAGGCGAAGGCGGCCACGGGCCTATTTATAGGCCTTGGGGCTGGAGCGGGGGCCGGGGCGGGCTTAACGCTCATCCTGGACGGCCTCATTCGCTCCGAGCCCGCCGTTTCGATCTTGGGGGGGGTGCTTCTCCTGGCCGGTGGAACCGTGGTTGTTATAGTAAGTCTTCCGGATCCTTTAAAAAAAATCCCAAAATAGCGTCTTTTTTCTCTCCAGCCCTTGCATTGTATGGCATACTATGCCATAATATTACATATAAGGAAGCGGGGGAAAGAATGAATCAGAGCGAAGAAGACGAAATCAAAATGGTGCGCCGCTTTGAGCGCGCGGATTTCAATAAGTTTTTGAAGCGAAAGCTTGCCGAGGCCTATCCAGACCACAAGTTTTCGGTGAAAGGATCGACCGGCACGGCCTGGTCCTACATCCATGTGAAAAGCGAGACGGTGAGCCATGAGAAGGTTCGGTCCGTGATTGGTCGGTACGACTCCCAGGACAGGGACCCAATGACGGACTACGGCGGGAGCGGATGGAAAATTTCAATTCAAGCGCCTTATGAGGAATATCTTCGAGCCTCGGCAATTTGGAATAAATTCCTTTCGACCCGTGGTACGCTTTCCGATTTCATAAATCATAATTATTCGGCCTCGGAAATTTACCTGGAGATCCCGGAGGGAGAAGGAATAAAAGAACTCTCCGAGTACCTCTTTCACCACATGCGGAATCTTCGGCGGATCACTTCCCGCCCGGCGGTCGCATGAGAACCAAGGCGCTGGAGGCTTTCAAATTGGTGGTCTTTTGCCTGGCAATGGTCGGCCCATCCTTCCACATTCTGGTGGTCGACTTTTTCCGCTGGGTCATTTCAGTGTTGAGGGGATGAAAATGGACGAACAAAAAGAAAATACCATCCTGGAATATTGGACCCGCCGGGTGGCGCGGGATCCCATCGGAACGGCCAGGGAGGCCGCCGAGCTTGAAATAAATATCCGCCGCGCCGAAGAGGTCCGGGCCGAGCGCATGAAGGCCGAAGCCGCCATGCTCGAAGGGCTCCAGGCAAAAATTGACCAATACCACAAGGCTTTCAATTTCGTGATCGACAAAACTTTAGAAGGCATCGGTGATGCCGAGGGAAAAAAATGAATAACGAATCCGGAGACCTTTCGAAAGCAACATCGTGGGCCGAGCATATCCTTTCCGAGCTTCGAGTGGCGATGAAAAAACATCCTCCGATGAACTCCGCGCACGAAGGCTGGGCGGTTATAAAAGAAGAGCTTGACGAGCTTTGGGATGAAGTGAAAAAGCGTCCAAGCTCCCGGAGCCTAGACCGGATGCAAGACGAGGCCACGCAGGTGGCGGCTATGGCTATCCGATTTCTTTGCGACATCAAAAAATGAAGACCGGCGACTTTCTCATTTACAAGACCGGAGAGCGCGCCCAAATCCTTGCCCAGGCTTCCTTCAAGGGAAAGGCGATGCTCCAGATTGAAGAGCCGAATATTTTCATGGGCTCGGCTCCGATCTGGCGGACGGTTGTAGAGGTCGAAAAGATGATTCATTTGGGAATTTGGAAAATTGAGCCTGGAAATGTTGCATAACATGAAATAAGATGCCACAATTTCCCAGGAGGTAGAAAATGACATCAGCCAAAAAATCAGACGAAAAACGAACCGCGAATTATTATTTAGGTTCCGAAGTAGTCGAGGCGGTCGCCCTGGTCGCCAAGCGCCCGGAAGTGGACATCAGCCCTTCCAAGCTTGCCGCGCGGATCCTGAAAAAAAGCCTTGAAAAGGAATATGGAGTAAGTTTCAAAAAAAAATAGGAGTTCAACCACATGGGAAAGCAACCACAAGGGCAAGCCACCCTTCCCGCCGAGGCTAAAAAATTCACGGGCAAGACGAAAGCCCAGCTCGATTTGTCCGTGGCGACCCAGCGAAACGCACAGACGAATGTCGGCCAGCTCGATTTGATGATTGAAAAAGCCATCGAATCGAAGGCCGCCGTCGAGAATTTAGAAAGGCTTCTCAATTTGAAATACGAATATGAGAAGCGCGAAAACGAGAAGGCCTTCCATGCCGCCTTTTGCGAAATGCAAGGCGAGTTCCCGACGATCAAAAAAGGCCATTCTGTAAAGGTTGACGGGAAGGTGGTTTACAAATATGCCGCCCTGGAAGACATCCTTCGCCAAATCCAGCCGGTTTTAAAAAAATTCGGCTTCGCTTATTCCTGGTCTGAGAGCATGGCCGAGAGTAAAGAGTACAAGCGGATTATTTGCAAAATCAGCGGCCACGGTCATTCTGAAACCGCCTTCACAGACGTGCCGGTCATGGGCGCTTCAAAAATGACGAATGCGGCGCAACAGGCCGGATCCTCTTCAACCTATGGGAAGCGCTACAGCCTGGTCGGGATCCTCGGAATCATGACGGAGGACGATGACGATGGGCGCGGAGTTCAGCCCGCCCCGGAGCCTCAGCGCGCCGAGCCCAGGCCGCCGAGTGCCGCCAAGCCTTACCCCATGGCAAAGAATCCCGAAGTCACGCATGACTTCGACGGCATGGCCTTGGAAATAAACGGTTGGCGGAAGACCCTCAAATGGGGAAAGGTGGAATGGGAAGCCTTCCTCACTCAGACTCTAAAAATCGACTCCTCGAAAACATCGGTTTCCTGGGTCTCTCTTTCATCGGAACAAAAAATTAAACTTCATTCAGAGCTTCGGCATGAAATGAAAAGCGTGGGGCTTTTAAAATGAGCGAAATTCAAAACGGATATAGCCGGGTCACGGAAGTAATTTCCTCGATTGATCCGGACAAAAAATTGCAAAAGGCGAAGACCGAGCGGATGGACCTTGTGGAGGGCGCGGCCAGGCGCGGGAAGATTTTGCACATCCTGGCCGAAAGGATATTTTCCGGGAAGCCTCTCACGCCTGGCGACATGGTTCTTTTGAGTACCTTCGGGGCCAAGCGCGTGGACGCCATCACCTGGGTTTCCAACCTCCAGGCATTCCACAAACTCCAGGGGAAGAAGCTCATCCAAAAATCGAAGCGCTTCCATGACAAAAAAACCAAGATCACCGGGGAGCTGGACTTTGTTTTCTCCGGCCCGGAGCTTTCGGACTTGAAGACCGGGGCGATGCCGACCACAATCAAAGCCCAGCTCGGTGCCTATGCCTGGCTCGGAAAGATCAAGGGGAAGCGGCATTCATGTATTCATGCGCCGCTCGGAAAAAAGCCGAGGGTCCATTATTTCACCGCCGAGGAATGCCGGGCCGCCTGGCAAAAAATCCTTTCCGCTTTCCTTAAAAAGAAAGTATGACACGGGCGGATCTATGGTTTGAGGCTTTGGCCTGGCTTGATCTGAGCGAAGATTTTTCTAAGGAGGTGCGAAAAGATACATTTGAAAGTCGAAGCGCAATAAAAAAAGGAATCGAAATTTTAGAAAACGAGGAAAAAAATGACCACAAAAAGCAAAGCGAAAATTCTTGATATGGAGCCGGTCGGCCCAGGGCCAGCGGCGGGGATCGGCCTTTCGGACATTGCCACAATTCAAAAGACCCCGGACGTAAAGAGCGCCATGAAGGGCGCGGATGATTTCCTGGCCACCGTCAAGGCGCTCCAGGTAACCGACAAAGAGTCCCACGCCATCGCCGTGAACTACGGAAAAGAGGCGGACGTCAAGGCGAAGCAAATCAAGGCCATGATTGAGCGCTATACCGGCGGCGTGGCGGCCTGGATCAAAGACGTGAAGGCGCTCTTTTCTCCCAAGGTGGACGCCTATGCCGCCGCGAAGAAAGAGGCGGTGGATAAAGCGGTGGCCTATCAGGTCGCGGAAATGGAGCGCGCGGACGCCAAGCGGAAAGAAATCGAGGCCGCCCAGGCCTTGGAGCGCTCCAAAGTACACACGAAAGCAATCCGGGATCTTGTGAATAAAATCGGGGTGCAGTTTGACACCCTCAAAGCCTGGATCAAAAAGGAATACCGGGTGGAGCTGGAGGACATTCAGGACAAATTTCTTCTCCCTCTCGGCGAGGCGGCCCTGGAAGAGATAAAAGAAAAGCTCATCCGCCGGGCCGAGAAGGAAAAGCCGGAGGCGGCGGCCGCAATTCAAAAAATCGCGGATCGGGAAGCGCCGGTCCAGGCTCCGGTCGAAGTCCAGGCTCCGGCGAATACCACGAAGACCGGGGAAGCAAGCCTCACCATTCGAGGCCGGACGGTCTATGAAGTAACCGACTTCGAGAAAATACCGCCCGCTTATAAAAAAACGGTCCTGGACGAGGAAAAGATTGCCGAGGCGGTTGACGCCGGGCTCGGCAAAAGTATCCCAGGGATTCGGGTTTTCAAAAAATACGGCGGGGCGCTTAAATGAGAGATCAAAACTTCTTTCATTTGGTTGGCCGCCTCACCCGCGACCCGGAGCTTTCCTATACCGCCGGGAACAAAGCCCTTTGCAAATTCTCCATCGCTTGCAACCGCGGCAAGGGAGAGGATGAAGTGGACTTCTTCGAGTTGAACGCCTGGGAGAAGCTGGCCGACATCGTGGCGCAATATGCGAAGAAAGGCCAACAGGTGATTTGCTCCGGGCGCATCCGCCAAAATCGGTGGGTGGACAAAGAAGGCCAGAAAAGAAACAAGATCGACTTTACGGCCTCGGATGTCCAGCTTGTCGGGCGCTCAGGCGGGGCGGAGGGCGGAGCGCCGCCTTCTCAATCCAGGCCAGCACAGAGGCCACCAGCGCGGCCCGCCGGGGCTCCCGCGAATGATCCCATCGACTTCGAGCCTTTGGCGGACGATGAGGTGCCTTTTTAATTGCGCCGGGTAAGACAAGGAAACGGAGCTTGGGGTGGGTTGTGAGAGACGTGCCGCCAAGCACCGGCCCGGAATCCCTGGGAGGGAACGGTTACAGGCTGGGCTCCGCGCGCCCTCCCAAAAGCGCGGAGCCTGGCCTTTTTTGAGAGGAAAAAATGAACATCCGAATTTTAATCCGCATTGACGATGACTTCCGGGTCGCCCAGGAGGCGGTTTCCTATTCAGAAATAAAAACCTTGGGAGGCCCAGCGGCGGAAATGATCGGGGCGAAAGTCAAGGGTCTTGTGGAAACTATCAAATCTGAAAAAGCGAAAGAGGAAAAAAATGGATAATGGAAATTTAATCCGGGTCGCCAACCTTTTGGCCGAAGGAAAAATAGACGAGGCGCGCGAACGCCTGGACGAGATCATCACCGGCGGCCAATTTGTGGCGAATCCCGGAATGGAGAAGTTCAAATACTGGTTCCGGCGGCATACCGCAATCACCAAAATTCGCGCGGCCTATCTCGCCATCGACGGGAAGGACCTCATCACCGGCGGGGATCGGGGAATTTGCGCGCTCATCATTCGCGGCACCCAGGAAGCGGAGAAAAAGGCATGAATGTTTCACGGGGAACTCCCACGGAAACCTTGAAGAAATGCTCCAGGTGCGGGGCCTCTCATCGGCGCAAGAACTATTTTTGCAAAAAGTGCCACGCCGCCTATATGCGGGAATGGCGTAGCTTCAACCCGATGAATGCGGAACAGAAAAAAAGGGAGAATTGCCGATCCTATGCGAACGTCTATCAGCGGCGCGGGCTCCTCATTCCGAAACCTTGCGAGATTTGCGGTGCAAAAGAAACAGAAAAGCATCACCCGGATTATTCAAAGCCGCTTTCCGTGATCTGGTATTGCCGACCTTGCCATTTGAAAAAGCATTTAAGAAAAAGAAGGGGGACTGAATGAGTCTTTATTGTCACAATGAAAATGAGCATCGTCGAAAGGCCGAACAAGATGCGCGATATAACAGGCGCGACCGCGACATGTATGAGCATCATTCCTTCGACGATTGCAAAAAGGCCTACACCGATTCCTACGACCGCGAATATCGGAGACAGGAAAGACTTCGTGAGGAACGCGAAGAAGAAGAACGTGAAGAGGCGCGGCGCATTGAGCACCAACGGGAAATGAGAAGGCGAGCCGAGGAGGCCGATGAGGAGGCCGAACGAATGCGCCTAGAAGAAAACGAATACTGGCGAGGAATGGAAGAGCAGGAAGGGCATCCGATCCGAGAGGATGAGAAGGGGCAATTTTAATGGATTCTGTTTTTTGCCCATATTGCGGAGAGGGAGCCGAGCGCGTGACCGGATGGCACATATACCCGCAGCGTTACGACCTTTGGGAAAAAAGATTTTTTCTCTGTAGGCCTTGCGGTGCTTATGTGGGCTGCCATCCCAATGGGAAGCCGCTGGGTCGCCTGGCGAATGCCAGCCTGAGAAAAGCAAAACAAAAAGCCCATGCCGCCTTTGATCCCATTTGGCGAAGCGGGAAAATGAAGCGCTCCCACGCCTATTCCTGGCTGGCCAAACAGTTGGGCATTCCAAAAGAACGGACTCACATCGGTGAGTTTGACGAAGCTATGTGCGCCAAAGTCTTGGAGGTTTGCAAGTGAGCGATTCAAAATCCGGAATGCCCAAAGCGGCGGGGATGTGGAGAAGGCAGTCATCAGATTTTAATAATCTGAAATTTGGGCTTTCAAAAATCATTGACGGAGAAGTCTATTATCTCGACGAATCGCCGGAAGCAATTTCCGAGGCGAGGCAAGAAAAAACCTTGCAATGGTTCAGGGATGAATGGGTAAAAGAGGGGGCCAATGGAATGAAACTAGCCGCTTCTCTGGCCAGGTGCAAAGAGCAAAGGGACAATTTTTTGGATGTGGTCGAATTGATGATTAGGCGCTTTGAAGTCGAAGCGCCAAAAAGCGATGATGAACTATTCCGCCAGGCTTGGGCGGCGGTTTATGACTGCGAAAAAGGTTTTTGAAATGAATCTCCGGGACCTAAATAAAAGTGAAGCCGCTGTCCTAGACGCCGCCGTGCGCCTCCAAAGCACGAACCCGGCGGCCATTGTCTCGGCAACCGGCTTCAAATACGGATCCGTCTCCGGGATCCTCGCCAAGCTCCGGAAGAAAAAAGAGCTTCCCAGGATGATAGAAACCTCCGAAGGAAAAGTGCGCCTAGTATGAGCGGCGAAAATAAAGATTCAATGACCCGCTTTGCCGTGATTCGTCGGGCGGCTGGCGGTCCGGTGCTTCTCCAAGACCTCGAAAGGAATCACCGCCTCGACAAATGCGAGGACGGGGACGTGGTAAAGGCCAAAGTGGTGGTCCCTCGAAAAATCGAGAGCCACAATCTTCTCCAGGCCGCAATCAAAGAGGCTTTCAAATCTCTCCCTGAGCGGATGGTTTTGAAGGACACAATCTTTTACACCTTTGAAGGGTTCTATGAATGGATCAAGGCGGAGGTCGGCTTCGTGCGAATCGTTCGCTACCGCTTCCAGGGCGAAGAGATCGAAAGGCGCTACCCGAAGAGCTACAAATTCACCGAGTGCGGCCAGGACGAATTTGACGATTTCTTCCAGCCGGTCCTGGATAAACTGGCCTGGGTCCTCGGCTTCAAAGACTCCGGCGAAATGATGGACCATTTCATCCGGATATGGGAAGAGCATCGGGTGGCGCGGGCGATGCTTGGAAAGGCAATCAAAAGTTATAAATTAAAACAAGGGGCGAAGTATGAGTCAGGAAGATAAATCTATTCCGGCATTTCCTAGATTTCCAATGATATTTCCCGATTTGAGCATCCCACAGGGAAATCTCGATATAACCTATCGGCAATGGCTGGTCGGCCTGGCGATGCAAAGCATTATCCAAAAAAGCGTATATCCGCTTTCCTTAAATGCGGCATGGGCCGATTTTGCACAAATGGCCCACATGCAAGCGGACGCGATTCTCGCCTTTCAGGAAAAAGAAAATGCCCGTTGATCTCCGCCGCTATCCTCCAGACTGGAAGGAAATTTCAAAGGCCGCGAAAGAGCGCGCCGGTCACAAGTGCGAGTTTTGCGGCGCGCCGAATCATTCGCTCATTGTCCGGGATCTGAAAGACCCTTTTAATTTCAGGGTAGTTAAGGGAATGGAGATCGAAGTGGCCTTCCTGGACGGTGAGAAAATCACAAAGGTTATTTTGACGACCGCCCATCTTGGGGTGTCGCGCTGGAGGTGTCAAGATCACGGAATAGTTCTCGACGCTCCAATAATAGGAAAAAACTTCCTCTGTCCAAAATGTTTTGACACTCGATTCGACGGTGCTTGTGTTTTAAGTATTGAGCCAGGCGACAAACACGACAAAATGGATTGCCGCCCGGAGAATCTCGCCGCCCTTTGCCAGCGCTGCCACCTTCGACTCGACATCAAAGAGCATGTGGAGAACGCGGCGCGGACGAGGGAACGGAAGAAGGTCGAAGCGGGAAATATTCTTTTACCAGGGATTTAAAAAAAAGGGGGAATGATGAAAGTGGAAATCGAAATAGAGCCAAGGGAGGTGCGCTTCCTGATTGAGCGGTCGGACGCGTGCAATTCCGACTATCGGAAAAGGCTTTTGGATAGCTGGAAAAGGTACGACCGCAAGGGCAGGGCCAAGCGAAAAGAAATCCTCATTCTTTTGAGGATTGTGGATCAGCTTGTACGCGACTATGAGAAAAAGAAGGTGGCCAGCGATGTATTGTGATATTGATGGTCCAAGTTTTTACCGCGACCAAGTAGTGAAGGCCCGCAAAGAACACAAATGTTGTGAGTGTCGCGCGCCCATTCTGAAAGGCGAATCCTATTTGGATATTTCCGGAAAGTGGGAGGGTTCGTTCGACACTTTTAAACAGCATCTTTTATGCCGGGACGCTTGCGTCTTTATCCGGGACCGGTTTCAAGATGGCGATTGCATTCCTTTCGGATGGCTCCCGCAATATTTACTTGATTCCGTGATTGGTAAAAAAAATCCGGAGGACAGAGAGTTTCGTTCAATCATTGCAAAAATAATTTGGAGGGAAAGGAAATGGAAGCGGCACAATTAGACTTCGGGATCTTCGAGGATGAGCCAGGGAAGGCCGACCAGCGGAAGCGCGACATTGAGCGCGGGGAGCGCCTTCGGGTGAAAGGCATAGAGCAAGCGGTGAGCCACGCCGAGGCCGATATTGAAAACTGGACGGCGGGGGCGATGGCCCATTTCAAAACCTTTCTCTCCGGACTCGACTTCTCGGAATTTATGTGCGAGGAAGCGCGCACCTGGGCGGAGAGTCGCGGCTATCCGAAGCCACCAACGAAACGCGCCTGGGCCGGGGTTATCATAAAGGCGAAGGCCGCCGGGCTCATTGAGTGGGTTTCGGTCGGAAAGGTGACGAACCCGAAGGCGCACCGCGCCCATGCTTCGCTTTGGAGGAAAAAATAATGCAACAGAAAATTGAAGACCATCTTCGTAAACACTTTTGGATGCTCCCGGACTCAATAATTCGAGAGATTGCCAAAAAATTAAACCGGGAAATTATCAAAAGAGGCCAAACTTTTTGGAAGGAAAAAGGCCTTGGAGATTGACCGCCTAGCTGGGAGCTTTTACAATCAAGGCGTGGGCCTTGTGGTTGGGCTCCCAAAGGACCAGCCGGGCCGACGAAAGTTTGCCCGGCCCCTTTTTCTGGTATAAAATTAAACCGGTCATTCGACTCCTTCCCGCCGCCAAACCCTCCGGACTCGCTATCCGGAGGGGGCGGGTTTCTCGGAGCGAATGAACCACAGGAGAAAATCGAATGTCACTTCCTAAAATTTCACATACCCAGGTTTCAAACGCCTTCATTGATTTTGAAATGAAACGGGTTTCAGGAAACAGCACAAAGGCCTTTTTGATGATCTCCCGAAAGACGATCGGGTGGCATAAAGAGGTTGATCGAATCGCCCTATCTCAAATAATAAAGTTTTGCGGCTTTACCAGGAACACGGCAAGGAAAGCTATCGAAGAGCTTTTATCCCTGAACCTTGTAATCATGGAGCGCACCGGAAAGGGCAAGGGGATCAAAACCACGTTTGAAATAAACTACGATGCAATAGGGCAAAATCTTACCCATACCGAAAATGACAATGGGGCAAATTCTCCCCCTATAGAAGAATCAAATGGGTCAGAAATTGACCCTTTAATTCCTCCTAATGGGGCAAATTCTCCCCCCACAAAAGAAAGTCTTTTAAAGAAAGAATATAAAGAAACTAAAGGGAAGCGCCGAGCGCTCCCGGATCTTTCGGACATGGATCTGGAAGTCGTAAAGGCCGTCATGAAAATGGTCCGGCACTTCGGAGCCATTGAGCGCGAAGCCCGCGAAGGGGACAAGACCTACTTCTCCGTGGTCTACTTTGTGAGCCGCGCCGACTATACCCGCGAATCCTGGACCGACACAATCAAGCTCATGACGGAATGGCTCACCTTTCAAAAGGAAAGCAAAATTCCTACCTGGCCGCTGGACGAGAAGGGCCGCGCCAAGTGGGTGGTGAAGGAAATCGAATATGCCGCCGAGCTTATGAAGGCTTTTGGATATGCCGCGGTGAAGGCTGGGCTCCTCAAAATATTGAAGCATCATTTCTGGAAAGACTCTTTCTCTTCTCTCGGCCAGTTCAATAAAGCCCTGATTCAGACGGAGGCCCGAAATGGAAAATGACGAACCAATCAAATCTATAGGCTCCTCGGATTTTATTAGTGGCTTCGAGGCGCGTTTTCTGGAAAACTCCGGTCTTCAATGGACCGGGGAGCGATGCGGAAAAGCGGTGGCGCGCCGGGTATATCGCCGCGACCAGAACGGGGACTATGATTTTGTTCCCAGTGGCTTCGAGGATTGCCAGGGCAAGATTTATTCCAGGAAGTCGAACGGGGAAAAAATAGAGTGCCAGGAATGCGCCAACCGCCTGGACGCTTTCGCGGATGACCTGGTGGACATGATGCGTCGGTCTGGAACGCATTTCATCGGGGGGCATACAAACCAATTTGCGCCATTTAAAAAGGCTTTTGAATCCACGGAAGTCTCCGGGATTTCCTGGCCCGATGCGGCGGCCCTGGCAAATAAAAAATTTGCAATGCTGCCGCTTCCACCAAAGAAGGCCGACCCCTCGACGGAGAAACTTTCCCGTGGAAAATAAAATCGACCTCCGCCTCGGCGACTGCATGGAGCTTTTCGCCTCGACCGAGAATGACGCATTTGACTTGGCAATAGTTGACCCCTGGTATGGAATCGGGATGTCTCGAGGAGCTACCGGGTTTATGAATAAACGATGGACGGCGGGGGCTCCGGAAAGTGACGAGCCACCGCCGCCGCAATTCTTTTCCGAGGTTCGTAGGGTTAGCAAGGAACAAATTATTTGGGGTGGAAATTACTTCCTCGAATATTTGGGGAATTGTAAATCGCCAATTATTTGGGACAAAAAAAACGGAGATAATTATTTCGCGGATGGGGAAATGGCATGGACCTCATTTAAGGGCGGGGCGATGAGGATTTTTAGACACCAATGGTGTGGAGTTTTCAAAGAAAGCGAAAGGGGGAATGTGATGATTCACCCATGCCAAAAACCGGTGGCGCTCTATAATTGGCTTTTGGAAAAATTTGCCAATCCTGAATTTAGGATCCTGGACACCCATGCCGGATCCGGCTCCCTGGCTGTGGCTTGTCATCGGTTCGGATGCCGATATGTCGGAACTGAAATAAAGCCGGCTTATTTCCTGGCCGCCTCAAAGCGCCTGAAAGAAGAACAGGCACAAATGAATTTCTTTGACACGGCCTTGCCTTTAACCTAAACTATGAAACAATATGCCAGATATGACGGCGCATTTCAGAGAGCAATTTGTGAAAGAGATTCTGTTTGTCTTCGATGTTTCCAACCGGCCCAGCGCTCACAATCTTTGCGGATCATCAATCTTTCCGCGCACCATGTCCTTGACCGCGATAATCTGGCCGCCCGCTGGGATCTCAGAAACGGTCTTTCGTTTTGTTGGGGCTGCCATTCATGGGTAGAACAAAATCCAAAAAGAGGGAATCCGGAATGCCACAAGCTCTTAGTCAATCTTCAAATCTGGCCGGATCTCGAAACCTTCGAGCGGTGGCGGCATTTAATAATAAATCGCCTTCCCCTTCCCCCGGATCTCCACTCTCCGGAGTCGTGGGTCGGGCCGGAAAATATGGCACCGTGGCCGCCAGCCCCTACACTTCAAGATTTCGGAAGGATCGAATGAGAACCCGAATTGTTATTTTTCTGGCCGGTGTCCTTCTCGGCTGGGCGTTTGGATCAACTCTCCGGGCCGAGAGCATCGGGAATCTCTTCAAGGATTCGGACATGAGCTTCCACGCCTCCGATGTCCAAAAGCTCGACCGCTTCCTAGCGAATTTCCCAAACTGCAAAATTGACCGAGCGAAGCGCGCGCATATCGTCGCCGCTTGCACGAAATACAACATCGGGATTTTTTGGGCTCTCTCCAGGATGCAAGTGGAGCAGGGCGTGGTGATAAATTTTGACCCTCGCTTTTCGGACATCCGCCTGGCCCGGTGCTTCTCCTATGGTCTCACCACGGAAATAAAAACTGTCGGACCGAAGTTTTGCCCCTATATCGGATTCGAGGAACAGGTGGAGCAAGCCGTCCGGGTCATGCGCGCCCGCGCCGATGAGTGGCGGCCAGGGATGAAGGCCTGGGTTGAAGAATTCGGATGGGTCGAATGCAAGACCGCCGCCACTTTTTCTTTCCACCGCTACAATTCCCGATGGGGCGCGGCCTCGAATTACGGGGTTTACAACATGGGGAATTCCCTTTTTGTTACCGTTTTCAATCAACTCCGCCCGCTTTGGGATCGGGCTTGACCCACGCTAAAATGAAACAATCCATCCTTAAATATTTATTCGCTTGGCTCATGGGCATTTTTAAAACCGGCTTCAATCCATGGGGCAAATCAAGTTTCAGATTTCACGGAGGTAAACCAATGAAATCAATTCTCTTTCTCGTTACGTTCCTCTTCGCTTTCGCAAGCGCGGCGGACATTTCTCTTTTCGTAGGGCCGCAAGCCAAGACCTTCAAAGTCAAAAAGACGGCGGGAATCTTTGCCACGGTCGATGCGGATACTTCGGATGTCGGCGCGCAAGTCGCGGTCGGCGAGGACGGGGAATCTCTCGAAGTGGTCGGGGTTTACTCGCCCTATTTCAAATCGGTGGAGAAGGGCGGCTGGCATTGGACCGAGCTTTTCAAATTCTCTACTCCCTCAAACGCCACGGTTGATCCGAACGGCAAGGGATACCAGGGCGTGGCGACTCTCGCCGAGCCGAATAAGAACGATTTGAAAATGCCGAATCCTATTTTTCCTCACGAAAAGATCACGGTTGCCGCCACCTGGCCGCAATGGGTGGTTGTGAAAAAGAACGGAGTGACCGGAAAAATCTATATTGAAGCCGGGGATCTTATTTATTGATTGAAGGCCCGGCGGGAAACCGCCGGGCAATGTCGCGGGGTGGAGAAGCCCGGTTATCTCGTCGCGCTCATACCGCGAAGGCCGCAAGTTCAAATCTTGCCCCCGCTAATTTTTAAAAACCACAAAGGAAACCACAATGAAAAACCACATTTTCATTTTCTCTTTTCTCGCCCTCTTCTCTTTCGGATTCGCCCAGGAGAAAAACTTCTCAATCGTCGATTACTGGAAAGCCTATAAAGACAAAAATGACGGCTATGCCCAGGTTTTCTACCTGGGATATATCGAAGGGGTTATTGACATGACCCTGGCAATCAAATTCAAACGGGTCGCCCCGGCCTCCGTTGGCTCCAGCATGAGTCAAGTCGGGTGGATTGTGGGGAAGTATCTCGACGAGCATCCGGAGTTCTGGCAAAAGTCGAACATCAGCCTGGTCATTGATGCCTTGGTCGCGGTGAAATATCTGGAGAGCCCGAAGTGATTATTGAGCTTCGCCCCCTGGAATCGGTGAAGCCCTATTCCAGAAACCCGCGCCTAAACGAAAAAGCCATTGAGGCCGTGGCGCTTTCCATCCGGCAATTTGGATTTCGACAGCCCATCGTAGTCGATGAGCAAGGGGTCATTATCGCCGGGCACACCCGCTGGCTGGCCGCTCGGCGCTTGAAGATTGCCGAGATCCCGGTGCATGTCGCCGCCGATCTCTCCGAGGCCCAGGTGCGCGCCTACCGCATCGCGGACAATAAGGTGGCCGAGGCTTCGACATGGGATTTCCCCGTCCTGGCCGCCGAGCTGGAAGCGATCGTGGCCCAAATGGGGACAGCTTCTTATTCTGGATTCTCAGACGAAGAATTGAAAAAAATACTCGACTCTTTGAAGGCTCCCGCCCCGGATGAATGGGACGCGGCAATGAGCGGAATTCCTGAGTCTGAGCGCTCGAATTTCAGGACCATGACTTTCGGCCTTTCGGCCTCCCAGGACGCCATCGTCAAGGACGCTCTCGCCAAGGCGAAAGCGGACGGCGGCTTTGAAGATTCGGACAATAAAAACGAAAACGGAAATGCCCTGGCCCGCGTGGCCGCCTTCTATCTCGAAAATGCGTAGCGCGAAGGAAATCATTCTCAGGCCGGTCACCAGCCGGGAAGGAAACGAATTTATAAAGCGGGTCCATTATTCTGGAAAGACGGCCAGCAACAGCCAGTTTCATGTCGGGGTTTTCCTCGACGGGAGCATGGAAGGGTGCCTTCAATTCGGCCCTTCGCTCGACAAGTCCAAAATTATCGGCCTGGTCAAAGATACCAAGTGGAACGGATTCCTGGAGTTGAACCGCATGGCCTTCACCGATGCTCTCCCGAAGAACTCGGAGAGCCGGGCAATATCTGTTTCAATGCGCCTTCTCCGGAAGCACAAGCCGGAAGTCGAATGGATCGTGAGCTTTGCCGATGCCACGCAATGCGGGGATGGGACCATCTATCGCGCCTCCGGCTTCGTCCTCACCGCCATCAAAAAGAACGCCTGGCTTGCCAGGCTCCCCAGCGGGGAAGTAATTCACAAAATGACCCTTTCGAGCAATCCGACCCAGCCGCGCCCGGAGCTTGGCGGTCGGACTTTCTTCGACATCACCGGCGGCGGCCAGGGCTTCAAGGAATATGTGAAGGCCGCGAAAGCGGAGCTTCTCGAAGGATTCCAAATCCGCTATATTTATTTTCAAAACCCAGCGGCGCGGGCTCGGCTTGCCGTTGCGGAACTTCCTTTCTCCGAGATCGAAAAGCAGGGCGCGGCGATGTATCGCGGCCAAAAGCGCGGGGACAGCATGGCGGTTCATGCGTCCGGGCACCCCCCGGAAGACGGCGGTTCGAATCCGACCTCCCCGCTCCATTCCCAGGGAGAAAAATAACCATGGCTTGCGACTGCATTTCTAAGATTGAGAAGGACACCAATACCTCGATTGACGCGGCCCATTCTTTCGGGGGAGGGCGCTTCGCCTATTTGAATTACACGGCGAACGACGATGTGCGGAAAAAGAAAAAACGGTCCGTCCTGATTGCCACCTACTGCCCATTTTGCGGGAAAAAATATAAAGAGGAAAAAGCGTGACCCTCAAAGCCTGGCATCGGCTCCGGGCCGGAAGCCTCATTCAATCGGCCAGGACCGGCGTCCTTCGCTCCGTCCTCAAAGCCCGCCGGGGATATGTGAGCCTTCGGGTCATCCGCCGGGCGAAGAAGAAGCCGCGCTCCCTCATCCGGACCACGGTTTACGTCTCATGCGACCGGAAGAATTTTAAAGTCTTGAAGTTTTAAGAGGGTCAAAATGAAACTGTTTTCAAAGCTATTCGCCTTCATTCCCGCCGCCGAGCGCCGCCCCTGGTGGGCTGGCCTTTGGCATTACGCAACGGACCGACCAGGCTCCCGCATTGCCCCGCTTGGCATAAACTACGTCCTGGCATTCACTTGGTTCCTTTGGAAGGCCATCCGGCGGCCTATTTTTGCCAGATGGGCGCGGAGCATGGATGTTTCCGAGCGGGAGTTCATGTTGAGACGGGAGCGCCGGGCCGCTCTTGCCGATATAGCGGCCATAGCGAAAGAGGAAAGAGAATCCGAGAAGAAGGATTTTTAGGCCCTTTCTGAGGATTACTGAGTTTTACTGAGAAGTTCTGAGAAATAGGGGAAAAGGGAAAAAACCATGAAACGGATTGCTATTTTCTGGTGGCGGATTCGATTCGCCGCGCTGGCAATGCTTCGGCTCCGTTGCGGCCCGGTCTTCGCCTGGAGGCTGGCCACCGCCGATTTTGACGGCGGACTTTGGGAAGAAGGCGTTTCCCCACGCGAAGCCCTGGACACAGAGCTTTCTTACTGGAAGGACTAGAATATACCCATGAGCGAATCCGATTCCACCGCCAAGATTGACCCGCCGCCGCCCATGAAGTGCGATAAATGCGGAAAGACCGGCGCGACCGTTCGGCAATCCTTCCGCATGACCTTTATCAGGAAAGGCTTTCGCCCCCGACCGGCCAGGGCTTGCGAATCGTGTATAGTGGTTCTCGCCAAGCAAGGGAAGACATTTTGAAAAAGCAAAAGCCTCTCAATCCTCGACAGCGCGCCTATCTCAAAGCTCGCATCAAAGGGGCCACGAAGAAGAAGGCCGCTCTCGCCGCTGGGTATGCGGAAAGCACCGCGGACAATGCCAAGCACAAGATTGAATCCCTGGTAGGGAAAAGTAGGATCCTCTCAATGATGCGCCGGGCCGGTTTGGACATGAAAACGCTTCTCGGCGGCCTCAAAGAGCAGACCCGCGCGGAAGCTAAGGTCCTATCGGCATCGGTGAAGTCGGTTTCCCTGGACGCAAAGCAAAACGAGGTCGAGGCCACCCAAAAGGTCTATGTGAGCGCCCCGGACAATCCCGCGCGTAACCGGGCGCTGGAGCTGGCCTTTCGTCTCAATGGATCCCTCGGCCCGGAGTTTGAGCAAAACTTCACCATGAATGACTTCCGGGCTCCGGAGACATTGCGCGGCCTCGGACCGGATGAGCTGAAAAAACTACTCCATGCTGTCCGTCGAAAAAAGAAAGCCTAAACGATTCGCGGTTACCGAAGCCCAAATCCTCACGGCCCTTTACGAACAAAGCTTTTATGAGTTCTTCAAGGCGGCCTGGGAGACGATAGAGCCGTCCATTCCTTTTATCGACAACTGGCATTTTGAAGTCATGTGCGCCGAGGCTCAGAAAGAGGCCGAGCGCCTCGGAGCCCACAAGCCGAAGACCACCGACATTATTTGCAATGTCCCGCCAAGATCCGGAAAATCGAATGTCTGGTCCGTGGCCCTCAATGCCTGGGTTTGGATCCGCTGGCCTTGGCAAAGATTCATCACGGCATCGACCACCCAGGACTTGACGCTCGATTTCTCGATCAAGACCCGCCACCTCATCCTCTCGCCCTTCTACCAAGATCGGTGGGGCCATCTCTACAAATTTCGTGAGGACCAGAATACCAAGGCGAAGTTTTATAACTCCCACGGAGGGACGCGGCTTTCCATTGCCGCCGGTTCCAACTTCATCGGGAAGGGCGCGGACTGGATCATCACGGATGACTGGGCGGATCCGAACAAGGCGTGGGTTTCAAAGAAGGAATACCAGGAGTCAAACCGGAAGTACGACGAAATTCTCTATATGCGCCTCAATGACCAAAAGTACGGGGTGCGCGTGAACGTCATGCAACGCCTCGACATGGAAGATTTGACCGCCCATCTCATGCGGCACTACCCGGAAGAGAACCGCCTGATTTCAATTCCGGCCACGATCAAAGGAAAGATCCATCCGCCCGCGCTAAAAAAGCATTACAAAGGCGGCCTCTTCTTCGGGGAAAGGTTCTCGCAAAAAGAAATCACGAAGATGGCGCTCCACTTGAAGCAAAAGGCCCCGGCCCAGCTCGACCAGGACCCGGTGCCGGATGACGGCGAAGTATTCCGGGATGCCGACTTCAAATATATTTACGATGAGCTTCCGCAAGACTTGGACAGCGTTTGGCAATCCTGGGACTTGACCTTCGACGATGGCCCGAACGCCGCCTTTGTGGTCGGCCAGGTATGGGCGGTGAAATGGCCGAATTGCTATTTGGTCTTCCAGCGCCGGGAACAGATGGATTTCCCCGATACCATCAAAGCAATCGAGGAAATGACCGAGCGCTATCCCCTGGCCGTGGGGAAGCTCATCGAACGGAAGGCGAACGGTGCGGCCGCAATTTCCGTTCTTGAATCGAGAATCCCCGGCCTCATCGCTATAGAACCCCAAGGCTCCAAGGTCGCGCGGGCAATCTCGACCACCCCATGGTGGCGCGCCGGAAATGTTTGGATGCCCAGGGAAGAGAAGGCCCCTTGGCTACAGGAATATATCTCAGAGCATAAGGCTTTCCCGAACGGAAAGAAAAACGACCAGGTGGACACCACCTCGCAATTTTTAAACTACGTCCGCAATGAAACGGCTTACAATATTGACGGAATGGTATTATCTTGAAAATGAAACTGAAAGCGAAAGAAGAGAAAACAATCGTTTCGGCAATTAGAAAATCCCACTGGAATTTTGACGGCTGGGTGAATATCCTCACCGGCCTGGGCATCAGCGGGAAGGACAAGCGGGTCGCGGCCACGCCCATGGCCGAGATCATGAGCCAGGCCCAGCTCGAAGAACTCTATGAGGCCGACGACATCGCCGAGCGCGTATGTGATCGGATCCCTTTCGACGGCACCCGCGAATGGGTGGAGTTCTCAAACCTCGAATCCGAGGAAAAGAAAAAGATCACCTCGATTTATAAGAACCTCCGGGTTCAAACGCAATACCGCGCGGCCTGGCAATGGGCGCGGCTCTATGGCGGCGCGGGAATCCTTCTCGCCCTGGAAGACGGCCTCGGCTGGGACAAGCCGGTGGACTTCACCAAGATCAAGCGGGTTAAAAACCTTCTGGTGGTGAATCGCTACGAACTCATTTCCGAGCCGAAAATCATCAACGACATAAATAGCCCGGCCTTTGGGCTCCCGGAATTTTATCGGCTCTCCACTCCAGGCGGTCAGGAGAATCTTTCGAGCGCCCAGCTCATCCACCATACCCGCGTGATCCGCTTCGAGGGCGTCAAGCTCCCGCGCCGCCGCTTCATCGCCCACAACTATTGGGGCGGCTCGATCCTCTCCAGGATCAAAGAGATCATTTCAAATTTCAATCAGTCCCACAATTCTGTTGTCTCCGTGATTCAAGACTTCCGCCAGGGAGTTTTGAAGATGAAGGGCCTCGGCACCAAGGTGGTCGGCGGCCAGTCTCAAAAGATCATGGACCGCCTCAGCCTCTTTAATACCACCCGCTCGGTCCTCAATACCGTGGTGATCGACGATGGCGAGGAATGGGACGTACACACTTCGACGCTCACCGGCTTGAAGGATGTCCTGGAGCAAGTGAACAACCGCCTCGTCGCGGCAACGGGAATGCCGCACACTATCATTCTTGGCGACTCACCTTCCGGCCTGGGCGCGGATGGCCGATCCGAAGAAGTGAGTTATTACGACCATGTGCGCCATCAACAGGAAGCGACTCTCCGGGAGCCGATCAATTATTTGAATCGGATCATTGAGGCCGCGAAGGACTACAAATTCCAGCCTTCCGAGGAATGGGGCTATGATTTCGCCCCGCTTTGGCAAATGAGCGACAAAGAGCGCGCCGAGTACGAGAAGACCGTGGCCGAGAAGGACGCCATCTATATTACGAACGGCGTACTCATGCCCGACGAAGTGGCGCTCTCCAGATTCGGCGGCGAGAAATTTTCCGATGATACCAAAATTGAACCGGAAAGGATGGAAGAAATAAATGACCCAAACAGCGCAAGCGGAACGCCTTCGGAAGATGATCCGGCACCGGGAAGTGAAGCGCCTCTCCCAGGGGCGAATCCGAAACCGGCCAGTCCGGGCGCTCCCGCCGGAAGCGGCACGCGTAAAGCTTAGAAAGCAACTCATTGCGCGCGCGGCGTATGTCGCCAAGCTTGTAAAGGCGCATCTATTCCCCGTGATCGAAGGGGCAAAGGGCTATCTCGCCTCCGTCCGAAAGGACGCCGAGGGGGACGACCTTTCCCGCGCCTTCCAAAGCATCCGCGATTTATTCGAGATCCGCTTTTCAATGGCCGGGGATGAAACCCTGGCCGAGCGCGTGGTGACCGAGGTAGACGCGCACAATCAGGCCGACCAAGCGCGGGTCATTTCCTCAGTAATGGCGGTCAATCCTCCATTCACAAACGCCGGAATCGCGGCCCGGATGTCGATTTATAAGCAGGAGACCGGGGCCTTTATCAAAAACCTTCCCCGCCGGATGATTGAGCGGATCGAGGCCAAGGTGGTCGAGGGCTTCAAAGGCGGATCGACAATCGGATCCTTGAAGAAGTCGCTCATGGAGGAATTCGGGATCGGCAAGCGCCGCGCCCAGCTCATCGCCCGCGACCAAGTTTCAAAGCTGAATGCAGTCCTCACCGAAGACCGGCAAAAGGATGTCGGGGTGAAGGAATATATCTGGAGGACCGTCCGCGATGAAAGAGTGCGCGGCAATCCGGACGGGCTCTATCCGAACGCCGAGCCTTCCCATTTCGCGCGGGAAGGGAAGACCTTCTCCTGGGATTCGCCCCCCGAAGGCGGACCGCCCGGCCAGGCCGTCAACTGCCGGTGCTACGCCGAGCCGAAAATTGTCTTTTAAATTTGTGCGCGGGAACGAAAGCGTTTATACTTCCCTCAATGCCAAGTCGTTTTTCTCACGTTGATTCAATCGGTAAGTTTGAAGTCACCCCCGAAGGCTTTTTAAGGATCCCCGCCGCTGTCACGCGCGTGGGCGTTTTCAACTACAAACAGCCGGACGGATCGGTCATCCGGGAGCTTCGCCTTCCGGAAGAAGTTTTCAATCCCGACTCTCTCTCCAGCCTGAAAAGTATCCCCATCACCAACGATCACCCCCGCGAAGGGATGGTTACCCCGGCAAACGCGAAGTCTCTTTCCGTTGGTACGACCTCCGATGAGGTTGAAACCGATGAGGAAATGGTTTCGACGCGCCTGAACATTTTCTCCCAGGATGGCATCGACGCGGTGAAGGCTGGGCGGAACCAGCTTTCGTGCGGCTACGTCCTGGAAAAGGAAATGACGCCCGGAGTTTGGAAGGGCCAGCCCTACGATTTAATCCAGCGGAACATCCGCTACAACCATTTGGCTCTCGTCGATTCGGCGCGCGGCGGTGACCAGCTTACTTTTCGCCTTGACAGCGAAGACGCCATAATGGTCAAATCTGAAAACAAAAACTATAATATTTCGGATTTCAAAGAAAAACCAAAAAAGGACGGGGGAAATATGAAAAAAATCACGATCAACGGAATGGAGTTCGAGGTTTCGCCGGAACTGTTCGACGCCTACATGGCCGAGCAAGCGGTGAACACCGACACGAAAGCCCAGCTCGACGCCTTGAAAAAAGCCCCCGCGCCCGCCGCCGACCCCAAGGCCGCCGCCGCCGCTCAGGCCAACATGGACACCCTGGGCGAAAAAATCACGGCTCTCGAAGCCGAGAACAAAACCCTTAAAGCCGACAAAGAAAAGATTCGCCTGGACGGAATCACCTCCGCCGCGAAAAAAGTCCTCCCCGCCGACTTCAAGTTCGAAGGCCTGAACGAGCATCAAATCAAGCGCGCCGTTATCGAGGCCTCCGTCTCGGCTTCCGGTGCTTCCGTCAATCTCGACGGCAAGTCGAACGACTATCTGGACGTTCGATTTGACTCCATCCTGGAAGCCTTCCAGGCCGAAGAGTCCCGCCGGGATCCCATCGCCGACCACCTCCTGAAATTGAACCAGGACGGAAACAAAGACGTTCCCGCCCCCGATGCGGCCCGCGCCAAGATGGTGGCCGAATCCCGCGATGCCTGGAAGACCAAAACTCCCGCCGCCGTCTAAGCGGACAAAAAATCTTTTAAAAGGAAAAACACCATGAGCCAAACTTCCTACCCCATGAATCAGCCCGAAGCGGTCGCCGGAAACCTTGCCGATGTCGGCAACAACGACATTATCTCCCGCTCCGCCGAAGCGGCCCTTGTCTTCGGCCTCGGCGTGATGGTCGGCACCGACAAGGACAAGCAAGCCAAGGTCCTCACCTCCGGCGTCCATGCTTCCAACGTGATCGACGAGAAAAAGTTTCTCGGCGTCACCGTCCGCGATCTCGCCCGCGAAAACCTCGCCTCTTCCACCAATGGTTACGAAACCTACGACTCCGCCGCGATCATCCGCCGGGGCCGCATCTATGTGAAGGTCGAAGAGGCCGTCACCACGGAAGACCCGGTTTATGTCCGGCATACGACCGGAACCGGAACCGTCATCGGAGCTTTCCGGAAGAGCGCCGATACCAACACCGCCGCGCTTCTCACGAACGCCCGCTGGGAAAAAGGCGCTTCCGCGAACGGCTTTGCCGTTCTTTCCGTCAATCTCGCGTAACCGAAAGAAAACTTTCCAGGAGAGCCAACAATGAAATACCGAAACCTCGATTCCAACGACTCCATTTTCTTCGACCGCGAACTCGCCGCCGTCAAGTCCCGCACCTACGATGTGAAATATCCCCAGCTCAAATTCGCATCGGGCCTTTTGATCCCCATTTCCGGGGAAGCCGGTCCCGGTGCCTCTTCCATCATTTACCAGCAATGGGACCAGATGGGAATCGGAAAAATCATTTCCAACTACGCCGACGATCTCCCGCGCGCCGATGTGAAGGGTGCGGAGTTCTCGGCTGTCGTCCGGAGCATCGGCATGTCCTACGGCTGGAACATTCAGGAAATCCAAGCCGCCCGCATGGCTGGCCGCCCCCTGGAGCAACGCCGGGCCAACGCCGCGCGCCGCGCGAACGACCAGAAAGTGAACTCCATCGCTTTCCTCGGTGATACCGCCTCGAATCTCCAGGGCCTCAATACCAACCCGAACATTTCGGCGGTGGTCCTGGCCGCCGATGGCGTGGGCGCTCTTACGACTTTCGCCTCGAAGGTCACCACCCCGGACCTCATTATCCGGGATTTGAACCGCATCGCCAACAAGCCGGTGGAGATCACCAACGGCGTCGAGATCCCGGACACCATGCTCCTCCCCCTCGACGTTTACAACCTCATCGCCACCACCCGGATTCCGAACACGGATATTTCTCTCCTGAAATATTTCCTCGCCACGAATCCGTACATCAAAAGCGTGGAGTGGCTCACCGAGCTTTCCACCGCCGGATCCGGCTCGGTTACCCGCGCCTTCGCCTACCGCAAGGACCCCGAAGCCCTCACCCTGGAAATCCCGCAATCCTTCGAGCAACTCGCTCCCCAGGAAACCGGCCTTGAAGTGGTGATCCCTTGCCACTCCCGCATCGGCGGCGTTCTCATTTACTACCCGCTGTCCATCGCCTACGCGGACGGCGTGTAAGGCCGAGCCCAACCAAAGGAAAAAATCGTTTAGGAGAAACCACAGATGATTATTCGCAATACCGCAAAAAATGTCCGGAGCTACCCGCTTTCGAGCGGCGCGGACGTGAACCTCGTCCCTGGAAACAATACGGTCTCGGATGCCGCATGGAAGGAACTGAAAAATCACCCCATGGTGAAACAGAACCTTCAATCCGGCGTCCTGGCCGAAGTGAGCGCCGGAGCCGCCAAAGAAGCCGACAAGGCTCCCGAAGGATCCGAGCTTTCCCGCATGAAAGAAGGCGAGGCAATCAAGATTGTCGAAGGCACGAACAGCCGCGCCCAGCTCGAAAAATGGCTTGTTGGCGAGGATCGGAAGAAAGTCGCCGGTGCCATTTCGGACCGCATCGACGAGCTTACCGCCGGGGAAGCCAAAGCCGAAGGAAAATAAATCATGGCCGTGACTCCGGCCTATATGAAGGCCAGCTTCAAGAACCTTTCAGGCCTTGAAGACGAAACATACGTCACGGCAAAAATAGCGTGGGCCGCCGCGCGAATCTCCGCCGATATTCTCGGCGCGCTTTACGACCAGGCCCACGCCTTTCTTACAGCCCATTTAATCGAGGTTGACAACCGAGGCGGCCAGGGTGGGCTCATCACATCCGAGCGCGTGGGGGATCTCTCTCGAAGCTACGAAAACGCCTTTGCCGAGGACGCCATGGGCTCCACCTCATACGGCGTTGAATTCCTGAATATTTGCCGGATCATTCCAACCTCTCCCCTAGTCGGATGAAAGGGAAAACCAGAGAAAGAGACAGGGGCCACAAAAAGATTCTGGCCGCCTTGCGCCAAAACGCCGGTCATTCCTACGTCAAAGTGGGGATCCTCCAGAAAGACGCCGACAATCCGCTGGGGGGGGCCGCCGATACATCTTTCAAGATTCTGGACGTTGCCCTGGTGAACGAATTCGGATCCGAAGACGGCCATGTGCCGGAGCGGTCCTTCATGCGCTCGACGTATGACCAGAAAAAAAGCTCCTGGCAAATCCTGACGCACATCCTTCAAAAGGAAATGCTTTTAGGAAAGACCACCGCAAAAAAGGCCCTGGCTCAAATCGGCATGACCATTCAGGCCGCAATCAAGGACAAGATCCTTTCCGGGATCGGCCCGGAGAACGCCGAGGCTACGATTGCGAAGAAGGGAAGCTCCCATACTCTCATCGACAAAGGCCAGCTTTTGAACACAATTCATTATGAAGTGGTCGATAGAAAATGATTTCGACCTGGAATGAAAAAATCAAGGTGGAGCGGCAAGTCGCCCCAAAATGGGACCATGGCCGCCCCGTGGACCAGGCACCGGAGTGCTTCTTCATTCAAGCCACCGTCCAGCGCCTTTCCGCGCGGGAGGTTCTTCTTTTGCCTGAGAGCCAGCGCACAAGGGAGATCGTCAAGGTCTATACTTCTTTCGCCCTCCAGGGGATCCCGGAGAAAACGAATATCAACTCCGATGTGATCGTCTGGGGTGATGCGAAATATGAGGTTTCGAGCGTCGAGAAATGGCAACAGAAAACGAATTTGACGCATTATAAAGCAACCGCCTTGAAGATACCGACAGCCCCATGAATCCAGGAATAGACCTCGAACAGGTCGAAAACAAAATCTATGATCTCTTCACCAAGTTCGCGGGGAAGGACTGGCCGATTGTTTGGCGGGACCGAGGCGGTGCCAGGATCGGAAAAAACTTCGTCTCTCTGAAAATTATCTCCGGGCCGTCAAAGGTCGGAAATGACGATTTGGTCATGGATGGCACCACGCAATACGTGAACGGGATGCGCTCCATCCTTCTTTCTGTCCAGGCCTTCGGCAAGGGATCCCGGACGTTCCTAACCAATTTTGTGGCCTTCGGGCAGTTCCCGGCCTGGGTCGCTGAATGCGGCCGTCTCGGACTCGGCCAGAACAACATCCCGCAAGTCCTCGACATCACCGAGATTTTGGACACCAATTTTGAAGAGCGGATGGTCGCCGACTTCGGTTTTTACATCGGCTTCCAGACCAGAACGGACGAGACTTGGATTGAAAAATTCGAGCTGGCTCCGGAAGAAGTTTGACAGTTTATCGACATAGTAGAATCAATTTTTGTTAGGGGGACCCCATGAGTAACGAGTTCGTAGAAATTAACATCACCCGCGAAGCACAAGCCGTATCCCGCGTTGGATTCGGGGTGCCTCTCATCTTCTCAGACGGCCCGGTCTTCTCCGGGGTTCGCACCTATTTCAGCATGGACGATGTGGCCGACGATTTCGTCGCCGCCGACGAGGAATACAAACTCGCAAACGCTCTTTTCGCGTCCTCCATCAAACCCGAAAAAATCAAAATCGCCAAGCGCGGCGTGGGCGCTCTCGAAGACGAATTGAACGACCTCGTTCAGCTCGACAATGATTGGTACTATCTCATGCTCTCTGAGCCCACCAACGCGGACATTCTTAATGCCTCCGCCTGGACCGAGGCGAAAATCAAGCTCTTCATTTTCGAGACGAAGGAATCTCTCGCCCTGGCCGCCGCCACCCCCGTGGCGACCGCTTCGCGCGCGCGCGCCTCGAATATCGCCACCATCGTCACCGGATCGGTCCACGGCCTGGCTCCGGGGGATCTGGTAACCATCGCCACCCTCGGCGGCACCGGCTACAACGTGGTCGGCGCGGTGGTTCTTACCACGCCTTTGACCACTTCTTTCACCTATGCGAATACCGGCGCGAACGAATCGACCGCCGTGGATGCCGCCGGAACCGTCACCAAGGTGGCCGCTTCCGATGTGATGAAAGCGAAGAATTACGACCGGACCTTTTATATCTACTGCGAAGACGCGGACAGCCGCGCCGCCGCCGCCTGGGTCGGCGAAGAGGCCCCGAAGGATCCCGGCTCTTCCACCTGGAAATTCAAAAACCTGGCCGGAGTGGTCGCGTCGAATCCTACGCCTTCCCAACTCACCTATGGGCGCTCGAAGAGCCTGAACTTCTATACCAACATCGGCGGAATCGACATCACCCATGAAGGCGTGGTCGCCTCCGGCGAGTTCATCGACATCATGCTCGGCACCGACTGGATCCAGACCAACATGGAAGCCGACATCTATCAGGCCTTGGTCGATGAGGACAAAATCCCTTTCACCGAAGCCGGAAGCGATGTTTTCCGACAAATCATTTTGAACCGCCTGAATCTCGCCGTCGACCAGGGAATTCTCGCAAACGATCCCGCGCCCACGGTCTTCATCCCGGCCATCGCGGATGTTCCCACCCAGGACAAAAAAGACCGGATCCTCCGGGACATCACCTTCAACGGCTTCTTCGCTGGAGCCGTCCATAAGGTCGGCGTCAACGGAAAGATTTCGGTCTAAAAAATCCAGTAAAGAGAGGACCCCAACATGCCCGCAACAAAAACCTATGACGCCGCAAAAGTAACCGTGATCGTCGGAACCCGGATCCTGTCCGGCTTCGCTCCCGATGCCATGGTGAGCGTTGAGCAAGACGAAGACGCTTTCACCAAACAAATCGGAGTGACCGGCGAGGCCACCCGTTCCAAATCCAACAACCTGGCCGGAAAAATCACCATCTCGCTCATTCAATCCAGCGCGGACAATGACTTTCTCTCCGGCCTGGCCAACGCCGACCAGCTTTCAAACTCCGGCCTTACCACGGTCCTCATCCGCGACCAGGGAGGCCGCTCTCTCCATTTGGCTCCCGAAGCCTGGGTGCAAAAGCTCCCGGTCGGAGAGTACAACCGCGAAGCCGGGCCGCGCGAATGGGTCATGGATTGCGGTCGGATCATTTCCACTTTCGGGGGTAACTAACCGTGAAGGAAGTAAAACGCGTAACCATCGACAGGGACGAATACCATATCAATCCCCTCGGCGTTAAAAAGTCCCTGGCCGTACTTACTCGAATCACCAAGATCATCGGCCCCGGCCTGGCCGACATGGACATTCCGGGAACGGGTCCAAAAAAGAAAGGCTCCAAAGCCGGAATGGACGTGGGGAATATCATCACGGCCATTGCCGCGAATATCGAAGAGGATTCCGTGGTGGTCACCATCGAAGATTTGCTCTCGACAGTTTCCATTCAGCGGAAAGACGGAGCTCTCCCCCTTGTCAATCTGGAGGCCGATTTTGACGGGAAGCTCGGAACCCTTTTCAAGGTCCTGGGTGAGGCCGTCAAACATAACTATGGCGATTTTTTGCAAAGCCTCCCCGGCATAAAACAGGCAACCGGGGCGGCGACAATTCCGAAGCCGTAACAAAAGACGTAGACTTCTTTTTGTGGAGGCCGGTCGTTTCTGGAATCGCTTCACTTTATGAGATTGAAACCTTTTGGACGATTTCGGATCTTTGGGACGCACATGCCGCTCTCGACACGATTGAGAAGGGCGGCGGGGTTTTCATTGAAGGCGTGACGTTCGCCGGGAAGAAAAAATAATGACCATCCGAGAGCTGATTACTACCTGGGGTTTCGAGATCGACGAAAAGCCCCTCCGGAAGCTCGAAGGAAGCATGTCCAACCTGAAAAATCAGGCCGCCGGACTCGCCTCGGCCTTCGCCCTCACCGGCGGAGGGCTTGTCGCCACCATTTTCGGATTCACAAAAAGCGCCTCCGAAGCCGGAGATGAAATCAATAATACTTCCGAGCGTATCGGGATCGGCACGGCCTCCCTCCAGGAATACCGATATGCCGCCTATCAATCGGACATTGCCACGGAGGCTTTCGACAACTCCCTCCGGAAGCTCTCAATTTCCATGGCTGGAGCCTCCGAGGACGGAGAAGGAACCAGCGAAACATTCGCCAAGCTCGGAGTCAAAACCAAGGACTCCGCCGGGAATATGAAGTCCGTCGAACAGGTTTTAAATGACGTGGCCGATGGCCTTTCCCGCGTCCCGAACCAAGCCGACCGCGTGGCCCTGGCTCAAAAGCTCATGGGCCGCGAATCTGGCCGGATGGTGAACCTTCTCCAAAAGGGAAGCGGCGCTCTAAACGATCTCCGCGCGGAGGCGCGCGCGACCGGCTCGGTGATGGACAAAGAGGCCATAGCCAAATCCGTGGCATTCCAAGACACTTGGAAGAATTTCGTCACGATGATTAAAGGGCTCCGGAATGAGATCGGGACCGAGCTTTTGCCGATCGTTGGCGAGATCCTGAAAAATGTGAAGGGCTGGATTCAGGCCAACCGCGTGATGATCCGGCAAGGCCTGGCAAATTTCATTAAGAGCCTCACAAATACCGCTCGGCACCTTTGGAATATTTTTATGAACATCGCCGAAATCGTCGGCTGGGCCTCCAAGGCCTTCGGCGGCTTCGGGAATGTGGTCAAGCTTTTGATCGGCGGATTCCTCGCCTTCAAGGCCATCGGAACCGCCATCGCCTTGGTCGGGGTGGTGAAACAGGGAATCGCGGCGGCCAAAGCTTTCACCATTTTGGGGAATGCCGGGGCTATCGCTTCGCTAAAAATTGCCGCCATCGTTTTGGGAATTATCCTTCTCGGCCTGGCAATCGAGGACGTTGTGGCTTTCTTCCAGGGGAAGGATTCCTTCTTCGGGGATTTTATCGACCGCTTCGGAGACTGGTTTAAAGACATGCCGCTTTGGGGAAAGGCCATCGCGGGGTTCATCGTCGCTTTCAATCCATTCCTTCAAATGCTGATTGTCCTCCGGGATTTGATCCGCTTCTTTCAGGGAAAGGAATCAGTCCTCGGAGATATTTTCAACAAAGCAAAGCAGTTCGGGACAGCCGTAAAGGGCCAGGCCGGGGCGCTCATCGACAAAGCCCAAAGCCTGAACCCTTTCAACAATACCCCTTCCGCTTCTCCCGTTGGCGCTCCGGTGAGCCAGGAGAACAATATTCATATCGAACAGACGATCCAAGGCGGCGACCCTCAGAAAGTGAAGGACGCCACAGCCGCCGCGCTCCAGGAATATTCCGACCAGGCAAAAAGAAGTCTTGACGGGGGCGGGAAATGAGCCTTTCCAGCCTGGTTTCTAAAATCATTCCCTTCAAGCACGGGATCAAAGACCCGAACAATCCAAGGTTTATTTTCAATTTTGACGCCACGCTGAACGTCACCCATTCGCGGACAATGACGCTTTCAAAATACCCGATTGAGCGCGGGGCGGACATCACGGATCATTCTCAGCTACAGAATCCGACCATTCAGGTCACGGGCTATATTTCCGGATCCCCGATAAAAATCTTTCAATACGCTGGCGCGCTCCTGGCCGGGCTCCCGGTTCCCGGAGAAGTCGCCGGGGTCATTGCCGCCGGAGCCGGTGGGATCGGCGCTCTCTTCGAGGCCTTCACCCCCTCCCCGGATCAACAAGCCTACGAATATTTGAAATACCTTCAAAGCCTCCGGACGCCTTTCTCTTTTATTTCGGACCTGGAAGTCTACGACGATATGATGCTGACGAGCATTGAGATTCCGAAGACCCAACAAACAGGGCGCGGGCTCCCCTTCAATCTCACCCTCGAAAGGGTCACGATTGTTGAATCCCTGGATATTTCCATTCCCTCGGATCTCGTCCAGGGGGCGACCGGAGCCGTCTCCGATCTCGGAAAAAAACAAGCGGAATCCGTGTTGGCTCCGCTCAAAAAAGAGTCGATACTAAAAGCCCTCTTCGGAATCCTGAACGGCGGCGTTCCTCCGAAGCTTTTCTAAAATGGCAGTAACTACAATTCCCGTCCGGTCGGACATCGCCGATTATGTTTTTTCGATTGAGCTGGGCGGCGTACTTTGCCGCCTTGGCTTTCGATTTAACCGCCGCTGGAGCCGCTGGGTCATGTCGATTTACAACGATGCCGGGGCCGCCCTGGTTGAAAGTATCGCCCTTCAATTCGACACGGAGCTGAACAATCAATTTGTGAGCGATGGCCTTCCGCCTGGCCGCTTCATGCTCTTTGACAATGAGGCCAGGGGAGAGACTTATTCCCGCGAAGATTTCGGGGTTCGCGCCTCTTTGGTCTGGTCGGATGAGGTATGAAGCTTTTCGGTCGCTACGCGCGAGTGATCGTCGGCCAGGCCGGGGAAGTGGGCAAGGTTTGGGACAAGCTCCGGATTTCTTTCGATATTGAGAAGACCACATCCTCGACCGCGAACTCCGCAAAAATCACCGTCTACAACCTGAGCGGCCAAAGCGTGGCGCTCATCAAAAGGCCCAGCACAAAGATTTCCCTCGAAGTCGCCTATGAGGGTTTCGGTATCGCCAACCCTTCGCTTCTTTTTATCGGGACAATAACCGAGGTCAAAGAGGATTTTAAAGGCTTGGATCGGGTGACGGAAATTCAATGTGCGGACGGCTATCAAGAATTTTCAAACTCTTTTCTTTCAAGGACCTGGGCCGCGAATACTTCCAAGACCACAATCATTTCGGATTTAATCTCGGCCATGGGGGTCACTTATGGATCGGATGCGCGGGACGCCGTTTCAAGCCTGTTCCCTGAAAGCACCACAAGCCCCTACAGCGTGTCCGGACGGGCAAAGGATGAGCTGGACACCCTATTCAAGTCCAAAAAGACGCCATGGAGCGTTCAGGACGGCGAATTCAGGGTGGGGAATGTACTCGACGAACAGAAAGCGGTCCTTCTCATGGCCGAGACCGGCCTGATCGGCAAACCTCAGCTCCGGAAAGAAGGCGGCGTGGATTTCGAGTGCCTTCTAAATCCAAAAATCCGCCCTACCGGAACCGTGCGAATTATTGCCAAGGACGTGGACGGCCTCTTCAAAATAAAATCCTGCACCTATACCGGAGACAATTTCGAGGGCGACTGGAAAATCAAAGGGCTGGCGGAATGAGTAAAGAGATTTTAGCCGGAATGATTGACCTCATCCATGAGGTCGTGGAAGCCAGGCTTTACACCCTGAATGTCTGTTTGCCGGGGGTGGTTCAGGATTATGACGGCACCGCCAAGACGGTAAGCGTCCAGCCCGCAATAAAAAAGCTCCTGGAGTCCGGGGAATATCTGAGCCTTCCGCTTCTCTCCAAGGTTCCGGTCGCCTTCCCGAAGACGGCCAACATGCTCATTTCCTGGCCGCTGGCCCAGGGCGACGAGGGAATGATTTTCTTCTCCCAAAGGTCTTTGGAGAAATGGAAAGAGCAAGGCGGCCAGGTAGAGCCCGGAGATACCCGACTTTTCAACCTGAGCGATGGCCTTTTTTTCCCCATCAATAGCCGCGAAGGCGGCCCGGATGTGATCCCGGACAAATTCGCCGTTCAATTTGGCGATGCTTTTATTTCAATAAATCAAAGCGGCCAGTTTAAAATGAGCAATGGCACCGAAGAATTGGTTACAATTCTGAGTGACTTTCTCGGAGAGATGGGAAACATCAAAACCAATACGATGATCGGTCCACAGCCGCCTATCAATCTTGCCGCCTTCGCGGCCCTGAAAGTACGGCTCGACACCTTGAAGGAATAAAAAATGGCAATGGTCGGCACGGTTATGGGCGATGCAATGTTCGATGCGGTCGCCGCGCTTTCAATTCCACAGGACCGGGAACAAACCGAATCGGAGCGCCGGGCCGTCTATCACGCCCTGGCCGGTGCCATCATTTCGCATATCCAAAATAATGGGGTCGTGAATGTTTCGGGTTCGGCGGCGGTTACGACCGCTCCAGGAACCGCGCCGGTCACGGCTTCGGGGTCGGTCTCGTGAGCACCTTCGCGCTTGATACGGTGACCGGGGATCTCGTCATTGAGAAAAACAATTTTGTTGTTCTTACCCGCTCGGATGAGGTTTTGCAAAATCTCCGGACTCGCCTCCGGCTTTATTTTGGCGAGTGGTTCCTGGATACGACCATCGGCATCCCCTACCTTCAACAAATTTTTGTCAAAGGTGTTAGGCTTAACGAAATTGAATCCATTTTCAAGTCCGAAATTATGGCAACCCCTGGAATGCTGGAGCTGAAAGCCTTCTCCGTGGACTACACAAATTCAAATCGAAATTTACTTGTTTCCTTCAAGGGCCGGTGCTCGGATGGGATCCTGGAATTTTCGGAGGTTATTTAAATGCCCTATGGAATTGTCCCGACCGGATTTAACCGGAAGACCCTCGCCGTCATTCAGGCCGAGACCACCGCCGCGCTCCAGGCCGTACTCGGCGCAAACATCAACCTGGACCCACGGGAGCCCATCGGCCAGATAAAGGGAGTCTTCGACGAAAGAGAGGCGGAAATTTGGGAGCTTGCCGAATTCGTCTATAACGGATTTTATGTCCTCGGCGCGGAGGGGATCGGCCTCGACAAGCTTGTCCGCCTGAACAATGTGACTCGCCTCCAGGCGTCAAAGTCCTCCGCCATCGTTACGATTTTGGGAACCAGCGGGACAATTATCCCCATCGGCTTTCGGCTTTCGGTCGTAAATGATACGGCGACCAAATTTGAAACCGTCCAGATTTACACCATCCCGCTTTCCGGCACCATCGACATTGAGGTTTTCGCTCAGGTCGCGGGCCGGAAATTCGCTCCAGCCGGAACCCTTACGATCATAGACACCCCGGTCCTCGGAGTAACCTCGGCCAACAATTTGGCGGATGCGGACGTTGGAAGCGAAATTGAAACGGACGCGGCCTTGAAGACTCGCCGGGGTCAATCTCTCATCCGCCGCGACAGCGTGACCGATGAAGGGATCCGCGCGGCGCTTCTCAATCAAGTGGCGGGCGTGGATTATGCGGTGGTCATTTCCAACCGGACCAACTTTGTCGATGGCGAAGGCCGCCCGCCCAAAAGCTTCGAGGCTTACGTCCAGGGCGGCGCGGACCAAGATATTTGGGACTTGATCTGGTCGGCGAACCCGGCGGGGATTGAATCCTATGGGACCGAGGTAGGGACGGTGATCGACTCGACCGGCCAGCCTCAGACGCTGAAATTCTCCAGGATCGTAAACGTCCGGATCATTGCCGACATCACCATTGTTCCGAACACCAACCCAGGAGAAGGCCCGGTCTATCCGGCGCTCGGCGACGATATGGTGAAGGATGCCCTCGTCGCGTATTTCCTCACCTTTCTACCGAACAACGATGTCATCAACTCGGCCACCTATGTGGCAATCAATACCGTCCCAGGCATCCGGGGAATCACCGCGCTCTATGCGAGATTCGGTGATCCGCTCACCGGGGCGAATATTCCCATTTCGCCTTTCGAGCTTGCGACCCTTTTGGTCGGGGACATCGTGGTCAATTCCTAAATGGATCCTATTTCAGACCACGTTCTCCGCGCCTTAAAGAGGCTTGTCACTCAGTACAGGGGAAAGCCGCGCGTCGAGGGAATCGTTTCTCTTTACGGGGTCCAGATTCAGGAACTCGAAGACGTTTTCAATGACATCGACGCTTCCCTGGACATCGACGCAAACAGCGGGGAACAGCTCGACCGCATCGGCCAGGCCATCGGAATTCCGCGCTTCGGCGTCGATGACGCGAACTACCGGCTTTTGATAAAAGTCCAGGCCTTCGCCCTGGTCTCCAAAGGAACCCCGGAGGAAGTGATTGAAATCTTCCGCGTCCTCATGGCGACCACGGACGTGGCCTATTTGCCGCTCTTCCCGGCGGACTTTGTATTGACGGCATCCGATCCCACTCCTATAATATCGACGGATGAAATTCGTCGGATCCTTTTTCAAATCCTTCCGGTCGGCATTCATGCGTCCCTTATTTCTTCTCCCACCGATGCTTTCCAGTTCGACGATGGGGATGGGAGCGCGGCCAACGGGCCGACCGATCTCCTCCATGGATTTTCAGACCTCGGCGCGCCTACCACAGGCGGCGAATTTTCAACGATAATTTAAATCATGGCTTACCCAAACGAACCCGATAGGCTCCCGCGCTGGGCCGACATCACTCCCGGAAACGTTGTAGAGCCCGGAGAAGGAAAGAAAGACACCGGATGGCTCGGCGGAGAAAAACCGCCGAATCAATGGTTTAACTGGCTCCATTTAAAGGCTTATGAATGGCTGGATTATTTCCGCCAAGCCAGCGGGACCATTTCCAAATTCGGCGGAAACGCTTTGATTGAGGGCGGAGAGTGCGAAGAGCAAGCCGTCCCAAACATGACCGTCCGCGTGAATGCTGGCCAGGCAAAAATCGACGGGCGCGGTGCCAAGTGGGCGGCCTTCGATACCACGGCCTTTGTCGCTCCCGCCGTGAAGCGCTTCGACATCATTGCAATCAACAAAGATCCGAGCGTCACCGTCTATACGATCATCGCCGGAAATGACTCGGCGGATGCCGTACTTCCCGCCGTCCCGAACGATAAAAAAGCCCTTTACCGGGTTTCGCTTGTGAATGGACAGACCTCCATCCTGGATTCCGACCTTCTCGATATTTCCGCCCAGGGCGTCGAGGTCGATAATTTTTACTTCTTCAAAATCGCCGATGCCGTGGCCTTTCTCTCCAGCCGGTTGAACTCCCGCGCCGAGGGGAAAATGAAAGTGCGGAAAGGCGATTATTTCGAGGAAGTGAATCTGACCGGCCTTTCAAATGTTTGGATGGATTGCGAGCGGGGAGTGAATATTTTCCGTCCCACCAACGCCGCGCGCGCCTTAAAGGCAATCAACACCCTCGGCAATGAGGGTTCCAAGCTCAGGATTTCCGGCGCTTCTTTCTTCGGGAATGGAAAGGCGGGCTCCGTCCCAAACCTCGATTTCGATTATTGCGATGATCTCCTGATTGAAAACTGTTTTGTGGATGACAATTCATCCTCGACCGCTTTAAAAAAAACGACTAGAATACTGAATTCCCGCCGAGATCAAATCCTCCCGGATTATTTAATCGAAGCTCAGGCGATGGGATATTAAGGGGACAGCATGATTGAATCCGGAATTTTCGCCTACGCACACTTCGGAGCCGGAGCCGGGGATATCCCTTCCGGAGCTGCTCCGGCGGACCTGATTGT
>Ga0068859_100000525_pt1 | contig 38102 bp, 15 predicted proteins | sample KBSSwiS22_FD_66585 | JGI IMG/M metagenome (GOLD analysis project Ga0068859, IMG submission 66585) | Switchgrass rhizosphere microbial communities from Kellogg Biological Station, Michigan, USA - KBS Switchgrass S2-2 | ecosystem: Host-associated > Plants > Roots > Rhizosphere > Soil ... | reverse complement strand
GCGGTCGGTGCTGTTCGCCGTGCCGGGTTCGGATGGCGCGGCGCTGCTGGGTCAGACGGTTTACACGCAGGCCGCCTTGTTCGCGGTGGAGGTGGCGCTGTTCCGGCTGGTCGAGTCGTGGGGCGTCCGCCCGAACGTCCTGGTCGGCCACTCGATCGGCGAGCTGGCCGCCGCGCACGTGGCCGGTGTGCTGTCGTTGGACGACGCGGTGGCGCTGGTCGCGGCGCGGGGCCGGCTGATGCAGGCCCTGCCCGCCGGTGGCGCGATGGTCGCCGTCCAGGCGTCCGAGGACGAGGTTCTGCCGGTCCTGGCCGAGATCATGGCTGGCGGGGCCGGCTCTCGGCAGGGGGAGACGGCTGGTTCCCGGCGGGGCGACTCGGTCGGGGTCGCGGCGTTGAACGGCCCGTCCTCGACGGTCGTCTCCGGTGAGGCCGCCGCGGTGGAGGCCGTGGCCGCGCACTTCGCCGGGCTGGGACGCAAGACGAAGCGGCTGACGGTCAGCCACGCGTTCCATTCACCGTTGATGGAGCCGATGCTGGCCGAGTTCGAGGCGGTCGCCCGCGGCCTCGCGTTCCGCGCCCCGACGATCCCGATCGTGTCGACGGTGACCGGCACGGCCGACGCGGACGTCACCGACCCGGCCTACTGGGTGCGCAACGTGCGCCAGACGGTCCGTTTCGCCGACGCGATGCGCACGGCCGAGGCCCGCGGCGTGCGGACCTACCTGGAGCTGGGCCCGGACGCCCCCCTGACCGCCGCCGGGCAGGACTGCGTCGACGGCGCCACGTTCGCCGCGCTGCTGCGCCGTGACCGAGACGAGGTGACGACGGTCGTGGGCGCGCTCGCCACCGCGATCGCCGCGGGCGCCGACCCGGACTGGTCGGCGCTGCTCGGCGGCACGGAGCCGACGCGTTTGGACCTGCCGACCTACCCGTTCCAGCACGAGCGCTACTGGCTGGAGACGCCGGCCCTCGTCGAGATGCCGCGGGCGGTGCTGCAGAACCCGGTCGAGACGGCCTTCTGGTCCGCCGTCGACCGGGGGGACCTGACCGACCTCACGGCCGCGCTCGCCATCGACGCCGACGACCCGCTGAGCGTGGCGCTGCCCGCGCTGAGCGCCTGGCGCCGCCAGAGCATGGACGACTCGACCATCGGCGCGTGGCGTTACCGGATCAGCTGGCAGCGGGCGGCCACGCCGACGGCGGTCCCCGCCGGCACCTGGCTGCTCGTCCTGCCCGCCGAGCGGGCCGACCACCCGTGGGCCGAGGCCGCCGGGCTCGCCCTGGCCGCCGCCGGCGTCGACGTCCGCACGATCACGGTCGCCGCGCGGCTCGACCCGGCCGTCCTGACCGGGCAGCTCGCGGGAGCCGCCGCCGACACGACCGTCAGCGCAGTGCTGTCCCTGCTCGCCCTCGACGACCGCCCGCACCCGCTGGCCGCCAGCGTCCCCGCGGGCCTCGCCGCGACCGTCGAGCTCATGCGCTGCCTCGGCGACGCCGGCGTGGGCGCACCGCTGTGGCTCGCCACGACGGGCGCGGTCAGCGCCGGCGGCACCCGCGTCGCCTCGCCCGCGCAGGCCGAGACGTGGGGCCTCGGCCGGGTCTTCGGCCTGGAGTCGCCGCGCCGCTGGGGCGGCCTGGTCGACCTGCCGGCCGTCGCGACCGCCCGGGCCCGCGGCCGCCTGGCCGCGGTCCTCGCGGGCACCGACGGGGAGGACCAGGTCGCGATCCGCGACGACGGCGTGCTGGTGCGCCGCCTGGTCCGCGCCGCCGACGGCGACCGGTCGTCGCCCGGCGGCTGGGACCCGGCCGGCGCCACCATCCTGATCACCGGCGGCACCGGCGCCGTCGGCACCCAGGTCGCCCGCTGGCTCGCCTCGGCCGGCGCCGCGCGGATCGTGCTCACCAGCCGGCGCGGCCCGGCCGCGCCCGGCGCCGAGGAGCTCGTCGCCGAGCTGTCGGCGACCGGCAGCGAGGTCAGCGTCGTCGCCTGCGAGGCGACCGACCGGGCCGCGCTGCGCGCGCTGGCCGACGAGCTGACCGCGGCTGGGACGCCGGTGCGCGCCGTGTTCCACGCGGCGGGCGTCGGCGAGGCCGCACCCATCGCCGACGTGGACGTGGCCGCGCTGGTCGGCTCCGCTGCCGTGAAGATCGACGGCGCCCGGGCGCTCGCGGAGGTCTTCGACCCCGCGGGCCTCGACGCCTTCGTCCTGTTCGCCTCCAGCGCCGGCGTCTGGGGGAGCGCCGGCCAGGGCGCCTACGCGGCCGCGAACGCCTGGCTCGACGCCTTCGCCGAGCAGCGCCGCGCCGACGGCCTGGCCGCCACCGCCGTCTCCTGGGGCGCCTGGGGCGACGGTGGCATGGCCGGCGGCGAGGCCGGCGAGTGGATGCGCCGCCAGGGCGTCCCGGCGATGGACCCGCGCCTGGCAGTCCTCGCGCTGCGCCGCGCCCTGGAGCAGGGCGAGACCCTGCTGACCGTCGCCGACGTCACCTGGGAGCGGTTCGCGCCGGTGTTCACCGCGGCCCGGCCGCGGCCGCTGCTCGACGGACTGCCCGAGGTCCGGTCGATCCTCGCGGGCCCGGCGTCCACGGCTCCCGACCCGGGCGCGCCCGAGGTGGGCGCCCTGCGTGCGCGGCTCGTGGCGATGTCGGCGGCGGACCAGGAGCAGACCCTGGTCGAGCTGGTCCGCGACCACGCGGCAGCCGTGCTCGGCTTCCAGGGCACCGACGCCGTCACCCCGACCCGGGCGTTCCGCGAGCTCGGCTTCGACTCGCTGTCCGCCGTCGAGCTGCGCAACGGGCTCGGCGCCGTGACCGGCCTCAGCCTGCCCACGACGCTGGTGTTCGACTACCCGTCCCCGAAGGTGCTCGCCACCTACCTCGGTGACCTGCTGCTCAGCGCCAGGCCCGGCCCGGCCGGCGCGGGCGACCGGGCGGCGGCGGCGAGCCACCGCGACGACGAGCCGATCGCGATCGTCGCCATGGCCTGCCGTTACCCCGGCGGCATCGGCACCCCCGACGATCTGTGGCGCCTCGTCGCCGAGGGCCGCGACGCGATCTCGGAGTTCCCCACCGACCGCGGCTGGCCCTTGGAGGCCCTGTACGACGAGGATCCCGACGCGCCGGGCACCAGCTACACCCGCGAGGGCGCCTTCCTGCACGAGGCGGGGCTGTTCGACCCCGAGTTCTTCGGGATCTCCCCGCGCGAGGCACTGGCGATGGACCCGCAGCAGCGCCTGCTGCTGGAGATCGGCTGGGAGGCCGTCGAGCGGGCCGGGATCGACCCCGAGTCGCTGCGCGGCACCCGGACCGGCGTGTTCGTCGGCGGGGCCACCCAGGACTACTCCTCCGTGCTCACCGCGAGCGTCCAGGGCGCCGAGGGCTACATGCTGACCGGCACCGCCTCCAGCGTGCTGTCCGGCCGGATCGCCTACGTCCTCGGCCTGGAGGGGCCGGCGGTCACCGTCGACACGGCCTGCTCGTCGTCGCTGGTGGCGCTGCACCTGGCCATGCAGTCGCTGCGGTCCGGCGAGTGCACCATCGCCCTGGCCGGCGGTGTGACCGTCATGCCGACACCCGGGCCCTTCATCGAGTTCTCGAAGCAGCGGGGCCTCGCCGCCAACGGCCGGTGCAAGCCGTACGCCGCCGCCGCCGACGGCACCGCCTGGGGCGAGGGCGCCGGGTTCCTCGTCGTCGAGCGGCTCTGCGACGCCCGCCGGCACGGTCACCCGGTGCTCGCGCTGGTCCGCGGCAGCGCCGTCAACCAGGACGGCGCCTCCAACGGCCTGACCGCGCCGAACGGCCCCGCCCAGCAGCGGGTGATCCGCCAGGCGCTGGTCGCCGCCGGCCTCGCCGCGGCCGACGTCGACGCCGTCGAGGGCCACGGCACCGGCACGACCCTCGGCGACCCCGTCGAGGCGCAGGCGCTGCTCGCCACGTACGGGCAGGACCGCGAGCCGGGCAGGCCGCTGTATCTGGGCTCGCTGAAGTCGAACATCGGCCACACCCAGGCCGCCGCCGGCGTCGGCGGCGTCATCAAGATGGTCATGGCGATGCGCCACGGCGTCCTGCCGCGCTCGCTGAACATCGACGCGCCGACCCCGCACGTCGACTGGTCCAGCGGCGACGTGACCCTGCTCGCCGAGTCCCGGCCGTGGCCGGACGCGGGCGGGCCGCGCCGGGCCGGCGTCTCGGCCTTCGGCGCGAGCGGCACGAACGCGCACGCCATCATCGAATCCGCGCCGCCGCTCGGCGCGCAGGCCGGGACCGCGCCCGACCTGCCCGGTGACATCGCCTCGGACGCGGGCGGTTTCACGGCTCCGATCCCGGGCACGGGAGCCGAGATGCCGACCTTGGGAACCGTCCGCGGGCCCGGCCAGGACACCGTCGCGCTCGTCCTCAGCGGGCGCACCGAGGACGGTCTGCGCGACCAGGCGGCCCGGCTGTGGGACCACCTCGACGCCGACCCGGGCCTGGCACCCGCCGACGTCGCCTACTCGCTCGTCACCACCAGGTCCCGGTTCGGGCACCGGGCGGTCGTGCTCGGCGCCGACCGGGACGAGCTGGCCGAGCGCCTCGCCGCGCTCGCGGCCGGGGAGCCGGCGCCCGGTGTCGTGACCGGCACCGCTCCCGACGCGCGCCGGCCGGTGTTCGTCTTCCCCGGCCAGGGCTCGCAGTGGGCGGGCATGGCGGTCGAGCTGCTCGACACCGCGCCGGTCTTCGCCGAACGGATGGCCGAGTGCGCCGCCGCGCTCGACCCGTTCGTCGACTTCTCGGTGATCGACGTGCTGCGCGCCACCGCCGCCGCCCCGGACGACCCCGTGCTGGACCGCGTCGACGTGGTGCAGCCGGTGCTGTGGGCGGTCATGGTGGCGCTGGCCGAGCTGTGGCGCTCGCTGGGTGTCGAGCCCGCGGCCGTCGTCGGCCACTCCCAGGGCGAGATCGCCGCGGCCGCGGTCGCCGGCGCGCTCTCGCTGCCCGACGCCGCCCGCGTCGTCGCGCTGCGCAGCCGCGCGCTGCTGGCGCTATCCGGCCAGGGCGCCATGGTGTCCCTCGCCGCGCCGCGCGCCGAGGCCGAGCGGCTGGTCGAGAACTGGGCCGGCCGGGTCTGGGTCGCCGCCGTCAACGGCCCCGGTGCCACGGTCGTCGCCGGTGACGACGACGCCCTCGACGAGCTGGTCGCCGCGTGCGAGGCCGCCGGGCGGCGGGCCCGCCGCATCCCGGTCGACTACGCGTCGCACTGCCCGCACGTCGACGCCGTCGAGCGCGAGCTGCTCGACGTGCTCGCCCCGATCGAGCCGCGGCCCACGGACGTGCTCTTCCTGTCCACGGTCACCGCCGGCCCCGTCGACACCGCCACCCTGGACGCCGGCTACTGGTTCCGCAACCTGCGCCAGACCGTGCGTCTGGAGGAGGTCACCGCGTCCCTCCTGGAACGTGGCTACGGCCTGTTCGTCGAGGTCAGCCCACACCCGGTGCTGACCGTGCCGATCGCCGAGACCGTGGACGCGGCCGGCGCCGAGGCGGCCGTCCTCGGCACGCTGCGCCGCGGCGAGGGTGGCCGCGACCGGATGCTCACCGCGCTGGCCGAGGCCTTCGCCGGCGGCGCCGCCGTCGACTGGGCCGGCCTGCACGCGGGCGCCCGGCGCGTGCCGCTGCCGACGTACCCCTTCCAGCACACGCACTACTGGCCGACGCCCGCCGTGGCCGCCCGGGGTGACCTGGGCTCGGCCGGGCTCGGTGCTCTGGAGCACCCGCTGCTCGGCGCCGCCGTTGGGCTCGCCGACGGCGACGGCTTCGTCTGCACCGGACGGCTGTCGCTGCGCGGCCAGCCGTGGCTCGCCGGGCACGCCGTCGGCGGGTCGGTGCTGCTGCCCGGCACGGCGTTCGTCGAGCTGGCGGTCCGCGCCGGTGACCTCGCCGGCTGCGGCCAGCTCGCCGACCTGACCCTGCACGCCCCGCTCGTCATCCCGGAGGCCGGCGGCATCCTGCTGCAGGTGGCCGTCCACGAGCCGGAGGAGGGCGGTCTGCGCCCGGTCGCGGTCTACTCCCGTCACCAGGACGCCCTCGACGACGAGCCGTGGACCAAGCACGCCAGCGGCCTGCTGGCCTCCTCGGCGGCGCCCTCCTCGGCGGCGGCCTCGGCCGGCGCCGAGGAGGCCTGGCCGCCGGCCGGTGCCGCCGAGGTCTCGCTCGACGGCTACTACGACGCCCTCGCCGCGCACGGCTTCGGCTACGACGGCCCGTTCCGCGGGCTCGCCCGCGCCTGGCAGCGCGACCGGGAGGTGTTCGCCGAGGTCGCGCTGCCCGAGGCCGACCAGGCGACCGGCGCCGCGTTCGGGCTGCACCCGGCCCTGCTCGACGCCGCCGTGCAGGCCGCCGGCCTCGGCCCGGCGACCCGGGACCTCGCGGCCGGCCGGCTGCCGTTCGCCTGGACCGGGGTCACCCTGCACGCCGCCGGCGCGACCGCCGCGCGGGTCCGGCTCGCCCCGACCGACTCCGGCGGTCTCACCCTGACCCTCACCGACCCGGCCGGCAGGCCCGTGGCCAGCGTCGAGTCGCTGCTGCTGCGCCCGATCGCCGCCGCTGCCGGTGGCGGGCCGGAACCGCTCTACCGGCTGGAGTGGACCGTCGCCCCCAGCGCCGGCGCCGACGGCTCGGCCTACGGCGGGGAGCCGGCGGGGACCGTCGCGGTCCTGGGCGCCGACCCGTTCGGGCTCGCGCCGCTGCTCGGGGCCGACGTGCGCGTCGACTTCGACGCCGTGGCCGAGGCCGGCCCGGCAGCGGTCGTCGCCGAGCTGGACTTCGCGGACGGCGAGCCGGCCGCCCGGGTCCGGGCCGCGACGACCGGCGTGCTCACGCTGGTCCGGTCGTGGCTGCAGGACGACCGGTTCGCCGCGGCCAGGCTCGTCCTCGTCACCCGCGGCGCCATGGCGGCCGGCCGGGCGGAGACGCCCGACCTCGCCACCGCGGCCGCGTGGGGCCTGGTCCGCTCGGCCCAGTCCGAGCAGCCGGGCCGGCTGCTGCTGGTCGACCTCGACCCCGACGGCGGTGCGCCGCCAGCCGCCGAGCTCGCCGCCGCGCTCGCCGGGGACGAGCCACAGCTGGCGGTGCGCGGCGAGACCCTGCTCGTCCCCCGGGTGACGCGGGCGGCCCCGCCCCAGGAGCCGGTGGCGCCGGTCCTCGGCCCCGACGGGACCGTGCTGCTCACCGGCGCCACTGGCACGATCGGTGCCCTGCTCACCCGCCACCTCGTCGAGGCGCACGGCGTGCGCCACCTGCTCCTGGTCAGCCGCCAGGGCCCGGACGCCCCCGGGGCGGCCGAGCTGTGCGCCGAGATCGCCGAGCGGGGCGCGGACGCCCGGCTCGTCGCCTGCGACGTCGCCGACCGCGACGCCGTGGCGCGCCTGCTGGCCGAGATCCCCGCCGAGGCGCCGCTGACAGCCGTGATCCACGCGGCCGCGGCCCTGGACGACTGCGTCCTCGACGCGCTCACCTCCGACCGGCTGGACACGGTGCTCGCGCCGAAGGCCGACGCGGCGCTGCACCTGGACGAGCTGACCCGGGACATCCCGCTGCGCGCGTTCGTGCTGTTCTCCTCGGTGGCGGGCCTGCTCGGCAGCCCCGGCCAGGCCAACTACGCGGCCGCGAACGGCGTCGTCGACGCGCTCGCGGCCCGCCGCCGGGCCGAGGGCCTGCCGGCGACGTCGCTGGCCTGGGGCTTCTGGGCGCAGCGCAGCGCGCTCACCGGCGAGCTGCGCGACACGGACCTGGCGCGGATGGGCCGGGGCGGCGTCGTCCCGCTGTCCAACGCCCAGGGCCTGGCGCTGTTCGACGCGGCGGTCGCCGCCGACGAGGCGCTGGCCGTCCCGGTCCGTCTCGACGCCGCGGGGCTGCGCCGGGCCGCGAGCACGGGCATGCTCCCGCCCCTGCTGCGTGGGCTGCTCCGCACGCCGTGGCGACGGGAGACGGCCGCGGCCGCGGCCGCGACGGAGGCGGGGTCGCTCGCGGGTCGGCTGGCCGGCCTGTCCGCCGAGGAGCGGGCCCAGCGGCTGCTCGACCTGGTCCGCGGCCAGGCCGCGCTGGTGCTCGGGCATGCCGGCGGCTACGCCGTCGAGGCCGACCGGCCGTTCCGGGAGCTCGGCTTCGACTCGCTCACCGCCGTCGAGCTGCGCAACCGGCTGTCGGCCGCGACGGGCCTGCGACTGCCGGCGACGCTGATCTTCGACTTCCCGACCCCGGCCGGCCTCGCCGCCAGCCTGGGCCGCCAGCTCGCGGGCAGCGCCGCGCCGGCCGCGGCCGCAACCATCGCCGCGGTGGCCGCCACCGACGACCCGGTCGTCGTCGTCGGGATCGGCTGCCGCTATCCGGGCGGCGTCCAGACCCCCGAGGACCTGTGGCACCTCGTCGACGGCGGTGTCGACGCGATGTCGGTCTTCCCGACCGATCGCGGCTGGGACCTGTCCGCCCTCTACGACGCGGACCCGGACCACCGCGGCACCTCGACGACGAACCTCGGCGCGTTCCTCTACGACGCCGGGTCGTTCGACGCCGGGTTCTTCGGGATCAGCCCCCGCGAGGCGCTCGCGATGGACCCGCAGCAGCGGCTGCTGCTGGAGACGTCGTGGGAGGCCTTCGAACGGGCCGGCATCGACCCGGGCACCGTCCGGGGCAGCAGGACCGGTGTGTTCACGGGAGTCATGTACCACGACTACGGCACCCGTCTGCCCGCGCTGCCCGAGGGCGTCGAGGGCTACCTCGGCACCGGCACGTCGGGCAGCGTGGCCTCCGGCCGGATCGCCTACACCCTCGGCCTGGAGGGGCCGGCGGTCACCGTCGACACGGCGTGCTCCTCGTCGCTGGTCGCGCTGCACCTGGCGGTGCAGGCGCTGCGGTCCGGGGAGTGCGAGCTGGCGCTGGCCGGCGGGGTGACGGTGCTCGCCACCCCGGGCGTCTACATCGAGTTCTCCCGCCAGCGGGGCCTCGCCGCCGACGGCCGGTGCAAGTCGTTCGCCGACGCGGCCGACGGGACGGGCTGGGGCGAAGGCGTCGGCATGCTGCTGCTGGAGCGCCTGTCCGACGCCCGGCGCAGCGGCCATCCGGTACTCGCCGTGGTGAAGGGCTCGGCGGTCAACCAGGACGGCGCCTCCAACGGCCTGACGGCGCCGAACGGCCCGTCGCAGCAGCGGGTGATCCGGGCTGCGCTGGCGAACGCCGGCCTGGCCGCGACCGAGGTGGACGCGGTCGAGGCGCACGGCACCGGCACCAGCCTCGGCGACCCGATCGAGGCCCAGGCACTGCTCGCGACCTACGGCCAGGGGCGCGAGGAGACCGAGCCGCTGTGGCTGGGCTCGCTGAAGTCGAACATCGGCCACACCCAGGCCGCCGCCGGCGTCGCCGGTGTGATCAAGATGATCGAGGCGATGCGGGTCGGCGTCCTGCCCCGGACCCTGCACGTCGACGCTCCGACCACCCACGTCGACTGGAGGGCCGGGCGCGTCGAGCTGCTCACCGAGGCCCGGGCCTGGCCGGAGACGGACCACCCACGCCGCGCCGGCATCTCCTCGTTCGGGATCAGCGGCACCAACGCACACGTCATCATCGAACAGCCGCCGGCCGAGCCCGCGATGCCTCCCGGGGACTCGCGGGAGCGACCTGAGGGCTCCCCGGAGCAGTCCGGAGTGCTCGCCTGGCCGCTGTCGGCCCGGACCGGGCCCGCGCTGCGGTCGGCCGCCGACCGGCTGGCCCGGCACGTGGCGGCGCACCCCGAGCTCGACCCGGCCGACGTCGCGACCACCCTGGCCGCGCACCGGGCGGGCTTCGAGCACCGGGCCGTCGTCGTCGGCACCGGGACGGCCGAGCTGCTGGCAGGAACCCGTGCCGTCGCGGCCGCCCGGGAGGCCGCCGGTGTGCTGCGCGGCAGCGCCTCCTCCGGCGGGCCACTGGCCGTCCTGTTCTCCGGCCAGGGCAGCCAGCGCGTCGGCGCGGGGCGGGAGCTGTACGGCGCGGATCCGGTGTTCGCCGCGGCGTTCGACGAGGTCTGCGCGGCGCTCGACCGGCACCTCGACCGGCCGCTGCGCCCCATGATGTTCGGCGAGTCGGCGGACGGCGGCCCCGAGGTGGCCGAGGGCCAGCTCGACCGGACGGAGTACACCCAGCCGGCGCTGTTCGCGCTGGAGGTGGCGCTCTACCGGACCGCCGAGCGAGCCGGGCTGCGCCCCGCCTACCTGCTGGGCCACTCCGTCGGGGAGATCGCGGCGGCGCACGTCGCGGGCGTGTTCACCCTTCCGGACGCTGCCGAGCTGGTGGTCGCGCGCGGCCGGCTGATGCAGGCGCTGCCGGCCGGCGGCGCGATGGTCGCCGTGCAGGCCACCGAGGGTGAGGTCCGCGCGGCCCTCGCGCGGACCGGGGCCGACGCCGGCGCCGGGATCGCCGCGGTGAACGGGCCGCTGGCCGTCGTGGTGTCCGGTGAGGAGGCCGCGGTCCTCGCGGTCGCTGGCGTGTTCGCCGGCCAGGGCCGGCGCACCAAGCGGCTCACCGTCAGCCACGCGTTCCACTCGCCGCTGATGGAGCCGATGTTGGACGGCCTGCGCGCCGTGGCGGAGCGCCTCGACCTGCGCGAGCCGCGGCTGCCGGTCGTGTCCAACCTGACCGGCACGCTCGCCGAGCCGACGGAGATCTGCACACCGGAGTACTGGGTGCAGCACGTCCGGGAGGCGGTTCGGTTCGCCGACGGCGTAACCACGCTGCGCGCCGAGGGCGTTGGCGCCTTCGTCGAGATGGGGCCGAGCGGACCGCTGTGCGGGCTGGCGCGTGACTGCGTCGGCGACGCGGCGGACGCGCTGTTCGTCCCGACGCTGCGCGCCGACCGGTCGGAGCCGCTGGCGTTCACGTCCGCGCTGGCCGCACTGCACGCCCGCGGCTGCCGGCTGGACGGCCCGTCGCTCGCGGCCCGCGCTGCCGGCCGGCGGGTCGAGCTGCCCACCTACCCGTTCCAGCGGGAGCACTACTGGCTGCTCCCGCCGGCGGCGGACCCGGTAGCGGCCGCACCGCCGGTGAACGACGGCGGGTTCTGGGCGTCGGTCGAGCGGGCCGACGGCGGAGCGCTCGCCGCCGCACTGGGCCTGGCCCCGGCCGAGCTGCCCGCGCTGGAGGCGGTGCTGCCGGCGCTCGCGGCCTGGCACCGCAGGCAGGGCATCGCCTCGACGGTCGACGGCTGGCGCTACCGGGTCGAGTGGCACCCGATCGCCGAGCCGGCACCCGGCGGCCTGACCGGCACCTGGCTCGTCGTCGCCCCCGCCGGCGCCGACGGGGACCCGCGGGTCAGCCGCGCGCTGCGCATGGTCACCGACCTGGGCGCGACCGCGCTCGGGGTGGCGCTCGACGAGAACGACACGGACCGGTGCGGGCTCGCGGCCGGGATCGCCGCGGTCGTCGCCGCCGCCGGGCCGGTCGCCGGGGTGCTGAGCCTGCTGGCGTTCGACGAGCGGGACGTGGCCGGGAAGCCGGGCATGCCGGTCGGGCTCGCCCTGACCACGACCCTGCTCCAGGCGCTCGGTGACGCCGGCGTCGACGCCCCGGTCTGGGCCCTGACCAGCGGGATGATGCGCTCCGGCCCAACCGGGGGCGGCACGGTCCCGGCCCAGGCCCAGCTGTGGGCCGCGGGCCAGATCGCGGCGCAGGAGTACCCGAGCCGGTGGGGCGGTCTCATCGACCTGCCCCAGCACCCCGACGACCGGGCCTGGGCCCGGGTGGGCGCGCTGGTCGCGGGCTCCGGACGGGAGGACCAGCTCGCGGTGTGCCCGGCGGGCGTGCTCGCGCGCCGGCTGGTCCGGGCTCCGGCGGCCGGGCCGACTCCGCCCGAGTCCGCGAGCTGGCGGCCGACCGGCCCGGTGCTGCTGGTTGGCGACCCAGGCCCGGCCGTCGAGCGGATCGCCGCGTGGCTGGCGCACCAGGGCGCCGAGACCGTCCGGGTGGAGCCCGGGCAGGCCGCCGCGACGGCCCGGGCGCTCGCGGCGCACGGGACGCCGGTGCGCACGGTGATCCACCTCGCGACGGCCCCCGACAGCGCGGAGCTGGACCTGATCGACGCCGGCTCGCTGGCCGACGCCGTGACGGCCCGGGTCGCGGACGCGGTGCGTCTCGACCTCGCGCTCGCCGACCCCACGGTCGGCGGCAGCCTCGAGGCCTACCTCGTGGTCACGTCGTGCGCGTGGGTGTGGGGCGGGGCGGGACAGCTCGTCGAGGCCGTCGCCACCGCCCGGATCGTGGCGCTCGCCGAGCACCGCGGCGCTGCGGCCGCATGGGTCGCCTCGGAGCCGTGGGCCGCGATGGAGCAGGGGGAGATCCGGGAGCCGGGGGAAGCCGGTCATCCGGCGGCGGCCGGCGGCTCGCGGCCGCTCGACCAGGACATGGCGTTCGCGGCGCTGCTCGCGGCCGCGACGAAGGCGGAGCGCGGTCTCGTGCTCGCCGACATCGACTGGTCGGTCGCCGCGCCGCTGATGCGGACCGTGCGTGAGGGTGCGCTGCTCGACGTCGTAGCACCGATCACGGCGGCGGCCGTCGCGCCGGCGTCCGCCGAGCCGCTGACCGTCCGGCTGGCCCGGCTCGGCGGCGGCCCGGAGGCGGCGGCCACCCGGTACGCGCTGCTGCTGGACCTGGTCCGTGAGCAGGCGGCGGCCGTGCTCGGGCACGCGTCGTACGACGCCGTCGAGGCCGACCGGGACTTCCTGGAACTGGGCCTGGCCTCGCTCACCGCGGTCGAACTGCGCAACGCGCTCGCACAGCAGACCGGGCTGGTCCTCCCCCCGGCCCTGGTCTATGACTACCCGACGGCCGCGGCCCTCGCCGACTACCTGGAGTCCGAGCTCCAGTCCGGCCCGGACGCGGGGTGACAGACACCGCCCGGTGATCACACCGAGCCCGGCCAGGGCGGGCGCGCGAACGGGCCGGCTCCTCGGCAGGGAGCCGGCCCGTTGACGCCGGACAGGGGCTGGGTTCGTAGGGGGCGGGGTTCGCCAGGACTGGTGTCGCCGGGACTGGGGCGCCGGGACTGGTGTCGTTGGGACTGGGTATTGGGACCGCGTTGTCGGTGCTGGGATCGTCGGAAACCGGGGTAGCGGGGGCAGGGCCTACCGGACGGCGACCGGGAACGTCGTCAGGCCGCGGATGAACGGCGAGGGGCGGCGCACCGCGGTCCCGGCGAGGCGCAGGCCGGGCAGGCGCCCGGCCAGGGTCCGGAACGCGATCTCGCCCTCCAACCGGGCCAGCGGGGCGCCCAGGCAGTAGTGGATGCCGCTGGAGAACGAGATGCCCTCCGGTCCGGCGGGGCGGCGCAGGTCGAAGGTGTCCGGGTCGGGGAATGCGTCGGGGTCGCGGTTGCAGGCCCCGGTGAAGATCACGATGTTCGCGTCGACAGGCAGGGTGCGCCCGGCGAGCTCCACCTCCTCGTGGGCGTACCGGGTCTGCATGAGCACCGAGGTGTCGAACCGCAGCGCCTCCTCGACCACCCGCGGCGCGAGGCCCGGGTCGTCGCGCAGCAGCTGGAACTGCTCCGGGTGCTCCAGCAGCGCCAGCGTGCCGTTGCCGATCAGGTGGACCGTGGTCTCGGTGCCGGCGAGCGAGAGCATCCCGCAGATCGCGACCAGCTCGGCGGCGGCCAGCCGCTCGTCGTCGACCGCCGCGACGAGCAGGCTGACGACGTCGTCGGCCGGCTCGACGCGGCGCAGCTCCAGCAGCTGGGCGAACAGCTCATTCATCCCGTCGACGGAGTCCTGCAGCCGCCGCGCCTCGTCCAGCGAGACCACCCCGCCCAGGACCAGCCCCAGACCCGCGGCCAGCTCGTCGAACCGGGCGTGATGCTCAGCCGGAATCCCGAACAGCGCCCGGATCACTGCTGGCGGAATGCGCTTGGCGTACGCCTCCAGGAAGTCGCACTCGGGCGGCATCGCGTCGATCAGCTCGTGGCAGGCCCGCTCGACGATCTCGCGCAGCGACTGGATGCGCCGGGCCGAGAAGGCCGGGGCGACCAGCTTGCGCAGCCGGGTGTGCTCGGGCGGGTCCATCGCGAGGAACGAGTTGTCGAACGTCGAGGTGCCCTGCGGCCAGTAGCCCCCGACGGTCCGCCGGCCGAAGCGGCGGTCGCGCAGCACGCTGTCGGCGAGGTCCCGGCCGATCACCAGGTAGGGGCCGAGCCGGCTGCGCTGCAGGGGGCCACGGCGGCGCATCTTGGCGTAGACGGGATAGGGGTCGGGCAGGCCGAGCAGCAGCTGCGCGTAGTGGTCGCCGAGCGCGCCGACCGACTTCAGCGCGGCCCGCGCGGTTCGCAGCTGGCTGTCCAGCTCGCTGTCGGTCAGTGTCGTCATCGGGTACCCCCTGACGTGGTGTTTCGAGGGTGCCCGCGCTGGCAGGTCGGCCGTCTGGCCCGTCGCGCTGGGCCACCGCGGACAATCGCCACCGTATTGACGCCTGTTATCGGTGCGAACCCCTAATGTCCACCCCTATTTTCCAGACCGGCGAATTTCTGGGTGTCACAATTCATTCGGCATCACAGGATGGATATCGTGTTCGCACATCGAATGTCGACGGAATACTTGCGGCGGCAACGTCGCGTGACTGACTGGAGGGAACCGGTGCGTTCACCGTCGCGGCTCGTCCCTGCGCCGCCGACCGACGAACGGGCGCCCGCACTGTGCCTGTCGGCACTGTCCAAGCGGTTCGGCCACAAGCTCGCGGTTGACCAGGTCGATCTCGTCGTGCCCAGAGGCTCCTTCTACGGCCTGGTCGGCCCGAACGGCGCCGGCAAGACCACCTTGCTGTCCATGGCCGTCGGGCTGCTGCGCCCCACCGCCGGGACCGCGCGGATCTTCGGGGCCGACGTGTGGGCCGACCCGACCCGGGCGAAGGCCCTCGTCGGCGTCCTGCCGGACGGCATGTCACTGCCCGAGCGCCTCACCGGCCGGGAGCTGCTGACCTACCAGGGCCTGCTGCGCGGCCTGAGCCGACCCGAGGTCGACGCCCGCACGACCGAGCTGCTGGACGTCCTGGAGCTGACGGAGGCCAACCGCACCCTCGTCATCGACTACTCGACCGGTATGCGCAAGAAGATCGGCCTGGCCACCGCTCTGCTGCACGCGCCCCGGCTGCTGGTGCTCGACGAGCCGTTCGAGGCCGTCGACCCCGTCTCGGCCGCGACGATCCGCACGATCCTCAACCGGTTCGTCGTCGGCGGCGGCTCGGTGATCTTCTCCAGCCACGTGATGGCCCTCGTCGAACAGCTCTGCGACCACGTGGCGGTGATCGCCGCGGGCCGGGTCGCCGCCGCCGGTCCGGTCGAGGAGGTCCGCGGCGGCCGGGGCCTGGAGGAGGTCTTCGTCGAGCTGGTCGGCGCCCGCACCGGTGGAGCGGAGGGGCTCGCGTGGCTGGCGTCCTGATCCAGATGAAGCTGGCCGTGCTGCGCCGCTCGATGACGGGGCAGCGCGCGGCCAGCATGATCGCCGGCGGCGCGATCGGACTGGCGCTGGCGATCGGAACGCTGCTGCTCGCGTTCGGGCACTTCCAGAACGAGGACGCGGCCGTCGCGTTCCTCGCGCTCGTCATGCTCGTCTGGGCGATCGGCTGGCTGTTCGGCCCGATGCTCACCGGCGGCGACGCGACCCTGCGGCTGGAGTACTTCAGTCTCGTCTCGATCCGGCCGCGCCAGCTCGCCACTGGGCTGTTCGCCGCCGGCTTCATCGGCATCCCGCCGGTGGTCGGCCTCGTCGCGTGCGCGATCCTGCCCGCCTACGGCGCCCGGCTCGGGCTCTACGCGGGGCTGATCGGCATTCCCGCGGCGCTGCTGATGCTGCTGTTCCTCGTGCTGCTGTCCAAGGTCGGCATCCAGGCGCTCGGCAGGCTGACGCAGTCGCGCCTCGGCTGGGAGCTGTCGTCGCTGGTGGTGGGCTTCGTCCTCGGCGCACAGAACACCGGCTGGATGGACATCCCGCTGCTGGTCCGGGTCCTGTCGGGCAAGTGGGCGGCCCAGGCCGGCACGGCGCTGAAGATCCTGCCGTCGAGCTGGCCGGTGCTCGCGGTCGACGCGGCCGCGAGGTCGCAGTGGGGCCGGGTGGCCGAGACGCTCGGCGGCTTGGCCGTCGTCTGCGCCGCGCTGTTCGTCGCGTACGCCCTGCTGCTGGGCCGCCACCTCGTGCGCGGTACCGCGAGCGGCCGCACCGCCGTCCGGGCGCCGAGCGGGCCTGGTCTCGTCGACCGGGTCGCGCCCGACACCCGCTTCGGCGCGGTGTTCGGCAAGGAGCTGCGGATGTGGGGCCGTGACCTGCGCCGCGCCCGGTTTCTCAGCATGGCCCTGTGGGGCGGAGTGTTCACCGGCGTGCTCCCGCTGCTGGACGGGCACGTCGTCATCCTGCCCTTCGTCGGGATCACCACGGCGCTGTTCGCGGGCGCGCTCGCCTCCAACGTGTACGGCCTGGACGCCGGGGCGCTGTGGTTGACCCTGGTCACGCCCGCCGCGGAGCGGGTCGACGTGCGGGCCCGGCAGCTCGCCTTCGCGCTGGTCGTCGGTGTGCCGACGCTGCTGCTCACCGTCGTCCTGATCCCCGTCAGCGGGCAGAACTGGGCGTGGCCGTGGCTGCTCGCGGCGCTGCCCGCGCTCGTCGGCGCGTCCTCGGGCCTGGTGCCGCTGGTCTCGCTGATCGGTGTCGCGCCGTTCGCGGACAGGCCGGGCGGCAGCCCGATGGACGGGTTCACCGACGAGAGCAGTGACCAGGTCCGGGTGAAGATCTTCGGGATGCTGTTCGGCCAGATTCTGCTCGCGGCCCCGGCGCTCGCCCTGGTGCTGGCGGGCACGCTGACCCACCGCACGGCGCTGAGCGTGGCCGGGGTCCTCGTCGGCGTCGCGACCGGCGTCGGGCTGGGCTGGCTGTTCGGCTGGCTCGCCCGCCGGCGGCTGGAGAAGGCCGGCCCGGAGATCCTCGACCTGATGCGCAAGGGTGTGCGCGGCCCGGTCACCGACGCGCCGACCGAGGCCGAGGAGGCCGCCGGTGCCATGCCGTCCCGGGTCGCGCAGGAGATGAGCGGGGCGCGGACCGCGCTCGTCGCGCTGCTCGTGATGTGCGGAATCCTCTTCACGATCCCGCAGGGCCTGGTGGCGCTCATCCTGACCGTCCTGAACGCGAAGGTGCCCGGGTGGTTCGTCGCCGCGCACGTGCCGCACGCCTTCGGCCCACTGGTCGCGCTCGCGTCGGTGGTGGTCGGCGCGTGCGCGTGGACCGGGGTGGTCACGATCAATCTCGCCCACAACCGCCGCCAGCGCGAGCTCGCGCACTCGCCGGACGGCCTGGAGCGGCGCGACGGCGACCTCGACGACGAGGGCGTCACCGCGAGCCGCTGAGCCTCCCGGTAAGCGGAGCTGGTCCCGGGAAGCTGAACGCTCCCCAGGCAGTCAGACGAGAAGGCCGGTACCACGCCCGGGGGTGGTACCGGCCTTCTCGTCTGCTTGCACCGCCGCGGTGCCGTGCCGCCGGGGAAGACGACCGTCAGCCCGCCTGGGCCAGCTGGCGCGGCACCCGGGCGCCCACGTGCGGGGCCACGATCGCCGTGACGATGAAGTCGTCCCGCACCAGCCACTCGCCGGAGAACGCGGTGATGCGCCGCCCGCCGACCACCGGGCCGACGACGAGCAGCCGAGCGGTGAACGTTCCCGCGTGGTCGAACGTCAGCCGAGCCTCGGAGAAGTCCAGCCAGCGCCTGGTCAGCGGGAACCAGGCCTTGTAGACGGACTCCTTGGCGCTGAACAGCAGCCGGTCCCAGTGCACGCTCGGGTCGACCGCGGCCAGCCGGCGCAGCTCCAGGCGCTCGTCGGCCAGCGCGATGGCGTCCAGGACGCCGGCCGGGAGCTTGTCGTGCACCTCGGCGTCGATGCCGATGCTGAGCCAGTCCTCACCCGGCGCGACCGCGGCCGCCCGGTAGCCCAGGCAGTGCGTCATGCTCCCGACGATGCCCTCCGGCCAGCCCGGAGCGCCGCGCTGCCCGGGCAGGATCGGCGCGGGCGCGACGCCGAGCTGGGCGAGGGCGCCGCGGGCGCACCGGCGGACCGTGGTGAACTCCGCCCGGCGCTTGTCGACCGCGCCCGAGACGAGCACCTCCTCCTCGGGGAAGTACGGCGGGCCCGACAGGTCGCCGTACGACTCGACCACTTTCACGGTATTCGGCAAGATCTCTTCAAGCATTTCTCTCCTCCGCGCTCGATGGGACGGCAGGCCGGGCGGTCAGGGGCAGGCCGACCGGCGCGGATCGATCGGGGGCGGCGTGCTGGGGCACGGGCGGCCGCGGGAGTGCGTCAGGCCTGCTCGCGGGCGAACGAGCGCGCGCCCCAGAAGGTGCAGAGCAGGACGAGGCAGACGGCGACGGCCGAGCCGACGAGGACCGAGCGGTTCTCGAAGCTCCCGACGGTGAGCGCACGGGCGGCGTCGACGACATGGGAGAGCGGGTTGGCCCGGGAGAGGTCGTAGAGCCACTTCGGCCCGAGCTTCATCGGCAGCAGGACGCCGGACAGCAGCATCAGCGGGACGACGACCGCGCTCAGCACGGGCGCCAGGGCGAACTCGAACTTGAGCTTCATCGCCAGCGTGTACGAGGTGACGCCGACGGCGATTCCGGTCAGGGCGACGAGCAGCAGGCACAGCAGCACCCCGCCCACCGAGGCGCGGAAGCCCATGACGACGGCGAGGCCGATGAACAGCCCGGCCTGCACCAGCAGCAGGGTGACATCCTTCAGCACCCGGCCGAGCAGCAGCGCGGTCCGGCTGACCGGAGAGACCCGCAGCCGCTCCATCACGCCCGAGCGCAGCTCGGGAAGCAGCGAGAAGCCCGCGTAGGCGGTGCTGAACAGGGTCAGCTGGACCAGCATTCCCGGCACGAACCAGCGCCAGGAGTCGCGGCCGGTGCCGCCGGTGGTGGCCTGCAGCAGCGGGCCGAAGAGCACCAGGTAGACCAGCGGCATCGCCATTCCGACGATCACCGAGGCCGGGCTGCGCAGCGGCGGCCGCAGGGACCGGACATAGACAAGCCGAATTTCGCGCAGGAATCGCACGACGATCTCCTAACCGGGGAGTCGGGGCGTTAGCCGGCGGTGCTGTCGCGCAGGCTTCGGCCGGTGAGGGTGAGGAACACGTCGTCGAGGGTCGGGCGGTGGCTCTGCACCGACGTCACCGCGACGCCGGCCTGGTCGAGCTCGCGCAGCAGGCCGGGCAGCACCTTGTTGCCCCGCGGCACCCGGAAGCTGACCCCGGCGCCGTCGACCGTGACGTCCTTGCTGTCGGTCAGCCGCCCGCAGATCTCCGCCGTGGCGACCGGGTCGGCGGTCTCCAGCGCGACGAGGTCGCCGGCGACGCGCGCCTTCAGCTCGTCCGCGCTGCCGTCGGCCACGATCGTGCCGTGGTCGGTGACGAGGATGCGGTCACACAGCTTGTCCGCCTCGTCGAGGTAGTGGGTGGTAAGGAAGACCGTCGTGCCGTGCTGGGCGCGCAGCTTGGCGATGTGCTCCCACAGGTTGCCCCGGCTGTGCGGGTCCAGGCCGGTGGACGGCTCGTCGAGCAGCACCAGGTCCGGCTGGTGCACCACGCCCATGACGATGTCGAGGCGCCGGCGCTGGCCGCCGGACAGGCTGCCGGCCTGCCGGGTCGCCGCATCCGCGAGCTCGAACTCGCCGAGCAGCTCCTCGACCCGGGTCCTGGCGCCCGCCGCGGACAGGCCGTACAGCCGGGCGTGCATCGTCAGCTCCTCGACGACGCGCTGCTCGGTGCCGGCACCGCTGCCCTGCCCGACGTACCCGATGCGGCGGCGCACGCCGGCCGGGTCCGAGAGCAGGTCGCAGCCCGCGACGACCGCCTCGCCACTGGTCGGTCGCAGGAGCGTCGCCAGCATGCGCAGTGTCGTGGTCTTGCCGGCGCCGTTCGGACCGAGAAAGCCGACGATCTCGCCTGCGGCGACGTCGAAGTCGACGCCGTTGACGGCCGGCACCGGGTGGCCGTGGAATTTGTAGACCTTGGCCAGCTTCCGTACCTTGATCATATGCACGCTCCTGGGAAGCTCCAGCTGCTGATCGCATGGAAAGCCCCAGGCCGGCGGAACGCCTACCCCTAAGGCCCGGGGCGCGCACCCCTGTTCCGCTCGCTAAACCGGCGGGTCCCGTACACGGCCCGTCCGGAGCCGGTAAACCCCTACCCCAGAAAAGGCTGGTGGCGAGGCCCGTCGATGGACGGAGACCTCGCCACCAGCCTGGATTCGCCGGTTCGCGGAATTCCTCTGTTATCGGGAATGCGGCGGTGCCGGACCGCGCCGGGCGGCGTCAGCCGGTCTCGGCGGCGAGTGCCTCAAGGCCGACCGAAAGGTCGCTGCGACGGCGGATGGCGAGCTTCTTGTACACCCGGGTGAGGTGCTGCTCGACCGTGCTCATGGTGACGTACAGCGAGCTGGCGATCTCCCGGTTGGTGTATCCGCGGGCGGCCAGCGCCGCGACCCGCCGCTCGGCGCCGGTCAGCCGCTCGACGCTCTGCACCGGGAGCACCACCCGCCCGGCCGGCCGGTTCGTCCCGTCGTCGCCGCCGATGCTCGGCATCAGGCTCGCGCACAGCAGCTCCGCGCCGCAGTCCTTCGCCACGTGCCAGGCCCGGCGCAGCGTGGTGCGGGCCCGACCCTGGTCGCGCATCGCGCGGTAGGCGTGGCCGAGGTCGGCCAGCGTGCGCGCCAGCTGGAGCCGGTCACCCGCGGCCTGCAGGTCGTCCATGGCCTGGCAGAGCAGCTTCGGCCGCGCCGCCGGCTCGCTGACCGCGGCCAGCATCCGGATCGCCTCGCCGCGCAGGCGCGAGGGGGAGCCGCCGACCATCGACAGCTGCGCCCGAACGAGGTCGCGGGCCTGGTCCGGGCGGTTGAGCCGCAGGTAGGCCTCGGCGGCGCCGGTGCGCCAGGACACCACCTCGGGCCGGTCCAGGCCCCATTCGGCCATGAGCTCGCCGCACCAGCGGAAGTCTCGCAGCCCGGCGTAGTACCGCTGCGTCGTCAGGTGGTGGCGGCCGCGGGCCGCGAGGTAGGCCAGGCCGTAGCGGGAGCGCAGCGTGTCCCGCGGCAGCGGCTGGTTCAGCAGCTTGGCCGCGGCGGCCGCCTCACCTCGCTCGGTGCTGGCGACGATCCGCGCGGCGAGCAGCTCGCCGACGCAGACACCCCAGCCCGCCTCCGGCAGCAGCCGCAGGGCGGCCTCGCAGTGCGCCTGGACCGCGAGCAGGTCACCGCGGCGCAGCGCCGCCTCGGCCTGCAGCCCGGCGAACATCGCCCCCCAGGTCGGCGCCGACCGGGCGGCCGCGTCGCGCACGAGCAGCTCGGCCCAGTGGGTGACCCGGTCGAGCCGGTCGGCGTAGAGCAGCGCCCGCAGGGCGAACAGCAGCGGCTCCATGGTCGCGTCGGTCAGCGGGACGCTCTGCAGGACCTGCTCGGCGCCGAGCACCGTGTCCGCGTTCGGGCCGTGGCTGACGACGGTGGCCAGCACCTGTGCCGCGTGCAGCATCGGCTCCACCAGCACGGCCGACCCGCCGGCCGCGTCGCCGAGGCCCAGCGGGCCGATCTTCCCGGCCAGGACGATCGGGTGGGTGCAGTAGGTCGCCAGGCGCATCGTGTGCAGCTCGACCGGACCGCTGTCCGCCGCCGCGCCCATCGGCGGCGGGCCGCCCGCCGTCCCGGCGGAGGCGGCGGCGACGTATTCGATGGTCTCGGCGGCGTCGTCGAGTCGGCCCTGCCACAGCTGACCGCGCAGCAGCAGTCCCGAGTCGCGCGGCTCCAGCTCGCCGCTGCGCAGGGCGGCCGAGAGAGCCGGCAGCCACCGCACGGCCGCCGCCGGGCTCGCGCGCCAGTGTGCCTCCGCGACGGCCGCGCTGATCGACACGCGCTGGCGGGCGTCGGCGGCGTCGCGCGCCGCCAGCGTGAGGTAGCGGACCGCGAGCGCGGGCTGGTCGTGCGCGAGCGCGAGGCCGGCCGCCTCTCGCAGCGCGGCGATTCCCCAGGCGTCGGGCGCCTGGTCGGCGCGCAGCAGGTGCCCGGCGACGGTGTCCGCCGGCGCGCCCTGCTGGCGCAGCAGGGCCGCGGCCCGCACGTGCAGGACGGCCCGGTCGGCGGACTGCAGGCTCTCCAGCGCCGCGTCGCGGGCCGCGTCGGCGCGGAACCGGCCGTCGCACAGGATGCCCGCCTCCTCGAGGGCGGTCAGGACCGAGCCGACCGTCGCCACGTCGAGGGCGACGAGCGAGCGCAGCAGCTCTTCGGCTCCGGCCGCGGCCGCTTCCGGCTCGCCGGCTTCGGGGCCGCCGAGTATCGCGAGCCCGCGCGCCACGTCCAGGGCGTGCGGCTCGGCCCGGTGCAGGCAGCTGACCACCACCCGGGCGAACGCGTCCCCCGTGACGAGGCGGGCCGGCGCTCCGGCCGCCTGCTCGCGCGCGGCCGAAGCGCCGACGCGGTAGTCGTCGAGCAGCGCCCTGACCAGCAGGGGGTTGCCTCCGGTCATCGCGTGGCACTCGTCGGCGAGCGACGCCCCGGCGGCGCCGAGCTCCGCGCCGAGCACCTGGCCGACACCGTGCTCGGTGAGCGGGTCCAGCCGGATCCGGCGGAAGTGCGGCTGGCGCAGCAGGGCGATGTTGAACTGCGCGTAGCCCGCGCGCGCCGCGCCCCGGAGCACGGGGGTGCGCTCGCCGAGAAGGAGCAGCATCGGGACGGCACGTACCAGGTCGACCAGCCGCGACAGGTAGGCGAGCGAGGCGTCATCGCAGTCGTGCACGTCGTCGACGATCGCCAGTAGCGGCCCAGCGGCGGCGATGTCCCGCAGCGCGTCGTGCAGGCTGCCCAACAACGTCAGGTGCGCCTCGCCCGTCAGCACCGTCGCGGCCGGCACCGTCATCCCGGCTGGCACGGGCTCCTCGGCCGTCGAGGACGCCTCGGCCGTCGAGGACGTCTCGGCCGTCGAGGACGCCTCGGCCGTCGGGCGTGCGCCGACGGGCGCGGGGCGGTCCGCCCGCGCCGCCTCCAGCAGCCGGCTCAGCGGCGCCCGGCGGGGCTCCGGCAGGTGCCCGAGCACCGCGTGGACCAGTTGGCCGAGCAGGCCGAGCGGCCGGCCACGCTCGGCCGCGGCGGCGTCGAGCACGACACCGCCGCTGCCACGGGCATGCGCCGCGAGGGCGTTCAGCAGTTCCGTCTTGCCGCTGGCGACCGGGCCGCTCACGGTCGCCAGCCGCAGACCTCCGTTCCTCGTCTCGGTCAACAGCGCCGTGAGGCAGTAAAGATCACTATCGCGTTCCACCAGATGCATCGCGTGGGCTCCCCAGGTTCGGCGGTGACGCACTGGGCGGGGTCGTGCGCCGTCCCCGGATCCCGGTCGCCGCGCCGTCCGACGACTTCCGATGCATGCCACTTCACGCCGCTGTCACTTCGCCTCGCTATGGGATCGCTATCGTCCGACTGCCGCGGCCGCGATTGGAACGGCATCGGACGATGGCGCGGCCGGCGCGGCGACAACCGCCGAAGAATTAGGGGTACTGCCGGCGGCCGCTTAGGGGTATTGCGCCCCAGCAGGGGCTGTTACACATTGACCGACCGCCGTTCCTCCTTACGGCCGGTCGTTGGCCCACAAACAGCCGAAACGTGGCTTGGAAAAGGCACTGCCCTAACCAGAGCAGCGTGCGCCGCCTTTCCGATCAGACGCATTCGGCCCGCGTGACCGGCCGGTTCTCCACCGGCCCGCCGACCCCTCCCGGTGCGCCCGGCGGGGCCGGGGGACGCGCTGGCCGCGGCGCCGCGACACGCGGACGCGCACGACGAGAGCGGAGTGATAGATGACGACTCTGAGCGAGCGCGCACCGATGACGCCTCCCGCCGGGGCCGCCGGCATCCCGGGGATTCCGGCGCAGCCGCGGCCGTCGTCGCAGACCCTCACGGGGCCGGCTCCGGCGGCGACCGAGCTCGACTACCGGGACCCCGCGGTGCGCCTGGGCGCCCTGATGGACGACGGCACCGTCGCGCCGCTGCACCAGGCGGACGACTCCGGCGTCACCGCCGTGCGCGGCCGGATCGACGGCTCGCCCGCCATCGCCTTCTGCACTGACGCGACCCGGATGGGCGGCGCGATGGGCTCGGCGGGCTGCGCGCACATCGTCGACGCGATCGACGTCGCGATCCGGGAGCGCTGCCCGGTGATCGGCGTTTGGCACTGTGGGGGCGCGCGGCTGGCCGAGGGCGTCGAGTCGCTGGACGGCGTCGGCCGCGTGTTCGAGGCGATGGTCCGCGCCTCCGGCCGGGTGCCGCAGATCAGCGTCGTCGTCGGTCCCGCCGCCGGTGGCGCCGCCTACGGCCCGGCGCTGACGGACGTCATCATCATGGCGCCGAGCGGCCGGGTCTTCGTGACGGGCCCGGACGTCGTGCGCAGCGTGACCGGTGAGCAGATCGACCAGGAGGGGCTCGGCGGCGCCGACGCGCACGGCCGCCGCTCCGGCGTCGTGCACATGGTCACCGCGTCCGAGGGCGAGGCCTACGTCCGGGCTCGCTCGCTGGTCGACCTCCTCGCCCGCGCCGGAGTCTTCGACCCGTCGACGGTCCGGGGCCGGGTCGACCTGCGCGCCCTGCTGCCCGAGCAGGTGAGGCGCGCCTACGACGTCAAGCCGCTGGTACGCGCCATCCTGGACCCCGGCGTCGACGGCCCCGGCGTGTTCGAGGAGTTCCAGCCCCGGTGGGCCAGCAACATCGTCGTCGGGCTCGGCCGGCTCGGCGGGCGCAGCGTCGGCGTGATCGCGAACAACCCGCTGCGCAAGGGTGGCTGCCTGGACTCGCGGGCGGCCGAGAAGGCATCGCGCTTCGTGCGGATGTGCGACTCGTTCGGCGTCCCGCTGCTCGTCCTCGTCGACGTCCCCGGCTACCTGCCCGGTGTCGGGCAGGAGTGGGACGGCGTGGTGCGCCGCGGCGCGAAGCTGCTGCACGCGTTCGCTGAGGCGGTCGTCCCGCGGGTCACCCTGGTCACCCGCAAGTCCTACGGCGGCGCCTACATCGCGATGAACTCCCGCTCGCTCGGCGCGACGAACGTCTTCGCCTGGCCGGAGGCCGAGCTCGCCGTCATGGGCGCCGAGGCGGCCGTCGGCATCCTGAAGCGCCGCCAGCTCGCCGCCGCGGCACCCGAGGAGCTCGACGCGGTCCGCGCCCGGCTGGTCGAGGAGCACAAGCGCACCGCCGGCGGCGTCGACCGCGCTCTCGCGCTCGGGCTCATCGACGAGGTCATCGACCCGGCCGATACCCGCCGCAGGGTCGCCGAGGCGCTCGCCGGCGCCCCGGCCGGCCGTGGCGCCCACAACAACATCCCGCTGTAGCGAGACAAATTCTCTCTGTAATCACTATCCGGCTATCGCCCGCCTATTCCTCTCCATTTCCTCTCCACCGGCCCTGCGCGCCCCGGCTGGTGCATGACCGTCCCGCCAAGACAGGAGTACCCATGCCGTCCACCTCGGCCGACGACTCCCTCTGGATCCGGCGTTACCACCCGGCGCCGGCCAGCCGGGCGACACTGGTCTGCTTCCCGCACGCGGGCGGCTCCGCGAGCTTCTTCCACCCGGTCTCCACCACGCTGACCGGCGACCTGGAGGTCCTCGCGGTGCAGTACCCGGGCCGCCAGGACCGGCGCACCGAACCGTGCGTCGACACGATCGACGAGCTCGCCGACAAGGTCCACGCGGCCCTGCGCCCCCGGGCCGCCGCCGGCACGCCGCTGGCGTTCTTCGGCCACAGCATGGGCGCGATCCTCGCCTTCGAGGTGGCGCTGCGCCTGGCCGAGCACGACGGCGTCACGCCGGTCGAGCTGTTCGCCTCCGGGCGCCGCGCGCCGTCGACCAGCCGGCACGAGACCGTCCACCGGCGCGACGACCGGGGCATCGTTCGCGAGCTGCAGACCCTGTCCGGGACCGACGCGGCCGTGCTCGGCGACGAGGAACTGCTGCGGATGATCCTGCCCGCGATCCGCGCCGACTACCGGGCGATCGAGACCTACGCCTGCCGGCCCGACGCGGTCATCGACGCTCCGATCACCGTGCTCGTCGGCGACAACGACCCGAAGGTCACCCTCGACGAGGCCATGGCCTGGGGCCGGCACTCCACCCGGGAGATCGACCTGCGCATCTTCCCCGGCGGCCACTTCTACCTGGCCCGCCACGCGGCGGCCGTCAACGGCGTCATCGCCGACCACCTGCTCGCTGCCCGGCAGCCCACCTGACCCGAGGGCCCACCTGACCCGAGGGCCCACCTGACCCGAGGGCCCACCTGACCCGAGGGCTCACCTGACCCGGGGCCCGCCGAGCTTGCCCGCCGACCGGACCCGATCGTCCGCTCGCCTGTCCCTCTCCGTCTCCTGCCCACCCACGCCTCATCAGCACCCCGCACGCCCGTACCACGACCCGGGGACACCCTCGTCTTCCACACACCCCTTGGGAGATCCCATGACACGGCACGACTCGTGGAGAACGCTCCGGAACGGCACCTCGACCGACGTCGTCCTCGCCGTCGACTTCTTCGCGCCGGGCCGCGTCGAGGCCAGCTTCGACGACCTGGCGCCGCGGCTCACCCCGGTCCGGACGGTGCAGGAAACCGGACAGCCCCCGCACGGTGCCGAGACCGGCATGATGGGCGAGGACTACCTGTCGTTCTGGCTCGACGGCCTGGATCCGAGCCTGACCGTCCGCGGCATCCTCGGCTTCTGCGTCGGCGGGGTCTACGCCTCGGCGCTGGGCGCGAGGCTCGCGCAGCGGTCCGGTGTCCTGCCGGCGATGGTGCTGTTCGACCCCGAGCCGATCACCGGCTGGGTGCTGCGCTGGCAGTACCACAAGGTGCTGCAGCGGCTGGCCCAGGTGCTGTCGCCTGAGGAGCTCAGCGCCGCCGAGGCTGCCGGCGGGGTCGCCGAGGAGGAGATCTCTGACCTCCCCGCGCTCGGCGACCGGCTCATCAAGCTCTACGCGGAGGCCGGCCACATGGGCCTCGCCCGGTTCGGGCTGGACCAGGCGCGCCGCGAGGAGATGCTCGGCCTGTTCGACTCCTATATGAGCTATCTGGTCGGCGCCAGCCAGATCACCACCGCCGCCGACACCTCGACCACGACCGTCATCAGCTCGGACGCCCCAACCGTCGGCGTCACCCTCGGCACCCATCAGCTCGCGTTCGACATGGACCGCCATGAACTGCTGCGCGCCCCCGAGGTCGCCGCGGCCGTCTCCGGAATCCTCGGGTAGGCGACCATGCGCATCCTCTCCTCGACCGGCCGGCTCGGCCAGGTCGTCACCCCGTCCGACCAGACCGTCGAAGACCCGGCCGCCCCGCTCGCCGCGGCGGACAACGCGGCCTCCGTCCTGGAGCAGGCCGCCGTCGCGGGCGAGGCCGGGGCTGCGCGGCCGGCGGGCCCCGTCCTGGTAGCCGACCCGATCGACGTCATGCGCCAGCCGGGCAGCCCGGCCCTGGAGTCCCTCACGACGCCGCTCGCCAGCGGCCCGCAGCCTGCGAACGCCAAGCAGGAGGCCCTCTGGCTGCTGGAGCGGCTCGTGCCCGGCACCGGCGTGAACAACATCGGTGTCGAGCTGCCGGTCGCCGGCACCCTCTCGGTGCCGGTGCTGGAGGCGGCTCTCGACGTCCTGTTGCACCGCTACCAGGTCCTGCGGACCGCGTTCTGCGTCGTCGACGGCCGGCTGCGCCGCGAGGTGCTCCCGGCCGGCGCCCTCCCTGCGAAGGTCGTCTCGATCGAGACGGACGCGGCGGGCCGGGAGGCGGCGGTGGCCGCGTTCGCCGCCCGCCCGTTCGGTCTCGACGAGTGGCCGCTGCTGCGGCTCGGCCGTTTCCACGCGGCCGAGGGGGACACCCTGGTCGTCTGTGCGCACCATCTGATCTTCGACACGATCTCGGCGGGGATCTTCTTCGAGGACCTGGCCGGCGCCTACGACGCGGTCGCCGCCGGCCGGCCCGTGCCGGCGCACCTGCTCGTCGAGGTCCCGGTCGGCGTCGACCCGGCGCCGTCCCCGGAGAGCATCGGGTTCTGGCGCGAGCGGCTGCGCGGCTTCGACGCGGGCCGTCTGGAGCTGTCGCTGGACAACGCGGCGCACAACGAGCCGACGGTCGCCGGCGGCTACCTGGAGCACCGGCTGTCCGCCGAGGCGCACGAGGCGGTCGGCCGGCTGGCCCGGGAGCTGCGCGCCCCCGAGGCGGTCATCTTCCTCGCCGCCTACGCGCTGCTGCTCGCCCGGCATGGTGCGGGCCCGGACCTGGTCATCGGATCGCCGGTGAACGTGCGCGCCCAGCAGACCGCCCGCGCCATCGGCTACCACGTCAACGTCGTGCCGCTGCGCGTCCCAATCGGGCTGAACGCGGGCTTCCGCGAGCTCGTCGTGACCGCTCGGACCCAGTACCTGGACGCGCTGGCCCACGCGGACGTCCCCGTGGACCTGCTGCTGCCCGAGCTGCCCCGGGCCGACGCGTCCTGGGGCAGCACGCTGTTCCGCCACCTGTTCAACTACGTTCCCGGGGGCGGCCTCGCCCCGGTCAGCATCGGCGGCCTGTGCGGCGCGCCGTCCAACGTCGAGAACGCGACCAGCAAGTTCGACCTGGAGCTCGTCGTCAAGGGCGGCCGGGACGGGGCGGTCGTGCGCGGCCGGCACTCGACCACGCACAGCGAGGCGGACGTGCGCCGGCTGCTGGACCGGTTCGACGCGCTGCTGGTGGCGCTCGGCGGCCAGCACGACGTCCCGGTCGGCACGCTGCCGTTCTGGTCGGCGTCCGACCACGCCGTGATCGGCGCGAGCAACCGCACCGAGCGGGACGAGCCGGCCCCGACCGCCCTCGAGGCCGTCGCCGGCCACGCCAGGAACATTCCGGCCCGGGTCGCCGTGCAGGACGGCGAGCGCGCCGTGCTCTACGGCCAGCTGTGGGGCGCCGCGCAACGTACCGCCGACCGGCTGCGCCAGCTGGGCGTCGGCGCGGGCGACATCGTCGCGCTCGCCGGCCGGCGCGGCCCGGAGCTCGCCGCCGCGGTGTTCGGTGTCTGGCTCGCGGGCGCGGCCTACCTGCCGGTCGACCCGGACCACCCGGCCGAGCGGATCGCCGACCAGCTCGCCGACTCAGGCGCCGCCGCCGTCCTCGTCGGCCCCGACATCGCCGTCGTCGCGACGGACCAGCGGGCCGTGCTGCCGCTGGTGCGGGTCGACGATGCGATCGACAGGCCGCCGGCCGTCGCGACCGACCTGGTCGTTGACCCGGCGGCCCCGGCCTACCTGATCTACACCTCCGGGTCGACCGGGCGCCCCAAGGCCACCAAGGTCAGCCACGGCAACCTGGCCAACCTGCTCGCCCACTTCGCCGCCGAGCTGCGGGCCACGCCGGACGACGGCGGCCTGTGGATGACCACCTTCGCGTTCGACATGTCGGTGCTCGACCTGTTCCTCCCCCTGTACGCGGGCGGCCGGCTGGTCGTCGCCCCCGACGAGGCGCGCACCGACGGCCGGGTGCTCGCGGGCGTGCTGCGCCAGCAGCGGGTCGACCTGATACAGGCCACCCCGACCAGCTGGCGGCTCGTCCTCGACGAGGTCGGCGACCTGCTGCGCGGCATGCGGGTGATCTGCGGTGGCGAGCCGATGCCCCCGGCTTTGGCCCGCCGGCTCGTCGCGACCGGCTGCGAGCTGCGCAACCCTTACGGCCCGACGGAGACCACGGTCTGGTCGACCAGCGGCCGGATCGTCGACCCGGACGCGCCGATCAACGTCGGTACCCCGATCCGCAACACGACCGTCTTCGTCGTCGACCAGGACGGCGCCGAGCTGCCGGTCGGCGTGCACGGCGAGCTGTGCATCGCGGGCGCCGGCGTCTCGCTCGGTTACCTCGGCCGGGAACAGCTCAACGCGGAGCGCTTCGGCGAGCACCCGGACCTCGGTCGGTTCTACCGGACCGGTGACCGGGCCCGCTGGCTGGCCGACGGCACGCTGGAGCTCGTCGGCCGCGTCGACCGGCAGATCAAGCTGCGCGGCAACCGGATCGAGCTTGGCGAGGTCGAGGCGGTCCTGCACGAGTACCCCGGGGTGACCACGGCCGCGGTCGTCGTCGCCGGCGACCCCAGCGGGGACGCGGTGCTGACGGCGTTCGTCGAGAGCGCCGCCGGTTGCGAGCTCGTCGACCCGCTCTGGCGGCACGCGCGGGCGCGGCTGCCGCGCTCGGCCGTGCCGCAGGAGTTCGTCGTCATGGCGACGCTGCCCAGGACGACGACCGAGAAGATCGACTATCCGGCGCTCACCCGGCTCGGCGACGAGCGCCGGGCGCGGACCGCGGCGCCGGCCGCGGGCGCGGCGGGGGAGGAGGCCTCGGCGGGCGACGGCGAGGACAGTCTGGTCAATCTTCTCGTCCAGCTGTGGCGCCGGCTGCTGAACCGTGAGGATCTCGACGCCGACGCGAACTTCTTCGTCTGCGGCGGGCATTCGCTGCTCAGTGCCCAGCTCGTCCAGCTGGTCGAGGAGCTGTGCGGTGTCCGGGTCCCGCTCGCCGAGGTGTTCGACCTGCCGACCCCGCGGCAGCTGGCAGGCATGCTGCGCACGCTCGAGGCCGCCGGGTAGCGGCGGCGCCGGCCGGCGCGCAGGAGACGGGCGCCGGCCGGCCCGCCGGCGGAGCGCGCGACAAGCTCAGCCGCTGGCGACCACATGGGCCGAGTAGGAAGCGGGGGTGAGCACGACCTGGACCTGGCAGAGCTCGGCGTCGCCGGGGCCGCGGATGGTCACCGTCACCTCGGGGCAGACGGTGATCATGCCGAGTTCGGCGAAGTAGAGGTCGCTGTCGAAGATGATGCGGTGCGCGCAGTGCTTGAACGTCGTGTCGTTCCAGTTCGCGAAGATCCCGTTGACGTCACTCTCGCCGGAGGTGACCGGCGCCCAGGTGCCGTCGTCGAGGCGTTCGATACGGGCCCTCACCCCGACCGCCGGGCGGCCGTAGACGCCGTCAAGTACGCGCGCAGAAATCTTCATTGTTCACACCCCAGCAGATAAGCCCTCGCGAGCGAGCGTGAACACTCGGCTCCGCGGCACGTTATTACGTTCCGAGGACTGTGATTGAGCGGGCCATCGCGCGCGCTTCGTGCCGCTATCCGTGTTGGATGGCCGCCATCGTCTCGCTATCACGCTGGCCATGAGAGCGCCGCGATAGCGTGCGGATGGAATCGCTACCTACGTTGATGTCACCGCCAGCGAGGAACGAAAGCGGGCGGCGAAATCCCCTCGGTCGAAGGTAGGTAGCTGATCATGTCCCGTCGTTTCCGCAACAGCGCTGTCGCCGTCGCCGTCGCGACCTTCTCCGTCGCCGGGCCGGCCCTGGCCGCCGACTCCGTCGCCAGCGCCTCCCCCGTCGTCACCAGCCCGGCGGTCCCGTCGCACCTGGGCTACGGGACGGACAACACCCCCTGGGGCTGAGCCGCTCGCGGCGCCCTGCGCACCACCGAAATAGGATTCAACACGATATCGGCACGATATCGGCCGTCGCCACCCGCCAGAATCGACATTCTGCGGCCATGCCGGATTGTCCAGCTCGGTCCTGCTGTGCAGCCACTGGGCGGTCTGTCAGGCGGACGCGGTCGGTTCGTCCAGCGAGTAGAGCCGCTGCGAGACCACGGGCGACGCCCCGCGACCTCGGGTAGGCACCGGATGGTCAGGGCCCCCGCCGGTTTCAGGCATCGCGGCATACGCTTCCGCGAGCGTACCCAGCACCTTCGCCTCGAAGACTGGTGCGCGGATGCCCTGGAACAGGGTGAGTGAGCGCCGGAGCGGCGCGATTGCCTCCAGCGGCTTGGCCTGCGCGAGCGCCAGCTCACCCAACAACAGCAACACCCGTGCCTCGACGAGCCGTTCACCGGCCTCGACGGCGAGCGACAGCGCGTTCTCCAGCGCGGTGCGGGCGTCCCCGAACGCCTTCAGCGCCATATGCACCGAGCCCAGACCCTGCAGTGCGTATGCCTCGCCGATCGAGTCGCCGATCTCCCGCACCGTCTTCAGTGCCTGCCCGAACAGCTCGGCCGCCTCCGGGTAGGAGCTCTCGCGCAGGTGCACGTCACCGAAGCGGTGCAGCACCTGCGCCTCGACGCGGCGGCTGCCGCCCCGCCGGCTGAGGTCGAGCGCCTCGGTCAGCAGCTGCTTCGCCGGGCCAGGCTGGCCGCTTTCCAGCCGAACCTGGGCGAGGCTGTGCAGCACATAGGCGGTAGCGACCAGATCGCCGTCCCGACGAAAGACCGTCAACGTCTGCTCGTAGCGGTGCGCGGCCTGCACCAGATCGCCCGCCATGCGGTCGAGGAAGGCCAGATTGCGCACCACCAGCACCTGGCCCTGCTCGTGGGCGATGGACTCGAAGATGGCGAACGCGCTGTCCAGCTCGCGGCGCGCGTCGTCGAACCGCTGCTCCACGATCGACAATGTTCCGAGGGAATAGAGCATCGCGGCCTCGCCGAGCTTGTTGCCGGCCTGACGTGCCGCGGTGAGCGCGATCTGGTGGGTTTCCCGCCAGTCGTTGAGATACAGCCGGGACTCGAACAGCGTCACGGCCGTGATGGCGAGATCCCAGCACAGATCGACCAAGCCGGCCTGCGCGGCGCGGCGCACGCCGGCCATGATCGTCGCCCGTTCCAGCTCGAACCACCACAGCGGCGCCTTGACCAGCTGCTCGACGACGTCCTCCGGGATGGGCCACTGCTCTGCCGGGGACCGCAGGTGCAGGAAGTCGCCGCCATAGACACTGCGGTGCGCCGCCGAGGAAAGGAAGAGAAGCGCACCCAGAACCCGCCGGAGCGCGGCGTTGCGCTCGGCGACGCTCTCCAGGTTCACCAGTCGGTCCCGGGCGAAGACCCGGATCAGGTCGTGAAACCGGTACTGGTTGTTCACCCCGAGCCGCGCGTCGGTGGTCTCGACCAGCTGCGCGTCGGCGAGACTGTCGAGCAGGTCCTGGGCTTCGTACGGCGAGATGTCAAGCAGCGCCGCGCTGACCCAGCCCGAGAAGGTCGGCAGGTCGACGACCGTCAGCCGGCGGAACAGCCGCTTGGCGTTCTCGTCGACGGCGTCGTACGCCAGCGAGATGCTGGCCCGGATTCCCATGCCGCCGTGCTTGAGCTCGTCCAGCCGGCGGGTCTCGTTCGTCAGCCGGTCGACCAGTTGGCGGACCGTCCAGTGCGGGCGGTCAGCCAGCCGGGCGCCGGCGATGCGCAGCGCAAGCGGCAGCCGCCCGCACAGGTCGACGAGCTCCAGCGCGGCCTCGGCCTCCTCCGCGACCCGGGCCGGCCCGACTATCCGCGACAACAGCTCCATCGCCTGCCCGGAATCGAACAGCCCGGCGTCGACGTGGACAGCGCCGGGGATTCCGGACAGCCGTCCCTGGCTGGTGATGAGCAGCGCCGACCCCGGGTTTCCCGGCAGCAGCGGCAGCACCTGGCCCACGCCGTCGGCGTTGTCCAGCACGATCAGAATCCGGCGGTCGGAGAGGATGTCGCGATACGTCTCCGCGCGTTCCTCCAGGCTTTCCGGTATCGCGTTTCCCGGGACACCGAGCGCGCGCAGGAAACGTTCCAGGACCTGCATCGGCCCGACCCGCTGCGAGCGCCGGCCGTGCAGGTCGGCGAACAGCTGCCCGTCCGGAAAGTCCCGCGCGACGCGGTGCGCGACGTGCACGGCGAGCGTCGTCTTGCCCACCCCGGCCTTGCCGACCACGACCGTCACGGGCACGGCCAGGTGCTCCGGGTTGTCGCGGACCATTTCGTACTGGCTCTCGATGGCGTCGATGTCCGCTTTCCGGCCGGTGAAGTCACCGATGTCGGCCGGCAGCATGTGCGGCGCGTTCGACGTCGGCAGCCGCTGCGGCGGTGCTTCCGGCTCGACCGGGTTGACGGGCGCCGCGGCGGGGGGAGTGGCCGCGGGTACCACGGGCACCGCGGCGGGCGCCGTCAGCGTGGTCGTCGCCGGCGTCTCCAGCAGCAGGGCGGGATCGGTGGTGAGGATGCTGTGCTCCAGCCGCTGCAGCCACTCGTTCGGCTCGATGCCGAGCTCGTCGATCATGGTCTGCCGGGCGGCCCGGTACACCTCCAGCGCCTCGGCCTGCCGGCCGGAGCGATAGAGCGCCAGCATCAGCTGCCCGCGCAGCCGCTCCCGCAGCGGGTACTTGGCGACGAGGTCGGTCAGTTCCGCGACCAGGTCCCGATGGTGACCAAGCGTGAGTTCGAGGTCGATGCAGTCCTCGGTGACGGTGACGCGTCCCTCGTTCAGGCGGATGACGGCGTTCTGTACCGCGACGCTGTCGATGTCCTCGAGGGCGGGCCCGCGCCAGAGCCGCAGCGCCGACCGGTAGGCGCGCACGGCCTTCTCGGGCTGCCCCGCGTCCCGGCACTGCCGGGCGTTGCCGACGAGCTCGTCGTGGCGGTGCAGGTCCACCGCGCCCGAGCTCACTTTGAGGACGTAACCCTTCGACCTGGTCACGATGGCGTCGGGCTCGTTGTGCAGTGCGAAGATGCGCCGGAGCGACGAGATGCAGATCTGGGTCTGGGCCCTGGCCGTCGACGGGACCTCATCGCCGTAGACGGCGTCGATCAGCCTGCTGATTGGGATGACCCGATTGTCCTCGAGAATGAGGCTGGCCAGGACGATCTGTTGCCGGGACCCACCGATTTCAACGCGTCGGCCGTCTACCAGGACTTCCAAGGGACCCAGGACGCGGAATTCCACCTAACCCCCTAGACAGGCGTGGCTGACGGCAGATGCTCAGCCAGGCGGCGAAGCTGTGACGTCGTAGCGGCAAGCGGAGGGTGCTCGAGGCGGCCGGTATACCGAATTTTTATACGTCGATTCCCGTCTCGCTCGGATCAAAACGTTACCATCTGTCACCTTCGGGTAGCAAGCCAACATTGCGGCCTTAACGCAAAGTTGCACCATAACTGGTCAAATCTCTTGATCGATTGCTGTTGTCGCAGGTCGGGTCGTTTCGGTGGCTGTGGCTGTGGGCGTTGGGTGCTCGCGGTGGGTGACTGGTCCTCAGGCTGGTGGGTGTCGCCTGTTGATCCGTCGTCGCCGTTGTATGACGAGCTGGCGGTTCTGGTCGTGGCGCAGGCGGCGTGGACCGCCGAGCTGCGCACTGGCCGGAAGCCCGGTGGCCAGAACCACTGCTCAGCCCTACGTCCTTCGCAGGCCATCCCTGAAGGAGCGGGGCCGGTCAAGACGATATGGGGACTTGTTTCCGCTGGTTGTGGGCGTGCGGGGGTTGGCCGTCGTGGGGGCGGCGGCGTGTGGAGAGGGGCAGGCAGCTGGGCCTGCCGTTGTGTGCTGCCCGCGGGTTCGCAGAGGCTCCGGGGTCAAGGCCCGTGAGCCCCGGAGGGGATCCGGTCGCCGTAGGCGATGCGCAGCGGCCTTGACGTTGGAGGGGCGGGCCCGCACGCGGCGTTGCCGCCCCCACGACGGCCAACCGGGTGACCGGGACATGTGGCCTGGGGTTTGGGCGCGGCCGTCAGGCCGCTCGACTGTTGCATATGTCTGATCGGGAAGCGGTGTCCTTTCGAGAGAGGGTTGGTGCGGTTTCGTCTCCAGTCCCGGGTCTGTCTCGGGGCGGCAGGTTCGGCTGCCAGTCATCCCTTCGCCACGGGGGCATGGAGCGTTGCGACCGCGGTCGGCGGGGGTCAATCACAGACGCGACCACGCCACCGAGATGGGGGTCATGTGGAGACAACTGCGCACCCCCGCCGTGGCCCACGCCAGCAATGACCGCCGAAAAACCCGCACCAGCTCGCCAGACGGCAGACTAGTGTCACGTAATGGCGAACGCTTTACGTCACTCTAGGTGATTCATGCTGGTGCCGAGCCTGATCCGAGCTGTCGAACAGGCAGGAGGCAGCATTACGTGACACTAGCGCGACTCGGACCCCGTTATCGGAATTTGGGTTCAGCCATTCCGGCGGACTGATCAGCGAGTACGAACGGGCCGCCTAAAGACCCAGGTCATCCCCGGTGGCACAGTTCTGGCACCCCAGTAGCAGGCGCGCCTTCATTCCCTGTCTAAGTCATCAGTGTCTTAGTTGATAGTGCCTGACCCATCATTGAGCGTTCTTGCCATGAGTAACGCCGAGCGTCGTGCGACAGCGAACCTGCTCCGTATGCCAGTGGATCTGATCTGTGTGTCAGTGGATGTGATCTGGTGGTGGCCGTGCCGGTGAATCTGATCTGTCGCTGATCTCGCTCTGAGTGTTGTGGTTTTACGTTGGTCGGGTGACGGTGTCGGAGCTGGTTGTGCCTGTGGAGGACGGGTTCGAGCTGGAGTTCGCGGAGGTCGCGGGTCTGCCGCCGTGCCGGCTGCCGCTGGGCTCGTGTGTGGATGTCCGGTTCGAGCGGGCAGCGCCGGTGCGGTCGTTTGTCTGGACCGTGGAAATCCCGCTCGACGACGAGGTCGAGCAGGTTCCCCATCGGGGCGCGGTCCTGCGGGCGGTTGACGTCAAACCCGGTCAGGCCAGTGCGGCCCACGGGCGTCGCGTTCATGTGGCCCGACCTTCCCCGTCGCAAGGCCAGGCGCGAGCCTTGACCGGCCGCGTCGAGGTCCGGCTTCAGCGGCCTGCTGCCCTGTGTCAGTTTTGCGCGGGCGCGCCGAAGTCCCACCGGGTGAGGGGAATGTGTTCAAGGCCGTCGCCGCTGTCATGCAGCACCTGGAAATACCGGTTGGTTGCACCAGCAACCTCCTGGAGGGGGCAGCCCCGAGGCCTCGAACCCGATCACGGCATGGCGGTAGCGGACACTCTTATATACCGAGGACCCGACGTCGGACAGCCAGGCGTCGATCGGCTCGCGCCACGCACGCGAGACGTCGCCGCCGGCGTCCCCAAAAGGGAAACCTCCTACCCTCGGATCGAGCTCACCCAGCGCGCCCAAAGGAAGATAGAAGCCGAGCCAGTCGTCGCTGTCGTCCTCGTGGATCGCGACGGCACCGCACACTGTGCGGTCGCCATTGGGCAGCCTGACCATGCCGCGGAGGTGACCGACCTGTCCGAGCGCTGTCAACGTGCACGGTGCAGGGTGATGCTCGCCGTCCTCGCCTTGAGTTCGTTGCCGGCGGGTAGGGGCACGGCTGCCGGGCCGCGAGGGTCTTGCGCTGGCGGTTGAAAGCGCTGGTTGAATCGCCTGGATGGACGGCGTCGAGTTGCTGGACCGGTTGGGTCGGCTTCGTCGGGCGCAGGTCGGTGCGGTGCGGGTGCCGCACAAGCCGTTGCTGTTGTTGTGGCTGTTCGGCCGGCTGGCGACCGTGGGAAGCAGCGAGGCGCGCTACGCGGACGCGGAGCAGCCGGTCAGCGAGCTGATCAACCGGTTCGGTCCGTCGGTGCGTCATGCGACGGCACGGCACCGGGCGGCGATGCCGTTCGTGCATTTGGAACGCGAGCTGTGGGATCTGCGTGACGGTGCCGGCGGGCTGCTGGGCCCGCAGCTGCCGGAGCGTGGCCGTCTGCTGCTCGACCTTGGCGCGACGGGCCGCTTGCACAGCCATGTCGAGCAGCTGCTGCTGGCCCCGGGAATGCTGATCGCCGCGGCCAGGCTGTTGCTGGACCGGCACTTCACACCGGTGCTCGCGCCGTTGATCTGCGACGTGGTGGGTCTTGACCTTGGCGCGGCGGCGCAGCCCGAGGTTCTGGTGCCGGCGGGTCGGGTTCGGCGGCGGCGGAGCGCTGCGTTCGCGGAGCAGGTGCTGCGGATGTATGCCTACTGCTGCGCGGCGTGCGGGTTCGACGGACGGGTGGGAACGGTCCCCGTCGGGGTCGAGGCCGCGCATGTGCGCTGGCACAGCCAGCACGGCCCGGACGACGTCACGAACGGGTTGGCGCTGTGCTCGCTGCACCACACCCTGTTCGATCTGGGTGTTCTGGGCCTGACACCGGCACGGGAGGTCAAGGTGTCCGAGCTATACGTCGCCGGGTCGCCGGCGGGGCAGGCGGTGTACGCCCTGGCGGGACGTCCGCTGGCGTCGCCGCGCCCGGGCGGGCCGGTCATCGACGCCAGCCACATCGCCTGGCACGACCGCCAG
>Ga0068859_100000524_pt1 | contig 38111 bp, 32 predicted proteins | sample KBSSwiS22_FD_66585 | JGI IMG/M metagenome (GOLD analysis project Ga0068859, IMG submission 66585) | Switchgrass rhizosphere microbial communities from Kellogg Biological Station, Michigan, USA - KBS Switchgrass S2-2 | ecosystem: Host-associated > Plants > Roots > Rhizosphere > Soil ... | reverse complement strand
TTAGGAGCGACCGCGATCGTCTGCGGGGGGACGCAGGGCATGGGCCGGGCCGCAGCCCGGTGCCTCGCCGAGGACGGTGCCAGGGTCGCGGTCCTGGGCCGGGACCGCGGCAGGCTGGACGAGACGGTGAAGGACCTGCTCGCCGCGGGCGCCGCGGACGCGGTCGGGCTCAGCGCCGACCTGACCGACCCCACGGCCGTCGACGCCGCCTTCGCCGAGCTGGGCGAGCGGTGGGGGGCGCTGAACATCCTCGTCAACGCGGCCGGACCCGCCCAGGGCCACGCCGCCTTCGAGGAGTGGTCGGACGCCGACTGGGCCGCGGCCTTCGACGGCCTCGCGCTCGGCTACGTGCGAACCACCCGCGCGGCGCTACCGCTGCTGCGGGCGGCCGAGTGGGCCCGCATCGTCAACATCTCGGCACACTCGACGAAGCGGCAGACCGTGCGGATCGCGCCCTACACCGCGGCGAAGGCGGCGGTCACCAGCCTGACCAAGAACCTGGCCAAGTCCCTGGCTCCCGAGGGCATCCTGGTCAACACCGTCTCGCCGGGCACGATCATGTCCGAGCAGATCGTGGACGGGATGCGCGAACGGCTCGCCGCCCAGGGTCGGGACTCGTCCGACCCGAAGGACGTCATGGCCTTCATCACCGAGGTCCACGACGTCCCCGCCCAGCTTGGTCGCGCCGGACTGCCCGACGAGGTCGGCATCGTCGTCGCCCTGCTCGCCTCGCGACGCAACGGCTACACCACCGGCGCGGACGTGAACGTCGACGGCGGCTCGGACTTCTGCTGACGCGACGACGGCCGGGCGCCGCCGCGGCGGCGCCCCCGGTGAGCCCCGGAGGCGGACCGGCAGCCTCCCGACACCCCGATGACGAGGTCGCGGTGCCCTCGGTGGACGCCGCAGAGAGGTGGTAGCGGATGTATGACGTGATGGAGGGTGTGCGGGTCATCGAGGTGGCCGAGCACACCTTCGTCCCGGCGGCGGGGATGATCCTGGCCGACTGGGGCGCGGACGTCGTCAAGATCGAACGGGCCGCGCACGGCGGCGACGCGTCGCGGACGATGCGGGTGGTCCAGCGCCCGGGCCTGGCGGCAAACCCGTTCTTCGAGGCGGCCAACCGCGGCAAGCGGGACCTGGCCCTGGACCTGCGGTCCACCGAGGGACAGGAGTACCTGCACCGGCTGGTGGCGGACGCCGACGTGTTCCTCACCAACATGCGGCCCGAGGTGCGCACGCGGCTGCGCTTCGACGCCCCGACCCTGCAGAAGATCAACCCGCGGCTGGTCTACGCCTCCGGCGGCGGGTACGGGCCCGAGGGCCCGCTGGCGGACGCCCGAGGGTTCGACTACCCGTCGTCGTGGTGCCGGTCCGGGTCGTCGTACATGCAGACGCCGGCGACCGGCGGCCCGCCGCCCCTCCAGCCCGGGTCGGTCGGCGATCTGACCGGTGGCGCGACCCTCGCCGGGGCGATCGCGGCGGCGCTGTTCCGGCGCGAGCGCACCGGTCGGGGCACGGTCGTGGACCACGCCCTGTACCTCATGGGCACCTACATCATGAGCCAGTCGCTGATCAGCGCGAGCCTCGGTCTGGCCCCGCAGCCGGCCCCGTTCCCCCGCGAGGAGGCGCCGGACCCGCTCACCAACCTCTACCGCACCGCCGACGGGCGGTGGATCGTGCTCTGCCTGCTCTACGACGAGTGGTGGTCGGACCTGGCCCGCACCCTCGGGCACGAGGAGTGGCAGGCCGACCCCCGGTTCGCGACCGTCGACGACCGCCTAGCCCACCACGTCGAGCTGATCGCCGAGCTCGACGTGGTCTTCGCCCGGCACACCCTCGCGGAGTGGGAGGTCACGCTCGCGACGCTCGAGGGTGTCTGGGCCCCGCTCAAGAGCCCCGCCGAGGTCATCGAGGACGAGCAGGCGCTGGTGAACGGTTTCGTCACCCCGGTAACCCTGCCGGACGGCAGCACCTACCTGACGGGCGCGTCGCCGGCCCGGTTCGACGAGCGGCCGATCGGCGCGCTGCGCAGCGCGCCCGCACACGGGGCGCACACCGACGAGCTGATGCGCGAGCTGGGCCTGACCCCCGAGCAGGTCCAGGGCCTGCGGGCCCGCGGGGTCGTCGCATGACCGCACCCCAGCCCCTCCCCCAGCCGAATCGCAAGGATGACCGTGGACTGGAACTAGCCTCAGGCTTTCACGCCGTTGATCGTCGAGGGGCGTGTCGGAAATAGGAAAGTACTCCTGAACTGGGAGAATCGGGTTTGTCGAAGACCTGATCCATCCGAGCCAAGGAGCACCTTCATGGTGCAGAGTACCGGTGTCTACCCGTCTGTCCGTGTCGATGCTGGCGGGCGGGGTGTCGTGTCGTCGGCGGGTGGGGTGCTGCTGACCGAGACGGTCCTGATCTGCGGGCTGGGTCGGGTGTTGTCGCAGGAGTTGTCGCCGTGGCGGTCGTCGGCCGCGACGCATGACCCGGCGAAGGTGCTGACCGACCTGGCGATCGCGTTGGCGCTGGGTGGGGACTGCCTCGCGGATGTCGCGCTGCTGCGCGCCGAGCCGTCCGTGTTCGGCCCAGTGGCCTCGGATCCGACGGTGTCGCGGACGGTCGACCGGCTCGCCGCCGACGCGGGGAAGGTCCTGGCCGCCGTCGCCCGAGCGACCGCCGCCGCGCGGGGCCGGGTGTGGTCGATGGCCGGGAAGCACGCTCCGGAGCATGCAGTGTCGGTGGACGATCCGCTGGTCATGGATCTCGACGCGACGTTGGTGACGTCGCATTCGGAGAAGCAGGACGCGGCGCCGACGTTCAAGCGCGGGTTCGGGTTTCACCCGCTGTGGGCGTTCCTCGACCACGGCCCGGCGGGGACCGGCGAGCCGGCCGCGGTCCTGCTGCGCCCGGGTAACGCCGGCTCGAACACGGCCGCCGACCACATCACGGTGGCCACCGACGCGCTAGCTGGGATGCCCCGGCGGCTGCGCCGGTCGGGCAAGGTGCTGGTCCGGACCGACTCGGCCGGCGGCACCCATGCCTTCGTGGCCTGGCTGCATCAGCGCAGGGTGGCCTACTCGGTCGGGTTCACCCTGACCGACGAGCACGCCGAAGCCATCGGCAGGCTGCCGAAACAGGCGTGGACGCCGGCCTACGACGCCGACGGCCAGCCGCGGCCCGGCGCGTGGGTCGCCGAGCTGTCCGGCCTGCTCGACCTGTCCGGCTGGCCACCAGGAATGCGGATCATCGTCCGCAAGGAACGGCCGCACCCGGGCGCGCAGCTGCGGATCACCGACGTCGACGGCCACCGCTACACCGCCTTCGCGACCAACACGACCCGCGGCCAGCTCGCCGTCCTGGAGCTGCGCCACCGCCGCCGGGCCCGCTGCGAGGACCGGATCAAAGCCGCGAAGGACACCGGCCTAACGAACCTGCCGCTGCACGACTTCACCCAGAACCAGATCTGGTGCGCCGCGGTCGCGCTTGCCCTCGATCTGATCGCCTGGACCCAGATGCTCGCCCTCCCCAGCCAACCAGCCCGACGCTGAGAACCGAAACGGCTACGCCACCGGCTGTTCTGGCTGGCAGGCCGGCTCGCCCACCACGCCCGGACCACAGTGCTCCACCTGGCCAGCGACCACCCCTGGACGCCACTCGCGATCGAAGCGATCACAACGCTGCGCGCCCTACCCAGCCCCGGATAACCCGGGACCACCGACATCCCGCCCCGCCGACGAGGAGAACCCCCGGACGTGGACCGGGCACCCACCCTGCGTGACAGCGGGGCCCTCGGCCACGACCCGACCAGGCCGAGCACGAAAACTCAACATCAACAGGGATGGGAGACGGCCCAGACTCACACCCGATCAAGACACGAAAGATCTGGGCTAGAGACGAGCACACGGAGACGAGCACAAAAAAACAGCGCGGCACGAGACCTTTCGGTCGCGTGCCGCGCTCCTTAGGTCGCGACGAGGTCAGACGGGCTGAACCTTGTCGGCCTGCGGGCCCTTCTGGCCCTGAACGATCTCGAACTGGACGTTCTGACCCTCATCCAGCGACTTGTAGCCATCGGCCATAATCGCGGAGAAGTGGACGAAAACGTCCGGACCGCCGCCGTCTACGGAGATGAAGCCGAAGCCCTTCTCCGCGTTGAACCACTTGACGGTACCCTGCGCCATCTAGCGTACTCCTTGTTACTTTCCCGGTAGACGTCTTTCGTCTCCCGGTCTCGCGCCCATCACGGACCGCTCCGCGACCAGCCGTACCGTTCGACGATGCATGACGTTCATACAGCGGAGAACAGGTAACGTCTCCACTCTACCCGCCTACCGCGCGAGGTGGTGCTTCGGTGGTCGCCGTGTCCCCTCGTCCTGGACCAGACCCGGGCCGGCCGCCCCGCGGCGGGAGACAGATGGCCATGGCCTGGAATTTTTCACCATGACGAGGCGCTCGCCGTGCGGCTGGGCACCACCCAGAAACGCAGGCCCCCGGCCCGGATGACGCCCTCGCCGCCGGTCGGGTCATCGCGGCGAGGCGTTCGCCCGGTCCGGTGGCCACACCACCACGCGCTGTCCGCCCTGCCACTGCACCGTCAGGACCTGGTGCCCGATCTGCGCGCCAGAGGCGTCGACGCGAAACGAGCCGAACAGGGTCGTGCAGCGCAGGTGCCGCGCCGCGGCCCGCAGCGCGGCGTCGTCGGCGGTGCCCGAGGCGCGCAGGCAGCGCAGGGCCACGAGCCCGGTGGCGAACGCCTGGGCGGCCGGGTATGGCGGTTCCGATCCGGACCACGCCCGGTAGGCCGCGACGAAGCACCGCACGCTCGGCCCCTCGTCCGGCTCGGGCGCGGCCTCGGGCAGCCATTGCGCCGGGCCGACGAGGCCTTCGCGCGCGTGGCCCAGCTCGGCAAGCACCTCCTGGACGCCGGCCGCGACGAGACCGAACACCCGCCACCGCGCACGGTCGGCCGTGCGCACGGCCGCAAGCTCCTCGTCGAAACGCCCCGCCACCAGCAGCGCGTCGGCCGTCGGCGGCGGAGCGGGCAGCACCGCCTGCCGGACGTCAAGGCCGTGTCTCTGCGCCCTTGCCACCGCGCCGGCGGCGACCCCACGCGCGAAGCCGGTAGGGCCGCGCATCACGCCGATGGTCCGGACATCGGAGAAATCCTGGCGGATCATGTCGACGACACCGGCGAAGTACGTGTCGGCGGGGGCGAGGACGCTCACGACGTTGTCCCGCGCCGGAACCTGGGCACCCCCGTGATTCCAGACCAAGCGGCGGGTGGCCCGCGCGACCTCGACGGTCGGGCGGCTTCCGTACGGCCCGAACAGCAGGTCGGGGTGCAGGCCCTCGGCGCGGCGGACCGCGGCGGGAGCGTCCGGATGGGCGTCCACCACCTCGAGAAACACCTGGTCCGGCGCGGTGAACTTCTGCGCCCACAGGGCGACCGCCGTAGCGCCTGCCTGGCCGTATCCCGCCAGCGGCCCGGACATCGGTGTCACCAAGGCGGCATGCACCACGGCCACTGCATTACCTCGCCGCCCGGCCCATGTCATCGCCCCGTTCAGGTCACCGCCCGTTCAGGTCCGTACTTCGTCTGGAACACCTCTCCGCCCGGATCACTGCCCGCGGCCATTCTTTGCGGGGCCCGGGCCGAGCGCCGGCCTGGCCGGCCGGCGTGGCTAGCCGGCCAGAGTTGCCACGGACACCTGCCACAGCTGCGCGGCAGCCTCGGGGTCGAGGGCATAGGCGGCAACGCCGTTGCGAGCGCTGAGATTGCCGGTCTCGGCCTCGTTGCAGTCCTCGAAATAGCGTCCGCCGACACCGTCGGGCAGTGGCGACGTGAGGCGGTCCTCCCCCACCATCCGACCGCGGTGGCCGTCTCCTACGCTCCAGCCCTATGTCCTCCTCCGTGCGTGGCACCGATGCTCTCCTCGCCGGCTACCGGCCAGCCGGCGCGACCGAGACGGCGGACGTCGCCAGGATCCTGGCCATGGTCGAGGGCGCCCCCGACCCGTGGTCACGCGGCCTCCCGCTGCATCTGACGGCATCGGCGCTGGTCGTGCACCCTGAGACCGCCCGTGTCCTGCTGCGCTGGCACGAGAAGATGAACCGGTGGCTGCAGGTCGGGGGCCACGGCGACCCCGGTGAGACCGACCCGCTCGGCGTCGCCCTGCGCGAGGGCAGGGAGGAGACAGGACTGGCTGATCTGTGCCCCTGGCCGGACGCTCAGCTACGGCACGCGGTCGTGGTCCCGGTTCCGGGGACGCCGCGCGAGCCGGCGCACGAGCACGCCGACCTCCGATTCGTCCTCGCGACGGCCACTCCCGCCGCGGCCCGCCCGGAGCGACCGAGCGCCCCGCTGCGCTGGCTCACCATCGCCGAGGCGCTGGACCTCGCCGAGACGGACAACCTGCGCGAGACGCTGCGACGGACGCGGCTGTTGTTCGGCTGACCGTCCGGGCGGTCGCCTGCCGGGCCGTCAGCGGCGTGGCGAGCTCCTCCAGGGAACGGCCGGCCGCCTCGACGCCGAGGGCCAGCTCGGCCACGCCGCCGAGAGCCATGACGGCGGCGCCGATGAAGAAGCCGACCATCACCGGACCAGTCCGTCCGGTGTCGATGAGATGCCCGAACAGCAGCGGCCCGGTGATCCCGCCCACCCCCGTGCCCACCGCGTAGAACAGCGCGATAGCCAGGGCACGGGTCTCCATCGGGAAGATCTCGCTGACGGTCAGGTAGGCGGCGCTGGCACCGGCGGAGGCGAAGAAGAACGTGACGACCAGAACCAGCGTGAACGTCCAGGCGCCCAGCACGCCGGCGTGCAGCAGCACGCCCAGCACCGCGGCCAGCCCGGCGGAGGCCAGGTAGCAGCCGACGATCATCGGGCGCCGGCCCACGGTGTCGAACAGCCGGCCGAGCACCAGCGGGCCGGCACAGTTCCCGAGCGCGTACACGACGAAGAACACCGGCACGTCCGCGGCGTCGACCCCGTAGAACGTCGACAGCAGGGTGCCCAGGTCGAACGTGAACGCGTTGTACAGGAACGCCTGGCCGACGAAGAGGGCGAGCCCGAGCGCCGAGCGCCGCGGGTAGGTTCGCACCAGCGTCGCCACGATCGTCCGCAGCCCAGTCGTCTTGCGCGGGTGGATCTCGATCGACCCGCGCGGCTCGGGCAGCAGCCGGCCGGTCTCGGCCTCGACCGCCGACTCGACCGTGTCGACGATCCGGTCGGCCTCTTCCGCACGCCCATGAATGAAAAGCCATCGCGGGCTCTCGGGGACGTGGCGGCGGACCACCAGGATCGTCAGGCCCAGCAGGGCGCCGAGCCCGAAGCCCAGCCGCCAGCCGACGTCGGCGGGGAACACGTGCCGGGACAGCAGCAGCACGGTCAGCGCCGACCCGGCCGCCGACCCCAGCCAGTAGGTCCCGTTGATGATCAGGTCGACCCGGCCGCGCACCCGTGCCGGGATCAGCTCGTCGACCGCCGAGTTGATGGCGGCATACTCGCCGCCGATACCCGCGCCGGTGACGAACCGGCACAGGAAGAAGAACCACGGCGCCCAGGAGAAGGCCGTCGCCGTCGTCGCGACCACGTAGACGCCCAGCGTCAGCATGAACAGTTTCTTGCGGCCGAACCGGTCGGTGAGCTGGCCGAAGAACAGCGCGCCCAGGCAGGCGCCCAGGACGTAGATCGCGGCCGCCGTGCCGATGTCGGACGCGGACAGCGAGATTCCGCTGTCGTCCTCGGTGAGCCTCGGCGCGACGGCACCGACCATCGTCACCTCGAGGCCGTCGAGGACCCAGACGGTGCCGAGCCCAATCACGATCATCCAGTGGAACCGGGCCCAGGGCAGCCGGTCCAGCCGCGCCGGAACGGCCGTCCGGATCACGCCCGGGCGCTCGGCGTCGGCACCGATGCCGGCATCGGCATCGGCATCGGCGTCGGCGTCCGACCGACGTTTCTTCGCCAGCCCACTCAGGACGCCGCGTCGCGCGCCGGCTGCCGCCGGCCCACCAGGTTGTTCGACCATCGCAGGTCGCCACTCCCCCCGTCCGCACCGAAAACCGCGTTGCCGGTCATGTCTGGCCGGAAGATGCCCTGGCGGGCCGCGGGTTGTGGCTGCTACGAGGTGCGCCCAGACATTCCCCACAGAGGGTTACCCAACGTGACGATCGATACGCGGATCGTCTACACCACGGGCTCGACCTGAGCGAGGAACCGGTTGGCGACGGCTTGCCGGGGGTAGCCCGCCGAGTCCTTGACGCATGCGGGGCACCAATGCCCCGCGGCGAGGATGAGCCGAGGGCTGCCCGCGAACTCGTGGCCCTCGGCGCAGCTCCAGCGAAGCGGCGTCGCGAGGTCACCCGCCATCATCGCCGGGGAGAGCAGCCGGCCACCGCGGAAGTCGGCGGCCGCCGCCAGGTCGTCCCGGTTCCAGGCGGCCGGGTCCTTCGTCTCGTCGTAACCGTGATCGAGCAGGCGCGGCGTCCGGTCTGGCGCCGGCGGGGAGAAGGCCGACCAGTCACCGATCGCGTCCCAGCTCGCGCGGGAGCCGAAGTAGGCAGTGATCCGCGCGTGGTCGTCGCCGCGGATCCAGGACATGGTGCCCCGTGGCTGGCGGGTGAGCGGTCCGATCACCAGGTTCTTCACGACGGCGGCGGGAACCCGGCCGGCCAGGCGCACCGCACGCGGAGCGGCCCGGACCGCGCGGGCCAGGGCGTCGTCGAAGGTGTCGCACCGGAACGGGACGAGCTTCTCCAGGTCGTCCGAGTCGGTGTACCACTGGCCGTGGAAGTTGCGGGTGGCGAACCAGTTGGGCTCGTACCAGCGCCGGATGTCCTTCACCCCGAGCGCCGCCGCCAGCCGGACCTGCAGCTCCCAGTTGGTCAGCCGCCAGGGCTCGCCGCCGCCGATGTTGTAAACCCGGCCCCAGAACCGCTCCGGTACACCGTCCTCGCAGATGTTGGCGAGCAGGCGCGCGGAGTCCTCGGCCGAGGCCCACTCCATCACGCCGGCGAACGGCACGTGGGTCACGATCGCGTCGCGGATCGCGAGGACACCCGGGTGGAAGATCCCGGTCTGGCGCAGCCAGACCCAGCGGGGCAGCCGGGACTCGACGAGGACCCGCTCAGCGGCGATCTTGCTCTGGCCGTACTCGTCGAACTGGGAGACCCGCAGCGGGTCACCGATCCGGCCCCAGTGGTGCGGCGGGTTGCGGTCGCCCGTCTGGGCGACCGACCCGACCATGACCACGCCGACCGCCGCGGGGTCGGCCTGGGCCCGGACCGCCCGGACGATGTTCCGAGCGCTCCCGACGTTCACCCGGTGGGTCAGCTCCGGTTGGTCGTCGGCCAGCGGCGACACGACGGCGCCGACATGCAGGACGTAGTCGCTGCCGCGTACGCAGCGCTCAACCGCGCCGTAGTCCGTCAGGTCACCCCAGACGACCCGCAGGTTCGGCATGCCGTTGAACTCACCGATGGCGGCGCGCTCGCGCCGGGTCGGCAGTACCAGGGCGACCACGTCGAACCGGTCGGCACGGCCCGCGAGCTCATGGAGGAGCCTGCGGCCCCAGTTCCCGGTCGCCCCGGTGACGAACACCTGCCGTCTGCCGCCCATCGCCACCGGCCCTTCGGCTCGCGCGGTTCTGACCGCCCGGCGGCGGCCGGTCGGATTGTCCGCCCTACCGCCGCGTCGGTGCTGGCGAGCCGGCCGAGACCCGGGGCCGACAGCCCGGCCGGGGGCCGCCGCCCGGCGCCGGCGCCGAGCCACGCGCCGGGGCCGAGGCAGGCGCAACCCGGTCGAGCGTGACCGGGAGGTGGCGCGGGCCGCGCAGCGGGCTCGGCCGGTAGGGCGGCGGGTCGGCGGCCAGCCTGAGGCCTTCCAGCCGCCGCGCCATTGACGACGGTATGACACAGCACGGCGCAGCCAGGCCGCTGTCAGTTCTCGACGACGGATCCCGAGCAGGCCGCGCAGGTCTCGGCGGTGGTGGTGCTGGAGTCGCCGGCGCTGCCGGCGGGGCCGGCGCCAGCCGATGTGGGGCGAAGCCGCCTGGGCGGCGGGCGGCCCTCGCGGATCTGGCTGAGCACGGGTGTACCGAGCTCGTTGATGACGACTCGCCCGCCGTCTCGCTGCCGGTCGCGGGCCCAGGTGTCGAGCAGCTCGTACGCGGCGTGGTCGAGGTAGTCGACGGCCAGGTCGAGCTGCACCGGCGCGGCCGCGGGCAGCCGGGCGAGCTGGCACGACACCCGGGGCAGCGACGGGAAGGCCAGCGTCCCCTCGATGACCACCCGCCACGGCTGGCCGTCAGCCGCAGGCGGGTGGATGTGGACCGGCGCCACGAGCGCGCGGCGCAGCGTCTGCAGCACCGCCACGCCCACCCCGAGGGCGACCCCCTCCAGGAGGTTGAGGACCACGACGCCGCCCGCGGTCGCCAGGTAGGTGACGAGGTCCCCGTGGCGGGACAACGTGCGGATCCCGGCCAGGTCGACGAGCTTCACTCCGATCACGACGAGCAGCCCGGCGAGCACGGCGAGGGGGATCTGGCGCAGCAGCGGCGCGAGCAGCAGGGCGAACCCGGCCATCCACACTCCGTGCAGGATGGCCGACGCGCGCGTTCTGGCTCCGGCCCGGACGTTGGTGGCGCTGCGGACGATCACGCCGGTGACCGGGAGCCCGCCCACGAGCCCCGAGACGGTGTTCGCCGCGCCCTGCGCGACCAGCTCCCGGTCGAGGTTCCCGCGCGGGCCGCCGTGCATCTTCTCCACGGCGACGGCCGACAGCAGGGACTCGATGCTCGCGATCAGCGCGACGGTGAGGATCGCCGTCACGATCCCCGTCACGGCCCCGCCGGGCAGCTCCGGCAGGGCGAGCGAGCCGAGGACGTCGTGCGGCAGCGCGACCCGAGGCACCTCGTAGGCGAGCGACGCGACGGTCGCGAGCGTCACCGCCGCGAGCGGCGCCGGCACGGCCGCGACCGGCTGCGGCAGCCGCGGCCACACGAGCATGAGGACGACGGTGGCCAGGCCGAGCAAGGCCGCCGCCGGGACGTGGACCGTCCCGAACTCGCGGGCGAGCTCGACGATGTTGTCGACGGCCGACGACCGGGCGGCGCCGCCGAGCACGACGTGGACCTGGCCGACCACGATCGTGATCCCGATGCCCGCGAGCATCCCCTGCACGACGGCCGGGGAGATCGCGAGCACGCCGCGGGCGATGCGGCTAACGCCGAGCAGGACCTGCAGGACGCCGGCGGCGGCGGTGACGAAGCAGGCGGCCCGCCAGCCGTAGGTGGTGACCACGGTCGCGACGACCGAGATGAGGCCTGCCGCCGGGCCGGAGACCTGCAGCGGCACGCCGCCGAGCGCGCCGGCCACGACGCCGCCGACGACGGCGGCGATGATCCCGGCGGCGACCGGCGCGCCCGAGGCGACGGCGATGCCAAGTGAGAGCGGCAGGGCGACGAGGAAGACCACGAGCGACGCCTCGAAGTCGAGGGGCCACGTCGGCCGGGCGCCGCGACGGGTCGCGGCGGCCGCCGATGAGGGGGTCGCCGATGCAACGGTCGTCCGTGCAGCGGTCGTTGGTGCAGGGGTCGCTGGTGCAGGGGTCGCTGGTGCAGGGGTCGTTGGTGAGGAGGTTCTTGGCGAGGACTCGCGCGTGTCGCTCCTGGCGGGCGCGAAGGGCTCGTCGGGCACGTGCGGACTCCAGTCAGTCGTATGGCCGGCTGCAGACGCCTACGACAACGAGTAGCCACACAAACACGTTCCGGATCGATCGGACCGGGAGAGTTGGTGATGGGGTCAAAGCGAGCTTTAGGTGGATCTATCCACGTAGACCTTGGACGGAGCGCGCTCCAACTACCACTCAGGCGCAGGTCGCCCGGTAGGGCAGGTCGGGCAGGTATCGGGCCCATTCCGCCGAGGTGAGCTGGCCGGCCTGGTTGGCGCATGCCCGCCGGGCGATCTCGGCGGCGTCAACGGTCCACAGCCGAACGGTCTTGTCGGCGCTGGTCGTGGCGAGAACCTTGCCGTCCGGGCTGAAGGCCACGCCGTAGACGTGGTCGTCGTGGCCGGCGAGGACCGCCAGCGCCCGCGGCTGGCGTGGATTGCCGACGTCCCAGAGCCGGGCGGTCTGGTCGCGGCCGCCGGTCGCCAGCGTCCGGCCGTCCGGGCTGAACGCCACACCGTAGAGCGCGTTCGTGTGGCCGACGAGGGTCGCCCGCGCGACCGGCCGCGCGGGATCGGTGACGTCCCAGAGGCGAGCCGTCCGATCGCCGCTGGTGGTGGCCAGCGTCCGGCCGTCCGGGCTGAACGCCAGGTCGAGGATGAAGTCGGTATGGCCGGAGATCGTGGCGACCAGGGCCGGCGAGCGGGGATTGGTGACGTCCCACAGCCTGGCCTTCTTGTCGGTGGCGGCCGTGGCGATGGTGTGGCCGTCCGGGCTGAACGAGATGCCCCAGACCGAGCCGTCGTGGCCACCCATGACACCCAGCGGGGCCGGCTGGCGCGGGTTTGTCACGTCCCACAGCCGGGCGGTGTGGTCGGTGCTCCCACTGCTGGCGAGGATCTTGCCGTCCGGGCTGAACTTGACGCTGTACACCGCGTCGGTATGGCCGGTGATGACCGACAGGGACACCGGCTTGCGTGGGTCGGCGACGTCCCACAGCCGGATCGTGCGGTCGCCGCTCGCGGTGGCGAGCGTCTGGCCGTCCGGGCTGAACGCCACCCCGTTGACCTCACCGGTGTGTTCGGTAAGCGTGGCGAGCAACGCCGGCCGGCTCGGGTCTGCGACGTCCCACAACCGGGCCGTGCCGTCGTCGCTGGTGGTGGCGAGAACCCGGCCATCCGGGCCGAACGCCGTGTAGATGACGTTGTTGGTATGGCCGGTGAGGACCGTGAGGGTGGTGAGCTGGCTGTCCGCGACGGCCAGCAGCGCGGCGCGGGCCTCGGCGGTCGGCGCCAGCCGGTAGGCCGCCGTCGCCAGCCGCACCGACAACGCATGATCGGTCGGCTCGGCCGCCATGGCCTGGGCGGCAAGCGTCCGGGACGCCGTCGACAGGTCCTCGGCCGCCGAACCGTTGGCGTCGTCCGATCCACGCAGCAGCACGACGGCGGTGACGCTCGCGGCCACCGCGACCGCCAGGCCCGCCGCCAAGGCCACCAGGCCGCGGCGGCGCCGGCGGCGCGGCGATCGTGGCGATCGTGGCGAGGGCGGTGAGGGCAGCGAGGGCTGCGGTGGTGGCGACGGCGACAGAACCCGCGGTGACGGCACAGCCGGCGGGGGCGTCGGCCCCGGCGACGGGCCGCCGGGGGCGACCGGCCCGCGCGCGGACGGCGTGGCCGACGACGAAACGGCCGGCGACGAAGCGGCCGACGACGTCGTCGCCGGCCCGACCTGCGCCGGCGGAGGTGGCAGCGACGACAGGGGAACCATCGGGACGGTCGAGATCTCGGTGGGCTCGGGCGCGACGTCCGCGGCGGGCGCAGCCGGCTCTGCCCCGGTCGGCACGGTCGCGCCGAGCAGCATGCCGTAGAGCTCGGCGGCGGTCGGCCGGGTCGCCGGGTCCTTGCGCATCGCCATCGCGACGATGTCCCGCAGCGGCGCTGGCAGACCCGACAGGTCGGGCGGCTTCGTCTCGATGCGGTAGAAGATCACGTCCGTCGGGCCGTCCCCGAACGGAAGGCGGCCCGTGCCGGCGTGCACGACGACACCGCCCCAGGCGAAGATGTCGGCGGCCGGGGTGAGCTCGGTGCCGACTACCTGCTCGGGTGCCATGAACGCGGGCGTGCCGATGCGCCGGACCTCCCGGCTGAGCGCGGTCGCCGCGTCGAGCGCCCGGGCGATCCCGAAGTCGATGACCCGGGCGCCGGTCGGTGAGAGCAGGACATTCTCCGGCTTGAGGTCGCGGTGGACCACTCCGGCGCTGTGGATGACCGTCAGCGCCGTCGCGACGCTGATCGCCAGCTGCTCGAGATCCGGGCGGGCGAGCGGGCCGCGCTCCCTGATCACCTGGGCGAGCGTCGGGCCCTGGACATAGTCGGTGACCAGGTAGGCGAGCTCGCCGTCCGTGTCCGCGTCGAGAACCTCGGCGGTGCAGAAACCGCGAACCCTGCGGGCGTTGGCGACCTCATGGCGGAACCTGGCGCGGAACTCGAGGTCGGCGGCCACTTCCGGACGGATCACCTTGACGGCGACCGGGCGTCCCTGCTCGCTGAGGCCGTAGTAGACCACGCCCATTCCGCCACGGCCGAGACGGCGCAGCAAGGTGTAGGAGCCGGCCTGGCGTGGGTCGGTGTCGTGCAGCGGCGCCCCGGCCGCGTCGCCCGGCCTGTCCGGGCTCACCCCTGCCGCCGTCGCACCGCGCCGCCAGCCTCAGCGCCGGCCTCAGCACTCGCGCCCACGTCGTCGTCCCCCTGCGTAGCCGTTACCGGACATGGTCGCAGGCAAGCGGGCGGGCCGGTCATCGGAGTCGAAAACTTGCCAACGGCCCCGGCTCGGATCGCGCGGACGTCGCGTCGGATCTGCGGGCGAACCGGGTCACGCCCCCAGCATGACCCGGTGGGCCGGCGATTCCGGTGCGCGGCCGCGCCGCGTGCCTGCCGGACGGTCGAGAAGGCCCCCGCAGCGCTCCCGTCAGGGCTCCTGGCACGTACCCGGACGGTCCACCGGATGCGGTGAATGTCGCCGAGGTCCGGTTTGCTACCGTTACCGACGTTCCTGGGGAGGGGTGCCCGAGGGAGTGTATTGATGGTCCCTGTTTCCAGAGCGCTCACAGGCATTGCCGCCGCCGTCGGCCTGGCCGCGGTTCTCGCTTCCTGCAAGCCGGCTTCCTTCCCGCCGCCCTCCGGCGGCGGCAACCCGCCGTCGACGATCACCGCGGCCCCGGTCACCAGCTCGCCAGCCACACCAACGCCGACCCCGCCGAGGACGACGCCGACGACGCGGCCGCCGACACCGGTCGTCACGACGCCGCCCGCCGGGGGGACGAAGGCGGACGAGGTCGTCCGGCTGACGAACGTCGAGCGGTCCAAGGCCGGGTGCGGCGCGCTGACCGTCGACGCGCGCCTCACCACCGCGGCCCAGGCGCACACTGTCGACATGGCGCAGAAGAACTACTTCAGCCACACGAGCCTCGACGGCCGCACGTTCGCCGACCGGATCCGCGCGACCGGCTTCCCGGCGAGCCTCATCGGGGAGAACATCGCCGCCGGCGGGACGACGGCGGCCCAGACCGTCGAGATGTGGATGAACAGCGCGGGACACCGCGCGAACATCCTCAACTGCTCGTACACCCGCATCGGGGTCGGCTACGCCGAGGGCGGCTCCTACCGCTACTACTGGACGCAGGACTTCGGCAAAGTCTGACGGGGCTCAGCGGGCCGGGTCGCGTGCGAACGTTGTCCCTTGCACGCCACCCGGCGGCCTTCGCCCGGATCACGGCCTTTGCCCGGATCACGGCCGTCACCCAGATCACTGGTCGCGTGACGGCGGCGCCGACGGATGTCACGCTGCCGGCGCCGCGCTTCGGATGGGCCGCACGCCGCCGCAAACGAACGACATGATCACGATATATCTAAATCGGGAGCGTGGAAGGGTCTGCGCAACATCACGCGAGGAGCGGCCCGGACGGAGCGGCTTGGGCGGAGCGGCCAACGCCGGTGGCGTCGGACGTCGGACGGGCTCAGGGATCGACGACCGGAGGCAGGGTGCTCCACGGGAAGTTGATCCACCGGTCGGTCCGCCGCCACACGTACTCACACTTGACCAGCGACCGGGGCTTCTCGTAGACGACCGCGGTGCGCACGTCAGCCACCTGGTCCTGGATGAAATCCCGGACCAGCTCGATGGTCTTGCCGGTGTCCGCCACGTCGTCGGCGATCAGCACCTTCTTCGCGGAGAAGTCGACCGCACTCGGCACCGGCGGCAGCATCACCGGCAGGTCCAGGGTCGCGCCCACGCCGTTGTAGAACTCGACGTTCATCACGTGCAGGTTCTTCACCGACAGCGCATACCCGAGCGCACCCGCCACGAAGAGGCCACCGCGAGCGATCGAGAGGATCAGGTCCGGCCGGAACCCGTCGGCGGCGATCAGCTCCGCCAGCTCCCTGGAGGCGACGCCGAACGTCTCCCAGTCCAGGACCTCCCGCACGTCCGTCATGCGAGAACAGTACAACTCTGGTCATTCATACGCCGTGGACGGTGCGACTCAGCCCAGATAGGGCGTCGCTCGCCTCTCCAGGAAGTGGCCGATGCGAAGACGCATCGACGGGTGAATGTTCTTCGTTTCCAGGTCCTCGACGGCGACGAACTCGACTTCCTTCGTCTCGCTGGACGTCCGCAGCGTACCGCCCAGCAGGCGGGTAGTGAAGCAGAGGGAGAACTGCTGGCGGACCTCGCCGTCGTCGTAGGCCAGCACGTGCCGGGGGTTCGTATAGACACCGACCAGACCGGTGACCTCGACGTCGATACCGGTCTCTTCCTTGGTCTCGCGCACAGCGGCGTCGACAATCGACTCACCCAGGTCCATCCCGCCGCCCGGCAGCGCCCAGAGATCGTTGTCGGTCTTGTGGACCAGCAGAATCCGCCCGTCCTCGTCAGTCACTACCGCCGTTACAGACGGCACGACGCTGTTCGCCTTGGGGGCGTTCGGGTCGTTGAAGTAGTCGATCCGCGCCACCGGCTACCACGCTCCCTCGCTCGACAGCCACAGCAGCCCGAGCCCGTATGCTGGCCGCCCGCACGAATGGAGTCCGCCCTGGTCGTGTGCCGCCTTTGGGTGGCTAAAGTTGAACGCTGCAATGATCGATTCTGGTCCGGGCTGAAGCGACGACCAAGATGTGGGCACGCTGCCGAGCTGATCGCTCGGTTGAGATCGGGAACGTGCACTGTTTTGATCCAAGAATCGTGTGGCGATCGGCGCGGCTCTAGTGATGAAAGCCTGCAGGTGTGGATGGGCTAGTGTGGCCCGAGGTGGTCAAGCGGTCGGCCGCGCGGCGTAGGTCGGCGGCCAGGAGGTCGGTCAGGTCGGGGCCGAAGCCGTTGCGGACGACGACGCGCAGGACCGCGAGTTCCTGCAGCGCCGGCGGGAAACGGTAGGCGGGGACCTGCCAGCCCCTCGTCCGCAGCATCTCCGACACGTCGAAAACGCTGAACCCGGTGCCTGCGCCAGCCGGGTCGCGGATCGCGAAGGCGAAGGCAGGAATGCCGGTGGCACCGTCGGAAACCATCTCGAACGGGCCCATCGCGGCGACGCGGTCGGAAAGCCGGCTCGCGACGTCGCGGCAGCCCTGCATCACCTGCCGGTAGCCCTCGTGGCCGTGGCGCAGCAACGAGTAGTATTGCGCCACCACCTGGGCGCCCGGGCGTGAGAAGTTGAGCGCGAACGTCGGCATCGTCCCGCCGAGGTAGTCGACGTGGAAGACGAGCTCCTCGGGCAGATAGGACCGCTCACGCCAGAGCACCCAGCCGACACCCGGATACACCAAGCCGTACTTGTGGCCCGAGGCGTTGATCGAGACGACGCGGTCGAGCTGGAAGTCCCAGACGAGGTCCGGGTCGCAGAACGGGGCGACGAACCCGCCGGAGGCGGCGTCGACGTGCAATGGCACGTCTGGCCCCCCGCCCGCGGCGAGCCGGTCGAGGACCGCGGCGATCTCGGCTACCGGCTCGTACGTCCCGTCGAACGTCGAACCGAGGATGGCCACCACGCCGACCGTGTTCTCGTCGCAGTGCCGCACGGCCTCGTTCGCGGTGAGATGGGTGCGCCCGGGCGCGAGCGGCACGAGCCGGGCCTCGACGTCCCAGTAGCGGGCGAACTTCTCCCAGCAGACCTGGACGTTCGCGCCCATGACCAGGTTGGGCCGGTCGGTGGGCAGGCCCGCCGCGCGGCGTGCGGCTCGCCAGCGGCGGGTCATCGCCATGCCGGCGAGCATGCACGCCTCGGACGAGCCGGTGGTCGAGCAACCGACCGCGTCGCTGGCGTCGGGGGCGTGCCAGAGGTCCGCCAGGATGCTCACGCAGCGCGCCTCCAGCTCGGCGGTCTGCGGATACTCGTCCTTGTCGATCATATTTTTGGCGGCGCACTCGGCCATCAGCCGGTCGGCGTGCGGTTCCATCCAGGTGGTCACGAACGTGGCCAGGTTGAGGCGCGCGTTGCCGTCGAGCATCAGCTCGTCGTGCACCAGCTGGTAGGCGGACTCCGGGTCCATTGGCCCGGCCGGCATCCGGTAACGCGGCAGCTCGCCACCGGCCGCCGTACCGGCCCCCGGGCCGCCGGTGTCTGCGCGGCCCCGCTGCCCCGGCCACCGGAACTGCGGCCGGACCGCCAGCTGTGCCTGCCTCTGCTCCCCAACCGCCTGCCTGTGCAGCGCCACGCCGTCAGGCTATGCGGCCATGTCCGGGCGACGCATGCCCCGCCGCGCCTTCCGCGCGCCTTCCGCGCGCCGTCCGGTCGCGGCCGGCGCGTCGTCAACGGGCGGCCAGCCCGAACACCAGCAGAGAAAACGCATAGCAGGCGATGACCCGGGTATATTGGCGGCTGCTGATGGCCGGGTTTCGTCGCCAGTCCGCCTATCGGCTCGCGGCACTGGGCGGGCTCGTCGCGAACGCGACGTTCGGGCTGCTCAAGGTGGCGGTCCTGTTCGCGACGGTGCGCGCGGCGGGCGGCGAGGTCGCCGGATACGACGTCGGGCGGATCAGCGCCTATATCTGGCTCTCCCAGGGGCTGCTCGGTTCGGTCAACCTTTCCGGCCGGACCGACATCGCCGAACGGATCAAGGATGGCCACATCGCCGTGGACTTCCTGCGCCCGCTGGACGTGCAGGCCGCCGAGGTCACGGCCGAGGTGGGGCGGGCGCTGTTCGCGCTGATCCCGCGGGGGATCCCGATGGTCGTCATCGGCGCAGTCGTCGGAATGGCGCTGCCCGCCTCAGCGGTGTCCTACCCGCTCGGAGCGGCGAGCCTGCTGCTCGGAATCGTGATCTCTGTCGCGGCTGCCTACCTCGTCGGGGTCGCAGGTTTCTGGCTGGTGGAGACCCGGGGCCTGCAGATCTGCTACATGGTGCTCTCGGGCTTCTTTGCCGGACTGTTCGTCCCCATCCGGCTGTTTCCGCGCTGGCTGGGGCTGGTGGCTCAGGCGACCCCGTTCCCGTCCATGCTGATGTACCCGGTCGACATCCTCTCCGGGCGCGTTGGCCCCGGCGGCGCGCTCGCCCTGCTCGCGGCACAGCTCGCGTGGCTGGTCGCGGTCGGCGGGCTGGGCCAGGCACTCACCCGGGCCGGACGGCGCCGTCTGGAGGTGCAGGGTGGCTGAGGGGTTTGCCCTGTGGGCCCGGCTGCGGCCCTACCGGGCGGTGCTCGCCTCCCGGGCCAGGTCGCAGGCCTCCTACCGGGCGAACTTCGCGCTCGACCTGGTCAGCTCGCTGTTGGCCGCCCTCGTCGAGCTGGCGGAGGTCTGGGTGCTGTTCCACGCCGTCACCCGGCTCGGTGGGCTGGAGTTCCACCAGATCCTGCTGGTATTCGGCCTCGCAGACCTGGCCTTCTCGCTCGCCGACCTCGCCGTCGGGCACTGCGACAACCTGCCCACCTACGTGCGCGCCGGCACCCTCGACGTGTTCTACCTGCGGCCGCAGCCGCTGCTGCTGCAGCTGGTCACCAGCGACGTCACGCTGCGCCGGCTGGCTCGGGCGGCCGTCGGCCTGGTGGCCCTCGTCGCCGGTCTCGCCACGAGCGACATCTCCTGGGGCGTGGGCAGCGTGGCACTGCTGGTCGTCGCCCTGACCAGTGGCTGCGCGACGTTCGGGGCGATGTTCGTCTGGGCGGGTGCGTGTCAGTTCTTCCTCATCGACGGCGCGGAGATGACCAACGCGTTCGTCTACGGCGGCCGGTATGCCGCCACCCAACCGGCATCGGTGTGGTCGCGCCCTCTCAAGGTGGTGTTCGGGTTCTTCTTCCCGATGGCCTTCACCGGCTTCCTGCCGACACTGCGGCTGCTCGACCTGCCTGCACCCCCGTGGCTACCGACGTGGCTCGGCTGGTGCGGGCCGCTCGCCGCCCTCTGGGCGTGGGCCATGGCGCTGCTCTGCTGGCGCTGGGGTGTCCGGCACTACCGCGGCGGCGGCGGATGAAAACAGCCGGGAGGACGAGGAAGCGGAGGGGACGACGAGATGGGACGGAGGCGGACCGATGAGCGCCATCGTCGAGACCGACGGGCTGACCCGCGAGTTCACCGTCCGCGACGGGTTACGACGGCGGCGGCTGACCGCCGTCGAAGACCTGACGGTGCGCATCAGCCCCGGCGAGGCGGTCGGCTACATCGGCGCGAACGGGGCCGGCAAGTCCACCACGATCAAGATGCTGACGGGCATCCTCGTGCCGACCACCGGCACGGTGACCACCTGCGGGCTGCGCCCGGTCAAGGACCGGCGCCGGCTCGCCCGCCAGGTCGGGGTCGTGTTCGGGCAGCGCTCCCAGCTGTGGTGGGACCTGCCGCTGCGCGAGTCCTTCCGGATCCTCGCCGCGATTCACTCGCTGCCCGCCGCCGTGGAACGTGCCCGCACCGACGAACTGGTCGAGCGGCTCGAAATGGCCGAGTTCCTCAGCACCCCGGTCCGGCAGCTCTCGCTGGGCCAGCGGATGCGTGCCGAGGTCGCGGCCGCGCTGCTGCACGCCCCCCGGCTGGTGATCCTCGACGAGCCGACGATCGGCCTGGACGTCCTGTCCAAGCAACGGCTGCGCGAGTTCCTCGTCGCCGAGCGCCGCACTCGCGGCACGACGCTGCTGCTGACGACGCACGACATGGGCGACGTCGAGCGCCTGTGCGACCGGGTCCTGGTCATCGACCACGGCCGGCTGGCCTACGACGGCGACCTGGCCGGTCTCGGACGGGCGACGGGTGCCGAGCGGGTGCTCGCCGTCGACCTCGCCGGGCCGTCGGCGGACCTGACCGGGATCCCCGCCGCCCGCCACCTGTCCAGCGAGGCGCACGGCCTGCGCCAGCGGCTCGCCTTCGACGCGGAGGCCACCACCGCCGCCCGGGTTTTCGCGGCGGTGGCCGAGCGGGCCGAGGTCCTCGACTTCACGGTCGAGGAGCCCGACATCGAGGACGTCGTCCGCCGGATCTACGCGGCCCGCCGCTGACCCGCAGCACCACCCGCCGAAAGTCCTCACCGGTGATGCGACGGCACGACCACGTGACTGCGCCGCCAGGCGACTACCCGGCCCGGCGGCGCGATGGGACGATCACGCCACGCGGTGGGCGGCGGAAATCTCTGCCGCCCACCGCGATCCATATAGAGGTCCCGCGCGCCGGTCCCGGCGGCCCGAGCCGGTAAGGGGACACCGGTGCCGCCCATGTCTCCCGGCACCGGGCGCGACGCCGTCAGGCCGGCACCGACACGGTCGCCGGCTCCGGGTCGGCGACCCGTGGGCGCCGGCGCCCCGGCAGCGCGGACGCGGCGAGCGCACCGGCCCAGCAGACGGCGGCACCGACGATGCAGCCGATGTGGAAGGCGGACAGGAACGAGTCCTGGACGGCGTGGACGAACGGCTCGCCTCCGGTCCGCTGGGCGACGTCGAGCGCGGCGCCGACCGACGAGGTCGCCTGGGCGAGCAGCCCGGCCGGCAGCTGCGCGAGGCTCGAGTCGTTGAGGTGGCTGGTGAAGATCGACGCGTAGACGCTGCCGACGACGGCCACACCCAGCGTGCCGCCGGCTTCCCGGGTGGCGTCATTGATCGCCGAGCCGACTCCTGCCTTGGCGGGCGGGAGGACGGAGAGGATGGAATCGGTGGCCGGGACCTGGGTGAGGCCGAGGCCAAGGCCCATCATCACCATCTGCCCGACGATGAGCAGGTAGCTCTCGTCAAGCGGTGAACCGGCGATCCAAGCGAATGACCCACCGAGCAAGGCAAGACCGACCATCACGATGGGCCGGGTTCCGAACCGGGACACCAGCATCGGGCCGACGGCGGAGCCCAGGGCGATGGTCCCGGCGACGGGCAGGATGCGGACACCCGTCGACAGCGGACCATAGCCGCGCATGAACTGGAAGTACTGCGTCACCAGGAAGATGAAGCCGAACAGGGCGAAGAACGCCACCGTGACCGACAGGCTGGCGGCCGTGAACGCCCGGGTGGCGAACACCGAGACGTCGAGCATCGGATGCTCCGCACGGCGTTCGATCAGCACGAACACGGCGGCGAGCACAGCGGTCACGGCGAAGCCAGCGATCGTGAGCGGGGCGTCCCAGCCACGGTGCGGCGCCTCGATGATCGTGTAGACGAGCAGGCCGATCGTCGCGCTGCCGGCCACGACGCCGGGCAGGTCGATGCCGGGGGCCGCCGGGTCGCGCGACTCGGGGACCAGCCGAATCGCGAGCGCCGCGGTGAGGACCGCGAACGGAACGAGGGCGAGGAACACGCTGCCCCACCAGAAGTGCTCGAGCAGCAGGCCGCCGGTGACCGGGCCAACGGCGACCGCGACGCCGGTGACGGCGCCCCAGATCCCGATGGCCCGCGCACGCTCGCCCCGGTCGGGGAACGCGTTCGCAATGATCGACAACGTTGTTGGAAAGATCAGCGCCGCGAACACGCCCATGACCGCCCGTATGGCAGTGAGCTGCCCGGACGTTTCACACAGCGCGCCGAGCCCGCTGGCAGCCGCGAAGCCGACCAGTCCGATGATCAGCGCCGGGCGGCGGCCGAATCGGTCCCCAAGGCTGCCGGCACCCAGGACAAGCGCCGCGAACGCGAGGTTGTAGGCGTCGACGATCCACTGCAGCTGGCTGGTGCTGGCGCCGAGCTCCCGGTTCAGGGCCGGCAGGGCGACGTTGATGATGTTGGTGTCGAGGTTGATCGCGAAGGTCGCCAGGCAGGCGACCAGCAGCACGGCGTATCGGTTGCGCGCCATCCCAGATCCTCAATGTTGACAGTGGGTACATCTGGGATGTTGGACCAGGGAAGTTACCTGTGTCAACATGCAAGTGATGCCTTACCACCACGGGAATCTGCGCGAGGCCCTCATCGACGCGGCCACGCAGCTGGCCGCCGCACAGGGCCCCGACGCGGTCGTGCTGCGAGAAACCGCACGTCAGGTCGGTGTCTCGCACAACGCCGCCTACCGGCACTTCGCCGACCGCGATGCCCTGCTGGCTGCGGTTTCCGCCCGAGCCATGACGGAGTTCGGACAGCTGATGGCCGACCGGATCGCCGCCGCGGCCACCGGCGAGGGCAAGGAAGCCGCCGCGGCCCGGTTCGAGGCGTCGGGCCGGGCGTACGTCGAGTTCGCCACGACGCGGCCCGGACTGTTCCGGCTGGCCTGCGTCCGGTCCCTAGGCGACATCGCCCCGGATGCCGCCGTCAACCACCCCTACGCCCAGCTCTCAGAACGCCTCGACGAGCTGGTCACCGCCGGGGTGATCACCCCGGACCGGCGCGAGAACGCCGAGATCGCGGCCTGGTCGGCGGTGCACGGCTTCTCCATGCTCATTCTCGACGGCCCGCTGCGCGCCGCGTCGCCGGAGGACCGCGAACGCGACCTCGACGAGGTCCTCCGCGTCGTCCGCGAAGGCATCTGACCGACGCTGGACGGACCGCGGAAAGCCGTCGGCGGAGCGCACGCTTCCCGACTTCCCGACAGTACGGAGCAGGACGTGAGCCCAAGCGATGGCCTCCTGGAGGTCGACCCGAGCGCGTTGGCCCTGTGTCTCGACTTCGACGGCACCTTGACGGAAATGTTCCAGGTCGCCGACGAAGCGACCGCCTTCCCCGGGATTCCCGAAGTGGTCGCCGCGCTCACGGCGCGGCTGCCGGCCGTGGCCATCATCTCGGGACGGCCGGTCGAGTATTTGCTACGCCGACTAGGCGGCATCGAGGACCTCCGTTACCTGGGCCTTTACGGGGACGCGGAGGCCGTCGGCGGCGTCCCCGTGCTGCGGGCGGAGGTCGCGCGGTACGCCGACGCCGTCGGTCGGGCGAAGACGGCCCTGCTGGCCGACCCGGTCATCCAGCAGTCGGGCGCCGCTGTCGAGAGCAAGCCGCTGTCGGTCGCGGTGCACCTGCGCCCCATCGCGCCGGACGAACGCGAGCGCTGGTCGGCGCCCATCCTCGACGTGGCGAGCCGCACCGCGGCTGCCGAAGGACTCAACGTCGAGCCGGGCAAACTCGTCTGGGAGCTCCGCCCGCCGACGGCGGGAGACAAGGGATCGGCCGTCCGGCGGGTCGTCGCGGAGTCGGGCGCCACCGATCTCGTGGTCGTCGGCGACGACCTCGGCGACCTGCCGGCCTTCGACGCCGCCGAGGCGCTGCGTGGCGCTGGCATCCGCTCCACCCGGGTCGCGGTGGAGTCGGCTGAGACTCCGCCGGCACTGCTGGCCAAGGCGGATCTTCTCGTGAAGGGACCAGCCGGAGTTCTCGCACTCCTGGAGACGATCGTGAACGCGTCGTAGCCGCGCGCCCAGTGGCCCTCGTTCCCGGGCCGCGCCAACGTGCATATCGCGACGGAACTGACGATCAATACCTGGTGATCGCCGTGTCAGTCGCACCGTGCACGTCAAACCGTCCTCCAAGCGTATGCGCCGCGACTCGACTGGCGATCATCGTCGCCGCTCACGGCCGAGGCGCCACCGGTCGGGAACAGGACGACCCGGGAGTGCGACGATCGTGGACGTGCGGCCGAGTAGGCGGACGATGCTGCTGGCGGTGCCGACCGCCGCGGTTGGCGCTGTGGGCGGCGCCTTGTGGGCGAGGAACTCCAGCGACGCCACGGCACAGGCGCCGGCCCCCGCCGGTGGGCCGGCCGGTCCGACGCGCGCGGGAACCGGCAGGGGCACGGGCACCGGAACAGGCACGGCCACGGCGTCTCCCGGGGACAGTCCGACCGTCGTGCCGCGCGGGCCCGCGGCGGTGACCCAGACGACGTTCCACAGTGTCGCCAGGGGACGGTCCGTCGCGATGGTCGTCGTCTCGCCGTTCGTCGGCGCGCTCGACGGCCTGTCGGTGTGTCTGGTGCTGCACGGCCGCGGCGACGACGCGCGCCGCGGCGTGGCTCTGCTGGGCCTGGACGCCGCGCTGGCCGACGCCGCCCGGGCGGGTGCTCGCGCGGGAACGGCGCCGTTCGTGGCCGTCGCCGTCGACGGAGGCGAGACCTACTGGCATCCGCGTGCCTCCGGCGACGACCCGGAAAAGATGATCATCGCCGAGGTTCTGCCGCGACTCGCCGACCAAGGACTGCGCACCACCAAACTGGCGGCGTTCGGCTGGTCGATGGGTGGCTACGGCGCCCTGCTACTCGCCGAACGCCATCCGGACCTGGTCGTCGCCGTGGCGGCGAGCAGCCCGGCGATGTGGCAGACCGCCAGCGCCACCGCGGCGGGGGCGTTCGACTCCGCCGCCGACTTCACCGCCCACCAGGTTCTGGGTAAGCCGCCGGCACCGGGCGTCACCTACCGGATCGACTGCGGGCAGAGCGACCCGTTCTACGCAGTCTCCCGCCAGGCCGCCACCGAGCTGGCGGCCACCGAGACGGGCTTCGGCAAGGGCGGCCACGATCCGGCCTTCTGGCGCGCGACCCTCCCCGTCCAGCTCGCCTTCGTCGGCCGCGCCCTCGCGCACACCGCGCCCCGGAACCCGTAGTCCCTTCACGCCGCCAAGACTCTTCGACGGCGGCACCGACGAGTTCGTGCTGTCCATCGACAACCGCCGCCGCAGCTCGGCGACCTCCAGCTCCAGCTCGGCGACCCGCCTGGCCGCCCGGTCCCGCTCAGCCCGCGCCGTGACCAGCTCCGCCTCATGACGCTCAGCCGCGTCCGCGATAACCCGCCGCAGCCGCGTGTTCATCGCCACGACCTCGGCCTGACCCGCAGCGAGCTCCTCGATCCGCGCCTCAGCCGCCGCCAGACGCGGCTCCCACGACGACGCGGACGACTCAGACACAACCCCGGTCATCCACACCCAACCACGCCGATCAAGCAACACCCGCGACGTGTCCAGCCAACACCAACCCCAAGGCCAGCGGCCTACGGCCACCCACCCCTGAATGGACACTTCCCTACGCCTGCGGTTGTTGCGGCCAATGCCCGGGCGGGCGTGACCGACATGAAGTGCACGCCATTGGCCAGTGCGCCCGCGGTACGACTCCGCCGATCGTGCGGGGCCAGCCGGTCGCGCCCGCGCCGCCGGCGCTGAGAGCTGCGCAGACCCTTCGCGACTCGACGGTTCGACGGACCCACACATTGGAGATCGTCGTTGCGTCTTGCGCCGAGTACCCGAACGCATGGGTCTTCGGGTACAACACCCGGAAGTTTTTCGAAGATCGGGACCTCATGTCTTCGATGGTGGGCAACGGCCCGGTGGTCGTGGTGAAGGACGGCAGCAGGCCGCCGTTCTTCGGAGAGTCCGGCTCGCCGATCGAGAGCCAGATCGAGCAGGACCTGTAGAAGCCGCCTTCAGAGTCGACGTCGACGTCGACCGGCTCACCCAGACCGGCCAATCCGTCCAGCGACCCGCTGGCCTCGACGCGGTCGTCGCCCTGCGCACGGTTAGGCTTGGGGACCAGACGTCCTGAGCACCGCTGGTCGTCATCGTCGACGGTCATGAGCATCGGCGACCGCGTGGAGAACAGCCCACGCCGAGCCCCGGTCCCGCGCATCTAGATATAGGTAGCGGCCCATGGCCGGTCAGTGGCCCCGACGGTCCGCTCTCCTGGTCCGGTCTGAAACCTCGCGCTGGCCCGTCGCCGCGGTCCGCCCGCCTGGCCGGCAGATACATCGGCACATTGGTGGGCAAGGTCGTCCGCGTCGGGGAGCAGACGACCGAGACCACGGAGGCGGCGTGACGGCCAGGGACCACCGCGACCAGGCACTGACCAGCGGCAACGGAAGCGATCCCGGACCGGCCACCGGGCACCGGCCAGCCGGCGAGCACAGCCGGAGTTCCGGCGGCGCCACGAACACCGCGCGTGCGGCGGGCGCCGGGGACGTCGCGAACGCTGGCAGCCAGGACGCCGGGACCTTCGCCGGCGGAGTGGCCTCAGACGTGCGGCACGCTGGAGTGCGCGCCGGCGTGCGCCGGCTCGGCCAGCTGCTCGGCGAGTCGCTCACCCGCCATGAGGGCCCGGAGCTGCTCGCGCTCGTCGAGCGAGTACGCGCGCTCGCCCGCGTCGGCGACAGCGACGTCGGTGCCAGCGGCGGCGACGGCGGCGACAGCCATGCCAGCGACCGCGGCGGCAGCGGCTACGGCGGCAACCGCGGTGATCTCCACCAGGTGCTCGCCGACGTCGACCACCCGACGGCCATCGTGCTCGCGCGGGCGTTCACCGCCTACTTCCAGCTCGCCAACATCACCGAGCAGCTGCACCGGGCCCGCGAGCTGTCCGACCGCCCGCAGGGCGCGCTCGAGGAGACGGGCGGCCGGATCGCCACCGCCGTCGCCGCGGGCCTGGTCGACCCGGAGCTGCCCGCCCAGGTGGTGGCCCGGCTGGAGCTGCGCCCGGTGTTCACCGCCCACCCGACCGAGGCGAGCCGCCGGTCGGTGCTCGACGTGCTGCGCGGGATCGCCGAGCTGCTCGACACCGCCGACGACCTGCGCGCGCAGCCGTCCCGCCGCGCCGCCGTCGACCGCCGGCTCGCGGAGGCCGTCGACGTGCTCTGGCAGACCGACGAGCTGCGGGTGGAGCGGCCGAAGCCCACCGACGAGGCCCGCTCAGCCGCCTACTACCTGACCTCCATCGCGACCGACGTCCTGCCCGACCTGCTGGCGGAGCTGGACGACACGCTCGCCCCGACCGGCGCGGTCCTGCCGATCACCGCGCGGCCGCTGCGGTTCGGCACGTGGGCCGGCGGCGACCGCGACGGCAACCCCAACGTCACCCCGGCCGTGACCCTCGACGTCCTCACGCTGCAGCACGAGTTCGGCATCAGGGTCCTGCTTGGCACCGTCGACGGCCTGGTCAAGGACCTGACGGCCTCGACGCGGGTCGTCGACGTCAGCGACGAGCTGCTGGCAAGCCTCGAGGCCGACCGGGCCACCCATCCCGAGGTGTACGACCGGTTCATCCGGCTCAACGCCGCCGAGCCGTACCGGCTGAAGTGCAGCTACATCCGTGCCCGGCTGGCGGCGACCCGCGACCGGCTCGCCGCCGGCAGGGCGCACACGCCCGGCCGCGACTACCTCAGCGTCCGCGAGCTGCTCGCCGACCTGACGCTGATGCACCGGTCGCTGTCGGCGAACCGGGGCGAGCTGGTCGCCGACGGGCCGCTGCGGCGCGCGATCCGGGTGGCGGCGGCGGTCGGGATGTCGCTCGCGACGCTCGACATCCGCGAGCACGCCGAGCGGCACCACGCCGCGCTGGGCGTCCTCTACGACCGGCTCGGCGAGCTGCCCCGCCCGTATGCCGAACTCGACCGCGGCGAGCGGATCGCGCTGCTGTCGCGCGAGCTGGCCGGGCGCCGGCCGCTGTCCGGCGCGGCGGCGCCCGCCCCGGCCGGCCCGACGGCGGCGGTGCTGGAGCTGTTCACGACGATCCGGGTGGCCCTCGACCGGTTCGGCGAGGACGTCATCGAGAGCTACATCGTGTCGATGACCCGCGACGTCGACGACATCCTCGCCGTCGTCGTCCTCGCCCGCGAGGCGGGTCTCGTCGGCATCTCCCCCGGCGGAGCGGCCACCTCCACGGGCAGCACGGCCACCTCCGCCGACAGCGCGGACGCGGCCGCAGGCGGCACGGGAACGTGGGCGCGGATCGGGTTCGTGCCACTGTTCGAGACGGTCGCCGAGCTGCGCGCCGCCGGGCGGCTGCTCGATGGCATGCTCACCGACCCGTCCTACCGGGCGGTCGTCGCCGCGCGCGGCGACCTGCAGGAGATCATGCTCGGCTACTCCGACTCGTCGAAGGACGCGGGCATCACCGCGTCCCAGTGGGAGATCCACCGGGCGCAGCGGGAGCTGCGCGACGTCGCCCGCCGGCACGGCGTCGTGCTGCGGCTGTTCCACGGCCGCGGTGGCTCGGTCGGCCGCGGCGGCGGGCCGACCGGCGAGGCGATCCTCGCCCAGCCGTTCGGCACCCTCGACGGCCCGATCAAGGTGACCGAGCAGGGCGAGGTGATCTCGGACAAGTACACGCTGCCCCAGCTGGCCCGCCGCAACCTGGAGATCGCGCTGGCGGCCGTTCTCGAGGCGTCGATCCTGCACCGTGTGTCCCGGCAGCCGGCGGACGTGCTGGCCGAGTGGGACCAGACGATGGAGGCGGTCGCCGACTCGGCTCGCGACGCCTACCGGCAGCTGACGGCCGACCCGGCGCTGGTGCCGTTCTTCCTGGCGGCGACACCCGTCGAGGAGCTCGGCAACCTCAACATCGGCTCCCGGCCGTCGCGCCGTCCCGGCGGCGCGGGCGGCCTCGCCGACCTGCGCGCGATCCCGTGGGTGTTCGGCTGGACCCAGTCGCGGATCATCCTGCCCGGCTGGTTCGGGGTCGGCACGGGGCTGGCCGCCGCCAGGGCGGCCGGCGCGGGCGACGCGCTCGCCGAGATGTACCGGTCCTGGCACTTCTTCCGCACGTTCCTGTCCAACGTGTCGATGACGCTTGCGAAGACCGACCTGCGGATCGCCGCGGACTACGTCGGCACTCTGGTCCCCGCGGAGCAGGCCGGCCTGTTCGACGTGATCCGCGCCGAGCACGAGCGGACCGTCGCCGAGGTGCTGGTGGTCACCGGGGCGTCGACGCTGCTGGAGCACGCCCCGGTGCTGCGCCAGACGCTGGAGGTCCGCGACCTGTACCTCGCCCCGCTGCACGCCCTGCAGGTCTCCCTGCTCGCGCGCGCCCGCGCCGACGCGGCCGCCGACCCGGATGGCGAAGTCGACCCGCGGCTGCGCCGAGCCCTGCTGCTGACCATCAACGGCATCGCCGCCGGCCTGCGCAACACGGGCTGACGGCCGGCTGCCGCCGCCCGCGGCCGCGCTGTCCGGACGGTGGGTAACGCGGCCGGCGGCGCGGTCCGGGCGACGACGCGATCCGGGCGACGGGGCGGCTTGGCGACGGGACCGTGCGGGTGACGGCCGGTTCGGATGACGACGCGGTCCACGCGGAATGCGCCGCCCGGCGGCGAACTTCCCACCTGACATGACCACCACGTCATTCGACCCGCACGCGCTGCTCGCGGAAAGCCGACTCGGGATCCTCGCCACGATCAAGGCGGACGGCCGTCCCCAGCTCTCGCCGATCCTGCCCTTCTACGACCAGAAGGCCGGAGTGATCCACGTGTCGATGACCGAGGGACGCGCCAAGACCGCGAACCTTCGCCGAGATCCACGGGCGACCCTGGAAGTCACCAGCCCCGACGGCCGGGCGTGGGCCACCGCCGAGGGCGTCGCGACGCTCGTCGGGCCGGGAACCGACCCGAACGGCCCCGAGGTCGAGGCACTTGTGGACTACTACCGGAGCGCCGCCGGCGAGCACCCGGACTGGGACGAGTACCGCTCCGTCATGGTGTCCGACCGCAGAGTCCTCATGACGATGACGGTCGACCACGTGTACGGCACCAGGCTCGACTGACGGCATCGCGGCTGACTGACGGCGTCATCCTGGCTCGGGTTTCACGGCTCGGGTTGCCCGGCTCAGGCGGCGGACCCGCCGGAACCGACCAGGTTCAGGCCGATCACGCCGGCGATTATCAGGACGAGGGAGATGGCCTTGGCCCAGCTCATCGACTCGCCGAGGAAGAACACCCCGACCACCGCGACCGCCGCCGTGCCGAGGCCGGCCCAGATCGCGTAGGTCACGGACACCGACATGGTGCGCACCACGAGCGCGAGCAGCCAGATCGAAAGGGCGTAGCCGAACACCACGACCGCGGACCACAACGGGTCCCTGAAGCCGTTGGCGCGCGGAAGTAGCGCTGAGGCCGCAACCTCACTGGTGATCGCGGCGCCAAGCATGGCAAGGGCTGCGTACATGACGTCCCTCCAGACGTAGCGACCGCTACGAGTGTAGCAGTCGCTACGTCACGATGTAGCGTTCGCTACATCCCTACTATGTGGGCCAGGAGCGCCACAGCGCGCGCGAATGATCCCCCTTTCGCGTGCCCGGCGGCCATCGACCCGAGGATCATCAATGGGACGCCGCGAGGACCTGCTCGACCAGGTGACCGACCACGTGCTCGAGCACGGCCTCATCGGCCTCACGCTCCGCCCGGTCGCCGCGGCCATCGGCACCAGCGACCGCATGCTGATCTACCACTTCGGCAGCCGCGACGACCTCGTCGCGGCCGTCGTCACGCGCGCGGAGGACCGGGCCGTCGCCGCCGTCGACGCGCTCCCGGGTGCCACGGGAGTGCGCCAGGGCGTCAACGCGCTCTGGGCGGCGCTGCAGGTCGACCCGCTGCACCGCTGCACCGACGTCTACGTGCAGGCCGCGGCGACCGGGCTGATCGGCCAGGAGCGCTTCGCCCCCATCGTCCTGGCGGCGAACGAGCGGTGGGTGCGGGCGCTGCGGGACTATCTCGTCCGCTGCGGAGCGCCCCCGCTGACCGTCGGCCGGGTCGTCCGGCTCGTCGACTCGAGCCTGTACGGGTTCCACCTCGACCTGAGCACCGACCGGCCTGACGAGCTCGCCGAAGGCGTCGACGACCTCGCGGCCGCGGCCCAGGCCATCGCCGACGGCTGGGACCTGGCGGCCCTCGGCCGGCACCCGAACGGCGCCGCGCCCGCGGACCGCGACGGATCCCGCTGATCGCCACCGGCGCGAGGCCCGCCTGGCCGGCGGCGGAACATGCGCGCCGGGTCAGTCTCGCAGGCCGAAGTTGAAGATCGCGTCGTCGAAGACGCCGTAGCCGGCGTAGTCGAGCAGCTCGTAGAGCCGGGCCCGCCGCTGCATCCGGTCGACGATCCCTGCCTGGGTGCCCTCGTCTCTGATCCGGCGCAGGCCGTCCTCGACGGCGCCCATCGCGAGGCGCAGGAGGGTGACCGGGTAGATGACGACATTCATGCCGACGGAGGCGAGCTGGGTCGCGGTGAACAGCTCGCTCTTGCCGAACTCGGTCATGTTCGCGAGCAGCGGCACGTCCACCGCCCTGCGGATGGCCGCGAACTCGTCCAGGTCCGCCATCGCCTCCGGAAAGATCATGTCCGCGCCGGCGTCGACGTAGGCCCTCGCCCGGTCGGCCGCCCGGTCGAGGCCCTCGACGGCGCGGGCGTCGGTGCGCGCACAGATGACGAAGTTCGGGTCCCGGCGGGCCGCGACGGCCGCGCGGATCCGCCGCGCCATCTCGCCGGCGTCGACCACCGCCTTGCCGTCGAGGTGCCCGCACCGCTTCGGGTTGACCTGGTCCTCGAGGTGGCAGCCGGCCAGGCCGGCGTCCTCCAGCAGCTGGATGGTGCGGGCGACGTTCATCGGCTCGCCGAACCCGGTGTCCGCGTCGACGATCGCCGGCAGGTCCGTCACCCGGGCGATCGCGCCGGCCCGGCCGGCGACCTCGGTGAGCGTGGTGAGACCGATGTCCGGCAGGCCGAGGTCGGCGGACAGCACGGCTCCCGACACGTAGACCCCGTCGAACCCCAGCTCCTGGATCAGCAGCGCGGACAGCGGGTTGAAGGCGCCGGGGAACCGCAGAACCCCGCCGCCGCTGCGGGCCGCGGCCAGCGCCGCGCGCAGCGCAACCCGCCTGGCCGCCGCCGTCGTCTGGGCGTGCAGCATGGAACGTCGCCTCCTTGTGACCGCGGCACACCGGCCGTCGGGTGCGTGAACGACAGGCTTCGCGTTCTGATCTGCTAGAAGATCCCGGCGGTGGACCGGTCGGGCAGTGGCAGGTTCGAGGCCAGGGTCAGCTCGCCCAGCTCTTCCGGCCGCAGCTGCGGCAGCCGCACGGCGGCTTCCAGGAACCGCTCCTGCTCGGCGGTCGGCACGAGGCCCTCGGTCAGCCGGCGGAACTTCGCCACGTACTCGGCCCGCCCGAACGGGCGGGCACCCAGCGGGTGCGCGTCGGCGACGGCGATCTCGTCCTCGACCGTCGAGCCGTCCGCCAGCGTGACGACGACCCGGCCGCCGAACGCCTTCTCGGCCGGGTCGGTCGCGTGGTAGCGGCGGGTCCACTCCGGGTCCTCGACCGTGGTGATCTTCCGCCAAAGCTCGACCGTGTCGGACCGCGCAGCCCGCTCCGGCGCGTAGGAGCGCTCGTGGTGCCAGTCCCGGTCCTGCAACGCCACGGCGAAGATGTACGGGATCGAGTGGTCGAGCGTCTCCCGGCTCGCCCTCGGGTCGTACTTCTGCGGGTCGTGCGCGCCGGATCCGATCACGTGGTGAGTGTGGTGGCTGGTGTGGATGACGATCGAACGCACCGACGTCAGCGCGTCGCCAAGCCGGGGGCCGAGCCGGCGCGCCAGGTCGATCAGCGCCTGGCTCTGGTACTCGGCCGAGTGCTCCTTGGTGTAGGTGTCGAGGATGCCGGCCTTGGGCTCGCCGGGGCCGGGCAGGCCGACGACGTACCGCGCCCGCGGCCCGTCGAGCAGCCAGGCGATCACCCCGTCCTCGCCCTCGTAGACCGGCGCCGGCGCGCCCTCGCCACGCATCGCCCGGTCGACCGCCTCGACGGCGATCTTGCCCGCGAACGCGGGCGCATAGGCCTTCCAGCTGGAGATCTCGCCCTTGCGGGACTGCCGGGTCGCCGTCGTGGTGTGCAGCGCCTGCCCGACCGCCTGGTACACGGTCTCCGTGGGCAGGCCGAGCAGGGCCCCGATGCCGGCGGCGGCCGACGGGCCGAGATGCGCGACGTGGTCGATCTTGTGCTCGTGCAGGCAGATCGCACGCACCAGGGCTACCTGGATCTCGTAGCCGGTCACGATCCCACGCAGCAGCTCGCGCCCGCCGAGGCCGACGTGCTGCGCCACGGCGAGGACCGGCGGGATGTTGTCACCCGGATGCGAGTAGTCCGCCGCGAGGAACGTGTCGTGGAAGTCGAGCTCCCGCACGGCGACACCGTTCGCCCACGCGGCCCACTCCGGCGACACCCGCGCCTCGGGCGGCAGGCCGAACACCGTGGCGCCGGGCCGCCCCGCCGACGGGGCATGCCGCAGCGCCTGCTCCCGGGCGGCGGCGACCGGCCCGCGGCCCAGCGACGCGGCGGCCACCCCCGCGTTGTCGATCACCCGGTTGACAGCCATCTCGGCGGCCTCGGCGGTCACCTCCACCGGGTCGGCCGCGACAGCGGCGATCTTCCACGCGAGCTGTTCCTCGCGCGCCAACCGCTCCTCACTGCGATGGACGCGCACCTCGTGCTCGATCATGCGGCGTGCTCGATCATGCGGCCATCCTTCTCCCGCCTTGAGCAGATGGGCCGGCCGCCTCGTCGGCCAGCGCGGACAGGCGTCCCCCGGTCAGCATGACGGCGCCTCGGCGCCGGCGGTGTCACGGTCGTGGCCAGGGCCACCCGACGCGGCCCGCGGCGGCCCTGCCCGGCGAGGATGGAGTCCTCACCGAGCCCGGTTTGGAGAAGATCGTGCGAAACTCATGGGCGCATCAGCTCCTCGAGGACACCGACGAGACCACGCGGGTGGACGAGACCACGCGGGTGATCGTGTGCCACGCGAGGCCGGCAGTGGCCCGGTGACCGCCGCGGCCCCTGCCTCCGGAGCGCCGGCGGCGGACTCCGACGAGGTGATCCGCCGCGTCGAGGGCTCCGTCGGCCGGCTCACCCTCAACCGGCCGAAGGCCATCAACGCGCTGAGCCACGCCATGGTGCTGGCGATGACCGAGGCGCTCGACGACTGGGCCGGCGACGACGCGATCACCTGCGTCGTCGTCGACGGCGCCGGCGAGCGTGGGCTGTGCGCCGGCGGCGACGTCCGGCTGTTCTACCAGGACGCCCGGACCGGCGGGTCCGCCTCCGTCGGCTTCTGGGCCGACGAGTACCGCCTGAACTCGCTCATCGCCCACTACCCGAAGCCCTACGTCGCGCTGATGGACGGCCTCGTGATGGGCGGCGGCGTCGGCATCTCCGCGCACGGCTCGGTCCGGGTCGTCACCGAGCGTTCCAGGGTCGGCATGCCGGAGACCGGCATCGGGTTCGTGCCCGACGTCGGCGGCACCTGGCTGCTGTCCCGGATGCCCGGCCAGACGGGCACCCACGCGGCGCTCACGGGCGCCTCCCTGTCCGCGGCGGACGCGATCGCCGGCGGGCTCGCCGACCACCTGGTCCCGACCGCGAGGCTGTCGGAGCTGGTCGGACTGCTGGTGGAAGGAACTCCCCCGGTGGACGCCGTCGCCGCGCTCGCCGTCCCGGCGGGTGCCGGCGGCCTCGCCGGCGCGCGCGGATGGATCGACATCTGCTACGCGGCGGAGACGGTCGCCGAGATCGTCGACCGGCTGCGCGCGCACGGCGATGCGTCGGCCGCCGCCGCGGCCGACGAGATCGCGGCGAAGTCACCGACGGCGCTCACGGTGACCCTTGCCGCGCTACGCCGGGCGGCGGCGCTCGCGGACCTCGACACGGCGCTCGTGCAGGAGTTCCGGATCTCCGTCGCCTGCCTGCGCCAGCACGACCTGGCCGAGGGCGTCCGGGCACAGATCATCGACAAGGACCGCTCGCCGCGGTGGCTGCCGAGCACGCTCGCCGACGTCGACCCGGCCGCCGTCGCGGAGTTCTTCGCCCCGCCCGCCGGCGGCGACCTCGACCTCGACCTCCCGCACGCCCGCGGCCTCGCCCGCGCCGGGCGTGTAGTGACGCGATGACCGCCGCGGCCGGCACCGACACGATGACTGGCACGGCGACCGAGCAGCGTCGTCCGCCAATCCGCACTTTCCGGCTGACAGCCAGCCGAACAGGCGCCAGACCCTACACTCGGTCACGATGCGCCTCATACTGATCCGCCACGGCCAGACCCCATACAACGCCAGCGGAGCGCTCGACACTGCCCGTCCGGGCGCCGGGCTCACTCCCCTCGGGCACGCGCAGGCACAGGCGCTTCCGGCGGCCCTCGACGGCGAGCGGATCTCGGCGATCCACGCCTCCGTCCTGGTCCGCACGCAGCTCACGGCGGCTCCGCTCGCCGCGGCCCACGCCCTCCCCGTGCAGGTGCAGGAGGGAATCGAGGAGATCGTCGCGGGCGACCTCGAGCTGCACACCGAGAAGGCGTCGATCACGACCTACCTGGAGACCGTCGGTGCCTGGATCCACGGCGACCTCGACCGCGTGATGCCGGGGGCCGAGGACGGCCATACCTTCCTGTCCCGGTATGACGGCGCGATCGCGAGCATCGCGGGGTCGCTGGCCGACGACGAGGAGACCGTCGTGGCCTTCAGTCACGGTGCCGCGATCCGTGCCTGGGTCGCCATCCGGGTCGGCGCTGTCGGGCCGGCCGACAAGCTGTGGCTGGCGAACACCGGGATGGTCACCATCGAAGGGGACCTCACGGCCGGCTGGAACCTCGTGCAGTGGCGCGAGGAGCCGGCGGGTGGCGTCACCCTTCCCGACGCCGCCGCCCACGACGTCACCGGCGCTCCCGCCGAGGAGGCGGCCGCCGACTAGCGGTCCGGGCCCAACGCCCGGGACATCGCCTGGGACGGTGCCTCGGGCTAATCATCGACGGACGCACCACGGACAACGGGTCAGCCCGGGTATGGGTGTTCCCCACAAAGATCGCGGAGGGCCACTGGGGCGGATACGGGCAGATCGGACCATTCGCGACGATCCTCGCACGGCTCACCCGCGACCCCGACCGGGCCGGCGCGCTGGCAGCCACGCGCATTGCCGCCAGCCGGGCCGAAACGCCCGGCAGGGGTGACGAGCGCAAAACCGCAGATCCGATCGCCAGTTCCACGGCCGGACAGCCCAACGCCGAGCTGTCGACCTTCAGGCCGTGACTCGGCCGGCTTCAGGCCGTGACTCGGCCGGCTTCAGGCCGTGACTCGGCCGGGCTGGTACCGCAAAGCGACCGCCCCCGACCGGAACTCCTGGCGCCCCACGAGCTTCAGCTCGAGCCGCTCGCTCAGGCCGGCGAACAACGTCGGCCCGTGGCCCGCCACGATGGGCTGCACGACGAACTCGTACTCGTCGATCAGTCCCAGGTCCGCCAAGGCCAGCGGGAGGGTCACGCCTCCCACAGCCAGGCCGCTGCCAGGCTCCTGCTTGAGCTGCACGACGGCTTTCGCCAGGTCGCCCTGCACGAGCTCCGCGTTCCAGTCGACCCGTTCCAGGGTGCTCGACACGACGTACTTCTTCGCCACGTCGATCGTCCGAGCGAAGGGGACCATCCAGTCAGCCATCCACTCAGGCCACGTTCCAGTCGCCGACTGCCGCCACGCCTCCTCCATCATCTCGTAGGTCACCCGGCCCAGGAGAAGGGCATCGGCGCGCGCCAGATTGGCGGCGTGATGGCGGTGCAACTCCTCGTCCGCGACCCCCGCCTGATGGTCGCAGCAGCCGTCGAGGGTGACGTTGATCGAGTATCGAAGCGGTCTCACAGCCTGCTCTCCCTTGCCGCGGTCGCGGGGGTCCAGCCGACCGCAATCAGACCTGTCCTGTCCACGGGAACATGTCGCTACCCGCATGATCATGTCGGTGATTTGTCGGCGTCCGCATTTACCGTAGTCGGCGTGTCATGCGCCTAGAGGGGTGCCGGCCCGGCGAAGAATGATCTTCGTCGTGACGCTGCTGCCGGCCGCGCGGGACGCGGCCGTCATCAATGGGCCGTTGGAGGAGTTCGCGGTCGGCTATGCCGCCGAGGACGGTGACAGTGCCGGGTGCCGTTGGTGGGTGCGTGGGCGGCGCGGTTCGAGGCGATGGCGCCGGCGCGGAGGTTCAATCTGCGGAAGGGTCAGCGGCATCTGCCGGGACGTTGGTGGTCGGCCACCGATGGCGGGCACGTGGGTTACGAGTCGCGACTGAACGCGATCATGTGATCTTGCGCAGCCCTGCCAACGTTGCGGGGGTCGGAGTCCTGGTTGTACCAATGGCGCCACGGTGACCGGTCGGTGCGCCGGGCGCGGCGCCGCGCGCTTGCGGCGACGGCGGGGTTCCCCCCAGACCGACGACAGGGTCCCCGTCGGGTCAGCGAGCCGACGGGTCAGCGAGCCGGGAGGCCGGGCAGGCCTGGCCGGTGCGGGCGGAGCAGGGCGCCACCCGCCTGCACCCTC
>Ga0068859_100000523_pt1 | contig 38137 bp, 35 predicted proteins | sample KBSSwiS22_FD_66585 | JGI IMG/M metagenome (GOLD analysis project Ga0068859, IMG submission 66585) | Switchgrass rhizosphere microbial communities from Kellogg Biological Station, Michigan, USA - KBS Switchgrass S2-2 | ecosystem: Host-associated > Plants > Roots > Rhizosphere > Soil ... | reverse complement strand
AAGCGCACGAAGCGCGCGGCCTTGCGGCTGGAATCGATGTCGAGCACGCCGGCCAGGACCTGCGGCTGGTTGGCCACCACGCCTACCGGCTGGCCGTCGAGGCGGGCGAAGCCGACGACGATGTTCTTGGCGTAGTCAGGGCTGATCTCGAAGAAGTCGGCCTCGTCCACGACCTTCAGGATCAGCTCCTTCATGTCGTAGGGCTTGTTGGGGTTGGCCGGAACCAGAGTGTCGAGCGAAGGCTCGTCGCGCGCCGGGTCGTCGAAGCTCCGCCGCTCGGGCGGCTTTTCGCGGTTCGACAGCGGCAGGAAGTCCACCAGCCGGCGCACCTGGGTCAAGGCCTCCAGGTCGTTCTCGAAGGCGCCGTCCACCACGCCGGACTTCATGGCGTGCACCCGATAGCCGCCCAGGTCCTCGTGGGTGACGTCCTCGTGGGTGACGGTCTTCACCACGTCGGGGCCCGTCACGTACATGTAGCTCGTGTCCTTCACCATGAAGATGAAGTCGGTGATCGCCGGCGAATAGACGTCGCCGCCGGCGCACGGGCCCATGATGACGCTGATCTGCGGGATGACCCCCGAGGCCAGGGTGTTCTCGAGGAAGATGTCGGCATAGCCCGCCAGGCTGTCGACGCCTTCCTGGATGCGCGCGCCGCCGGCGTCGAACAGGCCGATGATCGGCGCGCCGACCTTCATGGCCTGCCGCTGGATCTTGACGATCTTCTGGGCGTGGGTGGCCGACAGCGAGCCGCCGAACACGGTGAAGTCCTTCGAGAAGACGAACACCACCCGGCCGTTGATCTGGCCCCAGCCGGTGATCACGCCGTCGCCGGGGATCTTGCCCTCGCCGCGATCGAAGTCGTTGGGACGCGGCTCGACGAACATGTCGAACTCTTCGAACGAGCCCTCGTCGAGCAGCAGGTCGATCCGCTCGCGCGCCGTCAGCTTGCCCTTGGCGTGCTGGCTGGCGATGCGGCGCTCGCCGCCGCCCAGGCGCGCGTTCTGCCGCCGAACCTCGAGCTCTTCGAGAATGTGCTTCACGCGGAACCCCCTGTTGCGCTGCGGGAACAGCGAATATTGACCGCTTGGCCGAGCCGCAAGGCGATAATCGGCGCGGCCACGTCTGCCAATCCCCAGCGGCGGCGCGTTTTGCCCCCTCCGTCTCGGCGCTGAGGCGCCGATCCACCTCCCCCGCAAGCGGTGGAGGATCCGAAGTCCAAGATGCTCCACCGCTTGCGGGGGAGCTGTCGGCGAAGCCGACTGAGGGGGCGCGCCACGGACCAGATCACCCAGGCGGCGCGTTTCGGCGATTGTGCGACGGCGGCGCTTTGTGCAGAAGCGGCGGGAATGATCCTGACGCTCTCCTGCCCCGACCAGCCGGGAATCGTCGCCCGGACCGCCGCCGTGCTCTTCGAGCGCGGGGCCAACATCCTCGACGCCCAGCAGTACGACGACGCCGAAACCGGCCGATTCTTCATGCGCGTGGTGTTCGACCCGGGGGAAGGCGACGCCCAGGCCTTGCGCCAGGCCATCGCCCGGCTCGCCGACGAGCTTTCCATGGAGTGGCGGCTGCGCGACGCCAAGGAGAAGCGCCGGGTGATGATCCTGGCCTCGCAGCAGGACCACTGCCTGGCCGACCTTATCTGGCGCTGGCGGCGGGGCGAGCTGCCGATGGAGCTGACGGCGGTGGTCTCCAATCACCCGGCTGCGACCTTTCCCCACACGGACCTGCACGGGATCGCCTTCCACCACCTGCCGGTCACGGCCGAGACGAAGTCCGAGCAGGAGGCGCAGCTGCTGGGCCTGATCGAGCAGACGCGGACCGACCTGGTGATCCTAGCCCGCTACATGCAGGTGTTGTCGAACGAGCTTTCCGCGCGGCTCGCGGGCCGTTGCGTCAACATCCACCACTCGTTCCTTCCGGGGTTCAAGGGCGCCAAGCCCTATCACCAGGCCCATGCGCGCGGCGTGAAGCTGATCGGCGCCACCGCCCACTTCGTCACCGCCGACCTCGACGAGGGGCCGATCATCGAACAGGACGTGGAGCGGATCAGCCATCGCGACGCGCCCCGCGACCTCGTCCGCAAGGGCCGCGACATCGAGCGCCGGGTGCTGGCGCGGGCGGTCCGCTGGGTGCTTGAGGACCGGGTGCTGCTGAACGGCCGGAAGACCGTGGTCTTCACCGACTGAGGGTCTGCCCCGTCCCGGCGTTTACAGCGCTTCAGGACGGGGCAGCTGTTGGCTGGCTTAGGCCGGAGCCTTCATCCAATCCTGACGGATGCTCGCCACCAGGCTCAAGGTCAGGGCGACGACCGACGCGCCCACATACGCGGCGCCCAGGTTGCCGAAGATGCTGGAGAGATAGGTCCCTGCGGGAGCGGGCACCCCTTCGAGAATCTTCGAGGCGACGACCAGAAGCAATGCCACCAGGTAAAGACGGGTGCGATCCTCCTTGGCGACCCCGATGCCGGCGATGGCGCCGAGGATCAGCAGAATGGCCGCAACGTAGGGGATGGTGGCGAACGCCGCCGCGATGGCGACAACGACTGCAAGCAGCCGAGCAACCGCATAGAGCTTGTTCAAGTGGAATCCTCCCAGTTCGTCGCCTCCTTTTCGCGGGCGACGGCGTAGTCGTCGCCTATATTAGATTCTGGTCAAGTGTATCTTTGCCGCAGCAAAACGACCGCAGGCTTCAAAGCCGTGGTCGGCTGAACCACCTGCCGGCTCGCGCGTAGTTTGCGCGACCGGAGCCACAGCTTGTTCGAACTCTCCCGCTATCATCTGCTGCTGGCTGCGCTCGGTCTGGCGATCATTCTGGCTTATTGGCTCCCGCGCTTCTTCTCGGGGCGCGAGCCCGCCGCCTCGGCGTTGCTGATCGGTCTGGGTTGGCTGATCTTCGGATGGATTCCCGGGATGGCCGAGGCGGTCAGCCCGATCACCATCCCGAAACCCTGGGAGATCATCAGCGAGCTGTGCGTGATCCTGGGCCTGTTCGGGGTGGGGCTCCGGATCGACCGCCTGCGCAACCCAAAGCGCTGGGCGCCGACCATCCGTCTGCTCGCCATCGGCATGCCTCTGACGATCCTGGGGGTCGCCCTGCTGGGCTGGCGGCTTGGAGGGATGACCCTGGCCGGCGCGATGCTGCTGGGCGCGGTGCTCGCCCCGACGGACCCGGTACTGGCCGGCGACGTGCAGGTGGGCCGCCCCACCGAGGGCGGCGAACATCCCGTGCGCCTGACGCTCACCGCCGAAGCCGGGCTGAACGACGGCCTGGCCTTCCCCTTTGTCTACCTCGGCCTGGCGATCGCCGCGGCCTCGACCCTGACGCCCGACCTCCTGCTTCCCTGGGCCGCGCGGGACGTGGCCTATCGGATCTTCGCCGGCGGCGCCTGCGGCGTGGCCATCGGCTGGCTGCTGGGCAAGGTGCTGTTCGAGTTTCCTCGCGACAACGCCCTCGCCAAGACCCAGTCCGGCGTCTTCGCCCTGGCCGGAGTCTTCGTGGCCTATGGCGTGACCGAGTTGGCCGAGGGCTACGGCTTCATCGCCGCCTTCGTCTCCGGCCTGACCCTTCGCAGGGTGGAATCCCAGCACGCCTTCCATGTGCGCCTGCACGACTTCTCGGAGACGATCGAGCATGCGCTGACGGCGATCATGCTGATCGGCCTGGGCGCGGCCATGCCCGCCCTGTTGGGCGGCCTCGACCTCGCCGGAGCGGCGATCGGCCTGACGCTGCTGCTGGTGGTGCGTCCGGCCGTCGGCCTGATCTCGTTGATCGGAGTGGGCATGCGCATGCCAGGGCGCCTGGTGGTGGCCTTCTATGGCGTCCGCGGCGTGGGCTCGATCTACTACCTCAGCTACATCGGCAGCCACATGCAGCTGAAGAACGAGGCCCAGCTGTGGGCCATCACCGCCTTCACCATCCTGGTGTCCACCATGCTGCACGGCTTCTCCGCCGCCTTCGCCTTGGAACGCGCCACCGGCGAGAAGCAAACCGACTGAGCGGCCCGGGATCGCCCGCCCGGGCCGAGGCGAGAATCGCCCTACCCTCCGCGCCGCATGAAGCGGCTGGTGTTCGACCTCGACGGAACTCTGACCCACGACGACAAGGCCGTGGGCTACGCCGAGCGCATGCCGAACCTGGCGATGGTGGAGAAGCTGCGCGCCTACAAGGCCCAGGGCTTCGAGATCGTCATCTGTTCGGCCCGCAACATGCAGACCTACGCGGGCCAGCTCGGCAAGATCAACGCCAACACCTTGCCGGTGATCATCGGCTGGCTGGAGCGCCACGACGTCCCCTACGACGAGTTGCACGTCGGCAAGCCCTGGTGCGGCGAAGACGGATTCTACGTCGACGACAAAGCGGTGCGCCCAAGCGAGTTCCTGGCCCTGGATTACGCGGGCCTGCGGGCCTTGCTCGACCGGGAAGCATGACCGTTCGGCTGATCATGTCGGGCGCCCTGGTGGGCCAGGAACTCGCCGCCGAGTTCGGGCCCCTGCCCCCCGCCTTCCTGCCCGTGGGCACGCAGCGCCTCTACGAGCTGCAGCTCAAGGCGCTGGAGGGCGCCGGTCCGGTGCATCTCGTCCTGCCCGAGGGCTTCGACGTGCCCGCCCACGACGCCGATCGCCTGGCGGAGTTGGGCGTGGAGATCGTGCCCGCGCCGGAGGGCCTCAGGCTGGGCGAGGCGGTGGTCTATGCGCTGAACGCCATCGGCGCGGGCGATGCGCCCGTCCACCTGCTGCATGGCGACACCCTGATCTACGAGCCGCCCCTGGAGGCCGACGACGTCATCGTCGCCGGGCGACGGTCCACGGAATACGCCTGGGCCGAGATGGAGATCGACGCCGCCGGCCGGGTGCTGCAGCTCGTCGAGACGCCGGCCGGCGAGGACGGGCGGGAGGGCTGGCCGATCGCCGCGGGCTACTTCGCCTTCGGCTCGGCCCTGGACCTGCTGCGGGCGCTGACCCGCCGGCGCGGCGACTTCGTCTCGGCGGTGAACCACTACCTGGCCGGGCGCGCGGTGACCGCCGCGCCGGCGGTGCAATGGCTGGACTTCGGCCACCTGACGACCTTCTTCCAGTCGCGGCTGGCGGTGACCACCGCGCGCGCCTTCAACACCGTGCGTATCGACGGGCTGACCGCCCGCAAATCCAGCGCCGACACCGCCAAGATGCGAGCCGAGGCGCACTGGCTGGAGGCCGCTCCGCCCCCGGTGCGGCTCTACTGCGCGCGCCTGCTGGGTTTCGGCCTGGAGCAGGGCCAGGCCTTCTACGAGACAGAGTACGAGTTCCTGCCCGTGCTCTCGGAGCTGTTCGTCTACGGGGCCGTGGGCCGCAAGCCCTGGCTGCGCATCCTGGCCTCCTGCGAGGACTTCCTGCGCGCGCTCGCCCAGACCCGCGGCGATGGCTCCGGCGACCAGGCGTTGGGCCGGCTGGCGGTCGACAAGACGCTGGCCCGTCTGGAGGCCTTCGCCCGCGCAGGCGGCGACTGCGCCGTCAGGCCGCTGTCCTACCAGGGCCGGCCTTGTCCCTCGCTCATGGAAATCGCCGAGCGCCTGGTCCCGGCCATGGACCTGGAGAGCGGCCGCATCGAGACCGCCATGCACGGCGACCTCTGCTTCTCGAACCTGCTGTACGACAGCCGCAACCGCCGCATCAAAGCGCTGGACCCGCGCGGCCTGGTGGAGACGACGCCCACCCTCTACGGCGACCTGCGCTACGACTTGGCCAAGCTCGCGCACTCCGTCGTCGGCCGCTACGACCAGATCATCGCGGGCCGTTGCCGCCTGTCGCGCCAGGGCGACGATTTCGCCCTGGAGTTCGAGCCGGTGGCCTGCCAACCCTGGCTGGCCGGAGCGCTGGCGGACTTGGAGATCGACGGCGTCGGCGGCCTGTCGCAGCCGGTGCGGGCGGTGATGACCAGCCTGTTCCTGTCCATGCTGCCGCTGCACGCCGACCGGCGGGACCGCCAGCAGGCCTTCGTCGCCAATGCGCTGCGCCTCTGGCGCGAGCTGGACGCCTAAGCGTCCACGTCGCTGACCCGGCCGATGCCGGCCGCCGCCAGCGCCGCCTTCAGCTCCTCCACCGCGGCGGCGAGCTCGGCCTCGTCGCGGCCGCGCAGCACCAGGTTGGCCCCGTAATGGTCCGAATCGAAAAAGGGGTAGCTGCCCAGCGACATGGCGGGGTGGGCCTTGGCCACCGCCTCCAGCGGCGCCGCGAGGAAGCCCTCGCCGGTTCCGTCCACGCGCACCGTGCGGGAGCGCACCACCGCTCCGCCCTTCAGCCGCGGGCCGACGTCCTCCAGCATGCCGCGCATGATGTCCGGCACCCCCGCCAGCACGAAGACGTTGCCGATGGTGAAGCCAGGCGGGCCGCGCGTGGGGTTCTTCACCCACTCGCCGCCCACGGGTATCCGGGCCATGCGCCGCCGCGCGGCGGGCATCTTCAAGCCCCGCTCGCTCATCATGGCGACGATCGTCGGATCCTCCACCAGCTCCACGCCGAAGGCTTCGGCCACCGCGTCGGCGGTGACGTCGTCATGGGTCGGCCCGATGCCGCCGGTGGTGATCACGTAGTCGTAGCGCGCCCTCAGCGCGTTCAGCGCCGCCACGATCTCGTCGATCACGTCGGGGATGGTGCGCGCCTCCGCCAGGTCCACGCCATGGACGGCCAGGAAGCGGGCGATGTCGCGAAGGTTGGTGTCCTGGGTGCGCCCCGACAGGATCTCGTCGCCGATGATCAACACCGCCGCGGTGACCCTTCCGTCCGCGCTCGCCATTCTCCTCGCCCTCGCCTAAACTAAACTTCGCAATCCCCTCGACCTAAGCTCGCGATGGACTTCCCGCAACCGCTCACGCGCGCGACCCTGCTGCGGCGCTACAAGCGCTTCTTCGCCGACGTGGCCCTGGAGGACGGGACCGAGATCACCGCCCACTGCCCCAATCCTGGCGCCATGCTGGGCCTCAACACGCCCGGCCTGCCCTGCTGGCTGTCGCGCTCGGACGATCCCAAGCGCAAGCTCGCCCACACGCTGGAGTTAGTGGAGGTCGGCAGCGGGCTGGTGGGCGTCAACACCCTGCATCCCAACCGCCTGGTCGCCGAAGCCCTGGCCGCGGGCGCGATTGCCGAGGTGTCCGGCTATGGCGCCATCCGCCGCGAGGTCCGCTACGGCCAGGCCAGCCGCATCGACTTTCTGCTGGAGCACCCGCAGCGCCCCGCTTGCTGGCTGGAGGTGAAGAATGTCCACCTGCTGCGGCAGCACGGCCTCGCGGAATTCCCTGACTGCGTGGCCGCGCGGTCGGCGAAGCATCTTCGAGAGCTTGAAGCGATGGTGGCGGCGGGCGACCGCGCGGTGGTCCTGTTCGTCGTCCAGCGGACCGACTGCGACCGCTTCGCTGCGTGCCACGAACTCGACCCCATCTTCGCGCGCGCCCTGGACCATGCGGCGGACGTGGGCGTCGAAGTGCTGGTCTACGCCTGCGATATCGCCGCGACGGGGATCAAGATCACGCAACGCCTTCCGTGGGCGCGGTGACGTCTTGGACCCCGCTCGCTGAAGCCCAGGCCGGCGCCGCTGAGGAGCCGCGCCCCGTTGAACTTCCGAGCAAGGATTGCGACATAGCCTGCACATCGAACCAGAGCCCGCCCCCAGAGCCCGTCCCATGACCGAAATCCTCGACGGCGAAGTCCGCACCGGACAGATCAAGCTGCACGACGCCAAAGGCTTCGAGGGCATGCGCCGCGCTGGCCGTCTGGCGGCGGAATGCCTGGACATGCTGGTCCCGCACGTCGTTCCGGGCGTGGTCACCGACCACCTGGACCGCATGGCCCGCGAGTTCATCCTCGACCACGGCGCGCTGCCGGCCTGCCTCGGTTACCGCGGCTACACAAGAACACTGTGCATCAGCCCCAACCATGTCGTCTGCCATGGCATCCCGGGCGACCGGACCCTGCGCGAGGGCGACATCGTCAACATCGACGTCACCGTCATCGTCGAGGGCGGCTGGCATGGCGACACCTCGCGCATGTTCGGCGTGGGCCCCGTGGCCCCGCGGGCCAAGCGGCTGATCGACGTGACCTACGAAGGGCTGGAGCGCGGCCTGGCCGCGGTGAAGCCGGGCGCCACCACCGGCGATGTCGGCGCCGCCATTCAGGCCTATGTCGAAGGCCAGCGCTGCTCGGTGGTGCGGGACTTCTGCGGCCATGGGCTGGGCCGGGTGTTCCACGACGCGCCCAACATCCTGCACTTCGGGGCCTCCGGCTCCGGCGACGTGCTGCAGCCCGGCATGTTCTTCACCATCGAGCCGATGGTGAACCTGGGCAAGCACATGGTGAAGCTGCTCTCCGACGGCTGGACGGCGGTGACCCGCGACAAGTCCCTCTCCGCCCAGTGCGAGCATTCGGTGGGCGTCACCGAGACGGGCGTCGAGATCTTCACGCTTTCCCCCGCCGGCCTGTTCAAGCCGCCGGTCGAGACCGCCTGAGGCCGCCTCAGCCTCAGTTCCAGCCGACGCCGATCCCGCGGCCGCCGGCGCCCTCGATCGGCGCCATCATCCGGCGCGCCTTGCGATAAAGCACCTGAAGGATAGCGGCGTCCGATTCCGGCCCCGCGCCGTGGACGAAGGCTTCCAGCACCACGTCGGCGTCCCACTCGCTGGTCGCCGTGGTTCCGGTCAGCCCCGCGACATCGGCGATGTATTCGTCTTCGAACACCCTGGCAAAATGCTCCCGGAACGCGAGGTAGCCCGCGTTCATGCGGATCTTCTCCAGCATCGCCTGCGAGAAGTCGCCCTGCGCATCGACGTTCAGCGTCGAGGCCGCGATGGCGCTGGAGAGGTGCGCGTACCGGTTCCGCGTCGGCTTCGGAAGCTCGTAAGGGGCCAGGGCCAAGCCGGTGTAGCGCGCGATGTCCTCCACCGCCGCCTGAACCGAATAGGCGTGCCACCTATAGTATTCATAATAATCTGGCGTCTTGTCCGGATACAAAAGCTCGTGGGCGACTTCCAGAGGCGTATAGGCCATAAATGGAATATTCTGGAAATCGATCCGTCTTCTGTCGAGATGTTCTCCCGACCGCTCTTCGTATAGACGATAGAAGGATTCCAGGTCCCCGATCGCCTCGAAGGTGTCCCGCGTCTTCAACGCCGAGAAATCGGCGTGGATGTCTCCCACGCAGGCGAACTCGAAGTCGAGCATCGCCGTGATCTCGTCGCCCTCGAAAATGAACTGGCCCGCGTCCATGGCGATTACGCACGGCGGCTTCTCGCACGGCGGCGCGTTCCGCTCGATCCACCCGCGCACGAACTCCAGGTCGGGCGAAGGGGCCCGGTCGCCCGACAGGTAGAGCTGCTCGGCCTGCCGATAGTGGCAGAGCGTCACTTCGTGAGGGTCCTTGGGATCGGGCGCCCCGGCGGCTACGATCAGCGCAGGGTTCACCTCGTGGATCTTGCGCATCTGGTCGGCCAGTTGTTGGCGCAGGCGTTCGCGGGCCGCGTCGCTTTCGGCGGTCGCCATGTTCGGGCGGCCCGGCGCTCGCTCCATGACCATCGCCGGCAGTTCCTCAATGTAGCCGTAGAGCTTCGGCACCTTCACGCCTTGCTCGTAGAAGACCCGATGCACCTTGGCTTCGTACGACAGCGGCAGCGGCGGGAATCGCCCGCCGCGCGCGCCGCGGACGTAGAGCGATACGGGTTCGCCCTTGGCCGTAGCTTCGACGTACCAGGCCGGGCGCCACCGTCCTTGCCGGGAGACCGACCGGACCTCGCCCACATGCCTTTCGATCCAGCTGACGACGATGGCGTCTTCGTGGGTGGTGACCAAACTCACCGCCGCTCCTGACGTGCTCTTCCCTGACCGGCGGCGAAGCTCAACGGCTCCGGCGCTCGCACGAGCCTATATCATCCAAAACGCTCCATGCACGGCGCATTTGCGCGCCGCCGCCCGGCCTCCACCTCGCGATTCCCGATTGCGCTTCGCGAACATTTAGGGAACATGAGCGGTATGGATCGTCCACAAGCGTTGGCCGATGTCTCGGCGCAGCCCGACCTATGGGCCAGGCCTGGGCGCGCGATGCAGTCCAAGCCGCACCACCACGGCCACCGCGAGCGGCTGCGGGCGCGCGCCGCCGCGGGCGGGCTGGCCGCCCTGCCCGACTACGAGCTGCTGGAGATGGCGCTGTTCCGCTGCGCGCCGCGCGGCGACGTCAAACCCCTGGCCAAGGCGCTGCTGGCGCGGTTCGGTTCGCTCGCGGGCGTGATGGGCGCCGGACCCGAGGCGCTCAAGACGGTGCGCGGGGTCGGCGCGGCGATGGCCCAGGACCTGGCCCTGCTGCACGAGCTTTCGGTCCGGGCGGCCAGGGATCAGGTGGCGAAGCGGCCTGTCATCTCTTCGTGGTCGGCGCTGCTGGCCTATGTGAAGGCCGCCCTGGCGCACGAGCCGCGCGAGCAGGTGCGGGTGCTGTTCCTCGACAAGAAGAACCAGCTCATCGCCGACGAACGGATGGGCCAGGGCACGGTGGACCATGCGCCGGTCTATCCGCGCGAGGTCGTCCGTCGCGCCCTCGAGCTTTCGGCCAGCGCCATCATCCTGGTGCACAACCACCCCTCGGGCGATCCCACGCCGTCACAAGCGGATATCGAGATCACCCGGCAAGTCGCCGAAGCCGCCCGCGCGCTGCGCCTCAGCCTGCACGACCATCTGGTCGTCGGCCGCGACGGCGTCGCCAGCTTCAAGGCGCTGGGCTTGCTCTGAGCCTCACGGCCAGATGGCGGTTTAGGTCGTGCGGGCGGACAGCGACGTCTCCGCCAGCTTGCGGATTCGAACCCAATCGCTCATATAGGGGCCATCAAACTTCGTTTTGGCTCGCCAGCCGCTCGTCTACGATGCTTTGAGCATCCACCGCGATACTGCCTCGACCCTCTCCGAAAATTTGAACTTGTCCTCATTTGGGGGGCGAGAATTTCTGTCCGGAAAGGGACAACTCAATGCAAATCGGCATCGTGAAATGGTTCAACCCCACCAAGGGCTTCGGCTTCATCCAGCCTGAAGCGGGCGGGGCGGACGTGTTCGTCCACATCTCGGCGGTGGAACGCGCGGGCATGGCTTCGCTCAACGAAGGCCAGCGGATCGGCTTCGAGCTCGAGCGCGACAGCCGCAGCGGCAAGATGTCCGCGTCTCAACTGCAAGCCGCCTGATCCCGGGACTGACGGCCCGACCTGGGCCGGCCTTCGCCGGCCCATTTTCATTCCGTACTGGAGAGCCTGCTTTGGCCAAAGAAGAGTTGGTGGAGTTCGACGGTCAGATCATCGAGTTGCTGCCGGAAGGCCGCTTCCGCGTGCGGTTGGAGAACGACCACGAGATCCTCGCCTACACCGCCGGCCGGATGAAGAAGAACCGCATCCGTTCGATGGTCGGCGACAAGGTCACCGTGGAGATGACGCCCTACGACATGGACCGCGGACGGATCACCTTCCGCCACCGCGACGCGGCGCCCCGCGTCGGCGGCGCGCCTCGGCCGGTCTATCGCAAGCGCTAGCCTGACCCTTACCGTTCTACTTGCGCACCCAGCCGCCGCTGGCGGGCTTGTAGTATTGCCCAGGCCTCAGGCGGAGCTGGATGGCGTTGACGAAGGCCGATGCGCCGGCCGCCTCGGCCGTGGCGCCCGATTTGGCGGCGGCCTCGCGATAGACCTGTGCGCGGCCCGCGTTGATTTCGGCCACCGCCTGGCGAAGCGCCGGATCGGCCGCCTCGGTCACAAAGCCCAGGTAGCCGTCCGCCTGCTCGCCGACGAGGCCGGCCGCCTTGGCCGCATCGACGGCGGCCTTAGCGTTGGCCGATTGGGCGACCGCCGCCACGGGGAGCAGAAGCGCGGCCAGTGTCGCGGCGCTCACGCCCAGGATGTCTTGGGTCCGCATCGTTCAGCTCCAACCTAAAACAGGTTCGGGTTCTTCTGGATCAGGTCTTTGACTTCCTGGTCCAGGCGCAGCCGGACATCGGCGTCCAGCTTCGCGTAGATGGTGATCGGCTTGACGTCGACGGTCACCGTCGCACAGGCCGCCGGGCCAAGGCCCAACAGGACCAGGCCGCCCAGCGCGGCAAGTCTCGGCATCCCGCTGGTCATTCGCATCTCCCTTGCTCGCCTGTCCGCCATACGACTGCGCCCCTACGGCTGAACCGAAGCTGAACCATGCAGGCGCTGGACGCCAGCGTAGTCGGACAGGAGATCGTCCAGGTTCAGAGTCGTGTCGAGGGTAAGATCCACGCCTGTGCCGGAGGGCAGCGGCAGCTTGCGGTTCAGGAACTTCCTCCCGACGAGGTCGAAGACCGGAATGCGGATCTCCTGATGCTGCGGCGGGTCGTGCTTGCCGATGACGTGGAAAATCATCCCCAGCCGGCCGTTCGGCCGGCTGTCGATCGAAACCGCCAGGGTCGTGAAGGCCAGGTTCTCCATGGCCTGATAGGCGAAGTCGCTGAAGGCGTCGGTGGGAACCTGCGGCGCCGTCGGCGCGCGGGGCGCTGCGGCCCCGCCGGAGGCTTCGACCGCGGTCAGCGCCGTGCGCCTTATCGACAACCGCCCCGGCTGGACCGCATGCAGGGCGCCGCCGCTGACCCGCACCTTCTCACCCTCGATGGTGAAGGGAATGGCGCCGCTCATCCGCGCGTCCAGATCGACGCGGTCGGCGAAGGGCGACGCCTCCACCACGTCGTGCAGCTGCGCGGCGTCGAGATGCAGCACGCCGCGGATCGGCCGGCCCGTGCTCAGAGGAACCTCCAGACGCTCGACCCTGACGAGGCCGCCACCGACGGCGGCCTGCGCCTGGCTGACCTCCAGCGCTTCCGCGCGCAGGCCGAACCTCGCCTCGGCCCTCGCCAGGGGCCCGATCGGCGTGGCGATCTCCGCGGCCTGCAGGCTCTGGCCGGGTTGGGCCGTCAGCGGCGCGAGGCTGGAGAAGACGACCCGGCCGCTCAGCCCGCTCACCCTCCCCAACGGGCTTTGGAAATCCAGGCCGGCGACTTCCAGCACGCCTGAACTCGTGGCGTTCTTGGGCGTCCAGGCGAAAGCGCCGGAGAACTGGGCCTCGCCCTCCGCCGACGAGCCGATGGCGGCGGCCATGGGCGACAGCGCCTCCGGCTGCAAACCGCCCTGGGCGAAGCGCAGCGGCCCCGTCTCGATCGTCATCCCGCCCTGACCGGAAACAGCGTCGTGCCTCAAGGCGACCTGGGCGATCCTGGTCCCCGCCCCACCCCGGATGGAGAGATCGGACGTCCATAGCCCGCCGCCCAGCCGCGCGGCGCCCGCGACCTCGACGGGCCGGAAGCGGGTCTGCGCGGCGGCGTCGGCCGCCTGGGCGGTGAAGCGCGCCTGCGCATCCAGCTGTCCGCCGCGCGACCCGGCCTGCACAGAGCCGGCCGCATTGGAGAACCTGGCCTGGAGGAACGGGACGTTCCCGGCGAAATCCTCGGCCCGGCCGGCGATCCGCCAGTCGCCGCGGCCCAGGCGGATCAGCGGCCCCCCGGCCGCACAGAGCCGCCCCGAGACCTTCGTCACGTCGTTGCCGCCAAAGTCCAGGCGCGCCGCGGCGAGGCGAGCGCAACGGGCGCTGGTGAAGCTCGTCTCGCCGCCGGCGATGCGCAGCGTGCCGGCCGCCTCGAAGTCGCCGTCCCGGATCGGGCCGATCGACAAGCCCGCACGGACCCGCCCGGAGGCGACCGCGCCGCCGGACTCCAAAGCGAAGCTGCGGATGTCGGCGTCGATCTTCGGCAGCCCCCCGCCTGCAGCCGACAGACGCCAGCCGGAGCCCGCCTTGGCCAGTACGACCGCGCCCCCGGCGTCCGGCGTCAAGCGCACCGGCTGCAGCACGGCGAAACTGAAGCGACCGGCGTCCGCGCGTAGCGCCGATCCCGGCGCGGCGAAGCGGAAGCCCCGGGCGGCGCGCCGGACGGCCACGATCTCCGCGGAATCGCCCGCCGCGGGCGGGCCAAGTCCGTTCCAGGCGCCGTGACCCAGCGCGGACGCCACGAGGTCGGCTTCCACTCCGCGCCGATCCAGCGCCACCGGCCCGCGCACCGCTATGCTCGCTCGTTCGAGCCGGGCGTCAGCGCGCCGGTAGCTGTCGAGGTTGGCCGACGCCGTGACGTTCGCGCTGACGGCGTCGCCATTGCGCCGCCGCCAAACCAAGTCCTCGGCGGCGAGGACTCCGCGCAACGGACCGGCGACGCCGTTCGCGGCTTGCGCCCCGCCGGCGCGCAGGGCGGCCGTCGCCCGACCTCGTAGCGTGAGATCACGCGCGCTTCCGACAGCCTGACCGTCGAGCGTCGCCGAGATCAGCCCCCTTCGCAGGGCGTAACCTGCATAGGCAAGCCGCTCGCCCGAGATTTCCGCCCGCGCCGCGATGGGCTGAGGCGCACACCGCCGCTCCAGTTCGAAACAAGTCGCCGTCGCCCTCATCACCAAGCGTCCATTGGCCGCTGAAAGCCGACCCGCCGCCAAGGTCACGATGGGCGCATCGAGGCTCAGCTCCGTCGCGGCGCCGGCCGACCGCAGGCCAAAGGCCGCTTCCCCCAGACGCACTTCGAAGCCACGGCCGGCAAGCCGCAGGGGCGCCAGGCGCGCCGCCAGTTGCTGCACGCGCCCCTGCGCGACCAAGGCGTCGGCCGATGCGTCAACCGGACCGTAGTCGGTGGCCAGCAACAAGCGGCCACGCTCCACGGTGATGGTCGGCGTCGGGGCGTTGGGCTGCTGCCGGCCCTGGCGCAACGCCTCGATCAGCGGATCCAGCGACCCCGCCGAGAAACGCCCGCCGTTCAGCCGGGCGCGCAGAATCGGTCCCGACAACCGGATCGAGCGGACCTGCAGGCCGCGCCCTGTCAGGCCGTAGCCGACATCCACCCGCTCGACGCTGAGGTCGGGGCGGCGCGGATCACCGACGACGACCGATCCGGCGACGCCGCTCGGCCCCAAGGCGCGAACCTCCGCCGACGCCTCCACCCCTTTGGAGCGAAGCCAGGCGACGAGCGCCTCGCGCGCGAGCACCCGCCGCGCCGCATAGAGGGCGAGCAGGATCAGCGTCGCGATCACCAGCACGCCGATCGGCCGACGCGCCGAACGCCAACGATACGATGGCCTCTTGGGCTTGGCCTCAGGCAATCGGCGGTTCCATCCGAGCCGGACTGTCAGCGGGCCGCCGGGGCGTCACGAAAGGCATCGCGCTTCTCCTCCGGGAAGGTCCTTGATCTGACTCCCATGGATTCAAGGCTGCTTCCCTCGAGGACGCAAGCCAACCGGCGGATGACAGGGCGCCCGGATTGGGATAGCTGCCGCGCGTGACCCGCAGCGCCCATCGACCGACGCCGGCCTGGCGCCGCGCCTTCCTGGCGCTGGCCATGCTCGCGGTCGCGCTGAAGGTGCTGATCCCGGCCGGGTTCATGGCCCCGACGGAACAAGCCGCGCCCTTCCCGCTGGTGCTCTGCACGAGCCAGGGGGCGGTGGTGGCGGACGCCGCCGCGCTCGGCCATGACTCTCACGGGGACCAACCCGCCAAGTCGCACCACGACTCGCCCTGCGCCTTCGCCGGTCACGGCCTGGGCGCGGCGCCTCCGACCGCCTCGGACGCCGAGGTCGCCGTGGTCGCCGTCTACGAGCGAGACGCGCCCGCCCTGCCGGCCAGCGTCTCGCCAGGACGCGGCGATTCCGGTCCCCCGCTTCCAGCCCGCGGTCCCCCCTCCCTGCTGCTCTGACCCGCCGCCAGGCTCAGCGCGCGCCGCTGGCCCATCCGCATTGCAGAGGGCGGCCTTTGGCCGCCAGGGACCGCTATCCATGAAATCGCTTCTGTTGGCCGCGAGCGGCCTGCTTGGCCTGCCCGGCGTCGCCGCGGCGCAGGTCGCGCCCCACAATGTCGAAACCGTCATCGTCACCGCACGGCCCGATCCGGAGGACCCGCCGGTGGTCGGCCAGGCGCGACGCCGACTGTCCGAGACACCGGGCGCGGTCTCGGTGATTTCACAGGAAAGCTACGGCCAACGCGAGGCCTTGGCGCTCGACGACATGCTGCGCGACGCGCCGGGCGTTTACGCCGAGCGAAAGTGGGGCGGCGACATCCGCATTTCGATCCGCGGATCGGGCCTGGGCAATGCCAGCCACAACCGCGGCCTGCTCATCGCCCAGGACGGCGTGCCGCTGAACGAGGCCGACGGTTACGGCGACAGCCAGGCGGTGGACCCGCTGCTGGCCCGCTACACCGAGGTCTACCGCGGCGGAAACGCGCTGCGGTTCGGCGGCGCGCTGCTGGGCGGGGCGATCAACATGGTCACCCCGAACGGGCGGACCGCGGACTTCGACAACTTCGTCCGCCTGGACGGCGGCTCCTTCGGCCTGAACCGCCAGAGCTTGCAGCTCGCCCGCCGCTCGGACGACTGGGATGTCTTCGTCGCCGGCTCCAACCAGCGCCAGCAGGGATGGCGGCCCCAGAGCCAGCAGAACATCCAGTATGGCGCGCTGAACATCGGGCGGCGCTTCGGCGACGAGCGCGAGGTTCGCCTGATCGTCAACGGGGCCAACATCAACCAGGAGATCCCGGGAGCCCTGACCTGGGCGCAGTTCAAAGCAAACCCTCGCCAGGCGGCGCCCGCCAGCTACGCCTCGGACCAGGGCCGAAATCAGAAGAGCCTGCGGGGCTCGCTGCAGATGGTCTGGCGCCTGGACGAGCACACCGTGCTCGAAGCCGCCGCCTACGCCGCCTGGAAAGACCTCGACCACCCGATCTTCCAGGTGATCGCCCAGGAAAGCCGGAACTATGGCCTGTGGACGCGGCTGCGCTGGCAGGGCGAGCTGGCCGGCCTGCGCGCCGACGGCTACGCCGGAGCCTGGTTGCGCAAGGGCGACCTCGACTCCCACTTCTATGAGAACATCCGCGGCGCCCGCGGCGCGCTGCGATCAATCTCGTACCAGAACGCCGACGCCGCCGACCTTTTCGCCGAAGGCCGGCTGTTCGTGACCCCGCGCCTCGCGCTCGTCGCCGGCGCCACCTGGGGCCGGGCGGGACGCGACTACACCAGCGTGGCCGTGCCGGGCGTGTCGAACAGCTTCAACCTCAAGGCCCGCAAGACCTACGCATGGATCGCCCCGCGCGCCGGCCTGCTCTGGGAGGACGAACGCGGGGTGCAGGTGTTCGCCAACCTCACCCGCTCGGCGGAGCCGCCAAACTTCGCCTCGATGAGCCCGACCAACACCGGCTTCGCCCCGATCGCCGCCCAGACGGCCTGGACCGCCGAGGCCGGCGCGCGCGGCCGGCGCGGGCCGTTCACGTTCGAGGTGACGCTCTACCGCGCACAGCTGCACAAGGAGCTGCTGCAATACCAGGTGACGCCGTCCGTGCCCGCCACGACCTTCAACGCCGGACGCACCTTGCACCAGGGCGTGGAGGCCGCCCTCGACTGGCGGCTGTCGTCAAGCCTGAGGCTGCGCCAGACCTACACCTACTCGGACTTCCGCTTCCAGAACGACGCCCAGTACGGCGACAATCGCCTGCCCGTGGCCCCGCGCAGCCTCTACCGGGCCGAACTGCGCTATCAGCATCCGTCGGGCTGGTTCATGGCGCCCTCGATGGAGGCGTCTCCATCCGGGGTGTGGGTGGACTTCGCCAACACCGCCAAGGCGCCCGGCTACGCCGTCTTCAACCTCAACGCCGGCTGGACCCTGAACCAGAAGCTCACCCTGTTCGTCGATGTCCGGAACCTGGCCGACAAGACATACGTCTCCAACGTCCAGCCCGCGATCAACGCCCAGCTCGCGCCAGGCGTCGGCTACTACTGGCCCGGCGACGGCCGCGCGGTCTTCGGCGGCGTTTCGGTCGCGTTCTAGACGCCCTGGACCGCAAGGATCGCGGCGCGGGGAATGATGGCGCCGATGTGCTGGACCACCAAGTTGGCGAGCCGCCGTCCTCCGCGCACCGCATCCCGGGGCTCGCGCCCCGACAGCCGGCGGTGCAGATAGCCGGCGTTGAAGGCGTCGCCCGCGCCGGTGGTGTCCAAGGCGCGGACGGGTGGATCGGGCGCCAGGCGGGTGGTTTCGCCTCCGGCGTAGATGGTCGCCGCATGGTCGTGGGCCCGCAGCACCACCTCGGCGCCCTGCTCGGCCCAGACGCGGGCCTGGCCGACGTCGCCGTAGAGCATCTCGACGTCGGCCGCGCCGGTGGAGATGTAGCGGCAAAGCGGAACGACCGCCTCCAGCGCGGACCGCGCCTCCGCGCCGTCGCGCCAGAGCTGCGGGCGATAGTTGGGATCGAGCGCCACGGCCGCGCCGGCGGCGCGCGCCTGCGTCAGAAGCTCGCCCAGGGCCGTCCGGCCGGCCTCGCCGAAGACGGCCAGCGTCACGCCCGAGACATAGACCAGCTTGGCGGCGGCCATCGTCCGCGACAGAGCGTCATGATCGGCGACGGCCATGTAGTCGCGGGCCGGCGAATCCTTGCGCCAGTAGAAGAAGCGCCGCTCGCCCGCCGCGGCCCTGTCGATGGCGTAGACGCCTGGCAGCCGGCCCTCCATCTGCCGAACCAGACTGGCGTCCATGCCCTCGTCGCGCATGAGGCCCAGGATGCCCTCGCTGAACGGATCGCCGGAGCCGACCGCGGTCGCGTAGGCGACGCTGTGTCCAAGGCGGCGCATGTAGACGGCCGTATTGAAGGTGTCGCCGGCGTAGCCGAGCGCGGCCTGGGATGGGCCGAGCACCCCCACCTCCAGCATGCACTCCCCCAGTGCGACGACGTCGGCCAGGCCGCCCTCCATCGATTGCGTCCTCCATATCGCACAGGTCGCGGCTGAGGTTCCGCCACGGTGCACGGAACCGCTCGGCCAAGCTCAGCATTTGTAGGGAACGGGCTTCTCCAGGCCCGCAGTGAAACGAGACCCCCGGCCCCCGCATTTCCCGAGCGGGGGCCATCTCGCACCTCCCCACGAAAAGTTGAACTCGCGCGGAACGACGCTTCCCGCGCCGGGTTCTGACTCTGCAACAAAAACGGGAGACGCCAGATGAAAAACACCCTCCTTCTGACCGCCGCGACGGCCGCTGCGCTGACCTTGAGCGCCTGCAACAAGCAGACCCACGCTGTCGCCAACGATACCGGCAATAGCGACCTCTCCTCGATGAACCCCGGCCAGACCCCGCCGGTGAACGCCGCCCAGGACGCCATGGGCGCGGCCGTCGGCGCCACCTCCGCCACCATCATGGGGCCGCGCGACACGGGCGCCTTCGTCAGCAACGCCGGCCAGTCCAACATGTACGAGATCGACGCGGCGAAGATCGCGCAGGAGAAGTCCAAGAACGCCGAGGTGACCGCCTTCGCCAAGAAGATGGTCTCCGACCACACCGCGATGATGACGCAGATGAAGCCTCTGATCGCCGCGGCCCAGAAGACGCCGCCCGCGGAGCTCGACCAACGCCGCAAGGGCTTCCTCGACAACCTGCGCGCCGCGGGTCCGGCGGACTTCGACAAGGTCTACATCGACCAGCAGGTGGCGGCTCACGAAGAGACCCTCACCCTGCTCAAGGGCTATGCCGACAACGGTGACGACGCCGGGCTGAAGGCCGCCGCCGCCAAGGCCATACCCGAGGTGCAGGCGCACCTCGACCGCGCCAAGGCCATCCAGGCCAAGCTCGGCGCGGCGGCCCATTAAGCCGCCGTCTCGGCACGGAACTAAACGGCGGCCGCCTCCGGACGGCCGCCGTTCCTTGATGCGGCCCAACCAGCCCGAGCTATTCGATGCGCCGGCGGCGCCCACCCCCGAAGGCTTCGTCTACCGGCCGGACTTCCTCTCCGCAGCGGAGGAGCAGGAGCTGGCGGTTCACCTCGCCGCCTTGGATTTCCGACCGTTCCAGTTCCACGGCTTCGAAGGGGCGCGACGCGTGGTCTCGTTCGGCTGGCGTTACGATTTCAATCAAGGCGGGCTGAAGCCGGCCCCGCCGTTTCCAGGCTGGCTGGCCCCTTTCCGCGACCGGGCGGCGGCCTTCGCCGGCGTTCCGGAGACGGAGGTGGCCCACGCCCTGCTCACCGAATATGCGCCGGGCGCAGGCATCGGCTGGCATCGCGACCGGCCGCAGTTCGAGGACGTGGTCGGAATATCGCTGCTCGCGCCCTGCCGGTTGCGTTTCCGGCTACGCGAGGGCGAAGGCTGGCGGCGTGCGGCGGCCGATGTCGCGCCCCGCTCCGCCTATCTGCTGCGCGGCCCGGCCCGCCGCCTCTGGGAGCATTCCATCGCGCCCATGGCGACCCTTCGCTACTCGATCACCTTCCGCACCTTCCGGACCCGCGCCGCTTAGGGAGCGGGGTTCGAGAACTCGAGCGCCCCGTCGTTCAACGGGGCCAGCTTCAGAGCGTAGAGGTCCTTCAGATAGTTCTGGTGGGCGCGCCAGGGCGCCCGAGCGCCCTGCTGGGGCAGAAGATGGATCGCCCGCTGGACGTAGCCGGAGGTGAAGTCGATCCATGGCCGGCGCCCCATCGCGGGATCGCGGTTGCGTGGCGTGCACTGTCGGAGGCCCGTCCGGCGCATGCGGTTCAACACCCGACAGACGAAGTCGGCGATGAGATCCGCCTTCAGGGTCCAGGAGGCGTTGGTGTAGCCGAACGCCGAGGCCAGGTTGGGCACGCCCTCGAACATCATGCCCTTATAACCCAGCGCCTCGCCCGGCTCGACAGGCCGCCCGTCGACCGAGAGCGTCACCCCCCCGAACACCTCCAGCTCCAGGCCCGTGGCCGTGACGACGATGTCAGCCGCCAGTTCTTGGCCGGACGCCAGCCGTATCCCCGTTTCGGTGAAGGTCTCGATGACGTCGGTGACCACCGAGGCCTGGCCGGTTCGGATGGCGCGGAACAGATCGGCGTCGGGCGCGATGCACAGCCGCTGGTCCCAAGGGTCGTAGCTCGGGACGAAGTGGCGCGCCTCGTGGTCGGGTCCCAGTTGCTGGCGCGCCAGGTCCGCCACCCGCGTCTTGAACGCCTGCGGATCGTGGCGCGCCACGCGGTAGTACCACTGCTGCAAAAGCAGGTGACGCCAGCGGACGAGGCGCCAGGCCAGCCCTTGGCCGGGCGAGAGTTTCGCCGCGCGAGCGTCGGTCGCGGGCCGGGGGACCACATAGCTCGGCGAGCGCTGCAACATGGTCACGTGGGCCGCCGTCTCCGCCAGCGCCGGAACGAGGGTGACCGCCGTGGCACCCGAGCCGATGACCACGATGCGCCGCCCCGCGTAGTCCAGGTCCTCCGGCCAGTCCTGCGGATGGACGATGCGGCCGCCGAAGCGCTCGCGGCCGGGGATGGCCGGATCATGGCCGCCCCGATAGCTGTAGTAGCCGCCGCACAGATAAAGGAAGCCGCAGGTGAACTGGAGCAAGCGTCCGTCCGGGCCTTGCGCCTCGACGCGCCACAGCGCCTCGGCCGTCGACCAGTCGGCGCGTGTCACGCGCCAGCCGAGACGGATGTGGCGATCGACGCCGAATTCACGCGCGGTGTCCTGCAGGTAGCGAAGGATGGAAGGGCCATCGACGATGGCGCGGGCCTCGCGCCAGGGTCGAAAGTCGTAGGCCAGGGTGTACATGTCGCTGTCCGAGCGCATGCCCGGATAGCGGAACAGGTCCCAGGTGCCGCCGAGCCGCTCGCGGGCCTCAAGGATCACGAACGACCGGTCCTTGGCCTTCATCTGCAAATGGCAGGCCGCGCCGACGCCCGAGAGGCCGGCGCCCACGATCAACACGTCGAAATGTTCCGTAGCCATGCGAACCCCGCCGCCCCGACGGCAGGCGAGAGATAGGGCCAAGCGGCCGTGCTGAGAAGGCGAGCGGCGTCCTTAAGGGATCTTAGCCCGTCCGTTACCGAGAACACCGCCGCCTGACGCGCTCGCGCCGGAAGACGGTCTAAAGGCCCGCCGGGTTTGCGGCGGGCCCTTTTTATCGTGCGGCCAACACTGTCGCGCCGCCACCGTGCGGCTCCAGGGCCGCGCTCACGGCGGCGTCACGGCCATAGATGTCCGGCCGCCGCGCCACATGGCCCGCGGCTTCCGGAGCGACGGTGAAATAGGCGATGTAGACCGGGATCGGCTCGCTGAGATCGACCCGCGTCTCCGGTTCTCCCGCCGCGCTTTTCGCGCTGAGAGTCGCCTCGCCCAGGAGGCGGCGCGCCAGCCTCGGCGCATCCTCCAGGCGGACGCAGCCCGCGCTTCCCAACCGCTCGTCGCCGACGAAAAGGGCGCGCAGCGGCGTATCGTGCAGATAGACGCCGAAGCCGTTGGGGAAGATGAACTTCACCTGCCCCATCATATTGTCCCGGCCCGGAAGCTGGCGGACGCGCAGCGGCAGGCGGCCCGCGGCCACCGCGGCCCAATCGATCGTCGTTGGATCGAGCGGCGCAGCCTGGTCCGTCCAGTCCGAAAGCACCTCCATCCGCTGACGCTCGAGATAGGACGGGCCCTGCGCGAGCACCTTGGGCGCCACGTTGCGCGCCACCAGGTCGGGCGGGACGTTCCAATAGGGCCTGAGCACCGCATAGCGGACCATCGCGGCCATGGCCGGGGTGGGCTCGGTCCGCCGCCCGACCACGACCTTCATGCTGTCCACGCGACGGCCGTCTTCGTAGACATCCAGCCGCTGGGCGGCCACGTCGACCCAGAGATAGCGGCGTCCCAACTCCGCCGGATAGGCGCGCGCACGCTCGAGATTTAGCCGCAGCAGGGCGGCATCCGCACCGCCGCGCTCGCGGGCCTGCGCCCAGGCGGCGCGCAGCCGCTCGTAGACGGGGCTCATCCGACGCAGCTCCGCCAAGCCCTTGGCCAGGCTCGGCGCGCGAGAGAGGAGGTCGAGCGCTGCGCGGCGGGTTCGCGGCGCCGTCGGCAGCGACGGGTCCAGATAGGCGAGGTCCGCGGCCGTGGCGGGCGTGTGCAGATCGGCGCCATAGGCCGCGGCGGCGGCGCTGAGCGCCAGCTCCGCCCGGACCAGCGCGTCAGTCTCGCCCCCTGCGGCCTCGGCGATGGCCGCGCGCAAGGTCTGCGGCGCATAGGCGAATGGCTGCAGGCCCTGCTCGTCAGCGGTCTCGATCAGGCGCACCAGGGCCTTGGCCTCGGGACGCACATGGCCGCGTTCGATCCAGAGCGGGAGGTTCTGCCGCGCCGCATAGACCGCTCCGATCTCAGGTCCGACCCGCGGGTTCAGGAGCGCCTCGCCGATCGCCTTGGCCAAGGGATCGGCGGCGCGTTCGGCGGCGGCGAGAGGACCGGCGACGGGCGTCGCCATAGGCGCGGCGAGGCCGCCGGCGAGGGCGATCAGCCCCACCAGCCACCCCGACCCCGCCCCGGAGCGCTCGCGCCGCCTCACCGCCGCCATGCTGGCATCAGCCGCGCTCCCCCGTCGCTGAGCGGCCGGTGGTCGACGAGGTCGTCCCCGGGTCGCTGGCGCCGGAGGTGGAGGTGTCGGACCCGTATTGGCCCGCAGACGTCGATCCTGCGCTGGGGCTCGAGGCGGCGCCGTCAGTGCTGCTTCCGCCCATGGACGAGTTGCTGGTGGCGGCGTTGTTCGAGGCCGCCCCCGTATTGCTGCCGTACGCGGGGTTGGAACCGGTCGCGGTCGAGCCCGTCGTGGTCGCGCCTGTGGTGGAGGAGCTTGAGGCGCCTCCGGTCGTCGTCTGAGCGATGGCGGCGCCAGCGAGCAGAAGCGCGCCCGCAGCGCTGAGCAGAGCCGTTCTGGTCATGAGGTCTTTCTCCCGTAAGCCCCCAGACCTGCAAACAAGCTTACGCGCCCGACGTTCCGCCAGGTCTTCATTGTGAATCAGGTTCCCGCACCCGTTCAGCGGTCCGCCTCCGGATTAGGCACGGTCGCGCCCGCGGCGTTTCCAGCGCCGCCCTCGGCCGGAACCGGCTCGGCGGCGCCCGTCGCCCCGGCGTCGGGCACGGTCATCAGTCGATCGCGCGCAGGCTCGGCGCTGGTGTCGGGCATGGCGGCGGCCACCTTGCTGCCCTCGGGCTTGGGCTTGGTGCAGGCGCAGAGCGCCAGGGTCAGGACGCTGACGTAGAGGACGAGCGGCTTCATGACGCCTCCTTGGGGCTGCGCCCGGCTGAACGCCTGACGGCCGCTTCGGCTCCACGTCAGGCCCGGAGACCTGGCCGCGGTCCTAGGCCAGGGCGTCGGCTTCCCAGGCGCGGAACTCCGGCGCCTCCAGCAGGCGCTCGGCGTATGCGCCGCCCGCGCCGGCGTCGCCATGGTCGGAGAGCCGGACGCCGTAGGTCCGCAGCCTCGTGGCGACGGGCGTGTAATAGGCGTCCACGATCCCCCAATCGCGACCGGCGAGCCACGGGCCGCCAAAGCGGCCCAGCAGGGTGTTCCACAGCTTGGCGATGCGTCGCAGGTCCTTGTGCGTCGCCTCCGACAGCTCCGCGACCTTGGGCGTCGCGTGGAGGTCCATCGGACACTCCCCGCGCAGCGAGGAGAAGCCGGAATGCATTTCGCAGACGGCCGCGCGCGCCAGCGCCCGCGCCGCCGGGTCCTCGGGCCACAGACCGGCCTTGGGGAACCGCTCGGCCGCATACTCGCAGATCGCCAGGGAATCCCAGATTACCAGGTCGCCGTCGATCAGCGCCGGGACCCGGCCGCTCGGGCTCAGCGGCGCTATGGCGGCCTCGGTCGCAGGCCCTTGCCGCAGGGGCACGCGCTTTTCGCCGAACTCGGCTCCGGCATGTTTCAGCACCAGCCAGGGCCGCATGGACCAGGTTGACCAGGCCTTGTCGCCGATGACGAGCTCCATGCCGCACTCCTTCGTCCTGCCTGCGCAGGAAACGCGCGAAATCGCTCAGACGTCCTGCCGTCCCGCCGCGAACATGACAAGCCGGCGGCGCAGGTTTGAGGGTGACCGCGCTCACGCCTTCCGCGATACCTGGGCCATGACGAGCGGCCGCACTTCCGAGACCCACGACCCCGCCGCCCGCGCGCCCCAGGGGCCGTTGCGCTGGCTCACCTTCTCGTCCTTGAGCCTGATCTTCTTCGTGGTCGCGGCGGGGACCTTCTCGTCGCTGGGCGTGGTGCTGCCGGCCATGGTCGCCGAGCTGGGCTGGAGCTGGACGCGCGCCGGCTTCGGCTATGCCCTGCTGGGCCTCTCCTGCGGCCTCGCCAGCGTGGCGCCGGCGATGCTGATCCGGCGGATCGGCGTTCGAAGCGCCATAGGGGCGGGCGCCGCCTGCATGGTCGCGGGCTTCGCGGCCCTGGCGCTGGCCCACAGCGTCTGGGTCTATTTCGCGGCCACGGCGCTGCTCGGCCTGGCGTTCGCCCTGGTGAGCACGGTTCCGGGCACCCACGTGCTGACCGACCTGTTTCGCAACCGCTCCACCATGCTGGGCGCCTATTTCACCCTGGGCTCGCTGGGCCAGGTCGCGGGTCCCCTGATGTACGTGGGTTTCCACGAGGTCGCTCGCGGCTGGCGCCCCTACTGGTGGATGTTTGCGGGCCTTTCCCTGGCGGCCGGCGTCTTCACCGTCGCCACCACGCCGGGCCGCCGCGACGAACGCGCCCATCTGGCCGAGCCGCCCGAGATCGAGAGCCCGGGCCCCATGCTCGAAGGCCTGCGCGACTGGACCGTCCGCCGGGCGCTCTCGACCTATCAGTTCTATGTGGTGGTGGCGGGTTACACGACCTTCCTGCTGATCAACACCACCGCGCATGGCTTTGCGGTGCAACACCTGGCCGAGCGTGGGATCGACGCCAAGGCCGCCGCCGCCATGCTGAGCCTCGAGGCCCTGTTCGGCGCCGGGGTCACGGCGGCCGGCGGCGTGATCGGCGAGAAGGTCCGGGCCAAGACCCTGATGATCGTCTCGCTCGCCGCCACCACCCTGGGCGTCGCGGGCCTGGCCCAGGCCGCCGGCTGGGGGTTGATGATGGTCTATGCAGTGGGAGCAGGCCTGGGGCTGGGCCTGTCGCTGCTCGCCTCCACGGTCCTGCTGCTCGACTATTTCGGCAAGAAGCCGAACCTCGAGCTGTTCTCGATCATGTGCCTCATCAGCACCTCGGCGGCGATCGGGCCGGCGTTCGGCGGCTGGGCCCGCGACGCGCTGGGCAGCTTCACGGACATGTTCTGGCTGGGCGCGGCGGCGACCGCGGCGATCCTGGCCCTGACCGTCTTCCTGCGACCGCCGGCGCTAGGCGCGGCCACGCCCGATGGGCCGTCACTTCGTTCGAAGCCATACGAATAGTGCGCATTAATCTTGCGCGATGGCGTCGATCGTGACTGAGAGACGGCCATGAAACGAGACTCCACCCGTCCGGGCCACGCCCTGGCCCTGTCGGTCGCCGTCCTCGCGGGCGCCGCCGGGACTGCCCAGGCCCAATCCGGCGCGCAGACGAACGGCGGCGCCACCCTCGAGCCCATCATCGTCACCGCCGAGCGCAGGGGCTCGGACGTCCAGCGCACGCCGGACGCCATCACCGTGGTGAGCGGCCGGCGCCTCGACGAGAACTTCATCACTCATATCAATGGTTTGAATGGGCTCGCGCCTGGCCTGCAGACCACCAAGACGGCGGGGTTCGAGAACCTGGTGACGATCCGTGGGGTCGGCTCCGCGACCCCGGAGAACGGCCTCACCACCTCACCCGGCGTCTCCCAGTTCGTCGACGGCGTATACATCGCCAACACGATCTCGCTCGGCGAGACCTTGTTCGATGTTGAACGAATCGAGGTGCTGCGCGGCCCTCAGGGCGCGCTTTACGGGCAGAGCTCCATTGGCGGGGCGATCAACATCCTCACCAACCAACCGAAGCTGGACGTCTACGAAGGCTCGGCGGACGTCAGCTTCGGGACCTACAGCCTGACCCGGGCGCGGGCGGCGGTGAACATCCCGGTCAGCGACGCCGTGGCCTTGCGGGCCTCGATCCAGAAGTTCGACCACAAGGGCTTCACCAAGGTGACGCCGCTTGCGCCGTTCCGGATGGACGACGCCCACGACGGCGCCGTCAAGGCGGCCCTGCTCTGGCAGCCGCGCGACGATTTCTCGGCTGTTCTGACGGCGCGGCTCTACAAGTCGGACCAGCACGGCGACGCCCAGAAGAACATCCTCGATCCCGACCCCGATCCGCGCCGGGCTACCCAGGACTACGCGGGCCACTTCGAGCTGGAGAGCCAGCTCTACCACCTGAACCTGCGCTGGGACGCAGGCCCCGTCTCCGTGCGCACCGTCACCGCCTACCAGGGGTTGGATCATGAGCAACGGGCCAACGGCTCCCGCAGCACCTTCGTGCAAGCCGGTTTCTATGACGACATCGCCGCGTGGAACACCCACGTGCACAACTACACCCAGGAGATCGACATCCTCTCGCCGGAAGGCTCGCGGCTGGAGTGGATCGTGGGTTTCTTCGGCCTCTACCAGACCGGCAAGCAGTATGTGCTGGAGTTCCAGCGCTTCGGCGGCGGGCCGGTCACCCAGGCGGAGCTGACGCCCAGGCCGGACATCAGCTCCAACCCGCCGGCCAACCTCGCCTACGGCAACATCAGCCATGTGCTGCGCCGGTCATGGTCGGTGTTCGGCCAGGCGACCTACCACCTCACCGACGATCTCCGCGTAACCGGGGGGCTTCGCTACAACCACGATTTCTTCCGCGACCAGGCCTACAACTTCTCGGCCTTCGGGGTCGGCTCGGTCGCCAACCGGCGCACCGACAAGACCCCCACCTGGCGGATCGAGGCGGACTACGACCTGACCCCCGACACCATGGTCTACGCCAGCTACGCCCGCGGCTATAAGCCGGGCGGCGTCAACGGCAGCTCGGGCCAGGCCCTGATCGCGCCGACGTTCCGGCCAGAGAAGAACGACGCCTTCGAGATCGGAGCGAAGAACTATTTCCTCGACCGCTCGGTGCGGCTCAACCTCGCCGCCTTCTACTACGACCACCGGAACTTCCAGTACCTGCAGACCGACCCCGTTCCCTTCAAGACCGGCATGTCCAACGTGCCGAAGATCCGCGACTACGGCCTGGAGATCGAGGCCCAGTACGTCTCGCCCGACAGCCGGCTGCGCGGCGGCGCCTCGCTGTCGTTGGTCAAGGGCGAGATCAAGGGCGGTTACCTGTCGCTCGATGCGCCGACCGCCAACGCCGTCATCGCCGCCAACCAGGGCTTTGGCGTCTGCGCGTTCGGGGGGCAGTTCTACAATCCGGCCTGCTGGGCCGCGATCCTGGCGGCCCGGCCGGACATCGGCGGAAACCAGCCCCCCGCGACGCCTAAGGTCTCAGGTTCGCTCTGGGCGTCATATCGTTGGGACGTCCCCGGCGGCGCCCTGACCGGCAAGGCGCAGTACGTGCATCGCGGGGCGATGTGGGCGCGAATCTTCAACGATCCCCGGCTGGACCGGGTGAAGGCCTATGACGTGACCGACCTCTTCGTCGAATATGTTCCGAACGACAGCCCGGTGCGCCTGTCCCTGGCTGTCACCAACCTGTTCGACCGGGCGGGCGTGAACTCCCGCTTCACCGACCCCTACGGGACAGGCCAGACCAGCCAGCAGTTCATCCCGCCGCGCCAGGTGATCGGGACCGTCGCCTACCGCTGGTGAACGGGCCGGGCCGTCGCCCGCATCAACAAAGCTGTCGCTTCAGGCGGCCTTGGAGCGCGGCCGACGCGCGGCCCGTTTGGCCTGGGCTGCGGCCAGACGCGCCGCCCGGCGCTCGGCGGCGGCCGTCTCCAGGGGATCTATCAGCTCGGCGGCCATGGAGCGCTGCTTGTCGTCGCCCTCGGTTTGCAGCCGCCGGGCGTTCGCCAGCAGGTTCAGCACCTCTTCGTCGCTCAGGGTCGGAATCTTTTCGATGAGCCTCACGGGCGCCTCCACCATCCCGCCGCAAACGAAGGCGCGGCGCTTGGAAGGAATATGGCTGAGGGCGCGATTGGTTGCCCCGGCGGGGGCCCTTTTTCGCTCGAAGGCCGTCGTCGGAGAATTGCGGCGAGTGAAGCGCTGCGCCGGCGGTCGCTTCAGGAACTAGCCAAGCAGACCCGTGTTCTCCCACCAGGGGAAACGGTGGAGACATGAAATGAAGAGAGGCTTTTTCCTTGGCGCAGCCCTTGCCTGCGTGGTCGTAGCGCCCGCGCTGGCCCAGACCACGGAGACGACGGTGGTCACCAAGAAACCCAGCGGCGGAGCCGCGGCCGGCGCCGCCACAGGCGCGGCCACGGGCGCGGTCGTCGGCGGGCCGGTCGGCGCCGTCGTGGGCGCGGTCGCCGGCGCCGTCGTGGGCCATTCCGTCGACCCGCCCAAGGAGGTCCGCACCTACGTCACGACCCAGAACGTCGCGCCGGTGACCTATGGCGGGCCGATCGTCGTCGGCAAGCCCGTGACGGGCGTGACCTGGCTCGACGTGCCGAACTATCCCAAGTACCGCTGGGCCTATCTCGATGGTCGCCGCGTGGTGATCGACCGCGCGAGCGGCAACGTCGTCGCGGTCTATTCGGCGGCGCCGCCTGCAGCGGTGCACACCTATGTGATGGGTCAGTCCCCCAAGGTGGTGACCTACGGCCAACCCCTGGTGGTCGGCGGAACGGTCACCACCGACACGACCTGGCTGGATGTGCCGGACTATCCGGCTTATCGCTGGGCCTACTTGGACGGTCACCGCGTCGTGGTGGACGCCGCCACCAACACCATCGTCTCGATCGACTAGCTTCCCGGCCGACGGCGGGCCGATGCGCCCGCCGTCGCCTCGCGTCTCGCCCGCATGGGCGCAAAGGGCCGCGGCGCGCGCAATCCGCCTTGCGCGCTCAGCAGCAAGGCTCTAAGTCCGCGGCTTAACCTGCAGTCCTGACCGGTGTCGGCGCGCGAGGCTCGCGCGGCCGCCGTTGCGCGCGAGACCCTATGCCCAAACGCACCGACATCTCCTCGATCCTGATCATCGGCGCGGGGCCGATCGTCATCGGGCAGGCCTGCGAGTTCGACTACTCCGGCGTGCAGGCCTGCAAGGCGTTGCGCGCCGAGGGCTACCGGATCGTGCTCGTGAACTCCAATCCGGCCACCATCATGACCGATCCGGAGATCGCCGACGCCACCTACATCGAACCGATCACGCCCGAGATGGTCGAGAAGATCATCGCCAAGGAGCGGCCCGACGCCCTACTGCCCACCATGGGGGGCCAGACGGCGCTGAACACCGCCCTGGCGCTCGAGCGCAACGGCGTCCTCAAGAGGTATGGCGTGGAGATGATCGGCGCCCGGGCCGAGGTGATCGACAAGGCGGAGGACCGCGAGAAGTTCCGCAACGCCATGGACGAGCTCGGCCTGGAAAGCCCCAAGAGCCAGGTGGCGCATACCCTCGACGAGGCCATGGCCGGCCTGGAAAAGGTGGGCCTGCCTGCGATCATTCGGCCATCCTTCACCCTGGCCGGCACCGGCGGCGGCATCGCCTACAACCTCGAGGAGTTCCGCGAGATCGTTGAGCGCGGCATAGACCTGTCGCCCACCTCCGAGGTGCTGATCGAGGAAAGCGTTCTGGGCTGGAAGGAGTACGAGATGGAGGTCGTCCGCGACAAGGCGGACAACTGCATCATCGTCTGCTCCATCGAGAACATCGACCCGATGGGAGTCCACACCGGCGACTCCATCACCGTCGCCCCGGCGCTCACGCTGACCGACAAGGAATACCAGCGGATGCGCGCCGCCTCGATCGCGGTGCTGCGCGAGATCGGGGTGGAGACCGGCGGGTCCAACGTGCAGTTCGCGGTCAATCCCGCTGACGGGCGCATGGTGGTCATCGAGATGAACCCCCGCGTCAGCCGCTCCTCGGCGCTGGCGTCCAAGGCCACGGGCTTCCCGATCGCCAAGGTCGCGGCCCGTCTGGCGGTGGGCTACACCCTGGACGAGCTGATGAACGACATCACCGGCGCGACGCCGGCCTCGTTCGAGCCCTCCATCGACTACGTCGTCACCAAGATCCCGCGCTTCGCCTTCGAGAAGTATCCGGGCTCGGAGCCCTATCTCACCACCTCGATGAAGTCGGTGGGCGAGGTGATGGCCATCGGCCGCACCTTCGCCGAGAGCCTGCAGAAGGCGCTGCGAGGCCTTGAGACGGGCCTCACGGGCCTGGATGAGATCGCCATCGAGAACGCCGATGATCCGGAAGCCGGCCACGCCGCCATCCTGCGGGCGCTCGGCCAGCCGACGCCGGACCGGTTGCGCGTCATCGCCCAGGCCTTCCGCCATGGCCTGAGCTGCGAGGAGATCCAAGCGGCCTGTTCCTACGAGCCCTGGTTCCTGCGCCAGCTCGAACAGATCGTCCGCGAGGAGGCGCGCGTCCGCGCCGAGGGCCTGCCGCATGACGCCGCCGCTTTCCGCGCGCTCAAGGCGCAGGGATTCTCCGACGCCCGGCTCGCCGCCCTCACCCGGACCACCGAGGCGGAGGTGCGCCAGCAGCGCCGCGCGCTGAACGTGCGGCCGGTGTTCAAGCGCATCGACACCTGCGCCGGCGAGTTCCGCGCCGACACGCCGTACATGTATTCGACCTACGAGAGCGGCGCGCTCGGCCAGGCGCCGGACTGCGAAAGCGAGCCGTCCGACGCCCGCAAGGCGATCATCCTGGGCGGCGGTCCCAACCGCATCGGCCAGGGCATCGAGTTCGACTACTGCTGCTGCCACGCCGCCTTCGCGCTCGACGAGATCGGCGTCGAGTCGATCATGGTCAATTGCAACCCCGAGACCGTGTCCACCGACTACGACACTTCGGACCGCCTCTACTTCGAGCCGCTCACCGCCGAAGACGTGCTGGAACTGATCGATGTCGAGCGGTCCCGCGGGACGCTGCTCGGCGTGATCGTCCAGTTTGGCGGGCAGACGCCTTTGAAGCTCGCCCAGCCGCTGGAGGACGCGGGCATTCCGATCCTTGGCACCACCCCGGACGCCATCGACCTGGCGGAGGACCGCGAACGCTTCCAGCAGCTCCTGCACCGGCTGAAGATCGCCCAGCCCGAGAACGCCATCGCCCGTTCGCCGCAAGAGGCTTTCGCCGGCGCGCACAAGGTGGGCTATCCGGTGGTGATCCGGCCCTCCTATGTGCTCGGCGGCCGGGCCATGGAGATCGTCCGCGACGACGAGCAGCTGGCCCGCTACATCCGCGACGCGGTCCGGGTGTCCGGCGACTCTCCGGTGCTGATCGACCAGTACCTGTCCCGCGCGACCGAGGTGGACGTGGACGCCCTCTGCGACGGCGAGACCGTGTTCGTGGCCGGCGTCATGGAGCACATCGAGGAAGCCGGGGTGCACTCGGGCGACAGCGCCTGCTCGCTGCCGCCCTTTTCGCTTCGGCCGGAAACCATCGCCGAGCTCAAGCGCCAGACCGAAGCCATGGCGCGCGCCCTGCAGGTGCGCGGGCTGATGAACGTCCAGTTCGCCATCGAGGAGCCGCATTCCGAGGCGCCGCGGATCTATGTGCTGGAGGTCAACCCCCGCGCCAGCCGCACGGTGCCCTTCGTGGCCAAGACCATCGGCCGGCCGCTGGCCGCCATCGCCGCCAAGGTGATGGCCGGAGAGGCGCTGTCGGGCTTCGACCTCACCGAGGCGCCCTACGACCACATCGCCGTGAAGGAAGCGGTCTTCCCCTTCGCCAGGTTCGCCGGCGTCGACACCGTGCTGGGGCCGGAGATGAGATCCACCGGCGAGGTGATGGGCCTGGACTGGGTGCGCCCAGGCGAAGGGCTTGCGCCGGCGTTCGCGCGCGCCTTCGCCAAGAGCCAGCTCGGCGGCGGCGCCCTGTTGCCCCAGTCCGGCTGCGTCTTCGTCTCGGTGAAGGACAGCGACAAGCCCTGGATCGTCGAGCCGGTCCGGCTGATGGCGGCGCAGGGCTTCCGGGTGCTGGCCACCGGCGGCACCGCCAGCTATCTCGCCGAGCAGGGCCTGCCGGTCGAGCACGTGAAGAAGGTGCTGGAGGGCCGGCCGCACATCGTCGACGCCATGAAGAACGGTGAGGTCCAGCTGGTCTTCAACACCACAGAAGGCAAGCAATCGCTGGTCGACTCCTTCGAAATCCGCCGCACCGCCCTGATGGGGAAGATTCCGTATTTCACCACCGCGGCCGGCGCGCTGGCCGCGGCCCAGGCCATCCAGGCCACCGCCGCGGGCCCGCTCGAGGTGCGGCCGTTGCAGAGCTACGCCGAGGCGCGGCCGGGCGCAGCCAAGCGGTCCGCGGAGCCGGCGCCCTCCTGAGGCGTCGCCGTCACGCCTTCCAAAAACGTCAAAATGTTGCGTTGACCCGGTCTGATTCCGGGCGCAGGCTTTGATCTCGTCCGGCTGCGGCCGGCGTTCACGACGTCTCGGACGGCGTAATTTTTGAGTGTCGTCCCAGACACCGCGCGGCGCCTGTCGCAGTCCTACGGGGACTTAGGTCCTTGTTCGATGAGTGCGAGGTTTACGCATGTCGACTGAACGCGACACTGAGCATCATGCGCACCGCAACTCCGTGAAAGCGGCGCAGAAGTTCGAAAGCATCATTGGAATCCTGATGGTCATCGCCATCGCCGTCCTGGCGGTCGGCCTTGTCTATGGGATCCTGCAAAGCGGCTCCACGACCCCTAGCTATCTCCGCTAGGACGTCTAAGGCCCCGCCCTGGGGCCGGGCCACTTTCGCACGAAGCCCCGCACGCGCTTTCCGTCAAGGAAGCGCCGTTGATCGTTTCCTGCCCGGCGGCGACGCTGGACGGATGACGATGGGGTGCGGCTGGCCTAAACAGCACCCATGACCGCTGTTCTGAACGTGATCTTCGGCCCCACCGGGGCCGGCAAGACAACCTACGCCAACGACTTCGCAAGGCGCTCCGGCGCCGTGGCGTTCATCCTTGACGACTGGATGGCCCGTCTGTTCGGACCGGACATCCCCGATCCCATCGAATATCAGTGGATGCTCGAGCGCGTGGGACGCTGCGAGGCGCAGATATGGTCCACGGCCGCCGCCGTCCTGGCGACCGGAACCTCGGTGATCCTGGACATCGGGCTGGTGCGCAAGGCCGACCGCGCGCGGGTTTGTCAGATTGCGGACGGCGTGGGCCTCAAAGTCCAGTGGCACTTCGTGACGGCCCCGACCGAGGTCCGCCGCGCAAGAGTGGCGGAGCGAAACGTAATCCGAGGGGAATCGTTCGCGATCGAAGTTTCTCCCGACATGTTCGAATTCATGGAGGGCGTCTTCGAGGCCCCGGATGCGGAAGAGCTGCGCGGCGCCATCGTCTGCGAAGGCGGCTGAGGTCGCCCCAGAATTCATTTCGGTCTGGCCGTTGCAGCTTCGGCCTTATCCGGCTTAGTCAGCAGACCCACAGGCGTCGTCCCGAAGAGGTCGGCCCTGCGGCCGAGGAGAGGACGTGGACAAGACGCCAAACGCCGCGCCGCTGATGAGCCCCGCGACCCAGGCAAACCGCGGGCCGATCACCTTGGGCGTCATGGTGGTGACCGTGCTGTCCGCGGTGGACTCCACCATCGTCAACATCTCGCTTCCGCACATCCAGGGCAGCCTGCTGGCCTCCCCAGAACAGATCACCTGGGTGCTCACCTCCTACATCCTGGGGCTGGTGGTGATGACGCCAGTCACGGGCTGGCTCTCGGGCCGGCTCGGCATGAAGCGGATGCTGCTGTTCACCGTCACGGGCTTCACCGTGGTGTCGCTGCTTTGCGGCATGGCGACCAACCTGCCCGAGATGGTGCTCTTGCGGGTGCTGCATGGGATGCTGGGCGCGCCGATCATGCCCCTGGCGCAGACGGTGCTGCTGAACATCAATCCGCCGCACCGGCACACACGGGCCATGGGCCTCTTCATGCTGGCCGGCATGGCCTCGCCCGTCGTCGGACCGGTATTGGGCGGCTTCCTGACGGAGGCTCTGTCCTGGCGCTGGTGCTTCTACATAAACGCGCCATTGGGCGTGATTTCGCTGCTGTTGCTTTGGATCTTCCTTCCCGACGAGACGCCCAGCCAACGTCGTTTCGATTTCCTGGGGTTCATCTCCCTGGGGCTGGGGATCGCGGGCATTCAGTTGATGCTGGACCGCGGCCCCAGCCGCGATTGGTTCAGTTCGCCGGAGATCGTCGCCGAGGCCGTCGTCGCCGCCTGCAGCCTATGGATTTTCCTCGTCCACTCCATGACGACGAAACACACGCTCTTCGACATGAAGATCCTGAAGGATCGCAACTTCGTCGCCACCACCATCCTCGGCTTCTTCTTCATGATCCTGACCTACGCGAACATGGCGATGCTGCCCCTGATGATGCAGATTTCACTGGGCTATCCGGTGATGCACGCCGGCATAATCAGCATGCCGCGGGGCCTGATCATCCTGGTCACGGTGGTGGTCGTCGCACGGCTGCCGCCGCGGTTGGACCAGCGGATCCTGATCGGGCTGGGGGTCGTGTTGCTGACCATCGGCTACGGCCAGATGGGCTCGTTCGACCTCAACATGCCGGAGAAGGACATCCTGATCGCGACCCTGATCGCCGGCGTCGGCCAGGGCCTGTGCTTCTTGCCGGCCGGGGTTCTCGCCTTCACCACCCTGGACCCGAAGCTGCGCGCCGACGCTTCCGGCGTCGCCAGCCTGATCCGCTTCCTGGGCGCCAGCATGGGCATTTCAGTTATGCAGGCGAACCTGTCCTACAACACCCAGAGCATGCACAGCGCGCTGAGCGAGCATATCTCGGCCGACAACCTCGTCGCCCGGGCGGCCCTGCCGCCGCACATGTCCCCCGGCGCCGTTCAGGGCGCCATGGCCCTGAACGAGGAGATCACCCGCCAGGCGACCATGGTCGCGTTCCTCGACAACTTCCGCCTGATGACCATGATCGCGATTGCGTGCTTGCCGCTGCTGCTGCTGCTTCGGCAATCCCGGGCGCGGCGGGCCACTGCTTCGTCCGCCGAGGTCCACGTGGCCTGACGGCGCGGTCAGGTTGGCGCCCTGGGACGCCCTTGAGTTTTGCGCCGCACAATTCTATTGTTTTTCCCCCCGGACGCCTGCGCCCGCGGCCGGACCCAGCGGAACTGCAACAACTAGGGCGAACCCGAGTCATCACCTTCATGGAAAAAGTCCCGATGACCGCCGAGGGCTACAAGGCCCTCGACGATGAGCTTAGGCGTTTGAAGACAGCGGAACGGCCGGCGGTGATCGCCGCGATCGCGGAAGCGCGCTCGCATGGCGACCTGTCGGAGAATGCGGAATATCACGCGGCCAAGGAGCGCCAGGGCTGGATCGAAGGCCAGATCGCCGAGATCGAAGACAAGATGGCTCGCGCCCAGGTGATCGACGTCTCGAAGCTTTCCGGCAGCCAGGTGAAGTTCGGCGCCACGGTCTCGCTCGTGGACGAGGACACCGACGAAGAGGCCCGCTACCAGATCGTCGGCGAACACGAGGCCGACGTGAAGCGCGGCCGCGTCTCGATCACCTCGCCCATTGCGCGCGCGATCATCGGCAAGGAGAGCGGCGAGGTGGTGGAGGTCAACACGCCGGGCGGCGTGAAGGCCTACGAGATCACCAAGGTGGAGTTCCTTTAAGGGGATCGGCGCGCGGGTCGCCGTGGCCGCCGACATCCTGGCGCCGGCCTGCCGCCCGAAAGCCGCCGCACTCTCGCGAGATTGGCGGACATGACTGGACCGCGAATCCTGTTCGTCGTGGACGCCGGCCCTCGCGTGGGCGGCGGCCATGTCATGCGGTCGCTGACGCTTGCGCGCGCCTTGGAGGCGGAAGGTTGCGTCTGCGCCTTCCTGGGCCCGCCCGCCCTGGCTCCCGTGCTCGACGCCTTCGCCCCCGACATGCGCCGGCTGACCGCCGCATCCGGCGAGGCCCGCGACCTGGGCCGGACTGCCGGGCCCGAGGTCTTCGACGCGGCGGCGTTCGACCACTATGGCCTCATGGAGCGTGACCACCGCGCCCTGGCGGAGCAGCGGCCCGTGCTGGTCATCGACGACCTGGCCGATCGCCCGCTTGGCGCGGACCTGGTTCTGGACTCCGGGCCGGGCCGAAAGGCGCAGGACTACGCCGACCTGATCGCGCCCGAAACGCGGCTGCTGCTCGGCCCGCGGTTCGCCCCGGTCCGCCCCGAGTTCGCCGCCCTCCGCGAGACTGCGCTCGCCTGGCGGGGCGAGCCCGTGCAGCGGATCCTGGTGGCGATGGGCCTGACCGACCTCGACGGGATCACCGCCAAGGTGGTGGAGCGCCTGCGCCCAAGGATCGGCGACATCGGCCTCGACATCGTCCTGACGGCCGAAGCGCCAAGCCTGCCTGGCCTGACCAAGATCGCCCGTCGCGACGCACGCCTGCAGCTGCATGTGGACACCCCGCACATGGCCAGGCTCACGGCCGAGGCCGACGTGGGCGTGGGCGGCGCCGGGTCCTCGTCCTGGGAGCGTTGCACCCTCGGCCTGCCGACCCTGCAGCTGGTGCTGGCCGAGAACCAGCGCTCCGCCGCCGAGGCGCTGGCCGAGCGCGGGGCCGCGCTGAGCGTCGACCTCTCCGCCACCGACTTCGAGGCGCAGTTCGACCGCCATCTGACGCGGCTGCTGCGCGACGCGGACCTTCGGCGCAGCCTCGCCCAGGCGAGCGCCGAGCTGTGCGACGGCCAAGGCGCGGGACGCGCGGCCCAGGCCTTTCTCGCGCGCATCGGCCAGCCCGCCGCCTGAGCCTCAGCCGTCCAGCCAGATGAAGGCGTTGACGCTGAACCGTCCAGTGCGCGGGTCGGCCGGCAGCGGACGGCCGCTCGGCAGATTGGCCGAATGCAGGGTGTGGCCCCGGTAGACGAGCAGTCGATTGAATCGCGCCTCGTAGCGGGCGATCCGCTCATAGATGGCGGTGTCGCCATCCATATAGGCCGCGGGCGGCAGGCCGGTGCGGCGCAGCTCGGCGTTGACCGCCTGGTTGTAGGCGGGCAGCCGCGCCTCGGTGATGGTCTCGAAGCCGGTTCCGCGGTGCCGGTAGAACGAGGTCGCCCCGCCCTCCTCGCGGCTCAAGTGGTGCAGGATGGCGATCCGCTGGCGCCCCAGGCCATCGAAATGCGGCATCCGCTGGTGCGGGCCAAGGCGGTCCGGCGGCGTGGTGATCAGCGAGAAATAGCATTCCATCCGGTCCAACTCCTCGGCCACGCCGAAGGTGTCGCGGATCAGGTTGGCGAGGCTGTTCCGAATGGCCATGGCCAGC
>Ga0068859_100000522_pt1 | contig 38186 bp, 35 predicted proteins | sample KBSSwiS22_FD_66585 | JGI IMG/M metagenome (GOLD analysis project Ga0068859, IMG submission 66585) | Switchgrass rhizosphere microbial communities from Kellogg Biological Station, Michigan, USA - KBS Switchgrass S2-2 | ecosystem: Host-associated > Plants > Roots > Rhizosphere > Soil ... | reverse complement strand
GCAGATTATAAACTGGGGAAAACTGGGGGTTTGGACACGGATTACTCAATTTATACGGGAGATTGCACGAACAAAGGCATAATATTCAATGCTCAATGTTCAATATTCAATTTTCAATGAAAACGCAGATCAATATGCTTTAAATATTGTGCTGAGTAACAAAAATCTAAAGGAACCGCATTTTATTTGAAAATTGAGCGTTGAACATTGAATATTGAACATTTATATTGGAGCCTAACATATTTAAAAGCACTTCCCTGTCAACTTCTTAAAATGTTCTTATCATCTGCCTGCCGCCCACTGGGCCCATGCCGCCGCCCTGGGCTGCCTGGCCCACAAATTTTTGAATGCGATAGGTAAAGCTTAATAAAAAATAGCGGGTTAATTTATTAGTACGGGTATCAATGATAGAATTGGCATTTACACTGCGGCTGATATTGGTGTTTTGTTTAAACAGATCGTAAGCTGCCAATTTTATAACACCATTCTTCTTTTTAAATAATTGCTGCTCCAGCGATCCATTCATTAACACCGGGTTTTGACTTACACTGCTGGCCAGGCCATTGTTAACAATATAATTGATATCATATTTTAAAACCAGGCGCTTGGTGAGATCGATATTTATCGTATGTGTAAAAGTCCATGCATTGCTGGATGCGTTTCTAAAAGCACCCGAAGTGGAGTTGGCGGCTGCATTCTTATATTTATTATCATTTATGCTATAGGTTACACCCATGGTTAACTGTAACCATTCTTTTAAATTCATTTCAAAGCTAAGGCCCTGGCTAAGCACCCAGTTGCTCCCAATAATTTTTTGAAGATCAAGATTTTGTTTTAATGAATTACCAATTAAAACAATGCTGTCTGTTAAATTAACATTGTGGTTGAAATTGGCCGATCCATTAAAATTCAAAACAAATTTCCTGTTTTTATACGGTTTTGAATACGTGTAAAAACCAAGCAGGTTGTAATAGCCATTTACATTTTCAGGAACAGAAATTGAAGTTCCGCTGCTGCTTAACCTTGCCGTTTTATTAATGATCTGGTTTTGAATAGTGCTAAAGCTAAAATTGGTAAATAATACTTTGCCTGTTATAAAATTGAAATTATTGAATGATGCATTGATGTTGTGGTTTATAGAAGGCTTAAGATCAGGATTGCCTGATGTAATGTATTGCGGGTTACTCTGGTCAACAACAGGTTGCAACTGGCTAAAGGAAGGTTGGTTGGCATTACCGCTGTAGCTCATGTTAAGCGCCTTGGTTCTGCTAAAGTTATAGGTCATCCTGGCAACGGGAAAAATATTTACCCTTGTTATACTTTTATAAGCGCTGTCTTTTGTTAGCGACTTACCCTGCAGGTCAACCGGTTGTATACTGATGCCCAATGTGTAATTGTATTTTTTCATTGTGGTGCGTAATGATACCCCAACGCGGTTATTGTAAAAATCATTTTCATAATCATTACTCAAAAAATTATTCATCGTTTTTACCTGGGTAAGAGAATCTACATTGTAATTCTTTTTATCGTTCCGGGAATAATTAAAATTATGCGACGCAGAAAAGTCTAAGCTGCGGTATTTATTTATCGGTTCAGAATAAGTGAAGCGTACCCCATAATTGTGGTTGTCATTTTCCTGGTCGATGTATTGAAAAGTATTATTGGGACCTGCTGGTGTAGTATATTGATACCTTAAGTTGGTGATATTTTGATCAGAATTGCTGGATGAAGCGCCCAGGTTTACACTTGCAGAAAAATTTCGGCCACGCTTGTGAAACCTGTGATTGTATAAAGCGTTAATACTGAAATTGGGTGACGTAGAACTGGATAAAGTTTTAGTGCTGCCATCACTTGTTTTACCAGCGCCTACCTGGCTGTAATCAAACAAAGTTCTGGTGTCGCTGTTATTATCACCATAACTAAAGTTGGGCGTAACCTTTAAATAATTAAATGAATCTATTTGGTACTCCATATTAAAGGTGGCACGGTGGCTGGCTCCATAGGATAAAGAATTTTGATCCTGGTTATTTATATAGCTGTTAGATTGAAAAAAGTTTTGAGCAGAAGTATTTTGCAACTGGCTGCTGTTTCTATGGCTGTAAGAATAGCTGCCATACACACTTATTTTTTTGCCCCATTGATCCCGATAATTGGTACCAAAAGAATTGGTGGTTGTAATACCTGTTGCACCAGTACCATATTGGCTTGCGTCAAAATTCATACCGCCACCACCTGCCAAAACCATACTGCTCATGCCGCGGCTGCCGCCGCCGCCAAAATTAAATAAAGAAGCATTGTTATTATTGCTGTTGCCAACAAGGGATATCTGTTTGTTATTATTAAAATAGTTGCCGTTAAAAGAAGCCTGGTAACGGTCTTCCGTACCTGCACCCACGGTTGCTCTTCCAAAAAAACCTTTGTTCTTATCTTTTTTTAGCTGGATATTGATCACCTTATCCGGGTCGCCATCTTTAATGCCGCTTACCGTTGCCTGGTCGCCATAATCATCAATCACCTGTATCTTATCTACTATATTAGCCGGCAATTCTTTGGTGGCAGTTTTTACATCTCCGCCAAAAAAATCTTTACCATTTACTTTTACACGGGTAACACTTTTGCCCTGTGCTTTTACATTACCATCTTTATCTACATCAATGCCGGGTAATTTTTTTAACAGGTCTTCCACCACAGCGCCTTCCTTGGTTTTAAAGGCATCGGCTTTGTATTCAACTGTATCTTCTTTTACAATGATAGGTGCTGATTCCACCACCACTTCATCCAGCAGTTTGGCACGGCTGGCTAAAATAACGGTACCGATGCTAATCGTTTTTTCCTGTTGCTTTACGGGAACAAATTTGGCAACGGGTGCAAAACCACTATTGGTTATAATGACTGAAAAATTTGAAGCAGGTACCACATCAAAATTAAACTCACCTTTTTCATTGGTAAAGGTATATGAGGTATCTGTTGGATTGGATTTTATAACCAGGCCAACAACAGCTTTATCAATAGGTTTTTTGGAAGCAGAGTCTATTACGGTTCCTTTTACCTGTGCTTGTAAAGTAACTGCACCAAAGGCAAAACACAAGAGGAGTATAAGTTTTCTCATAAAGAAGTTATGGTATTACGAAAAATTTCGTGTAAAAATAAGGGGTGAAATGAAAAGCACCACACATTATTTATGAGCGGTAATAAGTTTGGGGATTATTTAACAAAGTAAATTTGAAGGGAAAAAAATGGAGCAAACAATTAATTTTCCATTCTGTCCATTTCACTTGCATTACGGTCATTGTCGTCCGCAATATTGTCCGTTTAACTTGATTTAATATAAATCAACAACACTCAAAACAGATGCACATAAGCAATAACCTTTCTTAAAAAAAATTAATTTAAGATATAGGGATTTAGATGTAATATTTTTTAATAAGGTTTTTTGTTGAGTAAAGTGTTAATCCTACTCATTTCGCTTTGTACAGTCTTTATAACATTTGAATTTTGTATACTGTCTTTTTGATTTTTTAAATTACTCTTAACCGAATCAGTATTTGCGGCCTTAATTGCAACTACTTTTGTATTAGAAGCTGTTAAATTGACTGAATCAGTTTTTTTAGTAGAACTACAAGAACTAATCACAAAAGCGATTGCCAAAAAATAAATAAGTCTCATAAAAATATCATTTATAAAAAAGGTAAATTAATTTCTTGTCTATCACAATAACTACAATGATGAGACGAATTGATAAATAAATCAGTTGCATATAAACAGGTAAAATAGTATTTATACTTTTTTTGCGTGGATTTTACTACGATGTACCAGTAAGAGACTTTAATACTTTACTTAAACTGTTTAATAATTTACTTAAGCTGTTTGATGATTTATTTAATACTTTAGCAATACCCAATCACTAACACTATGGCAACAACAGGAGCAAAAATTAAAAAGCTCAGGGAAGTTCGTGGATATAGCCAGAGTTATATGGCCACTAAACTCTCTGTTTCACAAACACAGTATAGTTATTTAGAAACCAAGCAAAAGAATATTGATGAAACAACTATTAAAAAAGTTACTGCATTGCTTGGCGTTACGGTTACTTATTTTGAAAATTTTGAACCCGACGAGATCATTCAAAACGAAACGCTGTTAAAAGAAAAGTTAATTATGAAGGATGTTATAAATGATAATAACACAGCAGAAGAAAACTATCTTGAATGGTTTGTAAAATTAAGAGATGAACTTCGGGAGTTGCAAAAAGAGATCAGGGAGCTGAAAACGATCCTGAAAAAATAATTTTTCCTGCACCTGCAGTTGGTAAAATCATATACGTACAAATGGGTATTGTACGTCTAAAAAATTAGCCCTAGTTTCACCAAAACTTTTAAACCATGCAACAGCTTTTACTGGATGTGGTAGAAGAATCCTGGTTGCAAAGAAATACCCGGGATATTGTTATACTAATCATAATGGCACTGGTTGCCATTGCAGCAATTGTGGGAATTTTTATCTGGATCAAAAAAAAGAAAAAAGATAAATGAAATTATTACAGATTTTATTAGACGGTGTAACCATTGAAGCGCTGCTGGGTATATCATTACTATTTGTTGTACTGCCATTAACGGCATTAATATTACTGATCTGGTTTTTTGTAAAAAGAAAAAACAAGAATAAATAATGGGAGTGTGGCGCTATTTTATTATAACGCTTGTAGTAGAACTGCCGATCGTTCTTTTATTTTTTAAGCAGGAAAGAAAATTTGCTTTGCTGATCGGCTTTTTATTAAATCTTTTTACATGGCCGTTGCTGAATATTTTGCTTTATTACACACACTGGAACATAAATATTTTAGAAATTGGTGTAGCCGTAACAGAAAGTATTGGCTATTATCTGTTAATGCAATGCAGCTGGAAAAAAGCGCTGGCACTGGGTTTTACGGCCAACGCCCTAAGTTATGGTGTCGGGATAATTTTAAATAACTACATATAAAAGTGCGTACTAACTTTCAGCCTTCAGCCTTAAACTTTCAACCTCTTTTATGGGGGTTGCTGCATGGCTGCAACGATTTTGCCGCAGGCTTTATGCTGGCTAATTACACCTATCATCATAATGCAGCCAATAGTTTTTTACTGATCGTTATTTATTCCATCATTGGTTTTGGCGGACAATTGCCTGTTGGTTTTTGGGTGGACTATAAAAAGCAGATCAAACCTTTTGCTGCTGTTTCATTAATGGTATTGCCACTGTCGATGCTTGTATTTTTTATCAATGCCGAAACAGGAATTGTTTTTTCCGGTATTGCATCCGCCTTTGTGCATGTAACAGGCGGAGCCGTGTGTCTGCTCACAGCATCCCGTGGACAGGTACACGAAAGTAAAACCGGCCCATTAGCATTGTTTACAGCACCAGGTGTACTGGGCTTAACTATCGGCGGTACGTTGGGAATGTTGCCGGCTTTTAATTTATTGCTGGTATTTGCTGCTGTTGTAGTGCTTGGAGTATTGATCTGGAAAAATGACCTTCCTGCATACCAGGTGGCCACAAAAAAACAAAACGAACTGGATGCACACGATTTTATAATGCTGGGCATTTTACTCCTCATGTGTTTCCGGTCTTTTATTTTTGATATTATAAATCATGTGGTACAGGATTTTGAAAATGGCATACTCATTATTGGTATCAGTGCTTTTGCAGGAAAAATACTGGGTGGCTTTGTGGCGGATAAAATTGGCTGGAAAAAATTTGTATACATAACATTACCCGTTGCATTATTGCTATTGCAGTTTGGTAAGGAAAATATTTATGCACTGGCTTTTGGTATTGCCTGTTTGCAAAGCAGTGTGCCCATCACTTTATTGTTAATGAGCAGGAGCCTGCCTTTATATCCCGCTACAGCAACGGCTTTAAGCCTGGGCACTTCAATTGCGTTTGCAGGGTTACCCGTGTATTTGATCAGCAGTAAAAAAACTATACTGAATGGCTTTGCCAATAACTGGCTAACTGCCATCGTATTTGCTGCACTCTTTTTATGCTGGCTGCTGGCCGATCATTTTTTATTTCGAAAAAAGGTCATTCAACCAGTTTGATCTTCACCGGCTTTAAAGTATAAAACAGGTTCATCTTTCCACCTTCACCGGTGTTTTGTAAAAGTGGAATGCTTCTGTACAAATTTGCTACTATAGTTAATTCCTTTACTTTCTGGCGCTTTAGCTGTTCAGCAGGAATACTAATAAAATTTCCTTTATCGTTAGCAGTATGTGTAATGGTAAAGCTGCTGTCGGTATTGCTGCTTTCTATTGCAATATAATCACCTCCCTGTAAGGCAGTGGTTTCAAAATTTAAATTGAAAGCCTGTTTTTTAGAAATACTTACAGGCACATTAACCAGTTTAAAATTGTCGAACGAAAAATCGTTCTCAAATTTTTTATTATCGGTACTGTTAAAAGTTATGGTATGTTTTCCAAAGAAGCTGGCAGCAGGTTTGTCAATTTTGTAATAGGCACCTTCGCCGTCACTGCTGTCCACAGGCAGCTTTTGGCCATCAAACAGCACCTGGCTGGGGTCATTTAATACCAGGGTAGTGCCATTCTTTCCGGCAAACCTAAACTGGCAATACACTTCGGCATTGGTATTATCTTCTGAGTAATTGATAGCATAATCCTGGTAGATCTTATCCTGGGCAACATCTTTACTATCTCCAATTTCGTTGCTGGTGCAGGCGGCACATACAAAAACTGAAGCAATTATAGCCAGGGCTGGTTTATTCTTAAACATAAAAATGGTTTTTTACTTTATTCTAGATTTTATAAAAAGGTTCGTTAACAAAACCCTAAACCTCCCAATGCCTAAACCTTAAACTCTAAACCTTTAAACCCAAACTATTTGCTACCTTTGCCACCCCCGATAATCCGGGGTAAGTTCTGTCAATTTGGCTCTAAACTTGTTTTCAGCACCATATTTGACAACACAATAATCTTTATAATTAACTATTTATACAATACCCAACAACACTGAACTTTTATGTTAGGCATTATTTCAAAACTATTTGGTGGTAATAAGAGTGAGAAGGATGTAAAAAAGATCACCCCACAGGTAGAAAAGATCAACCAGTTTTTTACACAATACCAATCTTTAAGCAATGATGAACTGCGTGGTAAAACGGTGGAGTTTAAACAACGTATCACTGCACATCTTACTGTTATAGACAAGGAAATTGCAGATAAAAAGCAAGCTGCAGAAGAGTTGCCGATAGCCGAGATCAACAACAGGGATATTATCTACAAAGAGATAGACGAACTTAAAAAAACAAGGGATAAGCAAATTGAAGAAGTACTGGAACAATTACTGCCCGAAGCTTTTGCGGTAGTAAAAGAAACCAGCCGCCGGTTTAAAGAAAATGAAACTTTACAGAGTACAGCTACTGAATTAGACAAGGACCTGGCGGTTAAAAAAGAGCATATCACTATTGCAGGAGATCAGTCAATTTATAAAAATACCTGGATTGCGGGTGGCGGAGCCGTTACCTGGAACATGGTGCACTACGATGTGCAGTTGATTGGTGGTACCGTTTTACACTCCGGTAAAATTGCCGAAATGGCAACGGGTGAAGGTAAAACTTTGGTAAGTACTTTACCTGCATACCTGAACGCTTTGGCAGGCGAGGGCGTACACATTGTAACAGTGAACGACTATTTGGCAAGAAGGGATAGTGAATGGAACGGGCCAATTTTTGAATGGCTGGGCTTACGTGTGGATTGTATTGATAAACACGAACCCAATACCGATGCAAGACGCAATGCCTACAACGCTGATATTACTTATGGCACCAACAACGAATTTGGTTTTGATTACCTGAGAGATAACATGGTGCATTCTCCTGATGAAATGGTACAGCGCAAACCACACTTTGCCATGGTGGATGAAGTGGATAGTGTATTGATTGATGATGCCCGTACCCCTTTGATCATTAGTGGCCCGGTTGGGCATAGCGATAACACCCAGCAGTTCTTCGATCTGAAACCACGTATTGAAAAACTGGTGGATGCGCAACGCAGGGCAGTGAATCAATTTTTAATTGAAGCCAAGAAAAAAATTACAGAGGGTAATGATGACCCAAAAGATGGCGGCCTTGCATTAATGCGGGCTCATCGTGGTTTACCAAAGAATGGTGCATTAATTAAATTCCTGAGCGAACCGGGCATAAGAGTAAAATTGCAAAAAAGCGAAAATTATTATTTAGCTGACCAGCAAAAGCAAATGCCTAAAGTAGATGAGGAATTGTTCTTCAACATCGACGAAAAAAATAACCAGGTAGATCTTACCGATAAAGGAATACAATTAATTACAAGAGCAGGCGAAGATCCCAACTTTTTTATTGTACCCGATATTGCCACCAAGCTGGCTGATATTGAAAAAAGCAGTTTAGGTGCTGATGAAAAATTACACAGTAAGGAAGCACTGCTGAATGATTACTCTTTAAAAGTTGACAGGATACATACTGTACAGCAATTGCTAAAAGCCTACACTTTATTTGATAAAGATGTGGAGTATGTAATTATTGAAGATGCGGTAAAAATTGTAGATGAACAAACAGGCCGTATCATGGAAGGCCGCCGTTATTCCGATGGTTTGCACCAGGCGCTGGAAGCAAAGGAAAATGTAAAGATAGAAGCCTCCACACAAACATACGCCACCGTTACTTTGCAAAACTATTTCCGTATGTACCACAAGCTTTGCGGTATGACGGGTACTGCCGAAACAGAAGCAGCAGAATTGTGGAGCATTTATAAATTAGATGTGGTAACCATTCCCACTAACGTTAAGGCTATACGAAAAGATGAACAGGACCTGGTATATAAAACCAAGCGTGAAAAATATAAAGCCGTAATTGATGCCATTGAAAAATTACGCAGCGAAGGAAGGCCCTGCCTTGTAGGTACCACTTCGGTTGAAGTAAGTGAGTTGCTCTCAAGAATGCTGAAGCAAAAAAATATTCCGCATAATGTATTGAATGCAAAACAACATGCTAAAGAAGCACAGGTGGTTGCCGAAGCTGGTTTTGCAGGTGCAGTTACCATTGCTACGAATATGGCTGGCCGTGGTACCGATATCAAACTCGGGCCTGGTGTAAAAGATGCAGGTGGTTTGGCTATCCTGGGTACAGAGCGCCATGAAAGCCGTCGTGTGGACAGGCAGTTGCGTGGTCGTGCCGGTCGCCAGGGTGATCCCGGAAGCAGCCAGTTCTTTGTAAGTTTGGAAGATGACCTGATGCGTATGTTTGGTAGTGAACGTATTGCAGGATTGATGGACAGGATGGGTTACAAAGAAGGAGAAGTGATCCAGCACAGCATGATCTCCAAATCAATTGAAAGAGCACAGAAAAAAGTAGAAGAAAATAACTTTGGTATAAGAAAACGTTTGCTGGAATATGATGACGTAATGAACAAACAACGTAATGTAGTTTACGGCAAACGTAACCATGCATTGTTTGGAGAACGTTTAGCACTGGATTTGGATAATGCATTCTATTCCGTTGCAGATGGTTTGGTCAATTCATTTAAAGAAGGTAATGACCACGATGGATTTAAATTAGCAGCCATTGTAAATTTTGGAATTGATACTACTATTACTGCTGAGGAATTAGATAAAACTGATGCTAATGTTTTAGCAGAACGTTTATACAACGAAGCAATAACACAATACAGCCGTAAAACAGATACAATGATAGAGCACACATTGCCTATCATTAGAAACATCCGTAAAGAACAGGGGGCACATATTGAAAATGTTGCTGTACCATTTACAGATGGTAAAAGAGGTATACAGGCATTAGCCAACTTAGATAAATATTTAGCTACTAACGGAAGGGAATTGAATGATGCCCTGGAACGCAGTATCACTTTAGCATTGATAGATGATGCATGGAAAGAACACTTGCGTGCCATGGACGACCTGCGCCATAGCGTACAAACTGCAGGGTACGAACAAAAAGATCCGTTAGTAATTTATAAGATCGAAGCATTCAGTGCCTTTAAGCAAATGGATGATGAGGTAAATAAAAATATCGTTAGCTTCCTTTGCCATTGCGGTATTCCAATGGAGCAGCAGCAACCCGGTCATTTAAAAGAAGGCCGTGAAAAGAAAACTGATCTTAGTAAAATGCGTGCCAACAAAGCAGAGATTGATGCAGCAGGAGAAGATTATGCGGCCAATGAAAAAGATTATTATGATCCTTCTGAAGGTGTAAAGCAGGCGCCGGTAAAGGTAGAAAAATTGCCAGGCCGTAACGATCAGTGCCCATGCGGAAGCGGTAAGAAATATAAAAACTGCCACGGTAAAGAAGCCTGATATAATTCTTGATGTAAAAATATTTGTGAAAACGTCCCGCTGCAACGGGACGTTTTTTTGTTAATCACCTTTACGCTGCAGAGCTGATGCAGAACACTGCATTTTTTCTTTATTGCCAGAGCCATTCTTTAAACAGGGGCCACTTTACACTACAATCTTCACTAAGATCTCCTCCATTTCCCTCTCCTGCAGGAATTCCCGCAAGGGAACGAACGTAGTTCAAGGTGAGGTTCTTTTGTTAATCAATTACTATTCGGCAGCTTTAAATCAACTAACGGCTTTACTTGCTCAATTAATTTCTTTAGTTTTACTATCTGCTTGTTGAACAATTTTTCAAAATCAAAACAACACTTTTATGAGAAAAGTAGTATTATCCCTAACCTTAATTTTCAGCAGTTACCTTCTTTTTGCACAGCAAACTGTAACGGTTAAAGTAAAAGATGCAAAAACCGGCGAACCCGTTACCAGTGCATCAGTAGTTATCAAAGCAAATAATAAAGGCGCTTCGGTAGGCAGCGATGGGGTGTTTACCATCCAGGCTAAAACAAATGAAGTACTGGAAATAACCAGTGTAGGCTATAAGCCTCAGTTGCTAAAACTAACTGGCGCTACCGAATACACGGTATTATTAGAAGTAGCATCTGTTGATCTTGGTGATATTGTGGTTATTGGTACCCGTGGTGCTGCAAGAGTTAAAACTGAATCCGCAGTACCCGTTGACGTTATTAAGATCAACCAGGTGGGACTGCCTACAGCAAAAATGGACCTTACTTCCATTTTAAATATGGCAGCGCCTTCATTCAATTATAATAAACAAAGTGGTGCAGATGGTGCTGATCATTTGGATTTTGGAACATTAAGAGGCCTTGGCCCGGATCAAACTTTGGTATTGATCAATGGTAAACGCCGCCACCAAACTGCATTTGTAGCATTATTTGGAACAAGGGGCAGGGGTGCATCGGGCACAGACATGAATGCATTTCCTGAAAGTTCGGTAGACAGGATAGAGATATTACGTGATGGTGCTTCTGCACAATACGGTAGTGATGCAATGGCAGGCGTAATCAATGTGCGTTTAAGAAGAGATGTCAACCACTGGACAATCAATACAGGATGGGCTGGTTTTTATGACACCAAATTCAATGCTGCAAAAAGCGAAGACCCCAGCCAGTATTACACAGGTAATAAAGTTGACGGCAGTACATTTACTTTTTCAGCAAATAATGGACTTAAAATTGGCAACAGCGGAGGCTTTGCAAATGTTTCCTTTGATTTTTTGAACCAGGGCAAAACTTTCAGGCAGGCACCTTCTAACGATATCACCAAGAAAGACGGGATGTTGTTAAATACCGGAAGACGGGCTTTTGGAGATGGCTCGGTACAAACAGACGGTTTAATGCTAAATATGGAATTGCCTGTAAAAAATACCAAAACAGTATTCTATTCTTTCGGCGGCTATAATCATAAAAATTCAGATGCTTACGCTTATAGCAGAAATTATAGCGAAAAGCCGGAACGTTTTCCTACCAACAGTTCTAATGGTTTGATCTTTGTACCCGATATCATGCACGTAAGCGGTACCGGAGAAATATTTTATAATCCGCATATTGGTACTAACATCAGTGATGCTTCCATTGCATTGGGTGTTAAAGGTGTAAGTGTAAAAAACTGGAACTGGGATGTTAGCTTTACTGATGGTAAAAACGATTTTCAATATTATGGCGACAAAACTTTTAATGCATCAAAATTGGGAGATGTTACCCAAACACGTTTTGATGACGGCGGTTTCAGGTTCAGGCAGGCTACAGTTAATTTAGATTTCAGCAAATCTTTTCAATCAGTTTTAGGCGGATTGAATTTTGCTTATGGTGGAGAATACAGGAGCGAAAAATATGGTATCAATATGGGTGAAGAAGCATCTTATGCCATTTATGATACAGTTACAAGGTTTAACGGTAAAAGCCTTGCAGGTGGCTCTCAGGGTTTCCCGGGTTTCAGCCCTTCGGATACGGTAACGGCTAAACGCTCTTCCCTTGCTGCCTATGCTGATGCAGAATTAAATATTACCAGCAAATGGTTAGTAGACGGTGCTGTGCGTTACGAAAATTATTCTGACTTTGGTAATGTACTTACTTATAAATTGGCCACAAGGTATAAAGTAACCAGCGATTTTAATGTAAGAGCTTCTGCAAGTACTGGCTTCAGGGCACCCTCTTTGCAGCAAAGTAATTTCAGCAATACACTTACTTCTTTTAGCGGCGGACAACTGGTACAGTCACGCATTGCACGTAACGGAAGCGAACTGGCAAATGCAGCAGGCATTCCTAAATTAAAACAAGAAACTTCAATAAATGGAAGTCTAGGTTTTTCATGGAAAATTCCGCATGCATTTACATTAACCATCGATGGTTATATGGTAAAAGTAAAAGACAGGGTGGTGTTATCAGGTTTGTTTGATAATAGCCTTTCCCCTGAATTTGGCAACCTGCTGAATTCATTGAATGTAACTACTGCACAATTCTTTACCAATGCAGTAAACACCACCAACTATGGTTTAGATGTAGTGCTGGATTACAGCCACCAGTTGGGCAAAGGAAATTTTAAAGCTTTATTAGCAGGTAATATTCAAAATGTAACTATTGATGAGATACATGTTCCTGCATTACTGAATGATACTTACCAGCATCAAAAAACTTTTTTCAGCGACAGGGAAGAAGCTTTTGTAAAAGCATCTGCACCAAAAGAAAAAATTGCATTAAGCCTGGATTATACTGTTAACAAATTGGGCTTTGGTACACATTTAACTTATTTCGGTAAAGTAGCTTTGTTAGGTTTTGGTTTAGATGGAACAGGTATTAACCCGATGGTGCCTTCCGATGCAGATCCTAATGTAAACGTTCCTGAGATATTCAATTATAATGGCAAATTAGCTACCGATGTTTATATTTCTTATAAATTTTGCAACCAGGCAAGTATATTTATAGGCTGCGATAATCTTTTAAATGTGCATCCCGACTTTGGTGTTAATCCTGCAGCAAAAGGTTATTTTAATGGTGATAACGAAAGTGGTGGTCCGTGGGATAGCGTGCAGATGGGCTTTAACGGAAGAAAATTATTTACTAAACTGGCGATTAACTTTTAAGAAAGTAAATAGTATTTTAACAGGGTTCTTCTATAGGGTTGACAACCTTTCAAAGGTTGTCAACCCTTTTATCTTATGATTATGCCATAAGAAATAGCAACTGATAACTTTTTTATAGAGTACTTGAAAATATCTTCAGGTGAATATTGGCTGATTTGTTTTAAATCTGTAGTTACATAGTCAACTTCCTTTTCTATTCCAAATTTTAAAAGGCCTTCATTATTTTTAGAGTAGAAAACAGCAACGTTTAATAATGCCGCATTTTTATATTTATCAGAATATCCATCTATTGAAAAAAATAGTAAACCTGCGGCTGCATCTATTCCAAAGAAATTATTCTTTACTTTCCATAAAGTATATCTTCCGGTAAGTTGTAACGGCACACTTACAGATGCCGTTTTTTCGACAGCGGAATATCGCTCTAAATAATGAACATAGATGCCAGATTGCAACCCAAGTTTTAAATTGGAAACAATAGGATATGAAACGTTAGCTAATAAATTAAAATACGGATGTTTGAACTTTTTTCTTGAATAATACTCAACGCTTACTAAAGCTGGTTCTGTGATGTAAGTTTTTAGCTGGTCATCACTAAAGGATTTCCTTAATCCAAAACTTATATCGGTACTAATTTTCTTTTGTGCAAAAACCGTTGCTGAAAATAGTAGCAAGACAAAACAAATGTAACAGCGGAAGATTGACATGAGTATTCCCGAAAATTTAGTTTCACCACAAGATTTTAAAAAATAATTATAAAAAACAATCTGGCTACAGGCTTTACCACTCATTTAACAAAGGTTGTTATTTTTAAAGAAGATAATTTTATGCTTACAAACACTTTGATTTTACTATTTTGCAAATAATATGTATCGCTTGCCGCAAAGACAATTTTTTATAACCGAAATTTTATAACCAATGAAAAAGCTGATTCCTTTTTTGCTAATTGTATTTTTGGCGTTGGGTTTGCCTTCATCTGCCCAAAACAAAATCGTAGTCTTTCAATCAGATTTTGGATTAAAAGATGGTGCTGTATCTGCAATGAAAGGTGTGGCTATGGGTGTAGACAGCAGCCTTAAATTATTTGATCTTACGCATGAAATACCAGCGTACAATATTTGGGAAGCGGCGTATCGGTTGGAACAAACTGTTCCTTACTGGCCTGCAGGTACGGTAATTGTTTCTGTTGTAGATCCTGGAGTTGGCACCAATAGAAAATCGGTAGTGTTGAAAACAAAAGCCGGGCATTTTATTGTTACGCCGGATAATGGCACATTAACGTTAATAGCTGCATCCGAAGGTATTGATGCCATAAGAGAAATTGATGAAGCAGTGAACAGGAGAAAAGGTTCTGAAAAATCGTACACTTTTCATGGCCGTGATGTGTATGCCTACACTGCAGCAAGATTAGCTTCAGGTAAAATAAATTTTGAACAGGTAGGAAAATTATTGCCGGATGAGGTGGTGAATATCCCTTATCAAAAAGCAACGATAGAAAATAAAACCATTAAAGGCACGATTGCTATTTTGGATATTCAGTATGGTAATATCTGGACAAACATTCCCGCTGATATTTTTAAACAACTGAATGTAAAAGTGGGCGATAACCTGCACGTGGTAATTTATCAAAACAAAATAAAAAAATACGAAGGCCGTATGCCTTATGCAGAAACTTTTGGAGCTGTTGCAAAAGGAAAACCATTGTTGTACCTGAATAGTTTGCTGCAGGTTTCATTTGCATTAAACATGGGTAGTTTTTCTGCCGTGCATAAAATTTACAGCGGTAGTGAATGGACCGTGGAAGTGAGTAAACAGTAAAATAAAAATCCCAGTCTTAATGAATACATTTTTTAATTAAACAACTAAAGGGTATTTAAAACTCATTGATGTGCCTGGTTATTTCCACGCCTCTTTTTTTATTGCGGTTTAAAACATACAGGGATAAAGCTGTAACTGCTAAAATAACAATCAGCCATCCTGCATATTGCGCCACTTGCGCTACCAGCGTAGTAATAACGTTAGCTTCGCCTGAACTTCTTTCTGCAACCCATGCTAAAGCAGCAATTGCAGCAAGCGCTGCTCCGCTTATCCTCAGCCATTTATAAAAAACAGTTTGACTTAAAAGTATCAGCCAGGGAATGATGAGTGTGATCACCAGCAATTGCATTAATTCTATGCCAATATTAAATCCCAAAATACTTAAAGCCATAGCACCTGCATTTAAATTAAGGTTGGCTAAAACAGATGCAAAAGCTAATCCATGTACTAAACCAAAACCTGCAGCCACATATATTTCTTTACCGGGAAAGATCGGATAAACAGCATGGGTAGCCGAAATTAAAATAGAGAACGCAATCAGTATTTCTACAGGCTGTGTTGGTAACCGCAACCAGCCCAGTGCACCTACTAATAACGTTACAGAGTGCCCGATAGTAAAAGCAGTAATAATTTTCAGTAACCTTGTAATACTGTATTTAGTGCCTCCAAATTTTCCCCATTGCTTACCATTTACTACAAGCATTGCAGGCAATAATAATACCAGCAGGAATAATAAATGATCAGTACCTTCTTTAATATGCTGCATGCCTAAGGCCAGCATGCTTTTAAAACCTGTCCACCAACTGCCGCTTTCTAAATTTATTTGTAATGGATGAATAACATTATCCTTTGTATCCCATTTTATCACGCCAGCTTCGGTTATTTGCTCTCCTGTTTTTCCTGTTTCCCAATCATTACAAACAGAAACAAATGCCGCATGATTAATTACCTGGTGCATAATAACATCATAATCCAAAATAAATTTTCTTGTGCTTATGCCGGCAGGTGGAATTAAATTAAGCTGCACTACAATTTCCCAATACGGCGGACCACTTGCAGCCTGCTCGGTTTTATCCACTCTCATCTTTGTAACCTCCAGCAACCAGGGATTTTCTTTAGTAACAAAAGAATGGATATGCGCCGCAAGATATTCTTTCAATTGCGGCCCAAGCCTTTCAACCAATGTACCAGGATCTTTTGTAACCTCATGCCCGAACGCCAGTTCCAGTTCGGTAAGGGGTAATTGCAATTCCATTGCTACTTTGCCCGGACTTACATCCAGCAACACAATGCTGGTAGGCGTTTGATGTGCGTGTACACGTTCAGGTATGTTGCATAAACCAGCTATCAGAATTAAGAAAACCAGCCGCCATTTTTTAAATGGCGTGCTGGTAAGTATGTTTTTATTCATTGTCACTTTCTTTTTGTGAATAGCGAATGGTCAATGGTGAATAAGAGATCTCATTACCTGCTGCCGTTCACGACTGACGATTCACCATTGACGATTCACGACTGACGACTCACCACTCACGTTTACAATCCTATATAATCCCTGTTATGATCTCTCATTACGGTGTGGTAATGAATACCTGACAACACCACCCCGGTCTGACAAATAAATTCTATCCAAACACTGGGGCCGTCAATTCTTACATAATCAGTGTTAGTGGTAAGGAATGTACTTGCATTACCTGATGTTCCGCTTGTATTACTTGCGTAGGTAACATAAGTATTTGCCAATTCATTTTGATAAGTAGTCATGAATGCAGCAGCTGAAGTGGCGTCCAGGTCATTTACCCATGGAGCCATAGCAGCCAGTACTTTTGCCTGGGCTGTTGCGCTGAGCGTACTTACTTTTATACCCTGTTTGGTGGTAGGGAAAGTATTGGTAGTAGAACCCGGAACCATAAGACAATCTGAAAATGTAGTTGATATTTTTGCACTTGCCAGTTCTGTACTGGTAAATGAAGCCAGCATATCTGCCATTGCAGAACGTTCAGCTGCCATAGGGCTGGCATAGGTTGTTCCACTATAAGTAAATGAGGTGCTGGGTTCAACCGCTTCATGCAATGGTGTGATACTTGTTACAACACCTGCATCATACGTAATGTTTTGTGCATAGTGGTGACCGCCAAACTGGAGCATCCATTTACCTGTAGTGCTTGGTGTACCTAAGAAAGCAATTATATAGTTGCCGGAAGAATAACCGGATGCTGTTTGTCCTAAGTAATCATCAGCAGTTCTGATGGTATTAAATTCTTCATACCCCTCACCTGATCCTGTACCCGAAGTAGCTTGAATTACTGCCAGTGCAGCAGTTTGTTGTGTGGTGCTAAGGCTGCTGAATAGTAAACCATTTCTGCAACTGAGTGCACAAGGCAGGTTAGACCATCTTTTTGCATTGGTAAGATTCAGCGTTAATACCACTGATGTTTGTTGTGATGTTGATAGCGTTGCTAAAAATGCGTTGGCCAGGCAAACCACTTTTTCCACACCTGAAACAGAACTGCAACCTGTTGTTGTTGCACTATTAACAGTTATTGTAAAACTGCAGGACTGTCCGCCAAAAGTAATAGCAAAAGATGCCGTACCTGCGCTGGTAGGCGTACCCGTTATAGTATAGGTAAGATTGCCTGCGCCGCTTGCTAATGTACCCGCTGCAAGCGTTGCTGTTAAACCAGTAACGCCGGTAGATGCAATAGCGGTACCTGCTGTATAGGCAACACCATTACCTCCTGTATAAGGCACTGTAGCTGTAGCAGAATAAGCAGTATTTATTGTACCTGCAGTAGTTACTGCACTTACACAAGTTAATGCTGTAACTGTAGCTGTTGTTGAACCGGCAGCATTTACAACTAAAGACATGCTGCAGGATTGTCCGCCAAAGCTAAGCGCAAATGCAGCGGTGCCACTTGTTGTTGGTGTACCTGTAATGGTATAACTTAAATTGCCTGCACCGCTGGCTAAAGTTCCTGCCACTAAGGTTGCAGTTAAACCCGTAACACCCGTTGAGCTGATTGCAGTTCCTGCTGCATACGCAACGCCATTGCCGCCTGTATAAGGCACAGTAGCTGTGCCCGTATACGCCATATTAATAGTTGCCGTGGCAGAAAACGTTGTTGATGCACAGGTGAGTGTGGTTACTGTAGCAGTGGTGCTGTCCGTGCCGGATTTTTCTTTTTTGCAGGCAATAAAAACTGCAAGGGTAAGTATTGCAGCGGTAAGCGGTAACAATAATTTCTGTTTCATTGTGTTGAATTTAAAAGTTAAAACTGTAATTGATTTTTCAATAATCAGTGGTGCAGTTTAATTCGGCAGCATTGGTGGTTGCTCTTTTTGGAAATAAGATCTGCTGCAATAAGTGATGGCCAGGTTTTGAAAAACGTTGGGCCGGGGGAGTAGCTTTGGGGTAAAACAGGGGTTTTTTGTGGTGAATAAGCCCGGGAAGGTTTTAATGTGGAAAAGGGTAGTGTCTCAATTTGAAAAGTTGTGCACAAGGGTGACAACCTTTGTTACTTCGTTCGCTATTATGCAGACTTTTCCAAGGTTAGCAACATTCTTAGGAACTGCTAATGAAATAAGCTTGGCACTGTATGTTCAGATGTGATTTAAAATTTAGTTACCTGCGTTTGCTCCATTTTTAATTATTTTGCGTTGTAAAAGCAACTTTATCTAGTAATAATAATCATTTCCCTGAAAATGCCTCAAGAAATTTTAGTAAGCGTGGTGTTATGTACTTATAACGGCGCAGCTTTTTTGGATCGCCAGTTAAAGGATATTCTTTCGCAAACCTATTCCAATATTGAAGTTATTATTTTGGATGACTGTTCATCAGACGAAACTATTGCGATAGCGAAGAAAATTACGCAGCAAGATGCAAGAGTTACCATTGTTGAAAACACGGCAACACTGGGCTATAATAAAAATTTTGAAAAGGGATGTTGTATAGCCAAAGGCGATATTATTGCGATTGCAGACCAGGATGATGCCTGGGCATTGAATAAGATTGAAACGATGTTAAAAGAATACGATGGTATATCATTGCTGATGCACTGCAACAGCAAAAAGTTTTTTGATAAGGAAAGACCATCTTTTGAAAATAAATACAAGACCAAAAGATTTTCGGGAACCCGTGCAGAGCAATTGTTGTTTGAAAATACATGCGAAGGGCATACCATGATCTTAAAACAAGAACTGTTGCAATATGCGTTGCCATTTGCTGAAGATTTATCTTACGACTGGTGGCTTGCTGTTGTGGCCGCAGCAAATGGAGGCGTACAATGGATTGACAAAACATTAGTGGCCAGGAGAATGCATGCAACAAATGCATCTGAAGTTAAAAAAAAACATGCTGATAAAAAACAACGGGTAATAAACAGGCTGTCTAAATTTTATACTGTACCCAATTTACCTGCAAAAGCAAAGGAAATAATAAGTGAAGCAATTGATAAAATTTCTAATGCGCCAAAAAGCGAGATCATTGGTTTCTTTTATAAAAACCGAAAAATATTTTTTTATTATAAGCACCGGCCATTCCCTTTTATTTCCTATAGTAAGGCAGCAAAAAAAATGTATAAACAAATTTGTTCCTGATAAATAAGTAACCTGTATTTCGAATTTTTGTTTTACGCTGTAATTATTTATACAGCCTGTGATAGTTGATCGCAAGATTTAAAAAAAGTTGGTTTGCTGAAAGTTGTGTTGGGGTGAGCAGGACCATAACAGGGGTGATGCAAAAATTATTTTTTAAAAAGAGAGAAAAAATTTTCTTCATAGCTGGTGCCAATGGGTATTTCTTCACCAGCAATAGTAATAATTTTGTTGCGAACAGTTTCAATACGGGAGAAAGGAATGATGTAAGAACGGTGTACACGGATAAAATCTTTTTCGGGTAGTTTTTCCAGTAAGGCTTTCATCGTGATACGTATCACCAACGGCTTTTGGTTATGCAGGTGAATTTTAAGATAGTTGTCAAGGCCTTCGATAAATAAAATATCAGCTAATGAAACTTTTACCAGGCCGTAATCAGCACGTAGCATAATGTGTTGTTCTTTAGCTGCAACAAGATCAGGATGCAGGAAATAATATTTTTCCCTGGCTTTATCTGCGGCCTGTAAAAATCTTTTTAACGTATAAGGTTTCAGCAAATAATCCACAGCATTTAAATTATATCCTTCCACCGCATATTCGCTGTAAGAAGTGGTAAATATCACCATTACTTTTTGCGGAATGGATTTATAAAATTCAATTCCTGAAACAGAGGGCATATTGATATCGAGAAATAACAGGTCCACCGGATTTTTTTCAATATACTTAAATGCTTCACTGGTTTTAGTGAATGTTTCTTGTAAGGCAATAAAATCAACTTTACTGCAAAAAGTTTCAATTATTTCCAGTGCAGGTGGTTCATCATCTAATGCAATTGCTTTTATCATTGCAGGTTAATTGTAAGTGTTACGGAATAATGCTGTTCATCTTCAGCAATATTCAGCTGATGCTTTGCAGGGTATAATAAATTCAGCCTTTCGCTGGTATTTTCTATTCCTATACCGGTAGATATTGTTTTATCAGATTTACGCACTTTATTATTTTTCACCTGTAAACAAACGCCGGTATTGTCAACAGCAATGCTAATATTTATTTCACCATTTTCATCCGGGTTTACTCCGTACTTAAAAGCATTTTCAATATAAGTGATCAGGATGAGTGGTGCAATTTCTTTGTCCTCCATATCTCCTTCGTAACTGAAATGTATTTTTACTGTATCACCCAATCTTGATTTTTGTAACGCTATATAATTTTCAATATACTCCAGTTCTTTTTGCAATGGTATTTTATAATCGTGGGCATCTTTAATGATGTAGCGCATCAGACCGGAAAGTTGAATGATAGCGTCTCCGGCACGATCATCTTTTTTTACTGTTAATGCGTAAATACTATTGAGGGTATTGAATAAAAAATGAGGATTGATCTGTGCTTTTAAAGAAGATAATTCTGCATTCAGTTTTTCTTCTTTCATTTCTGCCAGGCGCATTCTTATCCGAAGCAGTAATGTAAACACCAGTGCTATTACAAAAAGATACAACTGGTGTTTGATCTCGTTAAATAAAAAGTTATACCACTTTGTTTGCAGTTGCATGTTTTCTGCGTATCGATTAAAGCCTGGCGGCGGTGGCCCGTCAAAACCCGGAAAATTGCGACCCGTGATCACGGAAGGAAGCAGGGAAACCAATAACAGGCAAATTATTATACAAGCAGTGTAGAAAACGTATTGTTTTTTAAAGTAGAAAGAAGGAATAAGAATGTAATAGTTAACATAACCAAAGCCGAGTAATAATACATTGCCAATAATATCTCTTATGAAAGGCCGGGTAATGGTAAGAAAAGGTTCACCGGGAGGGCGGGAAGAAATAAGTACAGGTACCACTAAAAACAGGCAACAAAATAGCAGATGAAAGAAAAGGATCTTTTGTTTACTGGCTGTGCCCATCAATGTATAATTTGCCTGTAAAGGTCATTTTATTTTTTATATAAAAAACAGAATGGGGTGAAATGGCAAAATATTGGGGAGTAATTCAGGCTATTAGGGGTACCAACCTTTTAAAGGTTGGTACCCCTGTTCTAAAAAAATTATACTCTTCCGGGATATTGTTCCAGCGCTTTTTCCAAGCAATCCATGGCTGCATTAATAGCATTGGTGTTAAGTACATAAGCCAAACGAACTTCCTGCTTGCCTAACCCGGGTGTACCATAAAAACCTGTTGCCGGTGCCAGCATTACTGTTTGATTATTGTAAGAGAAAGATTCTAACAACCACTGACAAAATTTATCACTATCGTCAATAGGCAATTTTGCCATCGCATAAAACGCACCACCAGGATTGGGACAAAATACACCGGGTATATTGTTCAATCTTTTTACAATCGTATCCCTGCGTAATTTATATTCCGCTTTGGTGGTATCAAAATAATCATCAGGTAAATCAACAGCAGCTTCGCCTAAAATTTGTGCAAAGGAAGGAGGACTTAATCTTGCCTGTGCTAATTTCATTGCGGCACCAAGTAAGGCGGTGTTCTTTGTAACAAATGCGCCAATACGGCCACCGCATGCGCTGTAACGTTTGCTTATGGTATCCATCAGCACCACATTATCATCCACACCGGTTAAATGCATGGCGCTTGTGTGTGTACCTTCGTAACAAAACTCACGGTAAGCCTCATCCGCAAATAAATATAAATGGTGTTTGAGTATGATCTGCTTTAATATTTCCATCTCTGCAGCGCTGTATAAATAACCGGTGGGGTTATTAGGATTGCAGATAACGATGGCTTTAGTTTTTGACGTGATGGCTTTTTCAAAATCTTCAATAGGTGGTAATGCAAAACCATTTTCAATAGATGATTTAATAGGTTTTACAATAACGCCAGCTTCTACAGCAAAGCCGTTGTAGTTGGCATAAAAAGGTTCAGGAATGATCACTTCATCACCTGCATCCATACAAGCCATAAAACCAAAGATGATGGCTTCGCTTCCGCCTGTGGTGATAATGATCTGCTCGGGCGTAACATTGATGCCCACTTTTTTATAATACTGCACTAATTTTTTTCTGTAGCTTTCATTGCCTGCACTATGGCTGTATTCCAGTACTTTAAAATCGGCATGACGCACTGCATCCAGGCATTGTTTGGGTGTTTCAATATCGGGCTGGCCAATATTTAAATGATACACTTTGGTACCTTTCTTTTTAGCCGCTTCGGCATAAGGCACCAGTTTGCGAATGGGAGAGGCAGGCATTTGCAAGCCGCGGTTACTGATTGTTAGCATGGTGCAAATATAACCCCTGTGCCCTGAAGGGGAACTTAGATTGTTATATTTTTTTGTTTAGGAACCGGTTCAATAGCCGGAGAAGTGAATTTTTAGCCTTAGGATAGGGTACGATAAACTGAAGTGTTGTTTATGGTATTGCAAAACAAAGATTTTCAGGCAAACGGTGTTAGGTTCATCATTTTAGCAATGGTTTTGGCATTGGGAATGGCTGATGGATTTTTTCATAATCCCGTATAATACCGACTAAGTTTTGTATAGTGGCCGCTTCCTTGCTGGTGATGTTTTTTTCGCCATTTTGCATTAGTTTATACACATCTGCCAATGCTTTTTCGTAAGCTTTTTTTGAAATTATTTTTTTCATGAAATGAAATTACTTTTTAAATATCAGAATATTTTTTTGACAAAAAAATTTAAAACCGCCACATTTTGTAAATGCCATAAGTTTGCACCATGCAAATTTTTGAAACCACCAGCCATATTATCGTTACCTGCAGCAACCGCTTATCGCCTTATTTGGAAAAAGAAGTGACCGAGCTTGGTTTTAAGCCTGTTCGTATTTTTAAAACAGGGGTGGAATTACAAGGCACACTTTCAGATTGCATTATACTGAATTTAAATTTACGTTGCGCCAGCCAGGTATTGTTTTCAGTAAAAGAATTTAATGCTGTAAATGCAGATGCTTTATACAAAACGCTATTGCAATTTGAATGGGAGAACATCATTCCTGCCGAGGGTTATTTTTCTATTACCAGTAATGTAGATAATGAAACCATCACCAATAATTTGTTTGCGAATGTAAAAGTGAAAGATGCTATTGTGGATAGGTTCAGGGAAAAGACCGGGCAACGTCCCAACAGCGGACCGGAATTAAATCAAACCGTAATTCATTTGTATTGGAAAGAAGCGATTGCAGAATTATTTATTGATACATCAGGAGAAACATTATCCAAACATGGATACCGAAAAATTCCCGGCAAAGCGCCCATGCTGGAAAGCCTTGCTGCTGCAACATTGTTGGCAAGCCGATGGGATAGACAATCTGCATTCATTAACCCGATGTGCGGCTCCGGCACTGTTGCTATTGAAGCGGCTTTGTTAGCCACGAAAAGAAAGCCTGGTTTACTACGTCACAATTATGCTTTCATGCATTTGGTAAATTATGATGAACAAGTTTACCTGGATGAATTTAAAAGATTAGAACAGCAAGTAACCGATGTGCCGCAATTAAAAATTATTGCAACAGATATCAGCGAAGATGCTGTAAATGTTTCAAAAATAAATGCTGGCATTGCAGGAGTAGAAGAAATGATTGAATTTGCTGTATGTGATTTTGAAGAAACAAAACTTATTGAAAATGAAAATGGTGTAGTATATTTTAATCCTGAATACGGCGACCGCTTAGGAGTGGAAGCTGAACTGGAAATTACTTACAAACGTATTGGCGATTTTTTAAAAAAGAAATGTAAAGGTTATACCGGGTATATTTTTACAGGCAATTTAGAACTGGCAAAAAAAATTGGCCTTAAACCAAAAAGAAGAATTGAATTTTATACAAGCAAGATCGATTGCCGTTTGCTGGAGTATGAATTGTATGATGGAAGCAGGGAAAAGCGTGAGGCGTGAATCGTCAGTCGTGAGAAGGACTCTGCTGAAAGTTACTGCTGATACTAAACGAAGAATCTACTCACGTCTCACCACTCACGCCTCACGACTCCGAATATACACCAACTTTATCCCTGCCTTATCCGTTTCTCTTTTATCAATTTCAAATTGCGGCAACGATTTTATTAGCGGGGTTAATTTTTGAAAGCCATAATTCCTCGGATCAAAGTTGGGTTGTTTCTTTAAAATTAAATTGCCCACATCGCCTAAAAAAGCCCAGCCATTTTCATCAGCAAGATCATTAATAGTAGAAGCAATTAATTTCAATGTTTCTTTATTCAGTTTATCAACTAGCGCTTTGGGTTTTGGATGAGCAGCTTTTGTTTTCGGAGTAGCGGCTTCTTCAGCTTCAGTTTCAAATGCAGGAATAATTTCCATGTAAATGAATTTATCACAAGCTACAATAAAAGGATTCGGCGTTTTCTTTTGGCCAATGCCAAATACTTTCATGCCCGCTTCTCTTAACCTTGTTGCAAGGCGGGTGAAATCACTGTCGCTGCTTATAATACAAAAGCCATCCACTTTGCCGGAGTATAAAATATCCATGGCATCAATGATCAAAGCGCTGTCGCTGGAATTTTTACCGGTAGTATAGCTGTATTGTTGAATAGGGGTGATGGCATTCTCCAGCAACACATTCTTCCAACCGGAGATGGTAGGTTTGGTCCAGTCACCATAAATTCTTTTGAAAGTTGGTGTGCCGTATTTGGCAATCTCTTCCATCACACCTTTGATGTTGCTATAAGGCACATTGTCTGCATCAATCAAAACAGCAAGGCGTATATCTTTTTGAATGTCCATGTTTTCGATTTCAATACAATTTACTCAATTTACAGGATTAAGCCAGTAGTTAATAAATAAATTGCCCCGATCCTTTAGGTCGGGTAAAAAATAATTGATTGTAACGGCTTTAGCCCACTTGGTTATACCAGATTTAAACCTGGGCTAAAGCCCGAAAACAAAAAACAAATATTATCCCCGACCTAAAGGATCGGCGCAAATAAATTAAACTGATTGAAGAAAAGTATACATAAAATATTGAGTGCTGTTATTAAGCAGAACGTTTGCTCATCATTTTTGCAATACCAATAAACAGCAGCGCCACCACCACAAATGCAAGTGTTACAAAAACGCAATTGACGAATACTTTGTTATAACCCAATGTACCCACATCAACAAAAGGATAAGGATACCATTGTGCTAGTGGCCCACGCAATAATGTATAGATAATGTAGATGAGCGGGTAAAGCAACCAGGGTAAAATATTCTTCCAGGTGATAGTTGATTTGGGCACAAATTTTAACCAGAAAATAATGAAGGCAGCGGGGATCAATGTGTGCAGCAATTCATCAGCAACTTTTGCTAATCCTTCAGGCGCCCATTGAAAACGTAAAATCACATTGTAGATCAAACCTACAATGGTAATGTACACAACAATAGCGGTCAATGTTTTTGGTGGTATAAAAAAAATGCCTTTTACATATACCAGGGTAAAACTAACCGCAACAATAATATTAGTGAGTATGGTAAAAAAACTAAAATAACGAACGATCGTTTCCGGTACAGATGCCACACGGTTAACAATAATAAGATAAAGCTGAAGCAGTAAAGCAAACCAACCCACCGCAGCGCCAATAACAGCATAGGTTTTAGTTGAGGAAGGCATAAGGTTTAAATTTTTGTAAAATGAAGTTAGTGTAAAAAACGTTTGATGCACCTTATGGTTTACAATGGTAAATCAATAACTGCCATCAACAGAACTAATATACAACGCTTCTACTTTTTTTCTTGCCCATTCTGTTTTGCGTAAAAATTTTAAGGAAGAATTAATGCTGGGATTGTCAATAAAACAATTGATGCGGATGGTATTGCCCAATTCTTCCCAGCCATATTTGTTTACTAAATATTCAAGGATAGCTTTTAAAGTAATACCGTGTAAAGGATCTTTATTTGTGTTACTGCTCATTTAAGGAAAGATTTTAAATATTACCAGCTGCGGCATCCTCTAAATAAAAGGCGCCAAAACTAATACCCGCCATAATTAAAATTGCCACTATGCACACCAGTACCGCATTTCCTGTAGAATGAATCTTTCCGTCTTTGTTAATATGGCCGGTGATAAAATGTCCCTGGTATTTTTTAGCTAACAGTGATGTTAAAAGAGAGAGAAAAATGCCGTAAAAAATCCCGGGGATCTTGTCAAATGCAGGACTAAAGCTTGTTGACAAAACGGCAATAAAAGCTACTACAGTTAGTACTATGGTGATGCCCGCTTTTTTATTTTCACCAAACACTTTAAAGTTTTTATAGATCATAAAACTGCTGGCAAGTAACCCACCCAGCAACGAGCTGACAATAATTGTTCTTAATGTATACACCTGCCCTTCAGGAATATTTTCAAGAATGTCTTCTAATATTGGTTCCATAAATCCTGGTATCGGTAAAAATTAAACTGCAACAATGAATTGTTCTCAATTTAATTAAAAAAGCGCACTCCTGTCTTTTGATGACAATATTTCCCACTTTGAGAAAAATTAGCCCCTCAATACAATGGTGATAGTATAAAGTTCATTTATAAAATTAAACGGCACTTTATTTGAATTTGAAAAAAATGTTTTGTAAAACAATAATTATGAAAAATAATCTAAAATATCTCGCTGGATTGTTGCTAACGGGATATATAGCCATAAGCTGCCAGGGTAATAATTCATCTTCCGATGCGGCTAAGGATACAAGTATGGCCGCAACAAAAGACAATACTTCAAATCCTGCAATGGATACATCAGGCGCAAATAAAATGATGAGTGATTCAAAAAAAGACACTTTGCCAATGAAAATAACACAGGTGAAACCAGGCAGCAAGCATGCCAGGATACTGATCGTGTTGCCAAAATTGCAAAGCAATGCAGCAATGACCGCCGATAATGAAGGTGTTTACAGTAATGTAGACGTATGGCCTTCTTTCCCCGGAGGACAAAAAGCAATGGAAGATTTTTTTACCAGTAATGTTGAATATCCTCAACAGGCGGCGGATAACAATACAGAAGGAGTGGTGAATGTTAATTTTGTGGTAGATGAAAAAGGTAAAGTACTATCGCCAAAAATTGTTGGCAATAAACCCGGCAACGGGTTGGAAGATGAAGCTTTAAGAATAGTGAATATAATGCCTAACTGGACGCCGGGTAAAATAAAAGGCAAAAATGTAAAAACGCGTTTTACATTACCCGTTAGGTTCCAGTTGGAGTCATAGCTAAAATTTTTTAATTGCTTTACATACACAGGGCTTTGGACAAAACGTTTCGGATTCTTCCGGAACGTTTTTAGTAATGCACATGCAGAGGATCTTTATTAACGGCGCCGTTAATAAATCATTTATTGCTTAAATAATAATCTGCTTTAATGGTCATTGGTATTTTTTGTCCGGCCATATCCATTTCCGCTTTTACATCCATTTTGTACGAACCATTTTCTAAGTAACCGTCATTCATTTTTATAGTAAGCATTCCTTTCTGCGTTCCCGACATTGACACGCCGATTGACATATTGTTCTGTTTCATATCTCCTTTAGCATCAATAACGCCATCCACATCAATATCAGCCAGGCCATTCTTAACACCTACCAGTTTATATTTTATGTTTATCTGCATATCCATATTGGCAAGGTTTACTTTTGATTTCGATGTCCACGTTTCACCTACTTTAACGGGCTTGGTAGGGTACATGGTGAATAGCATACCAAACATATTATTCATCTGGTCTTTCGAAAACATTTTTTCCATCATCTGCCTGGTTGCTTCATCATTGGAGCTTTCCTGCATAAGTGAATCAAAGCCCTTTACCTGTGTAATTTCATTGGTAGGGGATAATTCCAGTATAACCGATTTACCAATAATTTTTCCAATGGTTCTGTCCATAATACTATCCATATTTACAGCACCCATTGCTTTATTGCCCATATCCATTCCCATGTGCATACTGGTGTAGGTTAATTTTAAATCCTTGCTGGTAGTGGTAGTATCTGTCACTTCAAAAGTTACACCGGCGTCAACATTCATTTTCATGTCCACTGGCTGGCCTGGTACGTTCATTTTCATCGTCATATCCATTTTGATATTCTGGTGAAAAGTATCCGCTTTATTCATCCTCATCTTAATGGTATAGGCTTCGCCAGGAAGGCCATTATTGCAGGAGAATAATAGCATACTAAATGCAGTTGCCATTAAAAAAAGCAGGTTGATCTTTTTCATAAAAAGTATGATGATTGATTAGAGTATAAATGTAAACTAAAAAGGCAACTATTTCAGTTGCCTTTTCTTATTTCGTTTTAAATTGATTTTACAATCCCATCTTCGCTTTTAAATTAGCGTCAATAGCATCTAAAAATTCCTCGGTATATAAATAATGTTCCCCGTGATTTACTTTATTGCCATGAATACAAACCGCAAGATCTTTAGTCATTTTACCACTTTCCACAGTTTCAATACAAACAGCTTCCAGTGCAGTACAAAAATCGATCAGTGCCTGGTTGCTGTCTAATTTACCACGGAAGGCAAGGCCTCTTGTCCATGCAAAAATAGAAGCAATAGGGTTGGTAGAAGTAGGTTTACCAGCCTGGTGATCGCGGTAGTGGCGGGTAACAGTACCGTGTGCAGCTTCAGCTTCCATAGTTTTGCCATCTGGAGTAACCAACACTGAAGTCATTAAACCCAAAGAACCAAAACCCTGCGCAACAGTATCACTCTGTACATCACCATCATAATTTTTACAAGCCCAAACAAAATTGCCATTCCATTTTAATGCACTGGCTACCATGTCATCTATCAGGCGGTGTTCGTAAGTAATGCCTGCTGCTGCATAAGCGGCTTTAAATTCATTTTGATATACTTCTTCAAAAATATCTTTAAAGCGGCCATCGTATTTTTTAAGAATGGTATTTTTTGTAGAAAGATATAAAGGCCATTTTTTGCTCAAAGCCATATTAAAGCAGCTTCTTGCAAAACCATAAATACTTTCATCGGTGTTGTACATGCACATGGCAACGCCATCACCTTTGTAATTGTATACTTCAAAAACCTGTGGTTCGCCACCGCCTTCAGGCGTAAAGGTCATGGTTAATTTGCCTTTGCCTTTAATAACGGTGTCTGTAGCACGATACTGGTCGCCAAAAGCATGACGGCCAACAATGATAGGAGCAGTCCAGTTAGTTACCAAACGTGGTACGTTCTGCATTACAATGGGCTCACGAAAAACAGTACCATCTAAAATATTTCTGATAGTACCATTAGGTGATTTCCACATTTGTTTCAGGTTAAATTCTTTTACCCTTGCTTCGTCAGGCGTAATGGTAGCGCATTTAATACCCACGCCACAAGCTTTGATGGCATTAGCGGCATCAATAGTTACCTGGTCATCGGTTTGGTCGCGGTATTCCATTCCCAAATCATAATACTGGATAGGAACTTCCAAATACGGAAGAATAAGTTTGTCTTTAATAAATTTCCAGATGATCCTTGTCATCTCATCACCGTCTAACTCAACAACGGGATTCGCTACTTTTATTTTTGCCATTTTTCGTGTTTTTTTTAAATCGATTGCAAATGTAAACTATTCGATATACTTTATTAACATGATTTACGGAAACGTTGTCAATGCTTCTCACGCTACAGGCCACTGCTTTTCTTCAGCATAAAGTCTGCCGTTACCATACCCATGTTAGCTATAATTTCATTACCGAATTCGTTTGTTTTTAAAAGGGTGGCCCCGGTCATTAAATTATAAAAATCGATGGTTACCCGCTTGCGCATAATAGCCGCCTGCAATGCATCAATGATCAGGTCTGCAGCTTCTTTCCAGCCAATATATTCCAGCAACATACAGCCGCTAAGAATTACTGACGAAGGGTTCATGCTGTTGGTACCTGCAAATTTTGGTGCCGTACCATGTGTAGCTTCAAATACCGCATACCCGGTTTTGTAATTGATATTGCCACCGGGGGCAATACCAATACCACCCACTTCGGCAGCCAGTGCATCCGAAATATAATCTCCGTTTAAATTAAGTGTGGCCACCACCGAAAAATCTTTTGGTGCAATAAGGATTTGCTGTAAAAAATTATCTGCAATAATATCTTTTACCAATAGTTTTCCTTCGCTCAGTGCTTTGCGCTGCACTTCATTAGCGTGAGTTTCACCATGGTCTTTTTTAAGCTGGTCCCATTCATCCCAGGTAAAAGTTTTATCGCCGTATTCATTTCTTGCTACTTCATAACCCCAGGTTTTAAAACCACCTTCTGTAAATTTCATGATATTGCCTTTATGCACCAGTGTTACCGACGGCAGGTGATGTTCAAGTGCATGGGCAATAGCCGCTCTTACCAATCTTTTACTACCTTCAGAAGAAACGGGTTTTACACCATAACTGGAATCGCCGGGGAAGCGTACACTTTTTACACCCATTTCCTCCAATAAAAATTTTTCAAACTTTTTTGCTTCTGCACTGCCTGCTTTCCATTCAATACCAGCATAAATATCTTCGGTATTCTCTCTAAAAATTACCATGTCAACATTTTCAGGATGCACCACAGGAGAAGGCACGCCCTTAAACCATTTTACAGGCCGCACACAAGCGTACAGGTCAAGGTCCTGCCGCATGGCCACATTCAATGAGCGGATGCCGCCACCAATAGGCGTGGTTAATGGACCTTTGATAGAAACAATATAATCCTTTGCTGTTTGTAAGGTTTCGGCAGGCAACCATTCACCGGTTTGTTTAAATGCTTTTTCACCCGCCAGCATTTCTTTCCATTCAATTTTCCGGGTACCGTTGTAAGCCCTTTGCACGGCGGTATTAAAAACATCTTCCGCTACTTTCCATATTTCGGGGCCAATACCATCACCTTCAATAAATGGAATGATAGGATTATTGGGAACATTTAATTTTCCGTTGTTCCCCATTGTAATTTTTTCTGCCATAAATGTGATTTTTTTTGAGCCGGGCTGTAGAATCTCTGTTGATCTTCATTGGCGTCGCACTCTTGTACAATATTTCTTTATTGAACTTTTTTTGAAATGCAAATTTAGGTGTAACAGTTAAAAATTGATCATACAATTCAACCATTCCCCATCAAACTTAGCATCCGGGTATTTTTTATAAAAATTAATAGCAGGTTCATTCCAGTCCAGTACCTGCCACATCATACCGCTGTATTTTTTGGTTTTACATTCTTCAATTAACCGGTCAAACAATAATTTACCAATGCCTTTGCCCCGCATTTTTTCAGTAACCAGCAGGTCTTCCAAATACATGCGCTGGCCTTTCCAGGTGCTGTAGCGGATATACCATAATGCAAAGCCTACTACTACCGTTTCACCCTCTCCTGCAGGAGAGGGAAGGGGTGAGGTAGCTACAAATGCCCACCACACTGGTTTTTCACTAAAGCCGCTTTCGACAAAATGATCAAAATCCACCGTCACTTGTTCAGGCGCTTTTTCATACACCGCTAATTCGTGTATCAGTTCCATCATTCGGGCACAATCTTCTTTTACTGCCCTTCTTATAATTACTCCCATCAATTATCAATTAAAAAATTATCAATTATCCATTAACTTAATGCCTGTTGCAGGTCCATAATAATATCCTGCACATTTTCTATACCCACACTCATACGTATAAGCCCATCCGTTATGCCATACAATTCTCTTTTTTCTTTGGGCACACTAAAATGTGTCATGCTGGCCGGGTGGCAAAGCAAAGTATCGCAGGTGCCCAATGAAACTGCACGGATGCACATCTTTAACTTATCAATACATTTTTTAGCAGCTTCCAATCCATCCTTCATTTCAAAACTTAACATGGCGCCGGGATGCCGCATTTGTTTGGCGGCGGTATTAAAATCAGGGTGCGATGGCAGGCCCAGGTAATTTACTTTGCTTACTGCAGCATGCTGTTCCAGGAATGCGGCTACTTCCATAGCATTGTGGCAATGGCGCTCCATGCGTACTTCCAAAGTTTTCATACCAATGGTTAATAAAAAAGCATCAAAAGGATTACTGTTACCACCCAATAAGCGATGCACTTTGGTTACATGGCCATTCATTTTTGCAATATCCCTTCCCAGCAAAACACCACCAATTGCAGTACCATGGCCATTTAAAAATTTGGTGGTGCTGTGAAAAACATAATCCACACCGTATTTGAAAGGCTGCTGCAGGTAAGGTGTTGCAAACGTATTATCACAAGCCACAATCAATTGCTGTTGCTTGGCAAGCGTGGTCAGCTCGTCAATATCCACACAATTTAGTGTAGGGTTAGCCGGTGTTTCCAGGTACAACATTTTTATGGTGGCATCGGATTTTATCAGTGCTTCCGCTTTCTCCAGGTCTCTTAAATCGGCAATAATAGCTTCAATGCCCAGGGGCGGTAATACTTTTTCCAATAGTTCCTGCGAGCCGCCATACAAGGAAAAATGGGTGAGTATTTTATCGCCACTTTTTAAATTGCTGATCATTAGAGTACTTAATGCTGCCATACCACTGGAATGTAAAATGGCTTTAAGCTGCAGGGGATTGCCTGCATAATCGGTTACGCCAAAACTTTCCAGCGCCGCAATTTTTTCTTCTGCTTCGGTAATGGAAGGATTGCCCCAGCGGCTGTAGATATATCCCTTCTCTTCGCCACTAAACCTGCGCATGCCCTGCTCAGCCTCGTCAAAAACATAAGTGCTGCTGGCATAGATAGGCGTAAGGTGTGCATAGTTGGGATCATCGGTATGGCCTGCATGTATGGCGAGCGAACCAAAACCTGTAAGCGGAAAATTTTTATCAGACATTTGTATGAATTAATAATGATGTAGTGAATAATCAATAATTTAGAGCATTCAAAAGTACACAAAACCATGAAGGAATTATTACAGCAGTATGCCGCCTATAATATTTGGGCCACCAAAACTTTATTTGAAAGGATCAGTAAAATACCTGAAGAAAAAATAACACAGGAAATTGTAAGCAGTTTTCCCTCTATCTACAAAACAGCTGTGCACATGTGGCAGGCAGAGAGTATCTGGTGGCAACGTTTTCATAAAGCAGCAACCATTATTGCAGTGAGCGAAACATTTAAAGGTAATTTTAGTGAACTCACGGCTGGCCTGGCAGCACAAAGCCAGCAATGGAAAGCCTGGGTGGATAACGCTACTGAAAGCGACCTGGAAGTTGAGTTTTCTTTTATCCGCAATAATGAACCTTATTCCATTATAGTGAAGAATATGCTGCTGCATATATTTAATCATGCCAGTTTTCACCGTGGTCAGTTGGTAACTTTTTTAAGGCAACTGAACGAAAGCGAAATACCTTCTACTGATTTTTCTACTTATAGCCGGCTTGCGAAATAAAAGGTTGTCAACTTTTCAAAAGTTGACAACCTTACAATAAAAAAGCTGCAACAATAAAGTGCAGCTTTCAATTATCTTATCAGCGTATATTAATTGTGGTCGATCATTTTTAAAACAATGCCGTAAGATGCATCAGAGTAAGTGCCATTGGCGTTACCCTTGTTCCAATACAAAAAATTACGGTACACCAAACCAATACCTTTAGCGTATTTTGCTTCGCTGAAAGTTCTGTCAATTGCAGTCTGGTCATCCATTTCAGCTACTTTAATCGTACTATCAACTGTAAGCGCACCAATCTTTGCAGGCATATCTAAACTGTCATAAGTATAATCCCAGTCATCAAAATATTTAAGGTAAGGCGTTTGCGAGTTTGTATTGATGTAGGAATTGCCTTTCCAGGAATGATCCTGCTGAATGGGTTCACTTAATTTAATAAAGCGAAGGTTGTTTTCAATAAACTCAATACTTGTTCCGGTATTTACCGCCATAGAAGTATTGTCTGGCAGCCATGCTGCTGTCGGCGTACTGCGGATATACCTTAAGATGCGGTAAGCCGGCCTTCCTAAATTATCGGTCACCTGTGCATCAACAACATATTTCACCTGGTAGCTGTCAACCACACCAGAGGCCCCAAAATTTTTATAATACACTGTTGAATCCAGGCTGTAAGTGATGTATTTACCAACTATTAAAGGGAAGTAATCACTTAAAGGCGCAGTGGGATATTGCTCTGTAGTTTTTTTACAGGCGCTGAAGCTTATCACTGAAGCAATTGCAATAAAGAAAAAAAGTCTTCTCATAAATTAAAATTACAGATGCAATTATCGGGAAAAAGGCTGCATGCCACGCTGAATAACTCCTCCTCCTATAACATCATCTCCTTCATAAAATACAGCACTTTGCCCCGGGGCAATGCCTTTCACGTTTTCATAGAAACGGACATTTATACCATTTTCGTATGTGAACAGGTTAGAAAGCGCACCTTTATCTTTATAACGAATTTTTGTTACCGCTTCCATACCCTCGGTAATGCCATCATATTTTATCCAGTTCAGTTTGGTTACCTGCATCTCAGTTCTGTTCAAATCATCTTCTTCTCCCAATACAACAGTGTTGGTTTCCGGGATGATTTCAGTAACAAAAGCCGGCCTGCCCAATGCAATATCAAGGCCTTTTCTCTGCCCTACGGTGTAAAAAGGGTAGCCTTTATGTTTACCCAAAATCTTGCCGGTTTTATCCACAAAAAAACCGCCATCCACTCTTTCTTCCAACCCCGGCACTTTACGTTTTAAAAAGCCGCGGTAATCGTTATCCGGCACAAAACAAATTTCGTAGCTCTCGCTTTTTTTAGCCAGTTCCGGATAACCAAAATCATGTGCCATCTGGCGAATATCTTTTTTATGATAAGTGCCCAATGGCAATATCGTTCTGCTTAGTAAATCTTGCTGTAATCCCCACAGGGCGTAGCTTTGATCCTTGGTATCGTCAATACCTTTGCGGATAAAGAACCTGCCATTATCGTGCTGGTGTACCTGCGCATAATGGCCGGTGGAAATAAAATCGCAGCCCAATGCATCAGCCCTTTTCATCAGTGCACGCCACTTGATATGGGTATTGCACATTACACAGGGGTTGGGCGTGCGGCCTGCGATATATTCATCTACAAAATTCTCAATTACAAAGTCGCCAAACTCTTCCCTGATATCTAAAATAAAATGCGGGAAGCCATGCTGTACAGCAGCTTGCCGGGCATCATTAAAACTATCCAGGTTACAACAGCCGGTTTCTTTTTTACCCGTTACACCAACGCTGGTGGCATAGTCCCATGTTTTCATAGTAATACCCACTACTTCATAGCCTTCTTTATGAAGCATCAAAGCGGCTACGGTACTGTCTATACCGCCACTCATTGCCATTAAAACTTTTCCTTTTTTACTCATGATAATTTCTCCGGTGCAAAGATAAGGCCTGAACGACTGACAACGGACGACAGACGACGGAAGGGGCTTTCGATTTGGGGAGTTTTTTGGGTGGGAATAACTTTCTCCTGAAACTATCGGGATAGCTTTCAACTTTTCGTTTATTTTGCACTCATGCAGCAATACCTTGACCTTGTTAAACATATCATTGAAACCGGAACAGATAAAAGCGACCGTACCGGCACCGGCACAAGAAGCGTTTTTGGCTACCAGATGCGGTTTGACCTGGCTAAAGGTTTTCCTTTGGTGACCACTAAAAAGACCCATCTTAAAAGTATTATTTACGAATTACTATGGTTTTTGCAGGGCGATACGAATATTGCTTATTTAAAAGAACACAATGTAAAAATATGGGACGAATGGGCCGATGAAAATGGTGACCTTGGCCCCGTATATGGTAAACAATGGCGCAGCTGGGCCGGTGCTGACGGCGTGGAAGTGGACCAGGTGAAAGATCTCATTCATCAAATAAAAAATAACCCCGATAGCAGGCGTATGATCATCAGTGCATGGAATGTGGCAGAGTTACCGAAGATGAAATTGATGCCCTGCCATTGTTTATTTCAGTTCTATGTGGCTAACGGAAAATTAAGTTGTCAACTATATCAACGCAGTGCCGATGTTTTTTTAGGCGTGCCTTTTAATATTGCTTCTTATGCTTTATTAACCATGATGATTGCCCAGGTTTGTGATTTGGAGCCCGGAGAATTTGTACACAGTTTTGGTGATGTGCATTTGTACAGCAACCATTTTGAACAAGCCAATCTGCAATTAACACGTACACCATTTCCTTTGCCAACAATGAAGATCAATCCTGATGTAAAAGATATTTTTAGTTTTAAATTTGAGGATTTTGAATTGCTGAATTATCAATCTCATCCTGCGATAAAAGCGCCAGTGGCGGTGTAAAATATTTTCCCACAAAGCCACGAAGACACAAAGCCAGCATTTAAAATAGGCAAAAACAATATTTCAAGATTTTCTTTGTGCCCTTTGCGCCTCCGTGGGATATTTTGTTTTCTCTCACATATTATTTCCCCACAAAGCCACGAAGACACAAAGCCAGCATTTAAAATAGGCAAAAACAATATTTCAAGATTTTCTTTGTGCCCTTTGTGTCTCCGTGGGATATTTTATTTCCTCTCTCACACATTATTTTTCCCAGTTTTTCGTTGTTACATAAGCTAATTCCAACTTATGAAGACAACCTTTACTTTTTGTGCCTTTATTTTATTCTTTTCCACCGCTGCAGCACAGCCTGCTATTGATACCACTTTAAAAGAGCAAAAGGAAAATATTATTAAAGAAACCACCATTGTTAAAGTAGAAAACCTGGGCGAATTGATCAATACCGGGCACCCCGAAATGCGGCCCACCATTTCTGCCGATGGCAACCTGTTGTTTTTTATCCGTCAAAATGACCCTGCCAATATTCAATACGAAACAGTACCCAACTCACAGGATATTTGGTATTCCACCCGGGATACCAGCGGCAAATGGAGCAAAGCAAAACATTTAAGTGCTAAAGTAAATGCATCGCAATACAATGCGGTGTATTGGATATCTCCCGATTTAAATACGATCTTATTGAAAGGTTCTTTTATTGATGGACAATATTTGGGTATGGGCGTAAGCATGATCCATAAAAGACCGGACAATAGCTGGACGAATGCAGAAATGCTGAAGATCAGGAATTTTAATAAGTTCACCTTTACGCAGCAAATTGGCGCCTCCATGGGGCATGATGGTAAAACCTTATTGTTTTACATGACCGATAAAAAAAATAGTTTTGAAAATGATCTCTATGTTTCTTTTTTAGAAGGCAATGATATTTGGACAGCACCAAAAAGTTTGGGCAAAAAAATTAACCTGCCTGATTATAATGAGATGAGCCCGTTTATTGCGGCGGATGGTGTTACCCTTTATTTCAGCAGCGACAGGCCCGGTGGTTTGGGTGAAAATGATATCTGGATGAGTAAACGTTTAGATGACAGCTGGACCAAATGGAGCGATCCGGTGAACCTGGGAGCCCCAATCA
>Ga0068859_100000517_pt1 | contig 38279 bp, 31 predicted proteins | sample KBSSwiS22_FD_66585 | JGI IMG/M metagenome (GOLD analysis project Ga0068859, IMG submission 66585) | Switchgrass rhizosphere microbial communities from Kellogg Biological Station, Michigan, USA - KBS Switchgrass S2-2 | ecosystem: Host-associated > Plants > Roots > Rhizosphere > Soil ... | reverse complement strand
CGCAAGGGCGAAGGGGTGCGCGCGATCGCCGGGCTCGCGGGGGGCCTCGCGCTCGCGTTCGGGCTGAGCGCCTTCCTCTACCTGCCGGTGCACGAGTATTCGAAGCTCTCGACGCGCGGCGGCGGCGAGGGAGGCGGCGCCGGGCTCACGTACGCGACCTCGTGGTCCTTCTCGCCGAACGAGATCCTCACGTTCATCCTGCCCGGCTTCTTCGGCTTCGGCGGCGCGACCTACTGGGGAACGATGCCGTTCACCGACTACCCGAACTACATGGGGATCGTGACACTCGTCCTCGCGATCTACGGGGCGGCGAGCACGCGGGGCCGGACGCGCACGTACCTGATCGTGCTCGCGGTGGTCGCGCTCCTCATGTCGTTTGGCAAGCACTTCCAGCCGCTCTACGCGCTCCTCTACTACCATCTCCCGTTCTTCAACAAGTTCCGGGTGCCGGTGATGATCCTGGTTCTCGTTCAGTTCGCCGTGGCCGCGCTCGCCGCGCTCGGTCTCGACCGGGCGCTCACGCCGGAGCGCTCGCAGGGGAAGGATCCGGGAAGCCCCTGGATGCGAGGCGCGCTTCTCTCGCTCGCGGGAGGGTTCGGCCTCCTCGTCGCGCTGAACGCGCTCGGGCCCACGTACCGGGAAGCCGCGATGCGCTCGCGCCAGGGCTTTGACGAAGCGCGCGCCCGGGCGGCCCTCGACATGGCGTCGACCGACGCGCTGAAAGCGGGCCTCTTCCTCGCGGCCGCTCTCTTCGTGATCGGGCTCGCGCGCCGGGGGAGGCTCACGCGCGCGGCGGCGTCGCTGCTCGTCGTGCTGATCGTGGTCGTGGACCTCTGGCCGGTCGACCGCAAGATCATCGATCCCCAGGTCGGAACTCCGGTCGAGTACGACGCGAACTTCAAGGCGACGCCGGAGATCACGTTCCTGCGCTCGGACACGACGCAGTTCCGCGTGTTCCCGCTGCAGTGGAACGACAGCCGCCTCGTCGCGTTCGGCATCGCGTCGGTGCTCGGCTATCACCCCGCGAAGCCGTACCTCTATCAGGCGTTCGTGGACACGGCGGGCATCCAATCGTTCGGGACGCTCGAGATGCTGAACGTGAAGTACGTTCTCGCGGACGGCTACTTCCCGCCCGAAACGAAGGACGCGGCGGCGCTCCGTCATGACGGCGAGGTCAAGGTCTACGAGATCCTGCACACGATGCCGCGCGCGTCGGTGATTCACGCGGTGCGGCCGGTGCGGGACGACGGCGTCGCGCTCGCGACGATGCGCACCGGCGGATTCGACCCGCACCAGGAGATCCTCTGGAGCCTCCCGGCAGCGCCCCCGGCCGTGGGCACTCCCTCGACGCCCGATTCCGTGCGCACGCTTCGCTACGATTTCAACGACATCGAGTACTTCGTCTCGACGACCGCCCCCGGCATCTTCCTCACGATCGAGCAGTACGACCCCGACTGGAAGGCGTTCGTCGACGGCAAGGCGGTGCCGATCGAGCGCGTGAATTACTTCATGCGAGGCGTGCCGCTGACGCCCGGGGTGCACCGCGTGCGCTACCAGTACGAGCCGAAGGCGCTCGCCGAAGGGATCCGGATCTCGATCGCCTCGGCGATCGTCGCGGTCCTGATCGGGCTCTGGGGCGTGAAGCAGCTGCTCGACGATCGCCGGCGCCGCGCGTCCACCACGCCGGTTCCGCCCCCCGCCACCGAGGGCGCCGCGGGATGAAGGCGCTCATCATCGTCCCGACCTACAACGAGCGGGAGAATCTCGAGGAGCTGGTGCGCCGGATCTTCGACAAGCAACTCCCGATCGAGGTCCTGATCGTGGACGACAACTCCCCCGACGGCACGGGCGCGCTCGCCGACGAGATGGCGGCGCGCGATCCGCGGGTCCATGTGATGCACCGCGCGGGGAAGATGGGGCTCGGGTCCGCCTATGTCGCCGGCTTCAAGTGGGCCCTCGCGCGGGACTACGAAGCGGTCTTCGAGATGGACGCCGACTTCAGCCACAGCCCGGACAGCCTGGTGGATTTCCTCCGGGAGTTGGAGCACGCCGACCTGGTGCTGGGCTCCCGCTACCTCCACGGGGTGACCGTGGTGAACTGGCCCCTGTCCCGGCTCATCCTCTCCTATACGGCCAATCTCTATAGCCGGGTCATCACCGGGATGCCGGTGAAGGACCTCACCGGGGGGTTCAAGTGTTTCCGTAGGCAGGTACTCGAGGCCATCGACCTGGACCGGGTCCGGTCCGACGGATACGCTTTCCAGATCGAGATCAACTTCAAGGCTTGGAGGAAGGGATTCCGGATCCAGGAGATTCCCATCCTGTTCGTCGACCGCCGCGCCGGCGTGTCGAAGATGTCCCGCCGGATCGTCCGCGAGGCCGCCTGGATGGTCTGGCGACTGCGCCTCCTGGACCTCCTCGGCGCGCTCTAGCGGGAGGGGTCCTGGGCCTCTCGCTCGTCGTCGTCCACTACAACACCCGCGAGCACCTGGAGCGCCTCTTTCAGTCCCTGCGGGAGGCACGTCCCGCACCGCTGCGGGAGATCGTGGTCGTGAACAATTCCGGGGAGCCGCTCGACGACCTCGCGCGCGCGTCCGGGTATCCGACCCGGGTCCTCACGCCGGGCTCCAATCTCGGGTACGCGCGCGGCGTGAACGAGGGGATCCGGGCCGCGTCCGAGGAGAACGTGCTCCTCCTCAATCCGGACGTCCGCGTGCTGCCGGGCTCGGTGGAGGCGCTCGAGCGCGCGGCGGCGGAGCATCCCCGCGCGGGGATCCTGGCGCCCAAGCTCCTCGAGTCGGACGGATCGCTCCAGCTCTCGGCGCGGCGGTTCTACACGTGGCGGACGCTCCTCTACCGCCGCATGCCGCTCCCCGGCGTCGCCGCGCGGAGCCGCGAGGTGCGGGAGCACATGATGGAGGACTGGGACCACTTGGACACCCGCGCGGTCGACTGGGTGCTGGGGGCCGCGATGTACGTGAGGCGGAGCGCCATGCGCGACGTGGGCCTCATGGACGAGCGGTACTTCCTCTATTTCGAGGACGTCGACTGGTGCCAGCGGATGTGGCGCCACGGTTACGAAGTGGTCTACTGTGCGGATGCGCGGATGGTGCACGAGTACGAGCGCGCGAGCGCCCAGATGCGACCGCGCTCGGTCCGGGCCCACGCGGCCGGACTCCTTCGATTCACGGAAAAGTGGAGCGCGATTCTCTACGCCATGAGCCAGCATCGACGCCGGACGATCCAGGTGGTGACGCTCGCGATGGACGCCCTCGCGGCCGTGGTCGCGTGCGCCGCCGCGTACGCGATCCGCAGCGCGCTCGATCCCTGGTTCGACCGCCCGGTGTTCCCGGCGGAGAGCTACGCGGGACTCCTCTACTTCACGGTGGGCGTCACGATCGCCGCGCTCGCGATGAACGGCCTCTACCGGCGGACCGATTTCACGGACCGCATCGAGCGCGCGTTCCTGGTGGGCAAGTCGGTGGTCCAGGCGGTGCTCCTCCTCATGGCCGCGACCTTCCTCTTCCAGATGCCGCGCTACTCCCGCTTCCTCGTGCTGCTCGTCGGGCCACTCCTCTTCCTCTTCCTCTACGTCGCGCGCGGAGCGCTCGCGAGCGTGGCGGCCGGCGCGCGGAAGCAAGGGTTCGCGTTTCGCCGCGTGCTCCTCCTCGGCTCGGGCGCCGAGGCGGAGCAGGCGCGCGCCGCGCTCGAGGGCTCCCGCCGCGAAGGATTCGAGCCGCTCCATGCGCGCGCCTCGTCGAGCCCTGACGAGCCGCCCGAGGCCGCGGCCGCGCGGATCCGCTCGCTGGTCGAAGGGGAGCGCGTGCAGATCGTCTGCCTCGTCCCGGAGCCGGACGAGGTGCCGTACCTCCTCGCGATGGGGTCCGCGCTCCGCGACTCGGGCGCCGCGCTCTGGTGGGCCGGCTCCGTCGCGCATCTCGCGGCCGCGGCGGGGGAGTCGCGCCGTCTCGGGCCGCTCGACGCGGTTCTGCTCCACGCCCCGAGCCGCGGGCTCTCGCTCCGCGCAAGGAAGCGCGCGAGCGATCTCTTGCTCTCGTTTCTCATCGCCCCCTGGCGCTGGGGCCGCATCCGCTCCTATCTCGCGGAGCGCGGGGACGGCCTCGCTGCCGGCGAGGCATGGCGCCAGGTGGTGACCGGCGCCCGGAGCTGGGTGGGACGGAGCCCGTACGAAGCGGATCGCTGGACCGGGGTGCCGCCCTGGGCGCGGCTCGCGCTCGAATCGCTCCGCCCGGGGGTGGTGTCGCCCGCCAACGGCGCGGGCTCGGACCGGCGCGCGCGTCTCGAGTCGGAGCTCGCCTACCTCACGCGCTTCTCGATCGCGGAAGATTTGCGCGTGTTCCTCCGCGCCACGGAGCGAAAGCGGTGATCTCGTCCGCGCGCCGAGCATCGGTGCTCCTCGTTGGATGGCTTCTCGCCTCCCCCGCCGTCGGGCGTGCCGCGACGAGCGTGTTCATCACCAACCACGTCCACTCCGACCAGGTCAGTGCGCTGACCATGTGGCAGGGAAATGTGGTGGCGGCGACGCTCGGAGGGCTCGTCATGGTGGACCCCGCGACGCGCGAGCGCACGAAGCTCCTCGCGTCGCCCGGAGGATTGCCGTCGAACAGCGTGCTCGCCGTCGCGGTCGGGCCGAGCGGGATCCTCTGGGCGGGAACGGCCGACAAGGGTCTGGCACGGCTCGTCCCGGGCGGAGGATTCAAGCGCACCCTGACCAGCTTCGACGGGCTTCCCAGCGATCACGTGCAGTCGCTCTACGTGCACGGCGACAGCATCTGGGTGGGGACGAGCGGTGGCGTGGCGCTCTTCACCGAGAGCGCGTCGGGCCAGACGACGCTCCGGCGGAGCGACTCGCAGGCGAGCACCGGGGGCGGCCTCGTGTCGGACGACATCCTCGCCTTTCAGCAAGTGGCGGACACGCTCTGGGTGGGGACGTCCGGGGGACTCTCGACGTTCACGAGCGGTGTGTGGCAGAACCGCGCGTCGACGCTCGCGGTTGCGGTGCGCGGATGGGCGCTGCACCAGGACACGCTCTGGGCGGCTACCTCGGCGGGCCCCCGCCGGTACGCGGGAGGTGCGTTCACCACCGTCGCGGCCGGGCACACCGGGGCGAGCCTCGCGCTCTTCTCGGATCTCGTCCGGCTCCTCTCGGGAAGCTCCGTGCAGGGCGCTTATCGCTACACCGGAGGTGGGTGGTCCGCCTTCGGATCGATCTCGAGCGGAGTGCGCCTTTCCTCATTCGTGACGGCACCGGACGGAAGCCTGTGGGCCGGCTCCGATCGAGGCATCGCGCGCTATGAAGAAGGGACCGACTCCTGGACCCTCTACAAGACCAACGGCCCCGCGGTGAACGGCGTGGAGCGCGCGCTCGTGGACTCGCGCGGCGCTTGGTTCGCGACCGGCAACAACGTGCCCCCCGGCGGCAGTCTCGGAAACGTTCTCCATTACGACGGCACGAGCTGGTCGCTTCTCGCCCCGTCGACCACGGGCAACGCGCTCCAGTCCACGAGCGTGTTCGGACTCGCGGAAGACCCAGAGGGGGCGATCTGGATGGGGCACTGCTGCAGCGCCACCGACCCGCTGCCGCGGACGGACCGCTATCAGCCCGGCACCGACGCATGGACCGCGCTCGGCACGACCAACATCTTCGTCCTCACGCGCGGCCCGGATGGGCTCATGTACGCGGGGAGCGCGGAGCTGGCGAACGGCATCTACGTCTACGATCCCACCGTGCCCGCGGTCGTCGACTCGCTGACCCCGCTCAACACTCAAGGCTCGGCCGTCGGAGCCGGGCTCGCGAGCAACAATCTGCGCGGGATCTCGTTCGACACGTCGGGGCGCGGGTGGATCGCGCACGCGGCGGCCGGCCTCGACATCTGGGACGGGCGCGGCACGCTCACGGATCATTCGGACGATGTCTGGAAGCATCTCGCCACGGGATTTCCCTCCCTGCAGACGACCGCGGTCGAGACCGACGGCGCGTCCTCCGGCTGGGTGGGAACCGTGGCTGGGGTGGTCCGGATCGTGAACGACGTCATCGTTCCGGGGACGACCGTGGCCATCAACGCGGCACTTCCGTCTCCGGCGGTTCACGATCTCGAGCTCGACTCCGAGGGAAATCTCTGGGTTGCGACGACGGCGGGGCTCGCCCGCGTGGCCGAGGGCTCGACCTTCGTGGAGCACTGGGGAACCGCGGAAGGGCTCGCTGGAGACGACGTGCGGGCGCTCGCGTGGGACGCGGCCCACCGCACGCTCTGGGTGGGCACGACGTCCGGCATCTCGGAGGTGGTGGTGCCCCAGGCGGGCGCGACGACGTTCACGTCGAAGAGCTACGTCTATCCCAGCCCCATCGGCCCGCAAACCACGGCGCTCCGGATCGGCGGGATCACGGGGGAAGTGACGGGGGAGATACGGGACGTGACCGGGGCGATCATCCAGCGGTTCCGCTGCGATCCCGCGCACGACGTGGTTTGGAATCTCCTCCTCGCCGACGGCGCGCGAGCCCGGTCGGGCGTCTTCGTGGTGGTGCTTCGAGATCGCGACGAGCATCGGATGCTGCGCGTGGCGGTGGTGCGATGAAGGCGGACGCGCTTCCGGCGGAGATCATGACGCCCGATCCCGCGGCCTGGGACGATCTCGTTCTCGCGTCGTCGGGCGGCAGTGTGTTCCACACCGCGGCGTGGGCTCGGCTCTGGACCGGCCTCGCGTCCTCGACGAGGTGGGAGGCGGCAGTCCTCGAGGAGGGAGGCCGGTACGTGGCCGCGCTCGGCTGGATCGTCCGCCGCCACGGGTGGTTCGAATCGCTCGACGCGATGCCGTACGCCACGTACGGGGGTCCGATCGTGCGCGAAGGGCACCCGGATCCCGGCCAGGCACGCCACGCGCTCCTCGAGACCTTCCTCGCGCGCGCGTCGCGCCGGCGCGTGCTGCGCGCGCAGCTCACGTGGTACGGCGGCCGGCCCGAGGATTTCCCCGACGGCTCGTCCCCCGAGGAAGCGAGCACGCACGTGCTCGGGCTGGAGAGCGATTACGAGCGGGTCGCCGATCGCTTCTCTCCGTCCACGCGGAGGCTCGTGCGCCAGTCCGACGAGAGCGGCCTCTCGATCCGAGCGGCCGAGTCCGCGGAGGACGTCGCGACATTCATCGCGATCGCCGAGGAGACGGTGGTCCGGCGCGGTGGAAAACCGAAGCCGCGAGCCCTCTACGAGCGGATCCAGGGCGACCTGGTTCCGGCCGGCCTCGCGCGCTACCACCTGGTCGAGCACGAGGGCAAGGCGGTCGCGGGGAGCCTCCATCTGTTCCACCAAGGCGTGGCGACGAGCTGGCTCCCGGTGTCGCTGGAGTCGTCGTGGCCGCTGCGGCCGAACAACTTTCTCGTGGCGAGCCTCCTCGAGACGCTCTGCCAGGCGGGATATGCGGAGTACAACTTCGGCGCCTCGCCGTCCGACGCGGCGGGCCTGATCCGCTTCAAGGAGGGATGGGGCGCGCGGCCGCGTCCCGTCTGGACGTTGACGCGGCGGAGCGCCCTCCACCGTCGGCTCCGTCCGTAGTGCGCATTCTCCTCCTCGCGCACGCCCCGTCCACCCACACCGCCCTCTGGGCTCGCGCGCTCGCGGCGCGTGGACACGCGATCCGTCTCTTGTCGGCGGAGCCGGGCGCGCCTGGTCCGGTGTCCACGCGCGTGGTGGGAACGAGCGTGCCGCTTCAGGCGCTTCGCTACGCGAGCGCGCGCGGAGCGGTGCGCGAGGAGATCCAGCGCTTCAAGCCCGACGTCACCGTGGCTCACTTCCTTCCCAACTACGGCTTCCTCGCCGCCCTCGCGGGCGCGCGCCCCTGGATGCTCGTCTGCTGGGGGTCCGACCTCCTCGTGAACGCCTGGAAGACGCCGCTCCATCGCGCGCGAGCGCGATGGACGCTCCGGAAGGCGGATCGAATCCACGTGGACGCGGCCAACCTGGCGCGCGCGGCGGAGGAGCTGGGCGCGCCGCGCGATCGAATCTGGACCCGCGCGTGGGGCGTCGACGTTCCGTCGCTCGCTCCGTCCGAGACGTGGAGCGCGCGGCGCGAGCGGAGCCCCGCGCTCCGGATCCTCTGGACGCGGCAGCTCGAGGATCTCTACGACCCCGAGACGTTCATCCGCGCGCTCGGCGCGCTCGGACGGCGCGGCGTGCCGTTCGAGGCGACCATCGCGGGATCGGGGCCGCTTCGCATGGGGCTCGAGCGGCTGGCCAAGCGGGAGAAGGTCGCCGACCGCATCGCCTGGACCGGCTGGGTCGACCGTCCCCGGATCACCGCGCTCTATCGAAGCCATCATGCGTACGTGTCGCTCTCGCGCTCCGATTCCACGTCGCAGTCGCTCCTCGAGGCGATGGCGGCGGGGCTCGTGCCGGTCGTCACCGACATCGATGGGAATCTCGAGTGGGTGCGCCACCGGCGCGAGGGGCTGCTCCTTCCCACAGGCGATGAAGAAGCGGTCGCCGCGGCGCTGGCCGAGGTGGCGAAGGACGCCGCGTCCGCGGAGGCGATGTCGGAGCGCTCGGCCACGGTCGCGCGCGAAAGGGGGAATCTCGCCGACACGGTGGACCTGATCGAGCGGCAGCTCAGCGAGCTGGCCGGCGCTCCGGCCGCTCGGGCGGTCTCGTGAAACGGCTCCTCGCGATCGCCTACTTCTTCCCACCGCTCGGCGGCGGAGGCTGTCAGCGGACGCTCAAGCTCGTGCGCTACCTCGAGCCCGAGGGGTGGGCGTCGACCGTGGTGACCACGCGGGACGCCGACTACTGGATCCTCGATCCGTCCCTCGAAGCCGAGATCCCGAGAACGGCCGAGGTGATCCGCGTGGGCGGGATCACCTCCCTCCGGCTCGTGCGTCTCCTCGCGGAGGCCGCCGGCATCGAGCGGCGGCAAGGCGCGCGTGACGCGCGCGCGTTCCAAAGGCTGAGGCGCGCGCAGTCGTGGCTGCTCCTGCCCGATGGGTACCGCGCCTGGGCGCGCGAAGCGCAGCGCGCGGCGGCGCGCCGGATCGCGGCGGGCGGGATCGACGCGCTCTGGACGACCTCGTCGCCGGAGAGCGCCCATCTGGCCGGGCTGGCCCTGAAGCGACGCTTCGGGATCCCCTGGGTCGCCGACTTTCGCGATCCCTGGGTGGGGCGCGTCACGTACGCGCCTCCGACGTCGTGGCACGACGCGCGCCACAGGGAGCTCGAGCGCTCGGTCGTGACGGCGGCCGATCGCGTGACCCTGGTGAGCGAGCCGATGACCGCTCTCTACCGGGAGCGCTATCCCGATCTCCCGGGTGAGACATTCGTGACCCTCCCGAATGGCGTCGACTCGGACGACTGGCGCCGCGTGGCCGAGCTTCCGGCATCGCCAGACTCGCGCGACGAAGGGCGCTGCGTGCTCCTTCACGCGGGGCAGCTCGCGCACCGCCCCACGGTGCGCACGCTCCTCGACGCGGTCGAGCGCGTGATCTCGGCCGATCCGAGCGCCCGCGATCAGCTCCGGCTCCGGTTCCTGGGCGGAAACGAGGAGCTGAGGCCGGGGGAGTGGTCCGAGCGCGGCCTCGACGGGATCGTGCAGGCGGAGCCGTCGCGGCCGCATCTCGAGGCGCTCCAGGCCATGCGCCGTGCCTACGCCCTCGTCCTCCTGGGGCACGGCGGCGACGCCGACTCGCTCCTCTACACGGGGAAGATCTACGAGTACCTGACGAGCGGCCGCCCCATCCTCGGGGTCCTGGACCCCGGCCCGGCCGCGGACCTGATCCTCGAGGCTGGGGCCGGGACGGTCTCCCGGCCGGGCGACGTGGCCTCGACCGCCCGAGCCATCGAGAATCTCCTTCGGTCCTTCCGAGAGGGCCAGGACTCGGCGGTCCGGCCCCCGGCCGCCCTGGCCGGAGGCTGGGAGCGGAAGGCCATGGCCGGCCGGGCCGCGGCCCTCCTCGGACGCCTCGCCTCGCCCGTCGCGGGCTAGTTTTTACCCACCGCACCCCCTTCCGCTCCACCCAGCGCCAAAGCCCTGGGCCCCAATGAAATAAAATTTCGGAAAAATGACGATTGTTTGTTGACACCCCCCGGCCGCCCTTCTAGGATGCGCGGCGTGGCAAATTGTGGGGCGAAGTGGGGAACCAACCAGCCCCATCCTTCCGGCAGCACAAGCGAGCGAGAGCGAGGGGAATGGCAGCGTTCCGGGGGAGCTATCAGCACTCCGTGGACCACAAGGGCCGCGTGAGCATCCCCGCCCGTTTTCGGCGCACGCTCTCCGGTGATGCCGAAGGCTCCTTCGTCGTTCTCCGGGGTCTCGACGCGTGCGTGTGGCTGTTTCCGGCGGACGAGTTCAAGCGGTTCGAGGACCGGCTGCGCGGGCGCTCCTTCGGCGACGAAGTGGCGCGGCGCTTTCAGCGCATGTTCCTCCTCGATTCGCGGGACGAGACGCTCGACGCGCAGGGACGCGTCGCGATTCCGCCGCGCCTCCTCGAGCACGCGAAGATCACGAAGGACGTGCTCGTGAACGGCGTGCTCGACCATCTCGAGGTCTGGGATCCCAAGGTGTTCGAGCAGTACATGGCGTCCTCCGACCGCACCTACGAGGACATCGCCGGGGAGCTGCTCCTGTGATCGCGATCCCGAGCATGCGACCCGCGCTCAGGGCCGACCGTCCGACGTGCCAGTGGGAGCTCTCGCGCGCGGGCGGCCCGGTCCGGCTCCGGCTCTATGGCGTGCTCGGCACGCGCGATCTGGATCGGGTGGCGGACACGCTGCGGGACCGGTGCCGCTCGCCGCGCGATCTCGCGTGCGTCGACTTCGACGAGGTCGAGCACCTCGACTACCGCGCGCTCGCCGACTTCGTCGCGCGCCTCGGTCGTCAGCGCGAGCGCGGGGCATCGGTCTGGCTCGTGGGTTTGAATCCGTACTTGAGGGCGCTCTTCCAGGTGGCGGGGCAGGGCCCCGCGCTGGCGCGGCTCGAATGGGGCGCCGGGGAGAGCGCGGAGACGAGGGACGGAAGGATGTCCCATGCCGAGGCGTGGGACGGGATGGTGGCCTAGAGAGAGATGCCGGGACACGTCCCGGTTTTGAAAGAGGAAGCAATCCGGTGGCTGGTCACCGATCCCGAGGGCGTCTATGTCGACGTGACCCTCGGTCTCGGGGGCCACTCGAGGGAACTGGTGGCGGCGTTGGGAGGAGGAGGAAGGGTGATCGCGTTGGACTGCGATCCGGCGGCGGTTGAGCGCGCGAGCGCGAACCCGCCGGCGCCGCCACCCCGTTTCACCCCCGTTCGGGGGCGTTTTTCCGATCTCGATACCCGACTCGATCAAATCGGAATCACCGAAGTCGACGGGATCCTGGCCGATCTGGGCTTGAGCTCGGACCAGCTGGACGATCCCGCCCGTGGACTCTCGTTCGCCACCGAGGGACCGCTCGACATGCGACTCGATCCGTCCCGGCCGATGTCGGCCGATGCGCTGATTCGAAGCGTCGACGATCGAGCGCTCGAGCGGATCCTCGGAACCTATGGCGAGCTGCCGCGCGCACGGACCGCCGTGCGCGCGATCCGCCGTGCCGAGCGCGCCGTGCAGCCCCTCACGACCGGGGCCCTTCGCGACGCGCTCGCTCCGATCTATCCCGGCCCCCAGCGTCCCCGCCGCCTGGCGCAGGCGTTCCAGGCGCTCCGCGTCGCCGTGAACCACGAGATGGAGGAGCTCGAGGCGCTCCTCGAAACGGCCGCTCGGCGCACGCGCACGAACGGCCGCCTCTGCGTGATCGCCTATCATTCCCTGGAGGACCGGATCGTGAAGAACGCGCTCCGTCCCCCTCGCCCTCTCGACGTTTGGGAGGAACCGGCCGAAACCCCGTGGAACCCCCTCACGCGGAAGCCGATTCGTCCCTCCGACGAGGAAGTCGCCGCCAACCCCCGCGCCGCGAGCGCGCGGCTCCGGGTGGCGGAGCGAAAGGAGAACCACCGGTGAGTCTGACCCTGGAGCGCGCCCTTCCCGCACGAGACGTGGCCCCGGGCGCGAAGGAGCGCCCCGACCAGGCCTATCTTCGCCGCTACGCCGTTCGCGGACGCCGCGCACGCTATGGCATGCCGCTCCTCATGGGCCTCGCGGTGCTCCTCCTTCTCATGGCACGGGTCTGGGAGAACACCGTCGCGCACGGGACCGCGATGGAGCGCGACCGGCTTCGCCGCGAGGTTCGAGCGCTCGAGAACCGGCTCCAGCTCTCGTCCGAGGTGAGTGAGCAGTCGTCGCTCCTCTCCGGCGTGGATCCCCGCTCGCTCCGCGAGCTCGGCTTCCTCGCTCCCGATCCCGCGCACATCGTCGACATCGATCTGCAACAGTCGCTCCCGCGCGCCATGCCGGGCGGTGGCGTCGCCGCACGCGTGAGCTCGTGGTTCCAGGGACTCAGGCGTCGCAACGTCACGCCCGCGACTCGGGGCGTGGATGCGGTGCCGGTGCGCGCGCAGGTGGGACCGTGATTCCGAACGACGCCCGGCGCCTCCGCCTTCTCGCGGTCGTCGGGCTCGCCGCGTTCCTCGTGCTCCTCTCCCGGCTCGTCCAGATCCAGGTGGTCCAGCACGAGAGCTTCGCCAGGGCCGCGCGGCAGCAGCAGACGCGGCGCGTCCTCCTCGAGCCGGAGCGCGGCCGGATCTTCGACCGCCACCTCCGCTCCCTCGCCGACAACGTCGCCCTGAGCCGCCTCTCCGTGCGTCCCAAGGACGTGAAGAACGCGCGCGCCATCCAGACCTTTCTCGCGAAGGCCGCGGGGCAGAACGCCGTGAGCCGTTTCAAGGCCGGTCGGAGCCGCCATGCCGCCTACATCCGCCTCTCGTCCTCGCTCTCGCCGCAGCAGGAGCTCGCGCTCCAGGCCACGCAGCTTCCCGAGGGACTCCGGGTCGAGGCCGTGCCCGGGCGCGTCTATCCGCTCGAGACGGTCGCCCGCTCCGTGGTGGGCGTGATCGGTAGCGAGGGAGACGGGCTCGAAGGACTCGAGCGCGTGTACGACCGGGAGCTCAAGGGGAAGAGCGGGTGGGCGACGCTCTTCTGCGACGCGCGCGGCGCCGCGTACGAGCTGCCGCGGAGCCTGGTGAAGCTCCCCGAGTCGGGAGAGAGCATCGTCTCGACCATCGATCTCGACGCGCAGTCGATCGCGGCGATCGAGCTGAAGAAGGCGGTGGAGAAGAACGGCGCCAAGGGCGGCATGGCCGTCTTCGCCGATCCGAGGACCGGCGACATCCTCGCCATGGTCACCGTGGACGCCGAGGGGCGCACGGACTCGGGCCAGCACCGGAACCGCGTCATCGCCGACCAGTACGAGCCCGGCTCCACGTTCAAGATCCTCGCCGGATGCGCCGCGCTCGAGGAGCGTCTCCTCCAGCCGTCCGATTCGTTCTACGTCGACAAGGGAGAGGCGGACGTCGGCGGGTTCACGATCCACGACTCGCATCCCGAGACCCGCTGGTACACGTTCCGCGACGCGACCGCGCTCTCGAGCAACGTCTGCTACGCGCGCATCGGGACCAAGGTCGGCGCGAAGACGCTCTACGGCTACGCGCGGCTCTTCGGCTTCGGCCAGCCCACGCGCATCATGCTGCCGGGCGAGGCGCCGGGGCAGATCCGCCACCCCGACAAGTGGTCCGGCCGATCGCTCGCGACCATCTCCATCGGCCAGGAAGTGCTCGTGACGCCTCTACAGATCCTCATGGCGTACTGCGCGATCGCGAACGGCGGCGAGCTCCTTCGCCCGCGCGTGGTCTCGACCGTGGTGGACGATCAGGGCTCGCCGATCCGCGAGGTCCCCGTCGAGCACGTGCGCCGCGTGGTTTCGTCCGAGACCGCGCGCACGTTCCGATCCTTCCTGCGCGACGCGGTGCTGACCGGGACGGCGAACGAAGCGGCGCTTCCATGGTGCGAGGTGGCGGGGAAGACCGGTACGGCGCAGAAGGCGCTCGAGGGCGGTCGGGGCTACGGCGCCGGCGCCTACATCTCGTCCTTCGTCGGCATGGCCCCCTACGAGAATCCATCCGTCGTCGGGCTCATCGTCATCGACGAGCCCCGCGGCGGCCTCTACTACGGCGGCTCCGTCGCCGCGCCGGTGTTCCGCGACATCCTCGCCGCGTGGGCGCTTCAGGGGCGCGGCCCCATCGCGCTCCCGCCCTCTTCGGTGGTGCGCGGGGACGACGAGCCGAGGGCGCGCATGGCGGTTCCGGACGTTCGCCTCCTCGAGATCGATCGGGCCCGCGAGGTCCTCGCGCATGCGGGCTACGGGCTTCGCGTCGCCTCGGGCGGCGCTGTCGGTGGTCGCGTGATGGCGCAGACTCCGGCTCCCGGAACCGAGATCGGATCGGGCGCGGTGATCGAGCTCGCTCTCGACACGGGAGGCGACGGAGACACCACCGTTCCCGATCTCCACGGCCTGGCGCTCAGGGACGCGCTGGCGCGGCTCACCGCGAGCGCGATCGAGGTTGCGCGCGTCGAGGGGAGCGGCACCGTCGTCCGTCAGTCGCTCGAAGCGGGCAAGACCGTCAAGAAGGGGACCCGGTGCACGCTGGTCCTCTCGCCGCGAGGCGCCTGATCGAAGCCTCCGCCCGGCACGCCGCCTCGATCGCCCGGATCGTGGGCGCGGTCGAGGTGCACGGATCGCCGCGCGGCGTCTGGGAGCGCGTCCAGTACGACTCGCGCGCGGTCGGATCGGGAGACGTCTTCGTCGCCGTTCGCGGACAGAAGCAGGACGGCCACGCGCATCTACGGCAGGCGCGCGATCAGGGGGCGGTCGCCGCCGTCGTCGAGACCTTGACGCCGGGGCTCGACCTCCCGCAGATCCGCGTGACCGACTCGAGGCGCGCGCTCGCGCTCCTCGCCGCGGAAGAAACAGGCCATCCCTCGCGCGAGCTCGTGATGGTCGGCGTGACCGGGACCAACGGCAAGACCACGACGGCCCACCTGATCGCGGCGGAGCTCGAGGCGCGCGGCGAGCGCGTGGGCGTGATCGGAACCGTCGGCTACAAGTTCGGCGGACAGACCGAGCCCGCCCCGCACACGACCCCCGAGGCGCCCGATCTGTCCCGCCTCCTTCGACGCTTCCGCGACCGCGGCGCGACCGCCGTCGCCATGGAGGTCTCCTCGCACGCGCTCGCGCTCGACCGGACCTACGGCGTCGCGTTCGACGCGGGCGTGTTCACCAACCTGACGCAGGATCATCTGGATTTCCACGGGACCATGGAGGCCTACCGGGACGCCAAGGCGCGGCTCTTCCGCGCGGATGCGCGCGGCGATCGCACGAAGGCGTTCGTAGGGGCCGTCAACACGGACGATCCCGAAGGGCGCTGGATCCGAAAGCATGGAGACCCCCCCGTGCTCGGATTCGGCCTCGAGCCCGGAGCGGAGGTGACGGCGGAAGAGATCCAGTGGGAGCGGTCTGGCACGAGACTCCGGATCCGAAGCCCGCAGGGAAGCTCTTCAGTCGCCCTCCGTCTCCGTGGCGCCTTCAACGTCATGAACGCGCTCGCGGCCTTCACCGCGGGGCTCGCCGTCGGCATCCCGGTGAGCGCCATCGCGGCCGGCCTCGAGTCGGTCGCGTCGGTGCCGGGGCGGCTCGAGCCGGTCGAGGCGGGACAGCCCTTCCTCGTGCTCGTCGACTACGCGCACACGCCGGACGCGCTCCTCCGCGCGCTCGACGCCGTCCGCGCGACCGGACCGAGGCGGCTCCTCTGCGTGTTCGGGTGCGGCGGCGACCGCGACCGCGGCAAGCGGCCCTTGATGGGAGCGGTGGCCGCGGAGCACGCGGACGAGGTATTCCTGACCTCGGACAATCCACGGAGCGAGGATCCGCGTGCCATCCTGGCCGAGATCGAGGCGGGCGTGCGCGGCGCCGCGCACGTGCATACCATCGTGGACCGCACGGAGGCGATCGGCGCGGCGGTGGAAGCCTGTGGAGAAGGAGACGCGCTCTTGATCGCGGGGAAGGGACACGAGACCTACCAGATCCTCGGCGCGCGCACCATTCCCTACGACGACCGGAAGGTCGCGCGAGAGGCCCTCGACGCGCGGGGGTATCGCGCGTGAACCGCTCCGGCGGAATTCCCTGGATGACCGTCGAGGACGTCCTCGCCGCGACCGGCGGCACCTTGAAGCGGGGCGCGGCCGGAACGGGGCTCACCTTCCGGGGCTGCGCGATCGACAGCCGCACGATCCATGAGGAGGAGCTCTTCGTTCCGCTCCCCGGATCGAACGTGGACGGACACGCGTTCGTCGCGTCCGCGCTCGAGGGGCGCGCGGCGGGAAGCCTCGTCGCGCGCGGCGCCACGTGGAGCGCGGGGTCGGCTCCTTCGCCGAAGCCTGTGATCGAGGTGGCGGACGTGCTCCAGGCGCTCCAGGCGATCGGCCGGCACTGCCGCGAGCGCTCGGGCGTGCCCACGGTCGCGGTGACCGGCTCGAACGGGAAGACGACCACGAAGGAGATGACCGCCGCCGTGCTCGGCGCGCGGCTCCAGGTGCACCGGAATGTGGGGAATCTGAACAATCACATCGGCGTGCCGCTCACCCTCTCGCACCTGACGCCGGAGCACCAGGTGCTCGTGATCGAGATGGGGATGAGCGCGCGGGGCGAGATCGCGTTTCTCGCGTCGCTCGCGAGGCCCGATGTCGGCGTGATCACGAATGCCTCCGCGGCGCATCTCGAGCAGCTGGGATCGGTCGAGGAGATCGCGCGGGCCAAGAGCGAGCTCGCCGAGGCCCTCCGGCCCGACGGGCTCCTGGTCGTGAACGCCGATGACGCGCTACTCTGGGCGATGAACCGCGGCCGTCCCACGACGGTGCGCGGCTATGCTCTCGACAACCGGGACGCGGATCTCAGGCCGGACTCGGTGACGGAGAGCGGCGACGGCGGCACCCGGTTCATCCTGCCCGACGGAACGGAGGTCACCCTGGCACTCCTCGGACGCCACAACGTGAGAAACGCGCTCGCGGCGATCCTGGTCGGCGATCGCTTCGGCATTCCGCGCGGCGAGGCGGCGCGCGCGCTCGGCGCGCTCCGTCCGCCCAAGCACCGGCTCGAGCGAGTCACGACGCCGGGCGGGGTGCACGTGATCGACGACGCGTACAACGCGAACCCCGCGTCGATGAAGGCGGCGCTGGCCCTGCTCGCCTCCATGGACGCGCGCGGCGCACGGCGCGCGGTGCTCGGCGACATGCTCGAGCTTGGCCCTGAATCGGCGCGGCTCCACGAGGACGTGGGGCGCGCGGTGCCCCGGGACGGCTGGCTCTACGCGGCCGGCGGGCACGCGGCCGATCTGGAGCGCGGCGCGCGCTCCGCGGGCGTGGATCCCGCGCGCATCCGGCGCTTCGAGGACGTGCCCGCGATGGCGCATGCGGTGGCGGCGGACGCGCGCGCGGGAGACCTCGTCCTCGTGAAGGCGTCGCGCGGCATGCGGCTCGAGCGGGTGGTGGAGGCGCTCATGGGCGCCTCCGGATCGGGGCGCGGCGCGGCGTCGCCGGCTCCGGCGGGACGGGCCTGATGCTCTATCACTTCCTCTATCCGCTCCACGTCTACTTCACGCCGCTGAACGTTTTCCGCTACATCACGTTTCGCTCGGCGTACGCGCTCGCGACCGCGCTCGTCATCGCGCTCGTGCTCGGGCCTCCGGTGATCAAGAAGCTGCGCGAGCTCAAGATCGGGCAGAAGGTGCGCGACGACGGACCGCAGAGCCATCTCCCGAAAGCGGGCACCCCGACCATGGGCGGGATCCTGATCGTGATCGCGATCCTGATCTCCACGCTCCTCTGGGGGAACCTCGGCAATCGAAACGTGCTGATCGCGCTCGTCGCGACGCTCTGGATGGGCGCGGTCGGCTTCATCGACGACTACCTGCGCGTGGTGAAGCACTACCGGAAAGGACTCCTCGGCCGGTACAAGCTGGCGGGGCAGATCCTCCTCGGCATCGGCATCTTCGTCGCGGTCTACTTCTATCCTTCGCCGGGCATCCTCAATCCCGGGGAGACCAACATTCCGTTCCTCAAGGAGACGGTGATCCACCTGGGCTGGCTCTACCTTCCCTTCGTGGTCCTGGTCGTGACCGGCGCGTCCAACGCCGTGAACCTGGCCGACGGTCTGGACGGTCTGGCCGCCGGGCTCACCGCGTTCGCCGCGGTCGCGCTCGGCGGGATGTGCTACATCACCGGCCACGTGAAGTTCTCGGGCTACCTGCAGGTGCCCTACATCGCCGACACGGGGGAGCTGACGGTCTTCTGCGCGGCGGTCATCGGCGCGACGCTCGGCTTTCTCTGGTGGAACTGCCACCCCGCGGACGTCTTCATGGGGGACACGGGCTCGCTCTCCCTCGGCGCCGCGCTCGGCACGGTGGCGGTGCTCATCCGGCGCGAGTTCCTCCTCGCGGTCATCTGCGCCGTGTTCGTGGCCGAGGCGCTCTCGGTCATGGCGCAGGTCCTCTCGTTCAAGATCATGGGGAGACGCATCCTCCGAATGGCGCCGCTCCACCACCATTTCGAGCTGTCGGGCTGGAAGGAGTCGCGCGTGGTGGTCCGCTTCTGGATCGCCGCCGCGCTCGCCGCGCTCGTCAGCCTGAGCACGATCAAGCTCCAATGACGACCGCCGCTCGCACTTCCGCCCCGTGGTTCGCCGGCGCGCGCGCTCTCGTCGTGGGCGTGGCGCGGAGCGGCTCGGCGGCCGCGCGCCTCCTCCTCCGGCACGGCGCGAGCGTGCGCGCCATCGACCGCCGCCGTCGCGACGAGATCGCGGGGGATGCGGCGGAGCTCGAGGGGCGCGGCGTCGAGGTGCGCTACGGCACGATGGACGCATCCGCGCTGGAGGGGTGCGATCTCGTGGTCACGAGCCCCGGCGTCCCCGCCGACCTCCCGCTCTTCCTGGAGGCGGCCAAGCGCGGGATCCCGGTCGCGCCGGAGCTCGAGCTGGGCTTCGCGGTGGCGCGCGCGCCGATCATCGCCGTGACGGGGACCAACGGGAAGTCGACGACGGTGGAGCTCCTGGGCGCGATCGGCCGGAACGCCGGCAAGCGGACCGAGGTGCTCGGCAATATCGGGACCGCACTTTCGGAGCGTGCGGAGGAGGTGCCCGAGGACGGCTGGCTCGTGGTCGAGGTGTCGAGCTTCCAGCTCGAGCTCTGCACGCGCTTCCGGCCCCACGTGGGCGTGCTCCTCAACGTCACCCCCGACCATCTCGACCGCCACGGATCGATGGAGCGCTACGCCGAGATCAAGGCGCGGCTCTTCGCGTTCCAGAACGAGCACGATTTCCGCGTGCAGCCGCTCGGTGATTCCCGTCTCACGCGCCTGCTCGAGCCGATGCGCTCGTCGGCGATCTGGTTCGGCTTCGCCGACCCGACGGGGGACGGCGTGTGGGAAGAGAAGGGCACGCTCCAGTTCCGCTTCCAGGGGCGCGAGGGGATGATCGTGAAGCGCGGGGACGCGCTCCTCCGCGGGCCGCACAACACGGAGAACATCTGCGCCGCCGCCGGCGCCGCGCTCGCGGCCGACGTCTCGGAGAAGATCGTCGCGAAGACGCTCAAGGAGTTCCGCGGCCTTCCGCACCGGCTCACGCTGGTCGCGGAGATCGAGGGCGTGCGGTACATCAACGACTCCAAGGCCACGAACGTCGACGCGATGAAGCGCGCGCTCGAATCGTTCACGGAGCCGATCACCTTGATTGCGGGAGGACGGGACAAGGACGGGGACTTCGGGGCCATCGCGTCCCTGGTTCACGAGCGGGTCCAGCACGCCGTTTACGTCGGGGAAGCGACGTCCAAGCTCGAGCGCGCCTTCAGCCAGGTGCCAGGGACGCGGGCGAAGACCCTCGAGGAAGCGGTCGGGCTGGCCCGGTCCCACGCGACCCCAGGAGGGGTCGTCCTCCTCTCTCCCGGCTGCGCGAGCTTCGACATGTTCCGGAACTTCGAGGAGCGCGGCGCGCGCTTCGAAGCGGCGGTGATGGAGCTGAAGCGCTCGATCGAGCGGGGGCGTCGATGAGCCAGCTCGCGGTCCCGCGGATCGACCGCACGCTCCTCCTCACCGTGGCCGCGCTCACCGCGCTCGGCATCGTGATGGTCTACTCGTCGAGCGCGTTCCTCGGCGCGGAGCGGTTCCAGTCGGAGTACTTCTTCCTCAAGCGGCACGTCGTCCGCGTGGCCCTGGGGCTCGCGCTCCTCTTCGTCCTGGCGCGGGTCGACTATCACATCTACGCGCGCTTCGCACCCTGGGCGTTCGGGGGGAGCGTGGCGCTCCTCATCGTGCTCGTGGCGCTCGGGGGCGAAGGCATCCGGGGCGCCAATCGCTGGCTATCGCTCGCGACCATCAACATCCAGCCCACCGAGTTCGCGCGCGTGGCGTGCGTGGTCTATCTCGCCCGCCTCCTGGACCGGAAAGGGGACCGCATGTCCTCGTTCCGGGACGGCGTGCTCCCGGCCGTCCTCACGCTCGGCCTCCTCTCGGTCCTGATCCTGCTCCAGCCGAACCTCGGGAGCACCATCGCGCTCCTCACCACCGGGTTCGTGATGCTGCACCTGGCGGGGGCCAGGACGCGCCACCTGGGCCTCCTCGTTCTCTGCGGCGTGGTCGCGGCGTGGGTGCAGGTTTTGCGCCACCCGTATATGATGGAGCGGGTCGTGGCGTGGCGCGGGCTTTGGGGAGGGTCGGTGGAAGCCCTCGGCCGGAACTGGCAGCTATCGCAATCGATCCTCGCGCTCGGGTCCGGGGGTGTCCTCGGGACCGGGCCGGGGCACGGGCTCCAGAAGGTCTTCTTCCTTCCGGATCCCCATACGGATTTCATCTTCGCCGTGATCGGCGAGGAGCTCGGCTTCGTGGGAACCGCCCTCGTGCTGGCGGCGTACCTCGCGCTCTTCCTCCGCGGTCTCAAGATCGCGGGATCGGCGCCGGACCGCTTCGGCTTTCTCCTGGCCGCCGGGCTCACCGTGAACCTGTCCGTCTATGTCGCCATGAACATCGCGGTCGTGACCGGCGTGATTCCCACCACCGGCCTTCCGCTTCCGTTCCTCAGCTACGGGGGCTCGGCCCTCGTCGTGAACCTGGGAGTCATCGGTGTCCTACTCAACATCGCGAGTCAGATGGAATCCGGCATCCGAGCACGCACGTTCGACACCCCAATCGGAAACCGGCGACCAGGTGGCCGATAGCGCGGTCCCCGTGCGCCTCCTCGTGGCGGCCGGAGGAACCGGCGGCCACGTCTATCCGGGAATCGCCATTGCCGAGGAATGGATGCGCCTGCACCCCGATTCGCAGGTGACGTTCGTGGGCACGGCCCGGGGCGTGGAAGCCAAGGCCGTTCCTGCGGCCGGCTTCGCGTTTCGTCCCATCGAAGCCCGCGGCTTTCCGCGCAGTCCGTCGCCCGCGGCGGTCGGTTCGCTCTGGTCGTTCGTGCGAGGCTTCTCGCAAATGGCCGGGATCATCAAGGAAGTGAAGCCGCACGTGATCGTCGCGACCGGCGGTTACGTGAGCGGTCCCGCGGCGGTCTGGGCGCGGCTCCTCTCGATCCCGCTCGTGCTGCAGGAGCAGAACTCGGTGCCGGGCGCCGCGAACCGGTGGCTCAGCCTGATCGCGAGCCAGGTGCACATCAGCTTCGTCGAGTCGCGGAACTACTTCCGCCGGAAGAACCACCTCAAGGTGACCGGCAATCCGATCCGCCGCTCGCTCCTGCTCCAGGACAAGGCGAGCGCGTACGAGGCGCTCGGGCTCGATCCGTCGCGCCGCACGCTCCTCGTGTTCGGCGGGAGCCGCGGCGCGGCGAGCATCAATCGCGCCGTGGCCGGCGCGCTCCCCGCGCTCGCGCGGGTGCCCTCGCTCCAGGTGCTCTGGCAGACCGGCTCCGAGGACGAGGCGGCCATGATGGAGGCGAGCCGGACCGCGCCTTACCCGGTGCGTGTGCGCGCGTACGTGGATCGCATGGAAGAGGCGTACGCGGTCGCGGATCTCGCGATCTGCCGCGCGGGGGCGATGACGATCACGGAGCTGACCGCCTGCGGCGTGCCGGCGATCCTGATCCCGTATCCGCACGCGGCGCGCGACCACCAGACGCAGAACGCGCGCGGCCTCGTGGATCGCGGCGCTGCGGAGATGATGGAGGACAAGAATCTCGACCCCGCGGAGGTGGCGTCGCGGGTCGAGACGCTCTTCCGGCAGGAGCCGAGGCTTCGCCGGATGGCGCGCAACGCACGCGCGTTCGCGCGCACCAACGCCGCCGAGAAGATCGCGCATTCGATCGAAGCGCTGGCCGGGCTCTCGGGCCCGGTCGACGAGAGCTAGGAAGGATGTACGGACGGATCCGCCGGATCCATCTGGTGGGCATCGGGGGCAGTGGGATGAGCGGGATCGCGGAAGTCCTCTTGAACCTCGGCTACGAGGTCTCGGGCTCCGACGTCAAGGAGAGCGAGGCGGTGAGCCGGCTGCGCGGCCTCGGCGCGCGCGTCGCCGGAAGCCACGCCGCGGCCAACGTCGAAGGCGTGGACGTGGTGGTCGCATCCACGGCGATCGCCTCGGGCAATCCCGAGGTGGATCGCGCGCACGCGCTCGGCATTCCGGTGATCCCGCGCGCCGAGATGCTCGCCGAACTCATGCGCATCAAGGTCTCCGTGGCGGTGGCGGGGGCTCACGGGAAGACCACCACGACCTCGATGGTGGGCGACATCCTCGCGCGCGGCGACCTCGATCCGACCGTCATCGTGGGCGGGCGGCTCAAGGCGGTCGGCGCGAACGCGCGGCTCGGCCGGGGCCCCTTCCTCGTGGCCGAGGCGGACGAGAGCGACGGCTCCTTCCTCCTCCTCTCGCCCACGATCGCGGTCGTCACCAATATCGATCTCGAGCATCTCGATCACTACAAGGACCTGGACGACATCCGGGGCGCCTTCCTTCGCTTCGCGAATCGCGTCCCGTTCTACGGCACCGTCATCTTCCCCGCCGACGACCCCAACGCCGCGATGATCCGCGCCGACGTGCATCGCCGCGTGGTCACCTACGGCTTCGAGCACGAGGCCGAGTTCCGCGGCCACGACCTCGAGGTCGGCCGGCGGGGCGCGCGCTTCCGCGTCGTCGTCCGCGGCCAGGAGCAGGGGTGGATCGATCTTCAAGTGGCGGGTGTGCACAACGCGCGGAACGCGCTGGCCGCCGCCGCCGCGGCGTGGGAGCTCTCGGTTCCCTTCGAGACCATCCAGGCTGGGCTCCGCGACTTCGCCGGCGTGGGCCGCCGTCTCGAAGCGCGCGGCCAGGTGAAGGGCGCGCCCTGGGTCGACGACTACGCGCACCATCCGACGGAGATCGAAGCGGCGCTCGGCGCGCTCCGCGCCGCGCACGGCCGCCCCATCGTCGCCGTGTTCCAGCCGCATCGCTACACGCGCACGCAGGCGCTTCTCGACCGCTTCTCGACCTGCTTCCATGGGGTGGAGACGCTCGTGCTCCTGCCCATCTATCCGGCGGGAGAGGCGCCCATTCAGGGCGTGTCGTCGGAGCGGCTCGCGAACGCGGTGGCCGCCGCCGGCGGGCCGCGCGTCGTGCTCGCGCACTCCTTTGCCGAAGCCGCGGAGTCCGCGGCCGAGGCGCTCGGCCCCGAGGGACTCCTCGCCACGATCGGGGCCGGCGACGTCTATCGAATCGGCGAGATGATCCGGGGAGGTGGGGGATGAGAGCGGGGTACGCGGGACTTCCGACTTACAAGCGTCCGGCGCGGAGACGGAGGAACCGCCGCATCCTCCTTCTCGGCCTGATGCTGCTCCTGACCACGCTGGCGGCGCCCTTTCTCGCCCAGCCGTGCGAGCGCGCGCTCGGCGTGATCCCGTTCTTCCGCGCCGAACGGATCGAGGTCACGGGACTCCTCTATCTCTCCCCCGACGAGGTCCGCTCGTGGATCCCGGTGCGGGAGCGGGAGAACCTCCTCCTCATCCATCCGGACGAGGTCGCGTCCGCGCTCGCGCTCCACCCGCGGATCGCCAGCGCGCGTGTGTCGCGGCACCCGGGGCGCCTGCGGATCGACGTCACCGAGCGGCGCACGTTCCTCCTGGTGAACGCGGGCACGCTCCTCGAGGTGGACCAGTCGGGAACGATCCTCTCGCCGCTCGACCGGGGGCTCGTGGCCGACCGTCCGGTTCTCTCGGGGGTTCCGTTCCCGACGGTGAAGCCGGGCGCGCGGGTGACGACGGCGCGCCTGCGGGACATCCTCCATCTCGTGGAGGTGCTCGAGTCGCCCGAGGTGGGGCTAGTGTCCGATGTGTCCGAGGTCGTCTCGGAGGATCCGCATCGGGCGATCCTGCGCCTCTCGCGGGATCACATCCCGGTCACGGTCGACCCGGAGCGCGCGACGGTCGCGTCCATGCGGGCGCTTTCCGCCGCGCTCCGGGACCTCCGCGAGCGGGAGCGGCACGTGCTCTCCGTCGACGCGCGGTATCGGGGACAGGTCGTGGTGCGTTGCGCGCCCGAAGACAGCCTGAGCGCGGCCCTGCCGCCGCGCGGAACCACCTAGGGGGGCGGACATGGCGGACGGACCCATTTATGCGGGACTCGACATCGGGACCACCAAGATCACGGCGATCGTGGCGGAGGCGGACGGTGACGCAATCCGGATCATCGGCGTCGGAAGCGCACCTTCGGACGGACTGAAGCGGGGCGTGGTGGTGAACCTGGAGCGCACGGTGCGCTCCATCCAGCACGCCGTCCAGGAGGCCGAGCGGATCGCGGGACGGAGCGTGAAGAGCGTCTCCGCGGGCATCGCCGGGGACCACATCCGCGGCATCAACAGCCGCGGCGTGATCGCGGTCTCGCGCAAGGACTCGGAGATCCGCGCCGTGGACGTGGCGCGCGTCGTGGAGGCCGCGAAGGCGGTCGCGATCCCCGCGGACCGCGAGATCCTCCACGTGCTCCCACAGCAGTACGTGGTCGACGACCAGGACGGAATCCGCGACCCAACCGGTATGTCGGGCGTCCGGCTCGAGGCGGAGGTGCACATCATCACGGGCGCGGCCAGCGCCTGCCGGAACGTGCTGCGTGCCGCGGAGCGCGCGGGACTCCAGGTGGACGAGCTCGTGCTCGAGCCACTGGCATCCGCGGCGGCGGTGCTCCGGCCCGACGAGAAGGACCTCGGCGTCGCTATTTTGGATATTGGAGGCGGAACCACTGACATTGCTGTTTTCTACGAGGGCTCGGTGAGGCACACTGCGGTCATCGGACTCGGCGGCGCCAACGTGACGAACGATCTCGCGATCGGTCTCCGAACGCCGGTCGAGCGCGCCGAGCAGCTGAAGCTCGACGCAGGATGCGCGCTCACCTCGATGGTGCGACCGGACGAGACGGTGCGCGTGCCGAGCGTGGGCGGGCGGCCCGATCGCGACATCTCGCGGCACATGCTCGCGATGATGATCGAGCCGCGCGTCGAGGAGATCTTCGCGCACGCGAACAAGGAGATTCGAAAGAACCACATGGGCGCCGAGCTCCTGGGCGGCGGTGTGGTCCTGACGGGAGGCGCCTCGCTTCTTGCGGGGATGACGGAGCTGGCCGAGCAGGTGTTCGATCTGCCGGTCCGGCGCGGCGCCCCGATGGGGTTCTCGGGACACGAGGAGACGGTTTCGGATCCGCGGTACGCAACCGGCGTCGGGCTGGCCATGTACGCCTACCAGAACGACGGCGGCCGCCGCGTCGCGGACGGCAACTGGATGGGCCGCATCGGTGTCGGAATTCGTCGCTGGATCGAAGAGCTGGTTTAGGAGGGTCGGGTACCGCTAGAGCTGGTTTGGGAAGACCGGCGTAACCGCTGCACAGGGAGGAATGACATGTTCGAGCTGGTGGAGGATGGGAAGGTGGTGCTGGGAGCCTCGATCAAGGTCATCGGCGTCGGCGGCGCCGGGGGCAACGCGGTCAATCGAATGATGGAGGCCGGTCTTCGCGGCGTCGACTTCATCGCCGCGAACACCGACGCACAGGTTCTGGAGCAGTCCCGCTGTCCGAAGCGCATTCAGCTCGGCACCGGGATCACGAAGGGGCTCGGGTCCGGCGCGAATCCAAACGTCGGGCGCGAGGCGGCCGAGGAGGACGAGGCGGCGATCGCCGAGGCGCTCTCCGGGGCCGACATGGTGTTCGTCACCGCCGGCATGGGGGGCGGAACCGGAACCGGCGCGGCGCCGGTCGTGGCGCGCGTCGCGCGCTCGATGGGCGCGCTGACGGTCGCGGTCGTGACGCGTCCGTTCGAGTTCGAAGGACGCCGCCGCATGCAGATCGCCGAGGAAGGGCTCCAGGCCCTCCGCGAGAAGGTGGACACGCTGATCGTGATCCCGAATCAGCGGCTCCTCGCGATCGTCGAGAAGCACACCCCGCTCAAGGAGGCCTTCCGCGTCGCGGATCAGGTGCTCCACTACGCGACCAAGGGAATCTCCGATCTCATCACCGTGCCCGGGCTGGTGAACCTCGACTTCGCCGACGTGAAGACGGTCATGGCGGAGCGGGGGAACGCGCTCATGGGCGCGGGACACTCGAGCGGCCCGAACCGCGCGTACGAGGCGGCGCAGTGCGCGGTCTCGAGCCCCCTGCTCGACGACGTGTCGATCTCGGGGGCGGAGGCGCTCCTCGTGAACGTCACCGGCGGCGAGTCGATGACGCTCCACGAGATCAACGAGGCGGTCACGGTGGTCGTGGACGCCGCGGGACGGGATGCGAACGTGATCTTCGGCGCGGTGATCGACGAGTCGATGGGGGATGCGCTCTCCATCACCGTCATCGCGACCGGCTTCGGCAAGGCCGAGATGATGAAGGCGCGCGCCGCGGAGGCCCCGCGGGCCCACGCGCCTCGCATTCTCGAGATGGAGACTCGCTCGGTGCGACCGACCGTAATCGTGCGCCCCGTGCTCGAGGAGATGGAGGAGGAAACGGTGCTCGAGGCCTCGCCTCCGGGCGAAGCGCCGGCTCAGGCCCCGGCCGGCCGTCCCCAGTTCAAGATGTCGCCCGGCACGGCTCGGCGCCCCTTCGGCGGCCGCGCGATCAGCAAGGAGAACATGGACGTGCCCGCATTCATGCGGAAGCAGATGGACTAGGCAGGGAAACGAAAAAGCCCCGGCAGGCGCCGGGGCGTGAAGCGGTGCGGCAGCGCGTCCGGACTAGATCGCCCGGGCGCGCTGCGCCGCTTTGGCCCCCATGTGCTTCTGGACCGAGCCGGTCCGGATGCACCGGGTGCAAACGCGAATCCGCTTCGGCTTCCCGCTGACGAGCGCGCGGACCGTCTGGAGATTGACCTCCCAGCGGCGCTTCGTCACGTTGTGGGCGTGGCTCACGTTTTGACCGTGCTGGACGCCCTTGCCGCAGATATCACAGGTTCTGGCCATCTTGCCTCCTTGGGTAGAGCCGGGCAGTTTATCTCACCTTGGGGCATGGTGCAATTGTGACTTGGCCGGCGCGGGGAGGGTGTGGGGGTCCTGGACCTCACATGCTGGCGCTCGATAGTCCACCCCTACAATGGCTTGGTGGGCGCCAGCTGCGGTGGTCCTGGACCCCCACACCCTCCCCGCGCCTCCCAAAGCGAGTACAGCATTACCTGGGTGCGCGGAATGTGTCGGTTCTGCGCACAGGATCCCCGTGATTTCCGCCCCTTCCGCCAACTCGGTTTGACTCGAACCGGGGCGCCCCCCTAGCATCGCTTCGTGACCGCCCTGTCCGATCCGATTCGCTATCTTGAGGGGGTCGGGCCGGAAATGGCGCGCCGCCTGGCGCGCCTCGAGATCCGAACCGTCAGAGACCTCCTCTTTCATATACCGGTGGGCTACCGGGATCGCCGCGAGGTGACCCCGATCGCCAAGCTCGTGCCCGGCGTGGAAGCTTCGATCGAAGCCTCGGTCGCCTCGGTGCGTCCGCTCCGGCGCGCGCGCGGACGCCGCGATCTCGAGGCCACGCTCCGCGACTCGACCGGGATCATGCGCGCTGTTTGGTTCCACCAGCCCTACCTCGCGTCCACGCTGAAAGCGGGGGAGCGCTACGTCTTCTCGGGGATCGTGCACGCGTTCCGCGGCCCCGAGCTCCACAACCCCGAGTTCGAGCCGGTCGCGGAAGGCGAGGGGAACCATCTCCATGTCCGCCGGATCGCGCCTCGCTACGCGCTCACCGAAGGGATCACGGAGCGGTGGCTCAGAGCGCGGGTGCGCGCCGCGCTCGACAAGTTCGAGCCTCCACCCGAGGTGCTCTCGGGCGAGTGGAGGACGCGGCTCGAGCTTCCGCCTCTGCCGATCGCCTTCGAGCGGATCCATTTCCCGGAGGACGTCGCGCAGAAGGAGCCGGCGCGCAAGAGGCTCGCGCTCGAGGAGATCCTCGCGCTCCAAGTGGCGCTCCAGCTCGCGCGACGCCGTCACCGGAAGGCGCACAAGGCCTCGTCGCTCACGACCGGCGATCCCGCGATGCGGCGCTACCTCGAGGCGCTCCCGTTTCCGCTCACGAGCGCGCAGGAGCGATCGCTCGGTGCGATGGCGGAGGACCTCGATGGCGAGGTGCCGATGCGACGGCTCCTCCTCGGGGACGTCGGCTCCGGCAAGACGGTGCTCGCGCTCGCGGGGGCCGTGCGCGCGGCGGGGGCGGGACACCAGGCCGCGCTCCTCGCGCCGACGATGCTCCTGGCCGAGCAGCATGCGGCCACCGCCGCGAAGCAGCTCGAAGCGGCCGGTGTTACGTGGGGGCTCTTGACCGCGGCGACGCCGGAGCGTGATCGGAAGCTACTGCTCGAGGGTTTTGCCTCGGGGGAGATCTCGATCGCGATCGGCACGCACGCACTCCTCGAGCCCAAGGTCGCGTTCCGCTCGCTCGCGTTCGTCGCGGTGGACGAACAGCACCGCTTCGGGGTGCGGCAGCGGATCTCCCTCGCGCGTGGCGCGGACCCCGGGCGAAGCGCGCATCTCCTCGTCCTCACGGCGACGCCGATTCCGCGCAGCTACGCGATGACCCTCTACGGCGATCTCGACCTCTCCATCCTCGACGAGAAGCCGCCCGGCCGCCTGCCGGTCGAGACGACGTCGATCGACGGCACGCGGCGGGAGGCGCTCCTCGATCTCCTACACGGTGAAATGGAGCGAGGCGGAAGCGCCTTCGTGGTGTATCCCATCGTGGAGGAGAGCGAGAAGGTGGATCTCGAGGACGCGACCTCGACGGCGGCGGCGCTCCGGGAGGAGCCCGCGCTGGCCGAGGCCGGCGTGGAGCTGGTCCACGGCCGCCTCCCTGCGGAGGATCGGCGTCGCGCGCTCGAGCGATTCCGGAACGGGGAAGCGAGGATCCTCGTCACGACCACGGTGGTGGAGGTGGGACTCGACATTCCCGACGCCACGCTCGTCGCGATCGAGCATCCGGACCGGTTCGGCCTCGCACAGCTTCATCAGCTCCGAGGCCGCGTGGGCCGGGCGGGGCGAGCGGGGCGTTGCGTGCTCGTCACGCGGGGCGGCCTCGGCGAGGCGGCGCGCCGGCGGCTCCACGTGTTCCAGACGGTGTCGGACGGATTCAGGCTCGCGGAGGAGGACCTGAAGCAGCGCGGTCCGGGGGAGTTCCTGGGCACCTCGCAGCACGGATTTCCCACGTTCCGCGCGGCGGATCCGATGCAGGATCAGGAGTTGATCGAGGCCGCGTCCACGCTCAGCCGGGAGCTCCTGGACCGCGCCGAGTCCGAGACCTCGGGCGGGCGCGTGGAGGCCTGGATCGAGACGCACGTGCCGGGGGCGGAGCGGTACCTGGGGAGCGGGTAGAATTTCGGCCAAAGAAGGCGGCGGCGGCCGCCGATACTGGAGACGCGAGTCCACTTACGAGCCGCCAGGAGCCGCGATGACCTTCGAATGCACGAACTGTCAGCTTCGCTACAAGATCGACGACTCGCTCATTCCGCCTGACGGCGCCCGGGTGAAGTGCCGTCGGTGCTCGACCCTGATCGACGTTCCGGCCCCGGTCATCGAGCTCGCGCCCGTCGACCTGGAGCTGATCCCGCCCCCTCCGCCGAAGCGCATGCCGCGCATCGACGAGGCTCCGGCGGTCAGGGTCGAGGCCCCCGCGGAGCGCACCCCCGCGCCAGCCCCTTCCGTCGCCGCGCCAGCGCCGTCGCCGCCGCGCGCCGCCGACCCGGAGCCTCCGGCTGCCGACGAGAGCGTGACGCTGGAGCAGCAGCTCGCCGCGGAGGCGCGGAGCGTTCCGCCGTCGCCCGACATCGAGCACGATTCCTCCTTCGTGGAGCGGTTCGACGCTCCGTCGGCGGCCGCCATCCCGGCCGATCCCGCCTTCGAGCACATCGGCGCCGCGGCCGCGCAGGCTTCGTACGAGCCCGCGACGCCGTCGCTCGAGACCGAGCCGCTCGGCACTCCGCCGCCCGCGGCCTTCGAGTCGACGCCTGCGCCCGAGCCCGCACCCGTGCTGGAGACCTCCGGCGCGCCGAATCTGGGCGAGCCGTCGCTGTCCGAGTCACCGTCCTTGGCCGCGCCGACACTCGCAGCGCCGACACTCGCCGCGCCGTCGCTCTCGGCTCCGTCGTTCGAGGCCGCACCGCCGTCCATCGGCGCGCCCGCGCTCGAGTCGAAGCCGCAGGAGCCCGCGCCCGCGCCTCCTGCCGCCGAGTCCACCTCGTCGCACGCCCCGGCGCCCGCGCCCGCGGCCGCGCCGGCGCTCGCCACGTCCGAAACCGCGGAGGCTCCCATGGCCACCGACAACGTCGTTCCTCTCACGCTGGGGACGCCGATCCCCGACGGCCTCTCGCCCGAGGAGCGCACGCGCCACGAAAAGGCGCGGCGGCTCGCGCGCGTGCTCGCGTCCGACATCGCGATCTACAACCGTGAGAAGAAGGAGCGGGGCATGGTGGACGGGAATCTCGTGGCGGTGCTCGGCTACGAGATCAAGAAGTCGTGGGAGACCTACAAGGAGCGGGTGGGGGCCGACTTCGCGAACTCGACTCCGTATTTCCGCGACGCCCTGAACGACCTCCTCGCCGAGGGCAAGAAGATCTTCTGACCGGGTTCTAGCCCTCCCGCCGCGTCCGTCCCAGGAGCCCGCCCGCCGCGCCCCCCAGGACGAGGAGACAGCCCGCCAGCACGACCGCCGATCCGGGCGTGAGACCACCCCGCTGGACGAGCCATCCGAAGATCGACGCGCTCACCACCACGCCGAGCCGCGCGAGGAAATCGCGCAGCGCGAAGACCCGCGCTCTCACTTCGGGGCGGGCCGCCTGCTGGATGGCCGACTCCGTCGTGATGAGGAGGAGCGCCACGAAGAGTCCCGCCAGGAACGCCGCAGCGCCCCCGGCGGCGCGCGAGGGGAATCGCGCGAACGAGACCACGGCGAGCCCGGCGCCGGCGAGCGATGCGGCGAGCACCCACGCCCTCGAGCCTCTCCGGCCCCACGCGGCGAGGAGGAGCGTGCCGGCCACCATGCCCGCGGCCGCGAACGCGATCACGCCGCCGACGCCCGACACCACGCCCGATCCATGGCCCCGGATGACGGTCGGGAGCGCGACATGGAGCGCCCCCCCCGCGATCCAGAGGAGCGCCATGGCCAGCATCGATCCCAGGATCGGCTTCGACGAGAGGGAGAGCCGCGCCCCTTCGGCGACGTTCTTCGCGAGCCCGCGGTACGCCGCTGCCGCGGATTGGTGCGGCTTCGCCCGGGGGCGCAGGTCGCTCGGACGGATGAACGCGAGCGCGATCACGGACACGAAATAGGTCGCGGCATCGAGCGCGAAGCCGAAGCGCCATCCCGACCGCTCCACCCAGAGTCCTCCGAGCCACGATCCGAGGATCGTCGCGACGACGCCGGCCAGGGTCGCGAGCGAGTTCGCCTCGACGAGCGCGCCCTCGGGCACGAGGTCGGGGAGGATGGCCGACCGCGCGGGAAGGAAGAAGGTGTTCACCACGTAGAGGAGGAAGACGAGCGCGAAGGCGGCCGGAAGCCCCCACGTCTCCGCCGCCGGAATCATGGCGAGCACGACGACGCCGCGGAGCGCGTCCGACACGAGGAGCGTGGTCCGTGTGTTCCAGCCGTCCACCAGCGCGCCCACGACCGGCGAGAAGAGGATGGCGGGGAGGAAGCTGAAGAGCGGGATCAGCGCGAGCTCGCGCGCGGGATTGGCGGGATCGGCCGCGCGCTCGACGACGAGCGCGAGGAGTGCCAGGTAGGTGAACCGGTCCCCGAAGATCGAGACGAGCTGCCCGACCCAGAGGGCGCGGAAGCTGCCGCTCCGGAAGAGACGGAGCGACGCGGCCCCCCGCATCAGCGGACGGCCGTCTCGAACTCCGGCTCTCGCTCCTCCGCCTCGACCGCCGCGAGCCTGCGCTCGAGACGGACCGGAAGGAGCGAGGCGTAGACCTGCTCGAGGCGCTCCACGATTCCGTCCCAGGCGTAGCGCCGCGCCGTCTCCACCCCGCGCGCCCCCATGGTGGCGCGGAGTCCCGCATCGGCGAGGAGCCGGCGGAGCGCGAGCGCCATGGCCTCTACGTCCCGCGGCTCGACGAGGATCCCTTCCGCCTCCGGCGTGAGCACCGTGCGATAGCCCGGCAGGGAGGTCGCGACGATGGGGATCCCGGTCGCCATCGCTTCGAGGAGGACGAGCCCGAAGCTCTCGCCCGAGCGCGCGGGCGTGCAGAAGATGTCCGCGGCCGCGTAGCAGCCGGGAAGCAAGTCCGGCTCGACCCGCCCCGCGAACTCGACGCGTCCGTCGAGCGCGCGACGCGCCCTCCGCCCCATCCGCTCGCGGAGCGGTCCATCGCCGACGACGACCAGACGGAACGGAACGTCGAGCCGCGCGAGGATCGTGCACGCGTCGATCAGATCGGGGAGTCCTTTCCTCGGATCCAGCCGCCCGACGAACAGGATCGTCGGCACGCCGTCGCCATCCCGCGTCGCGCGCGGCCGGAATCGATCGAGGTCGACGCCGTTCGGCAGGACCTCGACGGGTCCGGGGAAGTGCCGCTGGATGTAGTCCCGAGCCACGACCGACACCGCGAGGCGATGGTCGATGCGTCGGTAGAGGGGGCGAAGGAGCCCGCCGAAGAGGCGGTACGGAAGATCCGAGGACACGGAGTGGAACGTGCCGACGACGGGGACCCGCGCGAGCCGCAGCGTGAGGAGCGGGAGCACGGGGGCCACGGGGCAGTGCACGTGGATCACGTCGAACCGCCGCTCCTCGAAGAGCCCGCCCAGCCGCTCCGGCAGATCGAAGCCGACCGTCATGTCGTTCTGCGCGCCGTTGTAGGGGAGGACGATGTTGTGTCCCACGCGCACGGTCCCGGGCTCGAAGCGCGGCCTTCCGGCGATTCCGGACGTGACCACGGTGACGTCGTGTCCGCGCCGCCTCAGCCCCTTCGCGGTGGCATCCACGTGCTCCGTCACACCCCCCACGGTGGGGACATACGCCTGGGAGACGATTCCGATCCTAAGCCGCATCGGCGGCGCTCCAGAGGGGACGGAAGATGCACCACTGCGTCACGTTCTCCGCGATGGAGCGCTCCTGCGCCCGCGCGACGAGGGTGGTGAGGCGCTCGAGATCCTCGCGCAGCGTGAGCCGTGGATCCGCTTCGTCGAGACCGTCGAAGACCACTTCGTGGCTCCCGTCCTCACCGCGCGTCGCGTGCGCGTGGAGGATCGGAACCCGCGCGCGGCGCGCGAGGATGGCCGGGCCGGCGGGAAAGGGGATGCGGCGTCCGAAGAACGGGGCCGGCAGCGATCTCGAGTGGATGTCGCCATCGACCAGGAGCACCACGACGGCCCCGCGCCTCAGCGCGGCGACGAGCGGCGCGAAGCCCTCGTCGGGCGTCCGGATCACGAGCCCCTCGCGCGCCTTCCGGTCGCGCAGGGCACGGGCGAGGAGCGGATGGATCTGCACCCCGCTCACCGCCTGCACCTCGATCCCGAGCCTCGCGAGCGCGAGTCCGGCTAGCTCCCAGCTCCCCAGGTGCGGCGCCGTGATCACGGCTCCGCGGCCGCGGGCCAGCGCGCGGTAGAGGTGCTCGGCTCCCCGGAAGCTCGGGGCGCGGTCCTTCCTCCCGTGGGCTTCCGCGAAGTACTCGATCCAGGAGAGGGGCAGGCTCTCGAACATGCGGCGCGCCGTGCGCTCTCGGGCTCGAACACTCGCGAGCGCGGGATGTCCGGAGGCGGCGATCTGGGAGAGATTCGCGAGCACGGCGCTCCTCCGTGAGCGGCTCAGCGTGTACTGCAGGGAGGCGATGAAGCGTGCGGCGACGCGGTGGGCCCGGGGAGAGCTGGTCGCGCACGCGGTCTGGATGGCTTGCAGCACTAGGCTCGGCAACACGTCCGGATCGCGCGCGATGGTTCGTCCCTCTCCCCCTGATTCGAGGACGCTACACCAGTGTCCAAAAAGGTGTCAAGGCGAGCGGGGCAGGGCCGCGCGGTCCGAACCCGTTGACTTGACGAGAGGTCGGCCCCTATTGTGGCGGCGGCTCAGACGAGCCAGGGAGGGCTCGATTCAGCCGTGGATCACGTTGGCGGTTGCTCCTCGTCACCAGGCTCGAAGAGGGCGTCCGCCGTCTCCACCGCGTGCAGGCACGGACAAAGCGCAGCCGTGTCGCTGTGCGGACAGGACGAATAGACGCGATTGTCGCGCCGGCAATAGACTTCGCGAGCGCGACGCGCGAGGAACCATGGTGCGGGCGAAGGTGTCGTTCGTTTCATGGCAGTCCTCCTCGGGTCCAACGTCCGTCGAGCGGGTGATTCTCGGCGACTCGGTGCGCCGCCACCGCTTCCAATACGGCAAGGTTGCATGAGGCATGCCATGGAATGGGGGGACTGATGGCCAGCCAGAAGCTGGTGCGCTGCGAGATCAAGCGTCCTGATAACGGATCCACTCGCACCGTCCGGTATGTGCCTCTGGAGATCTACGGACTCTGGGAATTCCTCATGCGGAACCGGCACCAGTTCGAGATCACCGACAACGTCGCGTCGCTCTGGATCGACGTGGATGAGAATCCAGAGGCCGCGTACGGCGAAGGTCAGTACGAGCGCGTCACCGAGGTCACGCTGCTGCGCTACTCGGAACAGGACGGGATGTTCGGACGGGTGAGCCGTTATTTCCCGACCCAGGACTATCCAGAGCTCAAAAAACTGCTTCTCAAGCACTACGAAAGCGTGCGCGAGCCGGGTGCTCCCAACCTCCAGCTCAAGGAGCGCCAGGGGATCTGGATCAGGCGGGAACCGCGCACCACGTAACCGCAATTCGCGCCTCATCTTGCAGACCGCACGGCGCGCCGCGCGACCCCTCCCGGGACCGCCGCCGGAGCTCGAGGCGCGTGCGACTGCATCGCACGATTCCGCAAAAGATTAGATAGCGAACCGCCGATCTCTCCGTCGTAGCTGTCGGGAGTCCTGTGGCACAGAGCGTGCTGCTAGGCGCGACGGGCCGGTCGAGATCCATTCCCACCGCACCCGCGCCACACGCAGACGACGTCAATGAAACTCATCGAGGGAGCGACGCCATGGTCGTGGTGAGCTATTCCGGGCGGGAGATCAACGCGAAGATCGTCTACTACGGTCCCGGTCTGAGCGGAAAGACGACCAACCTCGAGAAGATCTACGACAGCGTTCCCGAGTCCAATCGCGGCCGCATGGTCTCGATGAAGACGCAGACGGACCGGACGCTCTTCTTCGATCTGCTTCCCCTGGATCTGGGCGAGCTTCAGGGGATGAAGACGCGCTTCCTGCTCTACACCGTGCCGGGCCAGGTCTACTACAACGCGACGCGAAAGCTCGTGCTGAAGGGCGTCGACGCGCTCGTGTTCGTCGCCGACTCCAGTCCCGACAAGATGGCCGAGAACCGGGAGAGCCTCTCGAATCTCGAGCAAAATCTGAAGGCGTACGGGCTCGACCTCCAGACCATTCCCTGGGTGATCCAGTTCAACAAGCGGGATCTCCCGGGCGCGCTCACGCTCCAGCAGATGAATCAGGAGCTGAACCGCTACAACGTGCCCACGTTCGAGGCGCAGGCCGCGAACAGTGTCGGCGTATTCGAGACCTTGCGCGGCGTGTCCAAGCTCCTCCTCGCCAAGATCTCCAAGGATGTCATCGATCGTGATCGGGGAAGCCTGACCACGCCGCCTCGGGTTGCTGCCGAGGAGCCGAAGAGGCCCGCGGCCGTCGAGGAAACCCCGACCCCTACTCCCGAAGCGCCCAAGTCGGTCGGCGGGAAGATTCTCCAGTCCCTCAAGCGGGGCGGGAAGGCCCAGCCCGAGACGCACTCGCCGACCACCGCTTCGAATCCGCCGCTCGAGCCGGCGGGACCGTTCTCCCAGTCCATCGAGCCCCAGGCTCCGTTCACGCCGCCGTCGAGCATGCAGCCCGACGAAACCGTGCTCACGAGCGACGACCTGATCCCGCTCGGCGGCCTTCAGGCAGCGAAGAAGAGGAAGGCCGACGACTCGGACGATGGCTTCTCAGTGGGCGAGATCGAGCGCGAGGCGGATTACGGATCGTCGTCGCGTCAGGCCGCGGCTCAACCAGCCGTGACGTGCGGAGACGCCCGCACCGTGACCGTGCCGATCGATCTGGGCTCGCTACCGTCCGGACGCGTACGCCTGGTGTTCGAAATCCGCATCGAGGTTGATGCGGAGCGATCCGGATCTCCTTCGAATCAAGGGACGCGCGGCGCCGCGATGATGCGCGACCTCGAGACGATTCCCGACTAGAGTGGCGCGCGCGCATGGCGCGCGTGAAAAAAAATGCATCGGGCCCGGTGATTCGGGCCTTTTTTATTTGACTCGCGCGCTCTCGTGGATAGAGTGCGAGCGTGGATCGAGCGCTTCCTCTCTCCCTTCGCGATAGCGCGCTCACGGGATCCGAATCCCGCGAGGAGAGCCTCGCGTTGGCCGAGACGCTCGTGCACGGGAGCGCGGATCCGGAGCAGGTGCGCGAAGCGGCCCGCATCTTCGCGTCGCAGGACCGCGCCGAGCGCGCCATCGAGACGCTCCGCCAGGGCATCCTCACGCACCCCCGTCAGGCCGACCTCCTCGTTCTCCTGGGCGATCTCCTGTCGCGCTCCGGCGCGCATGACGAGGCCGGCCTCTACCTGAGGCAGGCCGTCGAGCTCGCGCCGCAGAGCGCCGACGCGTCGTTCCGCCTGGGACTCCATCACGCGCGCCGCGGCCACGCGGAAGCGGCGCGCGCCGCCTACGAGACCACCGTCCGGCTCGAACCGGCGCACGTGCGCGCCTGGGTCAATCTCGGCCTCTGCCGCTCGGATCTCGGAGAGCGCAAGGGGGCGATCGACGCGCTCCGTCGTGCGGTGAGCCTCGATCCCGCCTGCTCGGACGCCCGATCCAACCTGGGCGCGCTCTACGCCGAGTGGGGCATGGCCGAGGAGGCTCTCGAGGAGTTCCGCCGCGCGGTCCACCTGAGCCCGCAGAGCGCGGAGGCCCACTTCAACCTGGGATGGGCGCTCCTTGCCGACGACGAGCTCCAGGAAGCGGAAGCCATGCTCGAGGCCTCGGCCCGGCTGGACCCGGCGAGCGCCGAGGCGCTCTACGCGCTCGCCATCCTCCACCTCCGCATCGGCGCGTACGCGCGCGCGGTGGGCGAGCTGAAGCGCGCGCTCGAGATCCGCCCCGACGACGCGCGGCTCCACTACCACCTCGGCGTCGCGTACAACAACCAGGACGCCGCCGATCAGGCGATTCTCGCCCTCGAGAACGCCGCCCGGCTCCGCCCCGAGGATCCGCGCATCCACCGGCTCCTGGGCGTCGCCTACGACAAGAAGGAGCTTCCCCTCCGCGCTCGCGAGGCCTACCGCCGCGCGGCCGCCTTGAACGGCTGACCGTGGCCGGCCGGATCGGCCGCGCGCTCGAGCGCGCGTCGATCGAGCGGCGCCTCGCTTTCGTTCCGTTCCTCACATCCGGATTTCCCGACCTCGCCGAATCCGATCGCCTGCTCGCCGCGCTCTGCGAGGAGGGGGCGGATCTCCTCGAGATGGGCGTGCCCTTCAGCGATCCTCTCGCCGACGGCCCCGTGATCCAGGAATCGACCCGCGTGGCGCTGGAGAAGGGGGTGCGTCTCGCCGACACGCTCGAGCAGGCGCGGCGCTTGCGGGCGCGGTTCGAGACGCCGCTCGTCGTGATGACCTATCTGAACCCGGTGCTCGCCTATGGGGCGGAGCGCTTCGCGCGCGAGGCCGTGGCCGCGGGCGTGGACGGCCTGATCCTCGTCGATCTGCCCCCCGAGGAGGATCCCGCGCTCTGGTCCTCGTTCCAGAGCGCGGGACTCGACACGATCGCGCTCATCGCTCCGACAACCGATCGTGGCCGGCTGTCCT
>Ga0068859_100000515_pt1 | contig 38290 bp, 45 predicted proteins | sample KBSSwiS22_FD_66585 | JGI IMG/M metagenome (GOLD analysis project Ga0068859, IMG submission 66585) | Switchgrass rhizosphere microbial communities from Kellogg Biological Station, Michigan, USA - KBS Switchgrass S2-2 | ecosystem: Host-associated > Plants > Roots > Rhizosphere > Soil ... | reverse complement strand
CGACATGGAAAAGCTATTGAGCGTGATTTGCCCGTTAACGGCGTTGATGGTGACGGCGGTAGATTTGTTGGTTAGCTGCGTGGACGTGCTGCCGCTGCCCGCGCCGTAACCGATACCGCCAGTGGGCGATATGGCCCGTAGCGTGTTTGCAATCGTCAGCGTGCTAATACTCGACGTGCTAATGCTGGCGGTTGAAACCGTCTCGGTCGTCACTGTTGAGGTGGAAATGGTGGCTGTCGAAAGGGTGGCTGTCGTGGCAGATAGCGACGTGGCCGATGTCGTTCCATTCAGCGTGACCGCCGCGCTCGTGCTGATAACCGCCGCGTTGGTTATGGTTGGCGAGTTGAGCGTGACCCCAGAAAGCGAGAAAGAACCGCTGATGGTTGCGCCAGATAGCGAAAGCGTGCTGCCCGTCCCTAGAACCAGCGTCCCCGCGCTCCCAAACGTCAGCGTGCGTCCATTCGCCACCTGCAAGTCCGCCTGCAACGTGTTGGCGAGAGAACCAGTCCCGCCGCTAATTTTGGTAACAGTCTGTTGGGCGTGCGCGCCCACTGTGCCAAAATAGGCAACCGCGCCAGCCATGCCAGCCAACCGGGCGACACGGCGCATATTGCGAGCGATGAGCTTGAGAATCCGTTTCATGGTCGTGCGGGATGGGTTAGGCGGGCGATTGCGAGCTTTTGTAGGCCCAAGCGGAGCCGGTGTAGAACAGTTCAACCGTCAGCGAGATAACCGTCCCGTCTGTCGTGTAACCGTTGGCCGGGGTCGTGTAAGTCTCAGCCGGGAGCAGTTGCGTTCCGCCCACCGTGTTGTTGCGGACATACAGGATGATGCTCGCCGTCGCGGGTAGCGTGAAAACAAGGCTACAACGGTCGCCACCGTTCCGCCCAGCCGTGGCAACCGCAAAAATGCGCGTAGAGGCGACGCCCGTGACAGTAACCGCCTCCGTGTGGTTTGCCGAGGCAGGCGTGATGGTTGAGTCGCCGGTGATGTTGGCCGTCGTCCCGGCGGAATTGTAGCCGCCAAGAAGCCCGTAGGCAGTTGGCCCAAGCAGCGTCCAATCCCCACTTCCCACGGTTGGCGTTCCCCATGAATTCGTCGCGTTCAGGGCCGTGTTGTTCGCCGCCCAATAAAAACCGCCATAACTCACGACATCCTCACGGTTCACGTTGTCGTAGTAAATCTGCGTGGCATCAAACCCACCGCGATAGAATGCCAGCGGCCCGCGCGCGCCCTGCATACCTTGCAGGTAGTAAAGCTGCGGGTTGCGCGGCTCGCACGCCGTTGGGTTGCAGCAGCATGGCGTAGAAAGGCAGGAATTGCAGCTCATGGTGTGTAGGTGGCGACGTAACTGAGTTGATAGGTGTCATCGTCAGTGGGAGCACCGAGAGACGCGATAAATCCAGTCGCTGTGACGGTGTAGCCAACCACCGCAATGTTGCTATGGTCGGCGTCCGCTTTAATAACCATGGCCACAACTGATGGGACGCCCCCAAATGCAATCGGAAATGTGACTTCAATCGTGTCGTCGCCAGATGGTATTTCCACTGTGTCCCCCTGAGTAACAGGCCGGTTCACGCAGGGAGTCAGGGTGCTCGGCGCACAACCGCAACCGCTGGTTTGAGGGCTGGCCTGCTGCGCCGTGACCTGCCCTTGCAAAACATACCCGTCCTCCGTCAACGCATCGCTGAATGTCGCTGCACATCCGCTTGTCGTGACCGCCGAAGCGACAACCGCAACCGCTGGCGCAAACCCATTAGGGGCCACAAGCCACAACTGGACGGCGATTGGCACGCTCAGGAAGCGCACCGGCCAAGTCAATGTAGTTCCGCTGGCCCCATTAGGGACGGTCTGGTTGACGTATTGTGTCCAAGTGCTCATGTCGTCGGCGTTTTTGTTAGCGTAGGCGTTGGCAACACACAGAAAAGGGAAGGGCGGCGTCAGAAGGCTTTTGGCCCCTGACGCCGCCCCGCTAGTTGGTCGTGTCCCGTGACGCGCTGGCCTTCGCGGAACGGCGTCAGGCCGCGCTTAGACGAAGGTGCTCACACCCGTGCAACCACCCAAGACAGGCTGCACGCAACGCTTGACGATGATCGGGATGACAGCCCACGGAATCTGCGGGCGGTAGGCGCGGCCCACACGGTAGGCCAGCACGCCGAAATCCTTGTAGATGTTCGGCGTCGAGCCAAGGTTGTCCATCACGAAGCGGATGTCGCCGTTGAACATCTGGTTCATAAAGCGAATCTGGCCCTCGCCCGTGTAGGACTCAGGAATCTCGCGCTTAAACGCCGTCTGGCCGTCGTAGCGATAGAGGAGGAACAGCACCTCGTGCGACGCTAGCGCATAGCCGGGGTTGTCGGTCAGCACGTTACCGCCAGTCGTCGGGGCAGTCGTGATGAAGGGATTAACCGGCGTGTAAGTGCCGCCGGAGTAGTTCAGCCGGAGCGGCTGGTCAATCAGGGCATACTCGACGCCACGCATCGTGGGAACGAAGGCGAAATTGAGCAGGGCATCCATCGCGGTCTTGTTGCCGCCGCTGGCAAGCTGGCCCAACGGGACGATGTTTACGCTGGTCGTGCTGGCCGCCCCGCCGAGGTCGTTGCGGATGGCCTCAAGCGACTCATAACCGGCAATCAGGCGCGCGTTTCCGCTGTCATAGCCTTGCAGCCAGAGGGTCGTCTTGGCATAGCCGTTAATGGCATTAACGAGGTTGAACGAGGCCGGGGCCGTAGCCTGCACCGCCGGAACCGCCACCTGATACTGATAGCGGCCACCGTAGACCATGTTCGCCACGCTGTTGCCTTGGAGCGCAACCACCTTCACGCCGGAGTTGACGAACATCTGATACTGAATGTCGCCGTTCATCAGCGTCTTGACCGTGCTACCAATCATGCGAAGCTGCGAGAGCAGCGCAGTCTTCATGGCATTGAAACCGGCGGTCAAACAGATGGGCGTGGAGACGCCGGAGAAGATGCCCGCCGTGTAGTTGTAGGTGAACGAGCCGCTGGTCGCGGTGTTCAGGTTACACGAGCCGCAGGTCGTGTTGAATGCCTGAAAGGTCGGCGCGGCGAAGTTGGTGCCAAGGTCGGGGATGGCCTGCGTGACGGTTTGCAGGGTCGCCGCGCTATTGGCCGGGAAAGTGCCGGTGTCGAGCGACGTGAGCCACGGGGCGTTGGGCAGCGACGTTTCGGCGATGGGGCCGAGGAGCAGCGTCGGGTTGGTAGCGAAGGCTTGATTAACCTGATCGGCGGTAATTACGGTGCAGGCAGAAGGATTGGCCATGACGGGAAAGGTTTTACGAACAGTTGCGGTTGCGAGGAATGCCTGCGCGAAAGCGCATGGCGGTTGACTAACTTACTTCCTTCGACCGGGGGTGAATCCGTTCCTATGGCCTTTCGGCCCACCTATTCCCCTACGGTGAAGGGGCGAGACTGCATCTTGCGATGCCACCGTGACGGCACCATAACAGAAAAAAACGCTTGACGGGGGATTTGGAATGACAAAGTATCCCGCGCAACGGCATGAAATCCGGCGAAACTTTTACCGCACAAACCTGTATTCCTCTCCCCAAGAGCGGCGGGGATGAAGTGTTTGGACGTTCGCGTTCGACATGGCTACGTTGGGAATCCAAGGGGTTTATCAAGTTACGCCGCTTTAAGATTCCGGGGGCAAAGCACGCCACCACGGTTTGCATACCGCTAGAGGCCGCAGAGGAATTTATCAAGACCCGCGAAGGATTTGATCTAACATGAGAACCACGCCATGAAAATTCACAGCATTTATGTTAAATTCGATTCTTTCGATGAATCCCACTTTGAACGAGATGGGGAGCCGCCTGAACCCAACGCTCGGTTTTTCATTGAACCGGCCTACGCCGTTTGGAGGCCATATGAATTCGGAATAATCGGGAATGGGCGCACTCAGCAAGAGGCCAGAGAAGCCGTAGAAAAGTTTTTTACAGATAAAATCCGCTCAGGAATTCCGTATCCTAAGAATGTCCCATGAATCTGCCTGAAATAAAAGTTTGCCTAGAACACGGCGACGACACGCATCCTAGCGGCATCGCTTTTGTCACGTCTAGGGTAGAACGACGCGCTTTTTATGGTGGGTTGACTTATGAGCAAGTCGCGCGGATTTTCGAGAAAGCTGCCGTAACAATGCGGGCCTTCGCCGACGACAATCCGGGCGCAAAGACAAAAACACTTGAACAGGTCTGCGCGCGCATCACAGGAACCAAATAACTTACCATGTCCAAACCAGCCAACACCACCAAGGCCGAAAAGCCTCCCGCCAACAACGTCATCGTCATCACGCGCGCCGCAGGCCCACAAGACCCCGGCTTTAACCCGGCTGGCGTCGTCGTCCCCGGCGGCGACGGCACGCAGCGCACACAGCAGCGCGTCGTTGTCGCCACCTATCCGCTGCCGCCAGTCACGCATTGGGAAATCAACAACGCGGCGTGCCTAACGATTTACGCGGGCAAGGAGGCGATTGCCGTCCACCACGGCGGGACGTGGGAGTTGCTGCAAAAGGGCTACATCCCGCCCATAGCACCCGCGCTGGCCGAGGTCGAGACGATGCCGAAGGCTGCGGACACCGATGAAAAAACCTCCGTTTAACACGTCCAAAGATAAGGCGATAGCTAGGCTTAACCGCCTAGTCTATCGCGCTTATCCGCCGAGGTGGTGGCAAGGGGGATGGAACTACGGGAAACTCTACTACTGGGGTGATTATTTTGCTTGGACTGGCGATGGATGCGCGACTTGGATTCTAGACGGCATGACGCCGGTTCATACCGACTTCGTTGTTTCGCACCTTACGGGGCTTGGATTTATTAAGTCCAAGCGGAAATAGGCTTGCAATCTGTGCGAGCGGCGGCACGTTGCGCGCATGAGCACCTGCTGCCACTCCACGGAAAGCGTTATCGTCAATCCGGTCATCGTGTGCCGAGACGGCCAGCCCGCGCTTGTGAGCGGATGCGACGTGACCGGCGGCGCGGTAGGCTCGCCCACGCCGTTGCCGTCGTGCGACGCGCCTGATAACCGATTTTCACCCGCGTTTCCCGATGCCGCGCCTGCCACATGGACGCCGGGACAGACGCCGTGGAGCGCGGAGGACGCGCCCGGCTCGCTATTCTGCGCGCCGCCGTTATGGGTTCAGGAAAGATACCAGCAACACTTTGGTCGCTCTGCCATTCCGTCAACGGCTGGGCTTTCTCGATAGAACCGTCTGCGAAGTGACGCCCGTCGAGGTTGGCTCGGTCTTTAGCGTTCGCGTGTCAACGGGCGCGGCCAATACAGGGCGCGCGACGGCTCCTGCGGCTGCGGTCGCCTGAGTGAGCGGCGCAACGAAGGCAGGCAATTCGCCGGTAGCGAGGAATCGGTTCACGGCTTCATTACGCAAACCTGCTCCCATCCCAATGCGAGGAATCGCCGTAGCAAGGTCAACCAGAGCCTTTGCGCTTTGTGTGATGACACCACCCTTTGCCGCCAGCAACTCTTTGCTGAAAACCTTGGGAGAGGTCAGTCGTTCACCTTCTGACAAAGCCTTGTTTTTTTCCAACAAACGCGACGTATCCGACAGGTCGTCAAGAAACGCGATACCCTCATCGCCAAGAAGCGCGGTGTATTTGGAGCGGGCGTCTTTGTCCACGATTTCGCCGCCGACCCGCCCTGTTAGTTTGTCCAGTTTGTCGGCGTCCACGCGGTTGTATTGGCTAGCGTCAACGTTGGCAGGAGGCTTGGCTCGCACGTCATTCAGAACGTCGCCCAGCACGCCTTGGCGAAGCGACGCGGAAGTTTCTGGGTTCACCTTGTCGAGCGTGTCGTAAAGGCCTGAAATTGACTTGGCATCGCTTCCGTCACCGCGCAAGTAGGTGAACAGTTTTTCCGGGTTTGAGCCGGGCGCAAGGGCGGAACGAATAGCGCGGTTATCCAACGCGCCAGACGCTTCGGTAAATGCCTCGTTATTGGCGCGGAAGGCGGCGGCTGGCGTCAGATCATTGTTGGCTTTTGAGAAAGCGGCCTGCTGCTCTTTAGGGATGGTTTTAAGCGTCGCCTCGATGTCGTCGTTAATGGCGTCGCGGTAACCTTTCAGGATGTCACGCGAAACGTCATCCGTAGCCTCAAAATCAATGGAGTTATCTAGCGCGCGGCGATTCGCAAGCAGGTTGTCAACCGTAAGCCCATCCGTATTTTCGAGAGCCATTTGCTTCTTACGAATATCCGAGACGGCACGGTTAAACGCATCGCCCGTGCTTTTGGTGGACGCATCGGCGGAAATCTCACCGGGCATGATATGGCTGTTTTCGTTGATTTGCTTGCCGTATTTCTGCGCGACGCCTTCCACATATTGCGACGTTTTGGAAAGAGACGGGGCCACGTCCGACTCTGCGACGGCGGAAAGAATAGGAGCCTCTTTTGCGGAAAATTCCTTTATCGCGGTGTCCAAGTAGCCGCCTTCGCCTTTAAGCGCGCCTTGCACCGCCTCATGCAGTTGCGCTTGTGGCATAGCCTCGCCAGCCACGCGGTATTTCTCGGCGGCAAGCGCACTATCAATCGTGCTCGATGTCTGTGGGAGATTGCCGGTGAGCGGCGCATTGGCAGCGCGGGCAAGCACGGGACGGCCCGTGGAAATTTCAGCGGGGACGGCCTCGCCTGTTAGGCGCGAAAGAGCGGGAACGCCGCGAGTCTCAATCGGCGTTTGTGCGCCCGTGGCGACTTTACGGCCAAGCGCGCCCAATGCGCCAGTGGCAAGCACGGGCGCGGCGGTCAGGGCCGTGTCAATCGCCGCCTGCTTGCCGCTACCGCCAGCCGCGAGCGTCGTTGCAGGCACGGATAGCAACGCAGCACCCCGGCCAGCCATGCCAAGTTCCGGCTGACCAACGAGAGCACCCGCCGCCATTTTACCGGCCCCCTCCAAAACAGGCGCAATGTCACCAGCGATGTTAGGCAAGCCATACGGATAATAAAGAACGTCCTTTTTCTGGTCAGGCGTGCGGACGATGATGTTCTGCCCATCGGCGGAAGGGCGGGGGTGAAGCCCTTCGCTTTCCAGAGCGTCGAAAAGCTCCTTGCCTCCCTTGTGGCTGAACGCAAAGCGCGTGCTGGCGTCCAGTGTATCGTTGATGTCCAGCGGAACATTGTCGGGCGCAGTGTTCTCGGCCACGAACTTTTTCTCTCGCTCACGGTGCGAGTCTATCATTTGCGAAATATGTTCTGCTGGCGCACCCGAAGCGGACATTTCACCGAGGCCGATTTTCTCCCAAACAGACGGCAGAGATGTGGCATTCTCACTGCGTTTCTTCTCGGCCTCCATCGCGGATTGCGTCGCCGCCTGTTCCGGCGTCAGTTGCGGAATTTGGAATGATTGCGGTGCGGACGAAGACGGAACCGACGTGCCGGGCGAAGGCCCAAGCACGAAGCCCGGCGGCAATCCATCCGATGCCGGTTGTGCCGTGCGCGGCAACGGCCCCGGCAAAAATCCTTGTGGAAGGTCGTTCATGGCGTGCGCGGAACCCATTGACCGTTACGCTTCACAAGCTCCTCGCCAGTTTGTGGGTTGTGGGCGATTTCCTCGACCTGTCCGCCACCTTGCGCGCCCACGAAATCGGGTTGCCCTAGCCGCTGCAAAGCCTGCTGATGCCGCGTCTCAATCGCGTTCTTAGCCGCGTTGTAAGCAACAGTAGCCGCATGGGCATAATTATCCAAAGATGCCTGCAATGCCACCGGGTCTTGTGCCAACTTGATTGACCCAAGTGACTGCGTGAGGCCGTTGTATTCCGCCATGCTCCGCACATTCTTGACGTTAGCTAGGGCTTCACGCCCTGCCGCTCCTTGGACGGCTTGCAATTTCGCCGCCAGATTGTAGGCATCTGTTCCGGGGATTTGCGCGGTCAGATTCGCCCAAATTCTCGGACTGTAAACCGATGCCAGTTTCTTCGCCTCTTGGATGTTTTGCAATTCCGCCGCTAGTGCGGTTTCAGCATTTGCTAGTTTGGCTTTCTCTTGCGGATATTCGGAAATGTCTTGGGCGTCTTCCTTGGATAATGCCCGCTGACCAACAAATCCAGACTTTGCTCCTTCCACCGCCCCCGCCACCGCCGCTTTACTAGGGGCTACTGCCGAAAACTGAGCCGGGTCAACCGCTTCACCAGTATCCGCCCGGATGACATGACCCATGCGATTTTGTAGCGTGGACACCGGGCCGCCATTGGCATCGTAAAGAACCGGCCCTTTGGTAAACCCAACCATTGCCGCCGTCATTCCGGGAGGAAGGAAAGCCTGCTTCTTGGACTGGCTAATAACGTTGCCGTTGCGCGTCTCAGTCTGCGTGACGGTGTAGGAACCATCAGGGTTCTTTTCATAGGTTTCCGACACACCTTCCGGCCCGACAAGTGCTTGGCTGTATTGCGCCTGTTTTGCCAGCAAAGCGCGTTGCGGAGCGGCAGTTATGAACTGTTCCGCCCCTTGCGCGATGTTCTGCGCCCGCCCTTGGTTTTCCAGCGTCGCCGCCTGTTGCTCAAGCGGAAACGCCTGCTGTTTGCGCGATTCAGCCAAGCGCGCCAACACGATGTTTTGCCGCGCCGCATTGTCCGCGTTCATCGCCTGTTGGTTCTGAATGCTTTCATTCTGTGCCGCCGCACGAAGTTGCACGGCGAGTTGAGCGATGCGCGCCGGGTCAAGCGGCTGGACGACGCCGACGTTGCTAGGAATTGTCAGAGGGGCCGGAAGTGCTCGACCTATGAAGCCTTGTGTTGGGAGTCCCATGTTGGTTGCGATTAAGTGCGGCTGGCGGCCTTGGCCTTGGTAATAGACGCTTGGCTCTGGGTATTGTAAAGCTGCTGCCCATAGCTCAACTGTCCCGGCTGTTGCGGCGCACCATTCAGCCCGTAGGTCGTGACTGGCGCATAACTTGTCGGCTGATACGGCATCGCGCTAAATGTGTAAGTGGGTTGAGGCGCGTTGGCTGCCGTCGCCGCCTCGTTCTGTGCCTGTTGCGCGGCGATGCTGGAATTGGCGAGATTGGCCTGCGCTCCCAACTTGGAAAGAGCAAATTGGTTGGCCTGTTGATTATTGGCAACAGCGAGGTCAGTCGTGTGGCTAGGGTCAAGCCCAGCCGTGGGAAGCTGGTTTTGCGCGAGCAGCGCGCCAGCGTCCGCCATGCGCTGGCGTTGCAGGTCAAGCGAAGTCAGGCCAAGTGATGCAGCGGTGATAGGGCCAGCGGAAGCCGATAGGCCGGACGCGCCAGCCTGCGCTCCCACGTTTCGTGCCACCCTCGTTTGCACGTCAGCGGGCAAGTTTCCGCCCTGCGCGAGATTGGCCGCAACTTGGTCTTGCAGGCCCGTTCGAGCCGCTGCCACGCCGGGAGAAAACTGCTTCTCTAGGCCGATGGACGACGCGACATTATGCGCCGCCTGTTCCTCTGCCGACTTCGTGAGAGCGGCGATGTCAATAGGCTGGTATTTGAGATTGCTGACGGCGGTGGCCTGCGAAGCCAGCGCGGGCGATGAACCGGCAGATTTTCCAGACGTAAGCGCAGTAAGGTTCGCCCTAGAGGCCGCAAGCTGCGCGTTGTAGTTGCTATTGGCGGCGGCGATTTGCGCGGCGACGGTGGCGGATAGGTTTCCCATGTTATTTGCCCTCCTTTGGGCCGAACAGATTGTCTAAAAACTCCTCGCGCTCTTTGCAGGACTTGCATTTTCGAAGGTCAATTCGACCAAACGTCAGACCGTAAATCAGCCACACGAAAGGCGCGACGACGTAGCGCACCTGCCGCCCTAGCGTGATACCAGCAGCGTCGGCGAAGCAATGCGCCGCCAATATGAATGCGGTGACGACAATGGCGGTGATGTGGATAGGAGGCATGGTTTATGCGAAAATAGTTCTTGCATTGGGTATGAAGTCAATCATTCTAGCCCATGTCAAAGCGCGGGGGCGTTGTGACCAAAAAACTTTCTCGTAAGAGACGCCGCGCGCAAGCTCGGCGGGCCGTGACGCCCCCGCGTTGCGGCCTTTTTTATGGCTATCACACAACGCTTCCCACCGCCCATCGTTTCCGAAGAAGACAAAGACCTTCTTATATTCCGATGGACTAGAGCAAAAATTGGCTATGCATTCAGAAAGCCAACTGGCGAAATTCCTATTACAATTCACAGAATCATAATCGCTAGGACTTTGGGCAGGCATCCACTTAGACACGAGGTATGCGACCATATCAACGGGGATAAATGGGATAACCGAAGGTCTAATCTTAGAGTCGTATCTCAACGAGAAAACATCCAAAACCAACACACCAGAGGCAGATTCAGGGGAACGTGGTTTGAAAAAAGAAGCGGGAAGTGGGTTGCCGAAGTTATTCACAAACGAAAAAAACATTACGCCGGGATATTTGAACGCAGAAAAGATGCGGCAGAAGCCGCCAAGAAGAAAAGACGTGAACTTGGTTTTTTCTGTTTTCAAGATATTGGATAACCCAAAAATACCTTCGGGTAAAGCGTCCCGCCGCTACCCCCGCCACCCCCGACGGTAGAAACAGGCGCGGTGATGTTCGGAACCTGAACGGTGGCCCCTGCGCCCCAAAGCGTATGAGCCGCCGTATTCTGATTAGTGGAAAGTGTAGTGATGCTATCAATAGCTCGGCTTCCACTTGCTAGAACCCAACCGGATGAAAGTTCATCGGCAGAATCATAATCGAACTTTACGTCTCCGGGAACCAAGTTTTGCCCTACAACCACGTAAGCCCCTACGGTGCTATTCCAGAAATAAAAACACCCAGTAGTCGTGCTAAAAAACACGACGCCTTGGTCGGTCGTCGGCAAAACGCTTCCCTGCTCAAAAAACGTAACATCCGTGCTAACGCTCGCACTCAGGTATTGCGCCAGCAACTGCGTCAACTGGTTAAACGTGAAAGCCTCGATGCCGACCGGAGCCGGAATCGCAATGAGCGTGACGGGGAAAGTTTGCTGCGCCATATTGGAAGGGTTTGCGGGAGGTTGTTACAAAGTCAAGTTTTTACACGAACGGGCTATGCCGTCGCTTTCGTTGCCTGAATAATCTTCATGGTCATAAACTGCCCATTGTAGGGCTGAACAATTCCGGGAACGTCCGGCACAGCCAAAAGCGACGCATTGGAAAGTTGGCTGCCGTCGCCAGAGTCAGCCGAAAGGGTGAGAGTCGCACCCGACCGGATGCGAATCGTGTTCGTGTAATCCCACGTCTGCACCGCCAACCCCGCCGCCGGATTTAAGAAATACGTCTGTGGCGGGTCGCTCACGACAAGCGAATAGACGTTGAAGTTTGCTCCGCCCGTATTTGAGCCGCCAACATACCAACCGTTGCCTTGGACGCCACCGGAATAACCGGCGCAGTTTTCAGCCACACCAGCGATTCTCACAACGACATCGTAATCACCGGGAGGCCCATCAAAAACGACCGCTTGTGAGTTGTTGTCTGGGCAGGAGCATACACCGGGGAAAATCACGCCTTGGCACGGCAACAAACTCGTTAGCAGTTGACCGGCCAGAAGCGCGGAAGGAGCGGCCTGATAGTCTATCAGGTTGTTAGTTGAAAAGTGCGTCTGCTCCTGAGACGGGAAGCCCACGACGGCACCCGCTGGATTTTCCGGCTGCATTATGAAATCCGGCGTCGTCCCCTCGATAAGCTCAGGGCAGGCGTCGCCACCCGGCAAAATATGAAACCCAGTCTCAGGAGGGACAACCGCCCCTTCGGTGTTCTGCGGCACGTTATCCGCCGCCATGCGGTAGCCGGTCAGGCATCCTCGCCCTAGAAACTGGAATTGTAGCGCAAAGGCGCGGTCGCTCTCGTCGGGGGCCAGCCCGCGCGCCTCAACCTTGGACGAGTCGCAATCGTCCTGCGGCCCACGCACGTTGCGGCTGATGATGTCGCGCACCTGCGGGATGAAGTTGCGTGTGGCCGTGTCAAATTTGAGGGGATAGTATTCCGACGTTGGCGTAAGGATGCTGCCCGGCGTCGCCGTCACACGGGTTGTCAGGATTTCATGCCATTTGCCGCGCGTCCCCTTCCACATCCAAACCATATCCAAGTTGCCCAGCACGTTTTCCATGAAGGCCCGTGCATAGAGGAAATTGCAGCGGCCAAAGAGCGAGCCGGATAGCAGATGCAGGGGCGTTTCCACCATCCACGGGATTTGCTTGCCCGCGTCGGCGCGATTGGCCTGAAACGCCTCGTAAGTGCGGACAACGCCATCCACGTCTAGCGATAGGCAGTAGCATCGGAACTGTCCGTAAGCCTCCAACGTGACCCATTGCACGGGGCGAACGCCCGTCCACACACCCTGCCATGAATATGAGTTATCCTGCATCTCTGGGATGGGCTGCTTGTCTAGCACCTGCGTTTGCGAGTTAACTGGTGTTCCTGACGCCGTTGCGCCACTGGTCACGCTCCAAAACACATAGCTATTGAAAGACCCCGCGCAGCACCCGCTCTGGTCGGGGGACATAAGCACGTTGCTGTATGCCATCTGCGTGTTGATGGGCGGCATATTCTGCGTGCTCGTCACGCTGTTGATGTTGTCAAATTCCACGATGCCAGCAGGCGACATCCAATAAATCAGGCCGCGATGGTTGATGATGGACTTGCCAGCCACGCAGCCCGTCCCAGCGAAAACCTTGCTGAGAAAGTTGGGCGTGCCAATCCAGCCGGGGATGCCGTTGGTAAGGTCTTGGGCGCGCTGTTGTATGCCGGTAATAATGGCGAAAGTCGCATCCTGCGTCATTATCAGGCATTGCGAGTTGACGCTGCCACTTGTGCCACGGTCGCTCATGCCAGTCACATTCCCCTCGATGTTAATGACTGGGACGGAAAGCAGATTCAGTTCCTCAGTGAAGTGCAACGGGTCGTTGATGTCACTGGCAAAAACCTGCGGGCCATTGCTGACGAAAAGGCGGTTGCCGCTCCAAGCCATCCAAAGGCCGATGCGCGTCTCGTTGTAACCGGCGTCAAACAACGTGTCGCCACCCGCCGTAACCGTCACGCTCTTTTGCGGATTGAGCGCGCCGCTATTAGTCCCGTCCCAATAGCAGGCCCGTGAGCCGCCGTCCTGCATGATAAGCACATTACGTGCCACTCGCGGCACAACGATGCCATTCTCGATGGTCTGGCTTTGCAGCGCACGGGTAAAAACCACCGTCTTGGCGTTGGAAGAAAAGGCGACGTTTGACAGCGTGAACGGGTCGCCCAGCGTGCCGTTGTAGTTCACCTTTTGGGCATAGACGACGCCAGCAATCGCCGTCACGAGATACGGGTTTCCGTTTGTCGGCCTAAACCAGTCCATCCCCTGCACGTTGACCGCACCGGACAAAGTCGGCCAAGTGAAACGCGGGTCAAAACCGGGGCGCGTCTGCCAGAGTCCACCTTTGTTAACGGCATTTACCGCCCATCGCACGATGCCCGGTTTCTGAATTAGCGGCGAGAGGTAGCTGTCCACGCCGCCCACCCAACCGGAAAAGTCCTGTTGGAGCCGTGATTGAGGGTTTGTTTGCGACATGGCTGCAAATTAGCGAATATCCTGCGTCCCGATGCCGTAACCCGGATTCACTTGAATGTTGAACGTGCCGGGGCCGTCCTCGATGGACTGAACCTTGTTCATTATGTCAATGGCTCGCGCGCGGTAGGCTTCTGACGCCTCTAGGTTGTTCGTGTCGCTCATGCGGATGCTTTTGATTAGCTCAAGCATGGCCTCGCGGTTATTGATTGGCAGAATGTCGTAATCGTAAAGCAGTTTGAGGTCGGCAATACGGTAGCGCACGCGCACCCAGCAGCAGGATTGCGAAACTCGGATGCGCCGATAGTTGGGCGTTGTCTCGCGCGGTGAGTAGTAGCCGACAACGACGCCCATCGCGCCCTGATGCGGCGGGCAGGCCAGCAGCTTGACGTAGCCTTTCGTCACCGGCTTGAGCACCCGCGTAATTTTGCGCCAAAGCGTCACATTGGCATCTTGCGAAGCCGTGTTAGCAAGCAACGGGATTTCCCGCGTGACAATCTGCGGGTCACCTGCCGCGTTTTGCGTCTCGCCCGTCACAATCAGCTTTAGGTCGCCTGCGCCGTCCGCCGGATTCTCGGTGATAGCCGCCAGTGTGCTCCACTCGCGCAAATCCCTAAAAGTCGGGGAAAACTCGCGGTCATCCCACGTCTGCCCATTCCAACTGCTGCCCATCGCTGAATTAGACCCCGCGCCATACCAGCCTGTCGCGCCCCATGCGTTCCCGTTGTTCGGCGTGCTTCCGGGGCCATTCTGCGAATACTCAAACCATGCATTGCGAAAAATCGCCGGTTGCCCAGCAACGTTTGTGGCCAGCGGCGTTCCAACAAAATACGGGAGTGTCACCCATCCGCACGCATCACTATTCAGGTCAAGCGTTCCGATGCTCGGATTGTAGTTCTCCTCATAAATTCCAAGCGAAAGGGCGCGCTCGATGTAGCCGATAATAACATCGCGGTCGCTGATGCCGAGAAAGGCCGCGCTCTTGGTGTCCTCGATAATGGTGCCGAGGGTAATCGGATTGCTCATGCCCCGCTATTGAGCGGGGTTTTCCCGCTTGTCAACTTATTTGCGAATGAGTCTCACGCCTGAACACGCGCGAGATTGGGATTGGCGCGCTTGGCCGCTGGCGAGGCATTGCGCGCGGCGGAGGCCAGAATGGCCCCAGCGCGGTCTTTGCTGATGCCCTCGCGTCTGGCGATGCTCTGTTCAGCGGCCTTGAAGCCGGGATGCGCTTTGCGGGCGAGAATGGTCTTGGAGTGCGTCATGGGAAGCTGGGTTGGGTTGGTTGGCAGGTCTTGGCTAGCGGGAGAGGAGGCGGTCATAGCGCGGCAGTCTGTTCACGAAGCTCTGAGAAAGTCAAAGGGTAATCAGATGCCTTAACCTCCCTCCCACCACAATTCTCAAATGTCAGTCCATACCTAGCATCGTCGTAACCGGGCTGGCCGGGAAGAAGCTTGATGAACGATACAGGATTCCCTTGGTCGTCAAAAACGAAGCCGCCAAATCGGACACAAATTCCGTCGGGTGCTTGGTTGATGATTCCTAGGGTTTTCATGGTGATTCGATTTTACGCGTCCGACTAGCGGAAGCGCAAGTTTATTCACACGGGCAGCAGGGCGCGCAGGCTGGCATAGTCGGTTGCCTTGCTCGCGTGGATTTTCTGCCAGAGCGTATCGTTGGCTTCCACGTGAACCGTCTCGTCGCGTAGGTTGGCCCATACGTTGCTCTGTCGGCTGTGGCGAACGAGCGGCCCCGCCAGATTGAAACAATAACCGCGCTCATACGCGATTCGTTGCCAGATTATTCCTTGCCAGATGTCGTCATATCTAGCGACGTTGATGAACTGCGCTACCGGCCACCACTCACGGCGAAAGGCCAAATTCATGCCCGATAACGCGAAGTATTGGCCGTGGACAGATTCACGGTCAAACGTCATCGGATGCGTCGCGCCGTGAACGAGTTGAGACGGCGCGTCGTAGTCACCAACCTCCGTCCAATGGCCCATTGAAGCAGCTACAGGCATCGTTACTGTGCGGTTTTGCGGAAGGAACGGCGTGCCGCGAGAGAACGGAGTCGTGACGGTGCGAAAAAGCTGGACAGGTTTCGGTTCAAGTGCGGCGACGTGGGCCTCTGCAAAGTTTTCAAAAGGCCGCATAAATTTCGGAATCGGGTTAGGCGTCGGATTGCACAAAGACCTCCAATGGCAAAAGTTCTTTGCGTAACTATCTTCTGGCGATGGAAAGCAATCGTCGTCTAGCACGATAATAACTTCTGCGCCAGCATCGTAGGCGCACTGAATCGCCCGATTTTTTGTAATCGCGCAACCACTGCGGTCAGTGTCTTGCTGAAGGAAAAGATACGGCGGGATGTCGTCGGTCATGATTCCCCATGCGGCGAGAAACTTATCTCGCTGCTCAGGGTTGTGCCAAGGAGTGCAGACGGCGAATGGGAGTTTGGTCATGGTGTTGAATTAGATGTCAGGTATCCAAGTTCTTTTCTCTTGGCAGTTGCCGCGATAACCGCGTCTTTTCTATCTTGAAAAAGCCCGGCATGATGCTGCTTGCCTCGTATTGTTGCGTATGCCCTCCATGCCATGTTGCATTTAGACCAACAAGTTCCCCGAAATTCTCCTAGGTCGTGCCTATTCTGGCCGTTCCCAACCTTATTCGTAAGCCGAAGATTTGACCTACGGTTATCTAACTTGTTTCCGTTTATGTGGTCAACGAGTTCACCCTTGGTTAATTTTCTACCTAGAATGTCCTCCATGATTGCCTTGTGCGCGCAAATCCTAGTGGGTTTCCCGTTATTCCATGGGCCAGCCCTTCTCGCATATCCCCACGAAGAAAGTTTCCACCAAAACCCTTCGATTATTTTATCTCCGGGGTCATAAATTTGAACTACGCTATTGCCTTTACGGCTATGGCCACGATTTAGAGTATTGCCTATTTGGAATCCCATAAAAAAGTCGTGACGTGGTAGCGTCACGACCCGCCCAGCTTGCGCCGAACGTCCCATACGGGAAAGTGATTTTGTCGCCACGCTACCACGCGAGGACAACAGGAGAATGTTCAATCGGCGCATGGCGTCAACAACTAAAGTGCGTGGGCGAAACATATTTTTTCTCCCATGAAAACCCAATCCCCATCGCTGTTTTTGCTCAAACCTTCTTTCAATCCGCGATGGGCGTGATGGTGCGTCAGCGGCGGCAACTTCCCAATCTCAAGCGCCGGCTGGCTGGCCGCATAGATGCAAGCTAATTGCACCCTTGCCGGGTTTCCAAAGCAGGCATCCACCGTAGGCCAAAGCGCAACCGTGCGCTTATGAAGCTCGCGCCAGCTATCTAGCCGCGCGACGATGAACCCCCAATTCACCGTCGCCATACCGGCCATTCCCGGAAACTCGCGCTCAATTTCAGCCATCGGCTTCTTTGGAAACAGGTCGCCAGCCTCGCTCAAAAGCGACTGCGGCTCGTTTGGCATATTGTATGAGCCCAAGAATTGCCCCGGCTTGACGGCGGCGAAGGCGACTAGTTCATCGTCCGTGAATGGGCGTTGAAAGTAGGCATCCGCATCGGTGAAGATAACCACGTCGTCCTCTTTCCAATCGGCGGGGACGAAGTCAACGAACGCGCCGTTCTGCGCCATGAACTTCGGCAGGTTCAGCGAGCACCGGCTGTAAGGCGCAGCCACGCACGGCACGCCCAGCACGTCTTTCGTGTCATCCGGGAAGTCGAACGCGAAGATAAGCGCAGGCACGTTTAGATGCTTCTTGATTGACTCAATAAACCGCGTGGCGCGGCCCAAATAATTGGGCGTGATGCCGGATGAAAGACGAATAGTGCTCATGTGATTCGTTCAATTATTGTGAGGCCAAAACTTTCCTGCGTCTGGTAGCAAATGCGCCAATCCTTGTTTTCTGCTAGGAAGGCATCGAACGCAGAAAGTATGCCCGGTGTCCCCGGCAAGTCGCCGACCAGCCCGAAAATCTCGGTGTCATGGCTGGCTATCTTTGTAGCACCAGCGGCCTTGGCGAGCCGCAAGTTAATCGCCACGGCGTTGCCGTTATGGTGAACGCCGCAAAAGACGAAATCGCACGGCGGGATTTCTGCAATCCTGTCAACGTCCGCCTGCACGAAATTAAGCATCAGCCCTTCCGCCATCGCCATCGCCTGCATCGTGTCAACGTCGTCCGTTCTCACTAGGTCGTAAGTCGTCAACTCAAGCGGACGCCCCGCGAGCATCGCCATGGTGGACACGCCGCGTCTCGTTCCAAACTCGACAACGCGCTTGCCCGCCGCGCACTCGCGCAGAATAGGGACGTGCGCCATTACGTCGGTTGGCTCCGTGAGCAGTTTTTCGTAGCATTCTTGGATGGTCATGTTAGACGGATTTTCACCAAAGTTTCATGCACGTGTTGAATCATTTCTTTGGGGTCATCTGGGCGGATTGTTAAGTAACCGCCTTCGTAGGTTTTCTCAATAACTCCGCCCCGCCACCCAAGGCCGTCATTAAATTGAATAACTGTATTTTCTTGGTATTTGCTCATGGATGGGCAGCGAATTCGTAGGAATTGTAGGTTTTGTCTTTCAGTAAATCTTCAGGAGGCCGCGTCCATTCTCTTTCGTTCAGGTTTGTCTTAAAGGTTAGCGGCCTCCAAGAAACCGCAATCACGGGAAGATCATAGCTGCGCCAAAAATAAACCATCCCATCCGGTTTCATGCATTCATAGCCGATGTCTAGGTGGTGTCCGCCGTCGTTGGGGAAACGACCAACTTCGTTAGACGGCCAAAGGTCACGAAATAAAATCCAGCCTGATTCTGATTGAATGTTTTTCATTGGATAGGTTTCTAATGCTCCAGCCATTCGGTCAGCTTGTTTTTGGCGAACTCGCGCGCCCGTCTGTTTTCGTAGTCGGTCGCTCCCCACGCCATGCCAAGATGCCTGCGGGCGGCGGTTGTCACCCAATCCTCGCACGGCAGATTTACAAGATTATTGTTAGCGTGGCTCTTTTCAATCCACTCCGACGATAGTGGTTGTTTCCCGATATGGCGCAGCAGCACGTTTGCCCAGCGGACAAACGCGAGCGACGTAGGGTGGTTCTTGGTAAGGAATAGTTGCTCAACCCGACCTTGCGGCTGCCAGCCCGAAATACGGATGGCCGGGTCAACGCCTTCCTCGTCCTCCTTGTTTGCCATGTGCAAGCAGTCTGATTCCCATCGGGCGGCATAATTTAGGTCGGCCTCCTCAACCAGCCATCCCACGGCGCGCTCGATTCCGTCCGCCTTCGCCATCTCGATAACCGGATGCCAAGTCTCCTGCTTCGCATTCTCCATGAAAAAGTTGGCCCCTTGGTAAAACACGGAAATCGGGATGAGAGTGCAGCCAGCGCGCGGCGTCACGCTCTCCGGCCACGGAAACACACGCTTGGTCGCGTGGTAAAAAAGTATGTCAGCATTTTCTACGACCTCCTTTTCCTGCTCCCGCGTTTCCTCCTTTGTGCAAATGCGAAAGTTTTGGATAACCGCCGTAGTGAACGTGGAAGCATCCGGCGACTGCTTGAAAAACCATTCAAGCCCGTAGCCCTGACAGTTTGTATGAAAGTGAATTTTCATGCGGTGGTAGGTTGCCAGTTCCGCATGGCGCGTTCAAGCACGGCGTGAACGGGCGTCATGGTCACACCACAACGGGCTAGCTTTCCGCCGTCAAGCACGCAGGAGGAGCGCGGCGTTTTTCCACACTCGCGCATAAACTCGGCCTCGTCCTGCCAGTAGCGAAACTCTTTGCGGCACAAGCCGGTTTTATCCATGAGTCCGATAATCTCGCGTTTCGTGACCGATCCGGGGTTCACCACGTTGTAGGTGCCGAACGGCACTCGTTTCAGCCAGCAGTCGAGCGTTGCGTTGCAAAACTCGTCAAGCTCGGTTAGTGACTCCATGCTATCTAGGATGCGGTCATACGCCATGAGCTTCGAGAGGAAATTTCGAGGGCCAGCGACGTTGTTGAATGGCACGCGCATCCGCCAGATGTAGCAGTTTGGGCGTCCGGCTAAGATTTGTTCGCCGAGCGCCTTTGTTCCGCTGTAAAAGCTACTGCGCGGCGAGCCGAAGCAGAAATTAGGCGGGTCATCCTCGCGCCATGGTTGCCAGTCGGGGCGCGTGCCTGAGTAGATGCAACCGCTTGAGACGTGGCCCCATGGCACGCCTACGCCTTCACAAAGATTGGCGAGAAGGCCCGGAAGCACCGCATTTGAATACAGGCACGTTGGCTTAATGTTGGTCTGTTCACAGGATTCTACATTTGGTTTCCCCGTGAAACCGGCGCAATTTATCAGGAATTCCGGGTGAAGAAGCGGCTGCTTCCATTGGAAATGTCTAGCGATTACGTTTATGTCTCTCGACTCAATCACGCGAAACTCAATCCCACGCCGCCGCATAGCCGCTTGGTAGGCTTGCCCGACGTAGCCGGATGCTCCGAGTAGGTAAATCATGGTGCGTGGATTAGAAGTGAAGCGACTCGTAGAACTCAACCGTTTCGGCTAATCCTTGAGCGAATCGTTTTAAAGGTATCCATCCGGTTTCATGGCGAACCTTGGCCGAGTCTATCGCATATCGGCGGTCGTTTCCGGGGCGGTCGTCAGTGTGCTTGATTTTGCGCGTGTAGGAACGTTCGCCAGTCAGTTTTTGACGGTCATCTAATATCTCGCAAATGGCGTTCACCACGCCAAGATTCATCATCTCGTTATCCGCGCCAATGGCGTAGCTCTCGCCAACGCGCCCTCGCTGAATAACCGCCCAAATCGCCGCGCAATGGTCATCAACGTGTATCCAGTCGCGGATTTGCTGGCCGTCGCCGTGAACTGTAAGCTCTAGTCCTTCTAGGGCTCGCGTGATGATGCGCGGTATCAGCTTTTCGGGGAACTGGTATGGCCCGTAGTTGTTAGAGCAGTTAGTCGTGATGACGGGGAATCCGTAGGTGTGAAAATAGGAGCGGCATAGACAATCGCTCGCGGCCTTGCTTGCGGCATACGGAGAGTTTGGCGCAAAGGCGGTCGTCTCTTTGAACGCGGGTGCGTCTGGTGTTAGCGAACCATAAACCTCGTCGGTTGAGACGTGCAGGAACCGGAACTTCGCCTTTTCATAATCATCGCCACCCATCCAGTGAAACCGCGCGCAGTTTATCAGCCGCAGCGTGCCAATGACGTTCGTTTGGAAAAACGGCTCCGGCGAGTCAATCGAATGGTCAACGTGCGACTCAGCCGCAAAGTTCACCACGCAGTCAATCGCGTGCTCTTTCAGTAGGCGCGTGACGAGCCAGTAATCGCCAATGTCACCGTATGCGAAAACGTAGCGCGGGTCGTTCTCGACCGCCGCCAAGTTGTTTCGGCTACCCGCGTAGGTCAGCGCGTCTAGGTTCACGATTTTGTCCACGCCCTCGTCATGCCGCGCCAGCCGTTGCCGGATAAACGCGCTTCCGATGAAGCCGCAGCCGCCTGTTACGAGGATGTTCATAGATGATTTAAACCCAAGACTCATTAACCCAACAAACCCCCGCTCCTGCGTCATGTCCAAATACGCATAATCTTTGCTGAATAGTGGCCGTCTCAAGCCATCTTATGTTTCGCTTGTCATCGCCTTTCGGTGAATAGCAGATAGCCGGGAACCATAAGAACTTTGTTATGGTTCTTGTGTCGCCTAGGTGGGATTGTTTTTTCATGGTGCGATACGGTTCACAAACTAGACCAAGAACCCGACTTCCTTTCCTCGGTTTTATGGGTGTCGGAAATCAGTGCGATGGTGTCATTCAACTCGATATTCCCATGGAATAGGTTTTGGCGGCACCTAAGAGAGCGGTGATGAATAGTTTCTCTGGTAAAAGTAGTTGTGTTGTAACGAATCAATGACACATTCATTCCAAGCATGGCCGCCCGTTGGGCTGCACGCTCCGTCATTTGCAGATTATTCCTTGGACTTTCTTTCTCGTCGGACTTGTGAGAGAAGTGCTTGATGGCAGCGGAATCATCTGTTGAAATCCACCAACCGCGCTCTTTTGATCGCCAGCCTTCCTTGGCTATGTCGCCACGATAAGGGCTCCCACCGTAGTAGGCGTCACAGAAATACTCGAAACCTGCCGACGTGTAATCAAGTATTGTGGACGGGGCGATGCAACCAGCCTTGGTTGGTATCTTCTCGGTTTCATATGCAAACATCAATCCGATACTAACCGGAAGTTCTTCTAGTTTATTACCACTGATGGAGGTTTTTTTGGGTTTCATTTTGCTAGGATAAAGTTTAGCTCCCGTTCGTGCTTGATGCCGTGGATGCAATGCACCCCGTCGCGGTAGGCTTGCCGCGCAAGCTCTAGGTCGCCGGGACGGTCAAGCGAATTCCTAGTGAAGTTTTTGAATACCCCACCATGCACAGGAATTTGAAGCAAGTCGGTGATGTAACCGAGGAAAGTATCGGGAGAGCCGCCCTCGTTAATCCCATGGAAAAGCAACTTGTCTCCAAGTTCTACCGTAGCCTTTGCCGTCTCTGCGTCCATACACCAAGGCCCATGGAAAAATCGGCTGCACCGATAACCCGGCATTGCCCCGCCGGTTTCGTTTAGAACAAAACCAGTCGGGAAAGGCGGGAGCGGCTTAAAGAAAATCGTGTCATACTCGGCAACCAAGATTTCAGTTCCCCCTTCCTTGACGGCATATTCCAACGTCCTGATAAGTCGGCTTGGAAGGTGATTTCCAGAAACGTAGGAATCTCCACCGATGACAACCGTATCAGCGGAAGGCCACTTGCAATCGCCCTTAGTCGTTTGGACTCCCACCGTGCGGTCGCAACCGGCTGCCAGATAATACGGGTAATGCCGAGCCACGGTAGCGTTGACGCTTCCGTGAGTGTGAATTAAGAGAATTCTCATGGCGCGGTCTCTAGCGTTGTCTTGGACTTCCTCCCGCGCTTAGACGCAGGCGCGGCATCGGCGACAGGCGCAATGACAGGCTGCCGAGTAGGTTCAATAGGTGGCGGAGTCGAGCCATCCCCGATTCCAAGCAATGACTCAATCTGCGCCCGCGCCGTCTCAATGCCGCCCCACGACCAGAACTGACTAAGCGGAAGACGCGGAGCCTCATACTTCTCCGTCTTGAACCAAGCCCGCGTGCCATGCTTGTAGCGGAACAGCCACGCGCCCATTAGATTGAACTCCGCCAGACAGCGGCCCGCGTTCGCTTCGGCAATTATGTAGTCGCGCACGGTAACGCCACGATTGGAAAGGAACCATTGCCGGAACTCGGCAAGCTCGCTGGTATGATAGGTCGCGCCGTGCCGTCGCATTAGCTCGTTTTCCACGGTGAAGCCAAGTGCTTTCTCGGTGGACTCTTTCCACGGCACTTGCTCTTTCAACTCGGCGTAGGACTGGTAAAGCGCGATGGGCTTACCGCCATGAAAGAAATCGGCAGGGGCGATAGCATCTGTAAAAATGCAGTCCGAATCAATGTAGCTAACCCAGCCGTCATCCGGCAGAAACTTATCGGCATAAAGTTTGGTGATTTGCTGCGCGAGGTAGCCTTTGCACGGGTCTGCCTCGCAGACGGTAAAATCAACTCCGGCATCCGTAAATGTAGCGGCATCTGTTTGCGGAACAACAACCTTAATACCAACAAACCCACTCGCAAACTTCGCCACACTTTGCAGACAGTATTTCAGAAATGGAAAGTCTTTCGTGTAGGAGCGGATGAAAAGATAATGCGGCTGATTGGTTGAAATAGTAGCGGTCACAGGCGTAAAACCGGGAGGCACAGGAAAATTTTGGTGGAAAACAACGGCCTTGGATTGCGCCCGCGCCTTCCCCAATACAATCTCATCGCGCACCGCATCAATCGCGGAGCTATCCTGCACGCCATGATGCACGCATGGGCCGCGCCCGTCATTCGCGCCCAAAAGTTCAGCCGCCGAGATAGTGGCACGCCGATAGTCGAGTTTGATTAGACCAGTGTTCTTGGACATTGGCACGATGATGTCCCTATGCTCCACGTCATACGCCCCCTGCGGGTTGCAACCACCGAGACGCGCATTGGGCGCAAGCGCGGCCAGCTTCGTGTCATACACCGCAACACCATTGACGTGTAGGGCTGGCGTCGTCTGGTGAACTCCCAGCACAGCCTTTCCTTGCGCCTTCGCCGCTTTCCACGCCGCATCTAGCTCCTGAATCCAGCCGCGCCGCAGAGGCACCGCATCCCACTCCATATTGAAAAAGGCATAGTAACGCTCGCTCCACGCTTTGCCGGACATGGTATGCACAAGGTCGTGCCACATCTCGTTTGCACCATAAGGGAAACCAGTTGCGCCGTGCCGCCCCGACTTTTGGACGTGAACAGTCTGAAACTTGGCGCGCAGACGCGCCAGTGTATCGTCAGGGAAGCCCGTCGCGTCGAAGCGGCCCCATAGCAAGAAATCAGCCACCGGATTAACGTCCGGCTCCAAGTCTGCGATTATCTCACACGTCCGAATGACGCGAGCCAAGTCGCCATGATAGTAGCCCATCACAACGAGGAAGCGCGGCTCACTGGATGTCCGCTGCATACCGTCGTTGAGAATGGCAACAGGGTGAAGTTCGCCCGCGAGGTTGCGGACGAAACCGGAAGGGACTGGTTGGTTAGTCATGGTGATTATTTTACAATCGGAACATTCAACGCCACGCGGTTTCCGATGTGTCCGCAGAACGTCGCTAGGTCAACGACTGGCTCATGTCCTGCCTCACGGGCGCGCTGGCAGAAGGAAACATCGTCGCCGTTGTCGTCAATCTTGTCGAAAAATCGGTTGGCGTGCCTAATCCACGGCTTGCGGTCGCGGTCATTGACCGCATCTTGCGGGCGCGTGCGAATGATGTCGAGATAGACTTGGCGATGGACAAGTAGGCAGCCGGTAGCCGCCCATGCGGTCGGCATCACTTCGTCACGCGGGCCGCGCGTTTGCAGCGATTGGCGAAGGTCGGAGTTCACGCGCCCACCATGAAAAGAAGGAATTCCATGATGCGCTCGGTCGAAATAGCAGCCACCCACAATCTTGCGGTTATTCTCGCGTGCCACCCAAAGCAGGCGGTTAATGGCCGGAATGGCGCAAAACTTGTCGTCGTAGATTGCGCTGGTCACGCGCTTGAACCAGTCAGCATCGCCACACGGCAGGATAACATCGTCATCCATCCACAGGCTCCACTCGCCGCCGTATTGCAGGAAGCGAGCCGCCAAGTTGTTGCGGTTGTCAAAAATGTCATACCCGCTTTCGGTGAAAATCTCCACGTCTCGCAGGTTGAATTCGCTACCGCCTTGACGGATGTTGCGAAACAGGCTTTCCACGGTCGGGGCGAGCAAACCGCGATTAGAGGCCACAAGAACGGTCAATTTCGTGGCCGGTAGGGGTGTTGGGGCGGGTATGGCGTCCGAAGTGGCTAGTTTTCGCGGCAATGGCGCACTAGGGGCCGTCGGCGGGGGCGTCACAATGGCGGTTTGGGGCGGGGGGGAAGCAACCGAGATAGAAATGGGAAGCAGATAGTCGGATGAACTTGCCGTCACTGTAGGTTGAGTAATGGTCACGGGGCCGGGCCGCAACGAAGCGGAAACCAAAATTGACTTTCTCACCGCCTCAACCGCCGACCCGTCCTTGCAGCCGTGAAATAGGGTAGGTATGACATTTCCAATGCGCGGGCGAAACACCCGCTCAGGCGTCGCCGTCGCCAGTTTCCAGTCCGTGCTGAAAAGCGGGCTGTCAACGGCGTCAGGCAGAATTTGCGAGGCATGGAAAATGTCATACGCCCAGCCTTCCGGCGGGCAACCACGCGCCGCAATTTCAGGATAGCGCGCATAAAGGTCGGCAGGATAGACCGCAACGCCGTTCAGATGCGGTTGCGGGTCGGTGCGAACCTCCCCCACGCACATTTTGCCCTCTTTCAGCGCATACAGGTATTCTTGGCGGATTTCCTTTAGCCACGTTTTTCGCGTCGGAACAACGTCCGGCTCTAGGTTCAGCCAGCACAAATACCCACGCTCGGCGTTCTTAATCGCCACCGCTTCTGCCAAGTCGTAGAACATGGCGTTGCACGCCTGCGGGAAGCCGTTGGCTGGCGTCTTGCTAGTTCCTCCCTCCACACGGGCAAACCGGCGCGTTAGGTCACGCGGCGGGGTGTTTGCCGCCCAGCGTTGGCAGTCATTGCGCCGGAAAAGGAAAAACTCGCAATCCGGGTCAACGCCATCGCCCAAGTCAAAAATCAAATCCATGAGCGCGGATGCCTCCGCCGCGTCGCCGTCCCAAAATGAGAGCGTAACGACCATCCGGCGCGGGTCTTTCAGTTCAGGGCGTGCGGAAGGAAGTTGCGCCTTCGCAATCGGCGCGGGTTTCTTATCAGCTTTCAGGACATCGCCCAAAGTAACCGGCGCAAGCGGCTCAGGTTGTGGGTTTTTAGCTGCACCTGTTTTCTGGATACGCTCTGCCGAATACTCCTCCTGCCAGTCCGCAATCGCCGCGCACGGCATAACGCGACAAAGCCGCCGTAGCAAAGACTCGTCTAGGCACTTCGCCTTGAGCATGGGGCCGATTCGACCGCCTTTCTTGCCAGTGGCCGAACGGATAACCGACGCCTTTACGTTTTCGCAATACCAAATGTTCGCGGCGGCTAGTTGTTCTGGGGTGAGTGGTTTCATGGTTGACCGTTTGATTTAGGAACAAGATACCAGCCGTATTCGTAAAATCCGCTGTAGAAAAATAAGATAGATGTATTAATGGGCCACACTGGGGAAAACAAGATGTTATGCCCAAGTGCTTGGGCGAGGTCTTGACGCGGGTGTCTTACGGTTGGATATTGGCCTTGGAAATAAGCGAGTTCGGCTCCCGTATTTAGACAAATAGATAGCACGCCACAAAGAATGTAAGCGAGAAGTAATTTATTTAGTTTTTTCATGGCTACTTTGCGGTTTTATAGTCGGATTGGGTTTTGTGATTGTGGACGATTTCAGACTGTTCAATGATAAGGCTGGCCTGCTGGGGTGGCGTGCGCTTCTCACGCTTGCAATGGCGGCGCACGATTGCCGCCGCTTCGTGCGACAAACGCACTTGCATCTTTTTGGGGCATTTTACCACGTCTTTCGGCGCGCAGGCGGGAAATTTTGGTTTCATGGCTGTTATTTATGCTAGGCCGCACGCATTTCGCTCTGCTTCGGTCAATTTCGTCTTGGCGGAGGAGCGCAACGCATCATCTCTTTTCCACTGTTCATCACCCTTCCGTTTCTCTTCATCAAAAAACATCTCGAACTTGGAAACGTCTTTGCCTTCTGCCTTAAGAATTTCAAGGACGTAATCGTAAGCTATTGGGGTGATTCCTCCAAGTATCCATGTCCAGCCATAGGGAAGTTCATTATCCCCCAAATAGTAAATGCGACGATAAATCCACCCACGCTTAGACCACTTTGGCTTGAAGGTTTCATAAACAAGCGCGTTAAGCTCCGCAATCACGGGGTTATTTGATGTATCGAACGGCGGACGTTCTGTTTTCATAGGTTATGCGGTTCACGCTATCAGCCGCCCGCGCCCGGCATCGCCGCCCGCAACGCACGCTCAAAATCCTGCTCCGTATTGCCACTCGCCTTAAGCGGCTGTTGCTGCTGTGCGCCCATGTCGCCAGCGTGCGCCCGGCTCAGGTCGCCGGTCTTGTTCATCGCGGCCAGCTTGGATTTCAACTCGGCAAGCTCCTTCTTCGTCGCCGCCTCGCTTTGCGGGTATTGGTTGGCGATGATACGCTGCAAGGCCAACCCCTGTTTCGCCAGCGCGAAGATACGCCCGCGCGCAGCCGCTACTTTCTTTTGGTCGGGCAGTCCAAGCTCGTTATTGAGTGCATCGAGGTCGGCCTGCACATCCATGGCTTTGCTCCATTGGTCATACGCCGCCTGCTTCGCCTTGGAAACGGCGGGCGAGTCAGTGGAGAGCGGCTTGGGCGGCTCTTTCAGTAGCGGGAACTTTTCGGCGAGGTCGCGCAGGTTGGCCGTGAACGTAGATTGCGCCGATTCATTGCCGATGCGAATGGCCTCCTCCATTTCCGCGCGTTGCCGCTGCTCGCGGTCGGCGGAGCGAGCCGTGTAACCTTCCTGCCATGATTTCATCTCGTTGGCCTTTTCGGTGCCAAGTCGGATGTTAGCACGAATTAGCTCCCGCACGGTTTCTGCTGCGTCCAAATCGCCGTTTTCCTCAAAAGCTTTAAACTCCTCTTTAAGTCCTTTAAGGGTGTATCCGGTGGTATCGTAATGAGCTAATGCCTGTTGAATAACCTCCTCGCTATGTCCGTTGTTTCTACCATTCTTTAGTAGAATTTCACGAATCTGGTTATTATTGGCTTTCACCGGCTCGACGTATTTTCTTACAAACTCAGGGTCGGCGGTGATTTCCTGCTCGCGCAGTTTAGCCGCCGCCTCCTGATACTTGCGATTGGTCGCCTCAACCTCTTTTTTAAGGTCGTCAGGCACGGGGCCAGCCTTACCAAGACGCTCCTCATACTCTTTGTTTTTTGCGAGAAGTTCTTGGTTGGCCTTTTCCAGCGCGGCGCGAGCGGAGCGCATCTGCTTCCAGTTTTCTTTTTGTTGCTTGGGGAGGTTGCTCTTGTTCAGGTGCGCGTCAAGCTCCTCATCGGTTGGCGCGGGTTTCTCGCCTGAACCGTCATCGGCCTTGGCCTCTCCGACTTTGTTAGCGTCATCCTCACCGTCTTTTACTTCGCCGCCACCGCCCTCCTCGCCATCTTTGGCGTCCTGCGGTTTCTTCCCATCAAGCGCGGCCTGAAACGCCTCATCACCATACCCGTATTGGTCTTCCTTGGTCATGGACTGGCCAAATCGCTGCGTGTCACTATGGCGTGAACCGCCATTGTCCCCGCCACCGCCTGAACCGCCATCTTGCGAAGATGAGGATTGCTGCTGTTGTGGAGGCGGGGCTGAAACTACGGCAGGCGCGACGGGCGCACTTGGCTGAAACATACCGGCGATTGCAGAGGCAGGGTCTTGGGCGGTCATAGGTTGGATTGGCGGTTAAATTAGTCCTTATTGAAACTAGCGAGAACTTCTGATGCGCTTACGCCCTCGTCAGTGGCGATGCGATGGATAATGGGAGAAACCCCGTCGGCTCCTACGCCGCCACCTCCACCATTCCCGCCATTGCTCGGCGAACCCGATGTCGCATTAGGGTCAATCGGTTGCTGCCGCACACTATCCTCGATTGCCGCCAAGCACGCCTCAAACCCGGCCCGCTGGTGGGCAATCGCCGCCGCCACATCAGGCGCGGCCATAACACTAGGCGGCGAGATTTTCGCGCTTGCCTCCGCGCATTGGCGCAAATCCGGCCATGCCGGGGAGCGCAGAAATGCGGCCACCGTGTCTAGGTTGTGTTTTTGCAGCGGCATAAACTCAGGCGGTCGGCGGCAACGTCGCCTGCCCCGGCATCACTGGTTCGGGTGCAATCGTGGCGGCTGGCGTGGCGGTTGGCATCGGTGTTGGTTGGGATTGTGACTCAATATCACTTGCCCCGTTTTGCCCCACATTGCCCCCGCTCTGCTCGCCGTCAACAATTATTTTTGCCGCCGCTAGATGCGCCGCCTCGCGTGCGTGAGCACGAATGCTAACAACCTCACCTAGCTGCTGCGACATACCAGCATGAAACTTAGCCAGTTCTCGCGCTTCCGGCGTCTTGCCGTCAGGCGTCGCCTCCAACGCCTGCAAGTGCGCGCCCATATGGTTCAAGACATGGCCCGTGCAAACAACAAACCGCTGCTCTGCGCTTGGGTCGGCCAACTGCGGCGCGGCCACCTGCGACAGCCATTCTTGGCAAGCCTGCGCGTGAACCAGATGCGGGTCGCGCGGGGAAACCGGCACTTCCGCCGTGAGCGTCAGCATCGTGGCGATTTCCTCCATCTGCGCCCGTTTCCCTTCGGCCTGTTGCGTCTCCGCGCCTTTCGGGATTATGTATTTCTTGGCGAGCACCGGCCCAAGCGTGTTTTCCACGTCCGCCATCTGCATCGCCTCCAAGTCTAGATTCAGCCCAAGCGGCGTCCCGGCATATTTCGCAATCATTCCGGCCACATTTTGCGCCTGCGTGAATTTCAGGATGTTTGCCCGCACGCTGGCCGACGTGTCGCGCCAAACACGGATTTCATCGAGCACGTCTTCCAAGAATTCGTCCGGGCTTTGCGGTTCTCCATTGTCGTCCACGTCAACCACCTCGTCGGACGGCCACTTTTTCAGCACTTGCACGATTTTTTCGACCGCCTTGGCCTCGGTGCCTTCAATTTTATCGTAAAGCGAAGGCCGCTCCACTTTCCCCGTGCTGTCATTCACGATTTTAAGGAAAATCTCCTTCGCTGCCGACAAATTCGCGTCCGATAGCGCGCGTTTCTGCATATTCGTGGAAATGCTGCCATAAAATTGGTCTTCCCAGCGCGCCAACGCCATTGCCGCGCTTTCCTGCTCGCGCGCATAGTCAATTTTCTTCGCCGTCGCCGTCTTGTTCGGGTCTTCCTCAGACGGATTGGCAACGTCCGCGATGTAGGAGCCAATCGCCTGCTCCATCCATGCGGCAATCAGGTTGTCCAGCGCGGCCAAGTCCGCCGGAGTCGAGCCAAACTTGAACTGCTGCAATTCCACCGCGCTCGGCAGGTGCAAAAACGGCGCGTTCACAATCATGTTAGCCCGGTTGCGCGCCGGGGCGTCGCCTTTCAGCATGATTAGGTTCTGCATGAACGCTGCGTCCACCATGTTGCACCGCGACTGCTCAATCACCGTGCAAAGGTTGAATAGTTTTCTACCCAGCCCCTTGCTGCTATGCACCGTGCCATTGCCCGGCTCAAATGAAAACAGACCGGCGAAATCCAGCATGGACGGCAACGCCTTAAACGAATAGCGCAGCAATGCCTTTTCCAACGGAGCCTCGCGCGCGATAAGCGAGAACGTCACCGCTCCGTCGTATTCCGTGCTCGCCAACAGCCAGCACTTAACGCAGCGCACACCGCCGTTCCCATAGGCGATGCCCCACGTCCCTTGGTTGAGCAAATCGCTGAACCGGCGCGGCTCGGTCGTGAGATAGTCGTCCCCCTCCTGTGCTACGACCGCGTGAGTCGCCGCAATCTCGCAATTCTTAATCTGGTAGCCGTTTTTCTCCGCCGCGTCCTCGTCCTTAAACAACGCGCAAAACTCATTGATTGGGTAGTCCATCTTGCCAACCACCCATTGCAGTTCCTTCACGTCCATCCGCGAACCTTCCGGGATAAGCACGCGCTCCTGCTTGAAAAACTGCGGCTTCCAGTCCTCCGGCGAGAGCCATAACGGGAGCGTGTAGCCTTGCAGCACGTTCTCCGTCGCCACCATGTTAACGAACGGCACAAACCCGTCCCATTCGCGGAAAAGCTCCGTCATGGACGCTTGCAGCAAATCGCTCTTGTCCTTCCATTCGGAATAGCTCTCCGGCAGCATGGAATGGGTGAGCGTTTGCGCCGTGGTGATGGTTTGCACCAGCCGCTGCGTCACGCGCTGCGTCAGACCCGACAGGCTGCCCGTTGAAAGATTGGTCTGCCACGTCTGCCCCTGCTGCAACTTGTCCCCAAACGCGCGCGGCGGGGCCATGTCGTGTAAATCCTGCACCGCCTTACACCGCCATGCCCGTGAGCGGTTGTTCATTTCTGCCGTCGTGCATATCCCCACCATCTGAGAAACGTCGCGCACGCTGCGCGCCTCCAAAATCGGCTTGCCGTCCTTGCCTGTGGCCGGGGCGGAAATCGCCGCCGTGTATTCCGGCGACGTGCTATCGCCCGGCTGAGTATCATTCGCGTTTACAGGCGGCGGGCCTTTCAGGTTATCGTCTTGCATGGGATTGTGACTCAGTCGCAAAAGCATATTTGCTATGATTGCAACCTTTTTCGGTGTTGCGTTTTTATTTCGCCCGCTATTGCCTGCACCCAACCACCCAATGAAAGTCCGCGAAAACACCCAGCCGCCCGAAGGCCCGCACTTCGTTGACACGGACGGCACGCGCATCGAGGCACCCACCATCGCGCTGCTCTACCCTGTCATTGCCGACTCCCGCGCCCGTCGCGGCATCCCGGTTGGCGATGTCGTCGGCGACGTTGCCACCTACATTTGCCACCGCTGGCCCACCGCCTGCGACAAAGAACCAAAGGATTTGGGCTTCACCGACGCGCGCCCCGGCATCACCGACATTTTCCACCGCCTAGGCATCTGGATTGCCAGCCTCGTTCAGCGCAAACCACAAGGCGGCTACGGGGCCGTAGCCGAGTCCAAGGCCACCGCCCGTATGAACGTCTGCATGGCCTGTCCCATGCGCCAAACTTGGGGTTGTGGCTGTGGTTCTGACGCCCGCGTCGAGCAAGCCCTCCAAAAGTTGTCCTACGCACGCGCCTCATCTCCACGCGGAATCGTCAACCAATCCTGCCTAGCTACCGGCTGGGGTTGCTCGGTCGCTTGCAATCTGCCGATTTCCGATCTTCGCCATCCCGACGGCTCACCCGTCACCGCCGCAAGCATGGCCGCACTCAACGCTCCCGAATCTTGCTGGGTGCGGCAGGAACTAGCGGCACAAGTCAGTTGACCCCTGGCTCAGGGAAAACATCGTCTGACTCGAAAGCATCCGCCATGATTGCGTTTGGCGTCACATCTTCAAGCACGCTCTGAATTGCCCCGGCAACGTCGCCGGATTCACCGCGCTCCTGCGCCGCAAGTTCTGCGTCCTTAATAGCAATCTGCGACCATAGCCAGTTCCTCATCAGACTGGCATAACCGCCATTTTGTTTCGGGTTGTTGTCTATACCTGTATTTGTTGGCCGCTATTCGGTAGATTGGAAAGTAAAAAATAGTTGAAAAAAACGCTTGACGGCGGGGGAAACGTCGCCCCAACTTTGCGCCGTCACCGGGTTCAGCGGCGACTATCGAGCACACTTTCACGGGGTAAGCCGCCAAGCCCCCCGCCTTGAAAATCCCGCCCGACCTACGCTGAACCCGTGGGCCGGGCCTTTTCTTGCCCGTCAACCAAAGACTACCACGGCACAGCCCCCGAACGGCGGAACTCTCAAAATACGCAGTGGCAACAAGCCCATGTCGGTTCTTTAGGGGAATTCTTTCCGGCATGGCAGGAGGTGACTCGGTGCGGGCGGGGGAACAAGGGCCAACGCGGACAAGGGGCGGACTCACTAAAGCCGACCATTTTTTGAGAGACGGGCCGACGCCCTCAATTCTTGGCCTCGCCGCCAAGGAATTCCCCCGGCTTGGGGGGAGAACAAGTTTTCTCACACACTACCCAATGCAACTTACCGAACTCGACATTGAACAGGCTTGTCGCACAGAAAACGGCGGAGCCAAAACCTTTCTCACCGTCTATCTCGGCGTTGACCCAAAAGTGAAAGGATGGCTTCATCGGATGCGCGGAATGGAAATTGACCGCGACCGTTACGACCAACTCGTTTCCACCTCGCAGCTACCACGCGCCAAAGGGCTTCCTCGCGGAGAATGCAAAGGCCAAACCGCCCTGTTCTGAACGTCGGCACACATCCGCTACCAAATCCCCAACGCGCCGCCCTGCGTCGGCTCAACCGGCATCGGCGCACCGCCAAACTGAGACGGCAACCCCGGAATCTGCGTGTCGCCCTGCCGCGCCGCCTCCAACCCCTCCAAGGTCGGCGCAAACCTCGGCGCACCACCCAAGTTAGCAGGCTGACCCGGCGCAACCGCCAGCGGGTCACGCCAGCTACGCCCAAACGCCTTCTCCTGCCCCCATTGCGAGTAGGGCAGCGGCCTATCCCCCGGAGTGTCCTTGGCGCGCGGGGCCAGTCCTTCGCAGCGCATCGCGGCGGAAAATATGGCGAGCGTTATGGCGTCGGCCCGATCGCATGACTTCCCCGCAAGCCGCTTCTTATGCACGCTCTTTGGCTCAATCGTTTTCTTCCCGCCACGCACCGCCGAGTAACCGCCGCGCCGCGATGTCAACTGCTCAATCGCGCTGGCCGTCACCCCACGCCCTATCCGCACAATGTCCAGTTCCAGCCACTTCGACAGCCGATACCAAAGCTCCGTAGCCGTCCGGTCATACAGGTCACGCGGCGTCTTGCTGTCCTCCGCTGAAATCTTCATCGTGCTCGGCTTCTCCGAATAGTTCACCCGGATAATCGGCGCACGCTCCTCGGCCCGCGCATCGTGCGACGCCAGCCCCAGCACTTTCCGGTTCCATTGCACCGCCATCACGTCGCCCACCCCCGGCATACCCGTTATGTCCACCGCCAAGTTCTCCGCCTCAATCCCTAGCGACCTACACCGCGCCATTGCCTCGTCCGCCACGTCCTGCGTGTCTCCCGGCGGCACGTTGATGTCGGCCTCCACCTGCACCACCCACCTCGGCTCCTTTAGCGTGAATTCCTGCCCGGCGTAGTTCCGCCACTTCGCCGCCAGCCCCACGCTCGCCGTGCACAGAATCGGCAAGTCCCCGCCGTCCAACGCCACATCAAACCCCGCCACCGGCATCGGCATCTGCGTGAAAATCCATTCACCCTGACACGCAATCAACCACCGCTGCGGTATCAGGTTCGTCGCGTTCCCATTCGGCGGGAAAAACCCGTAACCGAACGTCCACATGTCGGGGTGGTTCTCATCACCGCCGCAAGAATCTAGCAACGCCCGAAACCCATCCGGCGACTGAAACCCGCGAAACACCACCTTGTTTCGCATGATGTTCTCCGTCTTCCGCACATCCAGCCGGATGACAGTCGCGCCCTTCGCCGCCTTCCATTCCTGCGGCTCCTCCGGCAGCGCGCCCCACCCATCCGCCGGTTTGCAATGCTCGCCAAAGGTCGAGTTTTGGTTCTTAGGGTTCGCCGTCGCAATAATCTTAACCCCGTCCGTCCCCGCGTCCGACGACGCCAGCACGTTCGGAATCTGCCCCCACACGTTCACCGGGATTTCCTCGGCCTCGTCCAGCATCACTCGCCGCCGCGTGTATTTCCCATAGATTGCGTGCGGGATTGGCCGCGCCGACAAGTGCATACCCTTCAACTCGCCCGACGACATCAACCCGCGCTGAATCAGTTGCAGGTGAAAGCCAAACCCAGCCTTGCTGTCCAGCGACAGCGTCTCAGCCGCCGCCACGCCCGGCAGTTTGATGCTCGCCGATTGGTGCAGGTTCACAATCTTCGCATAAAGCGCCCCCTTCAACTTCTGGTCGTCCGTGCTCACCAAATCCACCCGCGTCCCTGTCGGGTCACTCAGCCAGTCCAGCAGCAGCCAAATCGCAGGTGACATTGACTTGCCAAGGCCACTCGCGCCTATGAACGCCACATAGTTGTTAGCGTCCAACGCCGCCCATATCCTCCGCACGCAAACCGGCTCCGCTGTGAACTGGTCTTCATCCCACAAAACCGCCGCCGCCGCCGTCTTTCGTCCAACCGCCGACAGCCACGCCACGAACGCAACCGCAATGTCGTTGATGCCCGTCGCCGTGTTGGCGAACAAATGCGCGTGCGCCCGCAGGAAATCAGCCTCCTTATCCGCCAGCAGCAGCACGCACCGTTTCGCCGCCGCCACGGCCAGTGGCGTGCTCCCATTCTTCCGCACGTCCAGCAGCCAGCCGCGCATCGCCCGCGCTTCGTCAATGGTTATCGGCATAAGGTTTCGTCAACCACAGAATAGCGCCCGCCCTAAAACCGTAGTTTCATAAATCCACCAAGGGTGTCGCCATCTTGTCGGCATAGCTTTTCAGCGAACCACCGCCACACCTCGTTAGGGTCGGCCTTCGGGAACTCAGCCAGCACCGCCTCAAGCATCGGCTTTATGTCCTGCGTGTCGTCTCCCGTGCGCGGTGTCGTGAACACGACCGAGTAGAGTGCGCCACGGCCCGATTGTTTGCGAAAGCCGTCGGTGAGTTCCCGCGACGGCGACGGAATTTGTGTGGGTTGAGTTTTTGTTTGCACGCGGCACCAATGGCACGCCACACGCACGGCGCAAGCACAAACCGCAATGCCGAACCACGCTTGACGCATAACGATTTTGTCCCATCGTTTCCTACACATGAAAACACGCCCGATCATTCTGGGTCTTTACCCGTCCAACGACCACGAGAGCCAAGCAACCGGCGCATGGCGCATTCGCCGCGTTCACCGCACCGGCCAAGTGGAGGTTTGCTACTCTGCCGCCGCCAATCAACCGACCGGCGAGAACTTCGGCCACGAAATCACCGCCATCATGCCGCAGGCGCGCTGGGATGCGCTAAAGCTAGATTTCATTGCCATCGTGCGAGAGGCCGAGGCCATCAACGCGCGTGCGCTTGACACCGCTCCCGTCCCGCCCCACCTTACGCCCGCAGTCCGCCGGAGCTAGGAGGCGAGCCGAGAGGCCGCACCGGGTTGAGGTAGGATGTTTCGTGTGTCCCTTGTGAATACCGCGCGGAGCTGCTTTGGCTTGACATATGCGCTCTGACCATAACACTAACCGCAGTCAAAGCGCGTCCACGCCACGACATAAACCATTCTCCCTTCACCGGGGAACCAGCCGCAAGGCCGGTTGAGAGCCGCAACGTGGACGCGTTGCGGCTCTTTTATTTATGGCCAAACTCCACTCTCTCCCGACAAACTCGCAGCCAACCGAGACCACCATCCACAAATCCCGCGCGCTCGCCAACTTCACACTTGTCCCCAACAGCCTTGCCCAAGACGAAAACTTGTCCATCACCGCGCGCGGCGTTCTAATCTACCTTCTCAGCCTTCCAAAGAAATGGGAAATCCGCATGGACACATCCCAAACTAAAACCGGCCTTGGACGCGACCGCCTTCGCCGAGCCTTCCGCGAACTAGCCCGCGCTGGCCATATGCACCGCTTCGCCATATCGGGACGAACCTCCGACAGCTTTAGCGGCTCACGTTGGCACGTTTTCGCCGATCCAGCCGATCTCGCAGAAATCCTCGCATCACCAGCAACACCCAAGGGTTTCATAGGAGACCGCCTGAAAACCCGAACGTCGGTAAAACAAGGCGATGTTCATAAAGAAACAGTCCAAACCACGAAAACGGATAAGGCGCCCAATAACCGGCCAATCCCGCCACCAGCAGAACTCGCCGCCTTCCTAGCCGCCAACAACCTTTCCGATCGCATCGCCACCGTCTATTTCGCAAGCGACGACGCTTATCAGTCATTCCCCACTAACGCCGACGGCAGCACCCCACCAGACCGCGACTGGCGAGCTGGCCTGCTTTCCTTCGCCCGTTCATCCGACGCCGCCTGAGTCAACACCGTCCGCTCGCCCAACCTTCCCGGACTCGGCTTCCGCCTCGCCGGTCTTTCCAACGGCCACCGCGCCGCCCTCAATCGCCCGACCCGCACCTCCCAGCTCGAACACCTGCCGCAGCTTCTCCCTCACCTCACCATCCCCCGCCAGCAGCCCCACCCCCACCGCCACACCGCCCCCGTGCTCTATCGCCAGTTTATCCCCGTAACGCCCCGGATGCCGCTTCGCCAACGCCCACTTCCTCGCGTCAACTTCCAACTTCGCCATTTGCACCACCGCGCTCGCCGCACCCGGCACGCCGCTGTCCATAGCGTCCTGAAATCGCTTGTCCCATACGTCCGCCACGTCCACCAGACCGTCCGCCATCACGTCCAGACCCTCCCTCTCAGCCTCCTCGAACCGCCGCCGCCGCTCCGGCTTAAGCCCAGCGTGCAACCGCACCGCCGCATCAGAGCAGTTCTGCTCCCTCGCCGCCGCCCGCGCGCTTTTCCCCTCGCGCAACGCCGCCAACGCCTTCTCGAAGTCTAGTTTGATGTTCGCCATGTCTCAGCGTGTAGCAGGTAAGTTGCGCGGGGCAAGAGAAAACAGGGGGGAAAAGAGAGATGTTCCACGTTTTGCTTTACATTAACAGAAGAGGCGGTCAACTTAGCGGCCTATGCGAAACCCAAACAAAACTTGTCCAAAGTGCGAAGCCGCGCCGGTTCAAACCAGCGCGGGTTATTGCCGAGCGTGCGCGAATGCATGGATGCGAGAGTATCGGCGGACGCACGCGCTTACGCCTGATCAGCGGATGAAGATGAACGCGAGGAGCTACGCTCACGTTTATCTGAGGCGCGGAAAAATTGAGTGGGAGCCGTGCGAAGTTTGCGGGTCAGGCAATTCCGAGATGCACCACGACGACTATGCGAGGCCGACATTGGTGCGCTGGTTCTGCCGGAAGCACCACCTAGAGCACCACGCGAAGGGAAATTCGGAGGCGGACTCGGCGCGTTCAAGAATCGTGCCAAGTGTGGAGACTGGGTGAAAATAAATGCTGATTTCTGGCGTGCGTTTCGGCGGGAGTTTGTTGAGAGTGTGGTTATTGAAAGGCAGCACTTCCGCTGCGGTCAACGCCAACAAAAAAACAAAATGAAATTCGCCGACCGGCCCGAAACAATGAAAGAACGCGCCTACCGCCAACCCCTAATTCACCATAAACAACCTAAACAACCACAACAAAAAACAGACTCACCATGCCAACTATCATCATCAAAACTCAGGCCGAACTCGACGCGCTTCCCGCGTCTTTTAAGGAATACACCGTCATCGAAATCCACGGCGGCACGCAATACGACCGGATTGCGGTCACTACGGCGCGGGAAAGCTCGCACGTCGAGGCGTGGGGAAGCTCGCACGTCGTGGCGCGGGGAAGCTCGCACGTCGAGGCGCGGGAAAGCTCGCACGTCGAGGCGTGGGGAAGCTCGCACGTCGTGG
>Ga0068859_100000514_pt1 | contig 38330 bp, 33 predicted proteins | sample KBSSwiS22_FD_66585 | JGI IMG/M metagenome (GOLD analysis project Ga0068859, IMG submission 66585) | Switchgrass rhizosphere microbial communities from Kellogg Biological Station, Michigan, USA - KBS Switchgrass S2-2 | ecosystem: Host-associated > Plants > Roots > Rhizosphere > Soil ... | reverse complement strand
GAGCTCGACAAGTACGTCATCGGGCAGAGGCGCGCCAAGAAGGCCGTCGCGATCGCCCTGCGCAATCGCTGGCGGCGCCAGCAGTTGTCGCCCGAGATGTCCCGCGAGATCCTGCCCAAGAACATCCTGATGATCGGCCCCACGGGCGTCGGCAAGACGGAGATCGCCCGTCGCCTCGCGCGGCTCGCCGATGCGCCGTTCATCAAGGTCGAGGCGTCCAAGTTCACCGAGGTCGGCTACGTGGGGCGCGACGTCGAGTCGATCGTCCGCGACCTGACCGAGGTCGCCGTGCAGATGGTCCGCGAGGAGAAGACGTTCGAGATCCGCGACCGCGCGCGGACGCGCACCGAGGCGCGGCTGCTCGACCTCCTGCTGCCCGCGCTCTCCGACGCCGACGCCGAGGAGACCCGCAACAAGCTGCGGACGCTCCTGCGCGAGGGCAAGCTCGAGGATCGGATGGTCGAGATCGAGGTCGCCGACAAGACGTTCCCGTCCTTCGAGATCGTCACGAACCAGGGCGTCGAGGAGATGGACATCAACGTCAAGGAGATGCTCCCCGGCCTCTTCGGAGGCAAGAAGAAGCGCCGCAAGACGAGCGTCGGCGAGGCGCGTCAGATCCTGCAGGCCGAGGAGGAGGGCCGCCTCGTGGACCCGGGACAGGTCGCCCGGGAGGCCGTGGAGCGCGCGCAGTCCTCGGGCATCGTCTTCCTCGACGAGATCGACAAGGTCGCCGGCCGCGAGTCGGGCCGCGGCCCCGACGTCTCGCGCGAGGGCGTGCAGCGGGACCTCCTGCCGATCGTCGAGGGAACCTCGGTCAACACGAAGTACGGGTTCGTCAAGACCGACCACGTGCTCTTCATCGCCGCGGGCGCGTTCCACGTGTCGAAGCCGGCGGACCTGATCCCGGAGCTGCAGGGCCGCTTCCCGATCCGCGTGGAGCTCGACTCGCTGACCGAGGCCGACTTCGTGCGCATCCTGACGGAGCCGGAGAACGCGCTCCTGAAGCAATACCGGGCGCTCCTCGGCGCCGAGAGCGTCGACCTCACCTTCTCCGACGAGGCGATCGGCGAGATCGCGCGGGACGCCGAACGGGTCAACCGGGCGCTCGAAAACATCGGCGCGCGACGCCTCCACACGATTCTCGAGCGCCTCCTCGAGGACCTCTCCTTCGCGGGCCCCGAGAACGCCGGGAAGTCGATCCGCATCGAGCTCGCCGACGTCCAGGGCGCGCTCGCGGACCTCGTGCAGGACGAGGACCTGTCGCGCTACGTTCTGTGAGCCGGCCCTCCTGTCATCCCGAGCGGAGCGAGGGATCCCTTTGAAGTCACCATGTGGCCTGGAAAGGGATCCCTCCTTCGTCGACTCCGCTCCTCAGGACCGCTGCGCTCCTCGGGATGACACGTAAGGTCTTCTTCGTCGGCTTTCTGATCGTCCCGGTGGTCCTCGCTGGGGCCTGCGGCAAGAAGGGCGACCCCCAGCCTCCTCTCCCTCGCGGCGCGCGCGCCGTTTCGGACCTCGCGGTCGAGCAGGAGGGAGACGACGCGGTCCTGACGTTCACCTTCCCCGACCGCCTCCTCACCGGCGGACCGCTGACCGATCTCTCCTCGATCGAGGTCTACCGCGTGATCAAGCCCTCCGCCGCGCTGACGGAGGCGCGGCGTCCGAGCGCCGGCCCGGCCTCGAGCGTTCCCATCGCCGGCGGCACGGGAGGCCCGATCCACCTCCCGGGAGAGGGGGCGCGCCACGAGGCGACGAACGAGCGTCTCGCGGAGCAGGCCTTCTACAAGGAGGCGAAGCGCGGCGCGGTGCTCTCGCTCTCGGCCATCGCACAGCTCACGCGGGGGGCCTCCGTCATCTATCGCGACCCGCTCTCGGCGCTCTTCGCCCGCGGCGCGGGAAGCGACCCGATCGCGTACGCCGTCATCTCCGTGCGCCGAAACGGCGAGAAGAGCCCCGTCTCGAACATCGTGACGCTGACGCCCGCCGTCGCGCCGGAAGCGCCCACGCTGACCGGCGCGTTCCCCGAGGAGGGACGCCTCTGCCTCGAGTGGGTGCCGCCCGAGAAGGATGTGCTCGGCCAGCCCGCCGCGATCGCGGGGTATCGCGTCTACCGCCGGTCGCTCTCCGAGGACGCGTACGGCCCGCCGCTGAACGCGGAGCCGGTGAAGGGGACGAGCTTCGTCGACGCGAGCGCGCCGTACGGTGTTCCCCTCGTCTACACGGTGCGGGCGGTGCTCCAGAGCAACCCGAAGGTCGAGGGACTGCCGGCGGAGGAGCTCCCGATCCTGTTCTCGGACGTCTATCCGCCGCCGGCTCCGAAACGCCTCGACGCGCTCTCCGAGGGAAACCTGGTTCGCCTCCTGTGGGACCCGGTGGACGCGCCGGACCTCGCCGGCTATCTCGTCTTTCGCTCGCAGGACGGCGGCGCACCGGAGCGGCTGACGAAGGAGCCGCTGACCGATCCCTTCTTCACCGACGAGACGGCGCACCAAGGCGCGCGCTACCGCTACACCGTGCGCGCGATCGACCGCAACGGGAATCCGAGCGCGCCCTCGCCCGAGGCGAGCGCGGAGCCGTTCTGAAGCCTAGTGCTTCCGCATCTGGAAGCTGGTGCACCCCTTCAGGCTCATCCGCGCGACGCACACGTTGTAGCTGCCCACGGGGATGACGCCGCCCGTCGGCACCTTGACCTCGATCGACTGATCGTCTCCGAACTGGCACATCAGCGGGAAGACCCCCGGCGTGCCCTCGAACGTGGTCGTGCTGTTGCAGCCGCCGAGGTTCATCCCGAAGATGTCGAAGATGCTTCCGTCGTTCACGTCGTCGGTGGTCGTGCTGTAGATGACCGGCGCGCCGGTCTGCGGGACGGTCGGCGTCGGGGTCGGATGCGGTGGAGTCGGCGTCGGCGTGTGGTTCGAAGTCGGCGACGTCGGCGTGGGTGTCGGAGGCGTCGGAGTCGTGGAGCCGCTCGGGGGCAGGAGGTCGAACGACAGGGGAGCGGTCGCCAGATAGTGATCGAACGCGACGGAGATCGGGAACGTGAGCTTCTGGGTGAGCCTGAAGTCGGTCGGGTTGGTCGGCTTGAACTCGAGGAAGTCCTTCCCCGTCGTGACGTCGACGCCGACCCGGATGCCCGTCAACGGGAAGGTCACGTTCTTCAGATGCCCGGTCGAGTCGTCGAAGAACGGCTCGGTCAGGTCCGCGTAGAAGTTTTTTCCGAGGAGCCGGATCGTCGTCCCGAAGGTCCCCGAGGTCGGCGAGATCGAGTCGATCACCGGGAGCTTGTCGTTGTGGAACCCACTCGTGTCGTAGCCGCCCAGGGCGGAGTAACTGTCCTTGAAGTAGTACTTCGAGAGTGAGAGCGAGCTCAGCTTGACGTCCAGCGTCCACTGCACGTCGGTCAGGCCTCCGTAGAAGGGCCAGTAGTTGCCGTTGACGCCTCGGCCGTCGAGGACCTTGACGATGACCTCGGCGTTGTTGGGGTTCCCCGTGAAGCCCGGGATGCTGAAGGCTCCGAAGAGCGCGTTGTTGGCGAACGCCTGGCCCGTCGCGACCCGTCCGGAGCGCGGGTCCCGCGCGGTGAGACCCACGAGGAACTCCTCGTTGCCGGGGAGGAGCCGCAGCTGATCCAGCGGCGAGATGGTGATCGTTCCCGACTCGTAGCCGTGGGTGCGGAGGTTCAGCGCGCCGATCGCGTGGATGCCCGGCGTCGCGTACTTGTAGACGGGCTCGCGCTCGTTGATCGTCACGTTCGTGTCCAGGGTCCAGCGCAGCGAGTCGTTTGGCGGATAGTCGGAGCTGAAGCGGATGGGCTGGCCGAGAACGGGGTTGACGGGGTTCGCCGAGAGGTTGCCGCCCGGGAGCACGAGCGGCTCGGAGAGCGTCGTGCCGAAGCCGGCGACCGCGGAGGCCACGATGTCCTCGACCGCCCTCCACGCCGAGGTGCTCCCCGCCTGGGCCTGTCCCGGAAAGGCGGACGTGTCGAAGCCTCCCGCGGCGCTTCCGGCGGGCTTCAGGTAGTCCTTGGAGGCGCCCGTGAGCTCGTCCCTGACCGTCAGCGTGTACTCGAGGTCCGTCAGGCCGCCGTAGAAGACCCAGTAGTGTCCGTTCAGGAAGTTTCCGTCGACGATCTTGACGAAGATCTCCGGGTTGTCGGGGTTGCGCGTCAGGGCCGGCAGGCTGAAGTAGCCCGAGATGTCGGTCTGGGGAAGCGCGAAGCCGGGGCCGGTCTGGTCGTTGCGCTGGTTGCGCGCGAAGATCGTGGCGCTGAACGCGTGTCCACCCGCCTCGTTCAGGAGCAGCGTGTCCTGCGCGGACACCCAGACGTCCCGGACCTTCGTGTTGCTTCCGCCGGCGTTGCCCGCCTTGAGGCTCACGACGTAGTGGCCCGGCGAGGCGTACGCGTGGGTGGGATTGTGCTCGATCGAGTTCGTGCCGTCGCCGAAATCCCAGGTCCAGCGGTTGGGCGATCCGCCCGAAGTGTCGAGGAACCCGGCCTCCTGGTTGACGGCCGGATTCGCGGGCGAGACCGCGAAGTCCGCGGACGGGACCGCCTCGGGCGCCGGCGGGACGAGGGCGGCGGTTAGGAACAACGACCCGAACGTCGAGAAAAGAAGAACCAGCGTCTTCATCGCTGTACTCCTGTCGAACGTTGGCGACCCGATGACCGGGAAGGGAAGGGGATGACTGGGCGAAGTATGTCACCATTCCCGGGCCCTCGGCCGCGGGATGCCGGACGCGGCTCGCCAAGCTAGAATCCCAACCCTCCATGGCACTTCCTTCCCAGTTCGTGAAGATGGCCGGCGGCGGCAACGACTTCCTCGTCTTCGAGGCGGACGGCCGTTTCCTGGACATGGAGGATCGGCGCCGCCTCGCCCTGATCTGCCGGCGCGGGCTCTCGGTCGGCGCGGACGGCGCCCTCTTCCTCTCGCCCGGCGAGACCGGGCAGATGCGGCTGGACTACTTCAATTCCGACGGCGGGTACGCCACCTTCTGCGCCAACGGCACGCGCTGCGCCGCCCGCTATGCGGTGAGGCACCAGCTCGTGTCGGGGACGAACCCGACGCTCGAGACGGGCTGGGGCCCGATCGAGGCCCGAGTCGATGGGGAGCTCGTGACGCTGTCCCTCCCGACGGTGGCGCCTCCGGGCGATCCCGTGCCCATCTCGGGACGCGGCCTGCCTCCCACCGCGATCCCGCTCGAGATCGGCGTCCCGCACCTGGTCGTCTTCCTGCGCGGAAACCTGGCCCAGCTCGCGATCGACCGGCTCGCGCCGCCCTTGCGGAACCACCCGGCGATGCCGGACGGCGCCAACGTCAACTTCGTCAAGGCGGCCGGCGAGAATCGGATCGAGGTGCGGACCTTCGAACGGGGCGTGGAGGGGGAGACCCTGTCTTGCGGCTCGGGCGTCGTGGCGTCGGCGATCGCGGCGGGCCGTCAGGGGATGGCCGCGTCTCCGGTCGTCTGCGGGACCAAGAGCGGCGTCGAGCTCGTGGTCGAGTTCGTGGACGAGGGCTCGACGATCACCCATGTCCGAATCACCGGCGACGCGCGGGAAGTCTTCCGGGGCGAGGTCACCGACGAGGCCTGGAAGGGATGACGGCATGACCGCCGCCTTCGCGCCCTCCAAGATCGTCGCGGTCGGCAAGAACTACCGCGACCACGCCGCCGAGTTCGGGAGCACGGCGCCCGAGGACGAGCCGATGCTGTTCCTGAAGGCGCCGTCCGCGCTCATCCTCCAGGGCGATCGGATCGTGCTGCCGCCGGAATCGCAGCGCGTCGACTACGAGGGCGAGCTCGCGCTCGTGATCGGTCGGCGGATCAAGAACTGGCCCTCCGAGCGCTGGCGCGAGGCGCTCGCGGGAGTCTGCTGCGCCAACGACGTCACGGCGCGCGATCTGCAGAAGAAGGACAAGCAGTTCGCGCGCTCCAAGTCCTTCGACACGTTCTGCCCGGTGGGGCCGGCGATCGTCGCGGACGTCGACGCGTCGGACCTGGCGATCGAGACCCGCGTCAACGGCGCCGTGCGCCAGTCCTCCCGGACCTCCGCGATGGTGTTCTCGCCTTCGTTCCTCGTCGGATACGTCTCGCGGATGATGACGCTCCTTCCCGGAGACCTCATCCTGACGGGGACGCCCGCCGGCGTGGGGCCGCTCTCGCCCGGCGACGTGGTCGAGGTCGAGATCGAGAGGGTGGGCGTGCTGAAGAACCCGGTCGCGGCGCCTTGAATCCGGCCGGATTCAGGGCCGCCTGAGCGCGAACGCGGCGGCGACGAACGCCGCCGCCAACGAGCCGAGCGCGATTCCCAGACCGACGAAGAGTCCCGGCGGACGGTAGCGCAGGCGGACCGCGTGCTCGCCCGCCGGTATCGCGACGGCGAGGAACGGTCCGTTGGCGGGGGCGACGCGAAGCGACTGGCCCGCCTCGTCCCGCGCCGTCCAGCCGCCGTCCTGCGGCAGGCTCGCGACGAGCCAGGCGGGCGAAGGCGCGCGGGTCCGAAACGCGGCGTCGTTGGTTCGCTCGGAATAGTCGGCGACCTCGACGCGCGGGTTCTCCCGCGTCCCCGTCTCCGCGGCGGATTCGACGTAGGCCACGGCGCTCCAGTCCGGCGTCGCCGCGAGGCGGGCGAGCGCGCCGTCCGCGCCGCCGGCCGCCGGCCGCGCCGGGACGAACGCGATCGCGGCAGGCGCGTAAACGCGCGGGAGGACGCGCGCGTTCTCAAAGACCACGCCCCGATCATCCGCGTAGACCGGTTTCCACTTCGGCGCCGGCGGCTCCCGACCGGGCGGGGCCAGCAGATAGCGCACGTTCAGGAAGTCGAGCGCGGGCGCGTCGAGGCGCTGGAGCATCTTGAAGTAGTCGAGCGGAGGAAACCCGCACGTCGCGTTCAGGAACGCGATGTAGTCGCGGCGCTCGGCGGCGTCGTGCGTGCGGATGTCCTCGAGACCCGCGAAGGCCGAGGAGTCCGGGTAGAGGACGCCGCCCTCGCCGGTGACGCGGAAGGTGCCGGGCCGCGAGCGCACGAAGTCGAGGAGCGGCGTCGGCGGATACATCCACTCCGTCGGCCACGCCCCGTACAGCCGCCGGCCGCCGCGCAGGAGCTCGGCCGCCGTCAGCACGGCGCAGAGCGCGCCGAGGGCTCGGGCCGTGGGGCGTCCGGCGAAGAGGATCCCCGCCGCGGCGCCGAGCGCGAGCACCAGGCCCGCGGCCGCGAGCTCGCGGCGCTGGAAGGCGAGGCCGCCGCCTCCGCCTCCAGCGATCCGGTGCAGCGGCGCGAGCCGATGAGCCACCGCCGCGCCCGCCGCGAAGAGCAGGCCGGCGGCGATGAGCGGCGCGAAGCGCGCGCGCGGATGCGAGGACGCTTCCCTCGAATCCTCGGCTAGCCGGTCGAGCTCGAGCGCGGCGAGCAGCGGGACCGCGAGGTCGAGCCACGCGAGGAAGCGCAGCGGGGAGACGTCTCCGAGGCCGGGCAGCCTCGCCACGATCTCGAGGAGCGGCCACTGTCCGATGGCGAGCCCCAGCGCGAGGAGGATCAGGCCGGCCAGCACGATCGCCTCGCGCCGTCGCCGCGAGCCCGGGCGGAGGAGAAGCACCGCGAAGAGAACCGGAAGGATCCCCGCGTAGCCGTAGGCGATCTCGGGGAACGCCGCGGGCGCGCCGGGGATGGACGGCGAGGACACCGAGCTGCCGAAGGCGTGGGGAAAGGCGCTCGTGACGAGCGCCGCCCACGCGATCGGCCCGTGCGGCCCGGGGGGCAGCCGCGTCGCGAGCGGCGCGTCCTGCAGGCTCGCGAGGCGGGCCGACGCCCGGATCGCGGCGAGCTCGGGCAGCAGGAGCCACGCCATCAACCCGGCGGCGAGCGCGCCGGACGCCGCCGTGCGCGCGAAGACCGCGAGCCCGTCGGGGAGGCCTCCGGCGGCGCGTCGTCCGAGGATCCAGAGGGCGGCGAAGACGACGCCCAGGACGAGCGTCTCGGGGTGGCCCGACAGGAACGCACCCGCGAAGACGAGGGTGAGCCCGGCGAACGCGCGGCGCCGCAGGAGACGATTCGCGCCCGCATCCCGCGAGAGCTCGATCAGGAAGAGCGCCCAGGGGAGGAGGCACGACACCGACGCCTGTGGGCAGAAGAGCCATGTCGTCATCCCGAAGGAGAGCGCGACGGCGACCGCGGCGAAGAGCGCGGAGGGCGGAGAGATCGCGATCTCGCGCGCGAGGAGCCAGGTCCCCGTCGCCGCGAGCAGGATCTTGAGCGCGGCCATCAGGGTGAACGCGCGGGCCAGCGGCAGGAGCAGACCGGCGAGCGTAAAGGGCGAGAGTGCCGCCGACAGGGCGTTCGCGGCGAGAGGACCGCCGGATCCGCTCCAGCGGTTGCGCCACGGGAGATCCCCGGCCTTCAGCGCGGCCCGCGAGGCCTTGGCCCACGGCAGGATCTGCAGCGCGACGTCGTTCAGGTCGGGATTCGCGGGCGCCGGAGTCGCCGACGTTCGCCAGGGCGCGATCGCGCGGGCGTGGTCGAGCGGCAGCGCGGTCCGGTCCGAGAAGAAGGACTCGGGGAAGAGCAGGATCGGAAGGAGGGCGGCGGCCGCGAGCGGGCCTCGCGGGATGGGCCGCGAGAGGACTCGCGAGACGAGCGCGACCGCGGCGACGGCGCAGGCGTAGAGCCCGAGCAGTCCGGCAGTCGCGCCCACCGAATCAGCGTACTACCATCTCGCCCGTGCTCTCCGAAGCGGCTCCGGACCCGCGGCGCGTCCGCCGGCGCGCTCGCGTTGCGCTCGCCGCCGCGGCGCTCCTCGTCCTCGCGGTCTCGCTCCGCTCTCCGTTCCGGCCCGCCGAGACGAGAGCGCGGATCGAAAGGCTCGGCGCGGCGCTCCGCGGAGATCCGTCGTACCGCTCCGAGAACATGGGGTTCTGGTTCGACGCGCCGTTCCTCGCGTTCCTCGACGAGGTGGACCGGCGCGTCCCGAAGACCACGGACGTGACCGTGGCCGTCCTCGTGCCGCGATCCCCGGACCTCTACCGGTTCCAGGCGAACTATCGGCTGGCGCCGCGGCGCGTCGTCGAGGAGCGCTGGAAGGACGAGGCAGACGTGATCGCGACTTACGGGACCGAGGCCGGCCGCGGCCCCGGCGGTGAGGCGATTCCCGGCGGGCAGCTGTGGGTCCGTCCGCGCCGATGACGGTCGCCGAGGCTCTCGCGCGTGTCCTCGTGGGCCTCGCCGGCGCCACCGCGGCGGGCTGGGCCGTCAGCCGGCCGCTCGTCTCGGGAGGACCGACGCGGCGCGAGAGAGTCGCCGCGCTGACGCGGCGCGAAGGTGTCGCCGCGCTGACGCGGCGCGAACAATTCGCCTGGGCCCTGGCGACGGGACTGCTCCTGCAGGCGATCGCGCTCCTCCTGCTGCTCGCGGCCGGAATCCGGCCGAGCGGATTCAGGCTGCTGCTTCTCGAGGCGCTCGCCGCCATGACGGCGCTCCTCGCGTACCGGCCCGAGAGAGAGTCCTCGCGGGCGGCCCTCGTGGAGTCTCGAATCGGAGGGCCTCGGTGGCTCTCCGCGACGCTCCTCGGGGTGGCCGCCGCCGCGTGGCTGGTGTTCTCGCTCGAGTCGCTCGGCGACGGGATGTGGGCGACCGACTTCCTGGCGTTCTGGGGCTACAAGGGCAAGATCGTCTATCTCACCTCCGCGCTCCCGCGGCGGCTGTTCCAGGATCCGGCGCTCTACTTCGCGCATCGCGAGTACCCGCTCCTCGTCCCGCTCTCGCTCGCATCCCTCGCCGCCTTCGTCGGGAGCTGGCACGACGAGGCGCTCGCTCTGCTCTATCCGGCGTGCGCGCTCGCGACGCTCTGCGCGCTGTCGGGCTTCCTGGAGCGCCGCGTCTCGCGCCTGGCGGGCGCGTCGGCGGCCGCCCTCGCGGCGCTGTGCGCCTTCCTCTACAAGGCCGGCAACGCCGGCACGGCCGAGATTCCCTTCGCGCTCTCGCTCGTCCTCGCTTCCTCGGCGGCGATCGACTGGCTGGAGTCGGACTCCGCGGCTCCTCGTGTCGCGTGGCGCCTCGCCCTCGCCTCGCTGTTCTGCGCGACGCTCAAGCAGGAGGGGTCCCTCTTCGTCCTGCTTCTCGCCGCGGCCGTCTGGCTGCGGATTCGCGGGACGGGGAAGCGCGGCCTCCTCGGCGCGACGGGGCTCGTCGCGCTCGCGGCGCCCGCCCTCGCACACTGGCTCGTGCTCTTCGCGCTCCGCGGGAACCAGACCCGGCGGGACTTCGACTTCACCCTCTTCGCGCCGGCCCGATGGAGGGAGCTCCCGGCGCTGTTCGCGCTCGTGGCCGGCCGGTTCGTCCGCATCGGCTGGACCGAGGCGCTCGTCCCGATCGTCGCGATCGTCGTCTTCTTCCTGGTCACGCGGCGGGGAGTGGGAGAGCCGCTCCTCCCCGTTTTTCCGGCGCAGGTCTTCTTCTACGCCGTCGCGTTCACCGTCTCCTCGTTCGATCCGCTCTACGCGATCGACGGCGCGTTCCGCCGCATCACGATGACTCTCTTCCCCGCCTTCACGCTCGTGCTGTGCTCGCGCGAGATTCGTTGAGGGAAGCCCGATCCGGGCGCGCCGTCGCGGCGGTCGGCGCCCGGACTGTCCTCTTCATCCTCTTCATCGTCGCCCTGCTCGTGCGGGCGATCGCGCTGCGGGCACTCCCGATTTTCGGCGACGAGGCGCTCAACCTGCGCATGGCGATCCTCGCGGCGAAAGAGCCTTTCTCGCGCATCTGGGTCTCGCTCCAGGAGTCGCAGCCGCCGCTCCACGTCTGGCTCCTCGCGCTCTTCCTGCCGCTCTCGCCGGACCCCGTGCTCGCGGGGCGGATCCTCTCGATCGTGGCCGGAGTCCTCTGCGTTCCGGCCGCGGCGTGGACGGCGCGGCGGACGCTGGAGGCGTTCGGCGCGGAGACCCTCGAGACGCGAGTCCCGTCCTCGATGACGGCGGCCCTTCTCGCGCTCTGTCCGTTCTTCGTGTTTGCGGAGCGGCTCGCCCGCGTGGACGCGCTGTTTCTCCTCGAGTCGATCCTGGCCGCGGGGCTCGCCGTCGCCGTCGCGGTCGCCTCGGCGTCCCGCGCCCGCGCGCTCTCTCTCGGCGCCGTCTTCGGGATCGTGATGGGGCTGACGATGCTCACGCGCCAGGCGGTGAGCTATCCGCTCTGGATCCTCCCGCCGATCGCCTGGGCGCTGCTTCCGGCGTCGCGTCGAGCAACGGCGGGGCGCCTGTTCCGGTCTCTCGCCGCCGCCGTCGCGCTTGCCTCGGCTCTGTGGATCCCGATGCTCCTCGCGCCGGGCGAGGCGGACACCCTCACGCGAATCTTCCACGACGCGGGGTATCGCCCGGCCATGAGCGGGGAAGCGCGGCTCGCGATGACCCTCGCGAGCACGCGCCTCGCGATCGAGTCGTTGTGGTCGTACCTGACGCCGCCCGTCTTCGTCCTCGCGGCGATCGGAGCCGCCGCGCTCGGGACTCTCGCTTCCCGACGCCGGCTGCTTGCGTACCTCGCCCTGTGGGGAGCGCTCCTCTTCGTTCCGGCGGCGGCCTTCGCCGCGAACTACTTCCCGCGCTACGCCCTGCCCGCCGCGGTCCCGGTGTGCGCGCTGGCGGGAATCGGCGCCGCGCGCCTCTGGGATCTTCTCGCACCGCGCCTGCGCACGGCGCGCGCACGAGCCGCGCTCGCCGCCGTCTTCCTCCTAATCCTCGCGCCGTCGGTCGTCGACCTCGTTCGCGGCGAGCGAGACTGGCGGGACTGGCGTCTGCTTCCGATCGACCGCCTGCAGTTCTTCAGCGGGCCTCCCGCCGGGTTCGCGAGCGAGGCGGCCGCCGGCGCGCTGAGGCGGATCGCTGCGGAACCGGCGGAGCGGCCGGAGGGGATCGCCGTTCTCACGCCGGGGGTCTCGGGGAACCCGACCGACGCGGTCTGGGTCCTCCTCGGCCGCGATCCCCGAATCCGGCTCTCCTACGCGCCCGACGCGCTGGCGCGGCCGCTCCTTCCGGACGCCGGCGCGGACGGGACGCGCCGTCTGCCGGGCGACGTGCGGGACCGGCTCGCGCGCCCGGAGGCGATCCCCGCGGCGACGCCCGTCTACGCGGTCGTCCCCGATCCGCTGTTCACGCGCTCGGGCTGGGTGGACGCGGTGCCGTTTCTCTCGCGACTCAACCCGAGGCTGTCCGAGGTCGCGCGCTTCCGGAATCCGGAGGAGCCGGGAAGCCCGGTCAACGCCGTCGTCGTCCTGGAGCTGCCCGCGAACCGCTGACGCCGTCGGGGCTCGGGCCTCAGGGAAGCCCGGGATGCGCCCACCAGTCGAGCGCTCCCCGGTCGATCCCGGTCTCGGGCGAAAGCGACGGGCTGCCCACCCGCGCGCTCTCTGCCGACCACGGCGGCGGGATCACCGGGAAGAGGAGGAAGTGCGCGCCGTCGTAGGCGCCGGTCGAGACGAGGGTCAGCGTGACGTCGCGCTGGCGGTTCGCGCCGAGGATCGACTCGGGGATCGCGATGGAGAGAAATGCGTCGGCGGGATCGTAGTCGCTCTGGGAGGAGGAGAAGAGGAGCTCGTCCGTCTCCGACCGCACCTCGAGCCCCGCGCCGGTCGGCAGCACGAGCGGCGCGATGCGCACGTGCAGGGTCGCGGGCCCGCGCTCGGGAAGGGGCACGGGGAGCTTCCCGCGCGGGATCACGAGGCGCAGCCGGACGCCCGCCGCCTCGATGCGTCCCCACTCCCAGTCGAGGACCTGGCGCTGCCAGGCGACGAAGGCGACGAGGAGCGCGAACGCGGCGCCCGCGGCGATCAGGCGGCGTCCGCTCCGCGTCCCGTCCGCGTGCGGAGCACCGCGAAGCGCCGAGAGCCCCGCGACGCCGTAGAGGAGGAGCGCGGGCAGGAACGGCAGCGCCAGGCGGGGAAGGGCGCCGAGGACCAGGCTCTGCGCGACGAGCAGCGCGAGGAGCGTCAGCCCGAGGAGCTTCGCGAGTCGCGCGCGACCGTGTCGCGACACGACGAGAAGCACCGCGGCGGCGCCGAGGGCGAGGAGCGGCGCGAGCAAACGCGAGATCCTGGTCGCGGCGGCGTACGCGCTCGACCAGCGCGCGTCGTAGTAGTCGGTCCCGAGGAGGCCGTGGAGCGCGCGCCAGACGAGCTGCCGCCCGCGGTCGCCCGAGCGCTCGGTGATCGTCGTCTGCCAGTTGTCGGAAGCCGTCCGGACCTGGACGAACGGCGGCGGCTCCGGCGGCGGATGCGGCGGCGTCCAGCTGTAGTCGAGGCTGCCCGTGATGAACGCGGGCGCCATCCCGCGGAACGGGTCGCCGGGCACTCGCGTGAGGTACCAGAACGGAGAGGCCACGAGGACGAATCCGAGAAGGAGCATCAGGACACGCCTGAGCCTCGTCGCGCCCTCGGCGGAATGGACCGCGAGGGCCGCGGCGGCGAGGAGGAGGATCGCGGCTCCCGCGTTGGGGCGGACGAGGAACAGGACCGCGACGGCGCCACCGAGGAGCCCGCAGGCCCACGCTCGCGCCGGGGGAGCGAGCAGCAGCGCGGCGAGCGGCAGCAGGATCGCCGCCGTCAGCGCCTCGGACATGATCGTGCTCGCGCAGTCGCGCAGGCGGAGCGAGAGGACGAGGACGACGTACAGCAGGACGCCGTAGCGCGCGCCGAGGCGGCGGCCCAGGATGAGCGACGCGGCCGCGATGCCGAGCCAGAGGAGCACGGACTGGACGATGACGATCGTCCTCTCCGGACTCCCCTCCGGCGCCGCCGCCAGGACCGTGCTCAGGAAGGCGATGTAGCCCGGCTTGGGCGGATGGTGCGGCGAGACGACCGGCGTCACGATGCCCTCTCCCTTGCGCGCCCAGTCGAGGTCGAGCGCGCTGTCGGACCAGGTGACGACGGGCGCCGTGAAGGCCGGGACGAGGTAGACGGCGAGGCCGAGAACCGCGAGGACGGCGAAGAGCAGGAACCGGACCGGCCTCACAGACTCTCGAGCAGCGTCTCGGGCAGTCCTCCGAAGGCGCCCGACGACATCAGAAGCAGCACATCGCCCGCCCTCGTCTCGCGCCGGAGGATCTCCGGGATCTCCGGGATCGTGTCGGGCGCGAAGGCCGGCTTCCCGTCGGCGTGGAAGCGCCGGACGAGCGCGCCGCGGTCGAGTCGCGCGTCTTCGGAGAGGCGGCGCGCGTGGTAGACGGGCGCGAGAACGAGCCCGTCGGCGCCCGCGAACGCGCCGGCGTACTCCTCCTCGAACATCTTGCGGCCGGCGGTATTGGAGCGCGGCTCGAAGAGCGCCCAGATCCTCCGGCCCGGGAAGCGGGAGCGCGCCGCCTCGAGGGTGCTCGCGACCGCCGTCGGGTGGTGCGCGAAGTCGTCGACGACGAGGATGCCCTTCCTCTCGCCCTTGACCTCGAGCCGGCGGCGAACCCCGGCGAAGCGGGGCAGCGCGCGCGCGATCTCCGAGTCCGACAGTCCGGCGCCGCGCGCGAGGGCGATCGCGCCCAGGGCGTTTCGGACGTTGTGCGTTCCGAGCAGCGGGGAGGAGAGCCGCACGACCGGCAGGCCCGCCTCGAGCAGCGTGAAGTCGGTGCCCTCCGCGTGGAACGCGAGATCGCGCGCCGAGAAGTCCGCGCCGGGATCCGCGAGCGACACCCGGACGACGTTCGCGAGCGCCTCCCTCGCGACCTCGACCACGCGCGGATCGTCGGCGTTGATCACGACGGCGCCGTCCGGCGGCACGAGGGCGACGACCCTGCGAAACGCCTCCTCGATCGACGCGATGTCCGGATAGAGGTCCGCATGGTCGTACTCGATGTTGCCGACGAAGAGCTGCTTCGGCTCGTAGTGGAGGAACTTCGGCCCTCGATCGAAGAACGCCGCGTTGTACTCGTCGCCCTCGAGCACGAAATGGGGGCCTGCGCCCTGGCGATAGCCGCGGCCCACGTTCTTCAGCTCGCCCCCCACCAGGAACCCGGGGTCGCGGCCCGCGTCGAGCAGGAGCCAGGCCGTCAGGGCCGAGGTCGTCGTCTTGCCGTGCGTGCCGGTGATCACGATCGAGGTCTTGCCCGGCAGCAGGTACTGCCGCACCGCCTGTGGCAGGGAGAGGACGGGGAGTCCGCGCCGATTCGCCTCGGCCGCCTCGAGGTTGTCCCTGAGGGCGGCGTTGCCGACGACCACGACGTCGCAGTCCGCCGGGACGTGCTCGGCGGCGAAGCCCTGGGCGACGCCCACGCCCAGCCGCTCCAGGGCGGTGGACATCGGCGGGTAGAGCGGACCGTCGCTTCCCGTCACGCGGTGCCCCCGCTCGATCAGGAGGGCCGCGAGCGGGACCATCGCGGTCCCGCCGATCGGAACGAAGTGAAAGCGGAGGCCCCGGATTTCCGTCATCTTTCCAGGGGAGTCTGGTCTAATAGAGGGGAATTCGGAAATAACTCGTGATTTCGGGGCGTTTCGCCGCTTTGGCATCCCATACAGGAGGAAACGGAAGATGCGTCACGTTTTGAAAATCGGCCAGCTCGCGTTCGCCGCGGTCCTGGCGTCCGGGGTGGCCCTGGGCCAGAAACCCGCCGATGCGAAGCCGGCGGCTCCGGCGCCCGCGGGCCAGACCGCCAAGGCCCCCGCCGCCGCAGGCAAGGCCGTCGCCGCCCCCAAGATCGAGATCAGTCAGGAGACCAAGGAGATGGGGACGGTCCCCAAGGGACAGCTCATCGAGACGGACTTCATCATCAAGAACGTCGGCGGATCGGATCTGGTCATCACGGACGCCCGTCCCTCCTGCGGATGCACGGTGTCCTCCTTCGACAAGCTGATCAAGCCCGGCGCCGAGGGCAAGGTGCACACCTCGGTCGACACCAAGAGCTTCTCGGGCCCGATCTCGAAGTCGGTCCTGGTCGTCTCGAACGACCCCGACCGTCCTCAGATGAACCTCTTCGTCAAGGCGCTCGTGAAGCCGTTCGTGGACGTCGCCCCGCAGGCGTACGTCCGCTTCTCGGTCGTCAAGGGCGACCCGGCGTCGCAGGACGTCGTCCTGATCTCGGAAGAGAAGGGCTTCAAGCCCACGGTGGCCGAGACCGCGCAGCCGTACGTGAAGGCCGAGGTCTCGCCGGCCGGCGACAAGGACAAGATCGCCGGGCGCCCGGGCGAGCAGTACAAGCTGGCGATCTCCGTCACGCCCGACGCGCCGGAGGGACTCCTGAACGCCCCGGTCCGGCTGACGACCGGCGTCGCGCAGCAGCCGACCCTCGAGATCCCGGTCTCGGGCATCGTGCGCCCGCGGGTCTCCGTCACGCCGATCACCGTCAACTTCGGAAACTTCACCCCCAGCAAGGATCCCATCACCCGCAACATCGTGGTCACCAACAACAAGCCGGGGACGCCGGTCAAGGTCACCAAGGCGGAAGTCTCCGTGCCGGGCTTCATGACCGACGTCGTGCCCACGCAGGAGGGCGTCTCCTATACGGTCGTCGTCAAGGCGAGCGACAAGGTCAAGAAGGGCGCGGTCGACGGGAAGGTCACGCTCTACACCTCGGACAAGGAGAAGGGCGTCATCGAGATCCCGCTGAAGGGTGAGGCGCTCTAAGGCAACCGCTTCGGAGTGAACGAAAAGCCCCGGCGACGCCGGGGCTTTTTCATTCCTGGGGGACTGACGCCGCGCGGACGGAGCTAGTCCGGCGGCGGCGCGGTCGTGATCGCGAGGCCGTCGTGCACGGGAACCACCGCCGGGCCGGTGGCCGCCGGGCGGGCCACGTAGGGAGCCGGCGCCCCCGCGGGATGCGCCGCGTTGTTCGTCCCCGCAGCCGTCCCCGCGCCGGTTGGCGGCGCTCCGCTGCCTCCCTGCATCGCGAGGTTCCCGATCGAGACGAGGTCCTTCTTCGCGGGCGTGGCGGCCTCCTGCGCGGTGATCGGCGAGACCTTGCGCACGTCGGTCTTGCGCAGGCTCATGAGCTTGCCGTCGGGATAGGCATGGAAGAGGAGGGTGTTGCCTCGGGTGACGAGCGCGCCGATCGCGATGAAGCTGCCCGAGGGCGCGAGCTCGATCCGGGAGTACGCGGTCTCCGGCGACCCCGCCGCTGCGGCTCCGGCGGGCACGGCCGGGGTCCCGGCTGCGGCCGCGGGTTTCTCTCCGGCGGCGGCCGAAGCGACGACGGTCGCCATGGCCAGGAACAGAACGACCCTGTTCAGGATGCGCACGGCTTGTCCTCCCGAGGGTTCCGGCTGGAGTGATCGTACCCCCCTCTCCCGGCGGCGGCTCGTGATCCGGCTCACGGCGTCGGCGGCGGCGTGGGCTCCGGACCCCTCATGGAAGAGGAAGCGACCTCGACCCTCCAGCCGAAGGCCTCCGCGGTTCCCGACAGCATCTCCCTCGCCTGCTCCACCGCGCGCGCCTCGATCCCCGAGTCCTTCGCGGCGCGGGCGAGCTGGCCGCGCGCCCAGAGCATCCAGCGCGTCCGATCCTGCGGCGTGATCGGGTTGAAGATGCCGCTCGTCTCGTCGAACCACTCGAGGCGCGGGTCGATCGCGAGGATGCGCGGCGCCGGCAGGCGCACGTGGAGCATTCGTCCTGCCGCGTCGGGGTCCACGCGGAACTCGGGCGCCGTCAGGTCGAACCCGGCGATGACGCGTCCGCGCATGCGGATCGTCGCCGTCTTCGGGAAGTCGAAGATGAGGAAGGACTTGACCTCCTCGAAGCGGAGGACGTCCGAGATCTCCGCCTCGACCGTGGCGAGCTGCGCGATCTTCTTGATGGCGGTCACGACCGGGGCCGCGCTCACCGACCGGCTCTCGCTTCGCGCGCGGAGGAGCTGAGAGAGTAGGACACCGCAGAGGAGCGCGAGGGCGAGTGCGAGGACCCAGGGAAGAAAGAAGCGGAAGGCGCCTCGCATCGGGGCTACCCGAGGAGCACGAGACGGTCTCCGATCGCGACCTCTCCCTCCGCCCCGGGAGTGAAGACGTAGCCCCGGGTGCCCTCGCCCAGGAACTGCAGGACGGGCTTGATCTCCTGCGGGGACGCCTGCGGGTTGCGGATCGAGTATCGCGAGAACTCGACGCACGGATCGGCGACGGTGACGCACGCGAGCGGCAGCAGCGCGCCCGTGGCCGCGCTCCGGAAGGCGAGGCCGCCCGGGCGCGTCAATTCCTCGAGCGTCCACACGGCCGCGCTCTCGAGGAGGACGTTCTCCCCGGCGCAGCCGTTCACGAGATGGCCGCCGTACTCGCCGCGCATCTTCGCGTAGTGGCTGGTGAACCCGAAGGAAGCCTCGCGTCCCGCCTCCCACTTCGTCGCCGGATGATCGCCGTGGTGGACGTCGAGCAGGACGTCAGCGCCGCGCACCCCCGCGGCTCCGCGCGGGGACAGCCGCAGGCGCGGCACCTCGGCGAGGGGCGCGGGGTCGTAGACGCGGCTCGGCCGCTCGCCGAGCTTGAGCGACCCGGTCTGGACCTGCAGCCGGACGACTCTGCCGATCTCCGTCACGGTTTGCCGATCTCCCTCACACGCGGTGGATCGACTTGAGGAGGTCGCCGTCCCAGTCGTAGCGCAGGCGCCGGCGTCCCTTCGCGGAGTTCTTCTGCAGCGCGTATCCGTAGAGCATCGGCAGCGCCACCGAGGTCTCGATGAACGCCATCTCGTGCGTCGCCTTCTTCGAGACCTTGCCCCACGAGGTCGCCTCGGAGAGCGTCGAGCCCCCGAGCCCGCCCCAGTGCGGCGCGTCGGTCGTGACCTGGAGGGCGTACTTGTGGCCGCCGGTGTCGAGGCCGAAGATGTAGGACATCACGATCGAGTCGTTGATGTAGTTCTTGGGCACGCCGCCCGAGATGTAGAGCGCGGCCGACGCGGGACTCTGCACGACGATCTGGGTCAGCTCGTAGTTGTCGGAGATCGAGCTGATCTTGAACGGCCGGCGGCCGTCGGTGCGGGCGCGGTGGTAGTGCTCGGTGAGCCCGATGCCGATCGAGGAGTCGTTGAGCGCCGGCACGAAGAGGGGAACCCCGCGGCGCGCGCACGCCCCCAGGATCGATCCCCGATCTCCCCGCGCGCGCTCGGCGAGCAGCGCGAGGAACTGCCGCGAGGACATGGCCTGGCCCGCGAGCGAATCCGCGAACTTCGAGATGTCGAGGTCGGTGGCCCAGTACTTCTCCTCGTCGATGTACGTGTCGTAGAGCCGGTCGATGTAGAGGTCGCGCAGCTCCTTGTCGTCGGCGTCGACGGAGCCGTGGTAGTGCTTGCCGCCGCGCACCTGGTAGAAGTCCTGGGAGATGATCGCGCCCGTCGAGACGACGACGTCCACCATGTTGTTCTCGATCAGGTCCACGATGACCTGGCGCATGCCGGCGGCGATGAGCGATCCCGCCATGCCGAGGAAGATCGTCGGACGCTGCTTGTCGCGGAGCATCGCGTCGAAGACGGCGGCGGCCTTGCCCAGCGCCCGCGCCTGGAAGGAGGCCTCGCGGTAGGAGTCCAGGAGCTGCGAGACCGTCGTCGACTTCTCGACCTTTACGGCCGTCGTCGGCTTGCCGAGGAGCGCCTTCTTCCTCTTGCGGTCGACGCCGATCGCGGCGGCGTGGATGTACTCCTTGGCGGAGCGGGTGGTGTGGAGTCTTTTCGATCCCATCGGCGAGGCCCTCCTGAAAGAATCCGGTACGCCGCCATCGCCGCGGCGTAGCCGGAGTCGATGTTGACCGCGGTGATTCCGTTGGCGCAGGAATTCATCGCGGAGAGGAGCGAGGCCAACCCCTGGAAGGCGGCGCCGTAGCCGCGCGAGGTGGGGACGGCGATGATCGGACGCCCGACCAGCCCGCCCAGGACCGAGAAGAGCGAAGCCTCCATGCCCGCGATCGCGACTACGACGTCGGCGCGCTCGACCTCCTCGAGGCGCGACAGCAGGCGCAGCACGCCGGCGACCCCGACGTCGGGGACGATCGTCGAGGTCACGCCGAGGTACTCGAGGGCGCGGCGCGTCTCCTCGGCGACGGGCGCGTCCGAGGTGCCGGCGGTGACGATCGCGACCGAGCCCTCGACGCGCTTCATCGGCTTGCCCACCGAGAGCTGCAGGGTCTCCGAGCGCGGGTCGTAGTCCGCGCGCCCCGGAAGCGGAGAGGACGAGACCTCCTCCCATGCGGCGGGAGTCAGGCGGGTCACCAGCACGTCGTGGGCCTTCGAGAGCTGGCGGCAGATCTCCACGATCTGCTCCGCGCTCTTGCCCTGCGCGAGGACGACCTCCGGGAACCCGACGCGCCGGAGGCGGTCGAGGTCGAGCGTGTAGTCTGGGCCGCGCATTTTTCCCGATCATATCCGGGGACGAGACGTCGTTCTTGATCGGCCGACGCGTACGCGTTATCGTCCCTGCTCCTCGATCGGTTCTTTGAGTCGTCCGGCCAAGGGAAGCGGGTGAAAATCCCGCGCGGCCCCCGCCACTGTCACCGGGGACGCCTCGGGCGGCAATCCACTGAACGCGAGAGATCGGTCGCACGACCGGTCGCGCGTTCGGGAAGGAGCCCGACGGCGGTCGATCCGGAAGCCAGGAGACCTGCCGGACGAACGCTTCTCGGACGGGGCTCACGAGACCGACGCGCCTTCGATTCCCGAAGCGCGGGATGCCGTCTCTCCCGTTCGCGAAATCCGTCCTGTCGAACGGGAGGTTCGAATGGCGACCGCGGTGATTCCCGTCCTTCTCGTCCTGCTCGGCGCCTTTTCCCGGCTGATTCCCCATCCCCCCAACTTCGTCGCGCTCGGCGCACTGGCGCTCTACTCCGGCGCCCGCCTGCCGCGACGCGTCGCCTGGGTCGTTCCGCTCGCCGCCCTCGCGCTCTCCGACTTCGTCCTGGACTTCGGCACCGGACGCCGTGCGCTCTCGCTCGTGCGCCTCACGATCTACGGCACCTTCGCGGCGATCGTCTTCGCGGGGCGCCTCGCCCGCGTGGGCGCGTCTTTCGCGAGGCTCGCCGCTCTCTCGGTCTCGGCGTCGGTCCTCTTCTTTCTGACCTCGAACCTGGCGGAGTGCACCGGCAATCCGATCTACCCGAAGACCGCCGCCGGGCTTCTCTCCTCCTATGTCGCGGCGATCCCGTTCTTCTGGAACACTCTCGCCGCGGACCTGCTCGGAACGGCGGTCTTCTTCTCCGCCGACGCGTGGGCGCGCCGCAGGACGGCGCGTGACCCGTTCGCCCGGAGGCGGCGGCTCACGGCGGCGGCGGTCCTCGGAGGCCTGCTTCTCGCCGGGTCCGCGTCCGCGCAGAACGTTCCACCCGCCTCCGAATCCGTCGTCGTGACGGCGACCTCGGTCGCGGAGGACGAGAAGGAGATCGGCTCGGCCGTCACCGTCATCACGAAGGAGGAGATCCAGAGGCGCGAGACCGCGAGCGTCTCCGACCTGCTGCGCACGGTGCCCGGCCTCGACGTCGTGACGCTCGGCTCGCCCGGCTCCCAGACCTCGCTCTTCACGCGCGGGACGAACTCGACGCAGACTCTCGTCCTCGTCGACGGCGCGCGGATGAACTCGCCGTTCTTCGCCGGCTACGACTGGTCCGCGATGACGACCGAGAACGTCGACCGGATCGAGGTCGTGCGGGGACCCTTCTCCGCGCTGTACGGGTCCGACGCGATCGGCGGCGTCGTGCAGGTCTTCACGCGCTCGCCGGCCCAGGGCGTCTTTGGCCGCGCGACGGGAGAGGTCGGGAACCTCGGCCAGGGTCGCGGCTCCGGGTCCTTCTCGATCGGCGAGGGAATCTTCGGCGCGACCGGCAGCTACAGCTACAACGCGTTCGACGGCGATCGGCCCAACACCGACTGGCGGCAGCGCAACGGCTCGGCGCGGCTCGAGGCGCGGCTCTCGGAGGGCAGCCGGATCGCGGTCGAGGGCTCGATCCTCGACGGCGAGGTCGGCAACCCGGGCGCGGTCGGCTCTCCGTTCGCGTCGCCGACGGCGCGCGGCCTGTTCCGCGAGGAGCGCCTCGCCGTGCCGGGGAACTTCGCGCTCTCCGATTCGAACCACATCGACGTGCTCTTCGCGAACGTGCGCTCCAAGCCCGGTTTCAACGACGTCGGGTTCGAGTCGCAGACGGATGCCCGCACGCTGCAGGCGCGCGTCGCCGACACACAGAAGCTCGGCGACCATCAGCTGACGGCCTTCGGCAACTGGGAGCGCTGGACCGTCGACGACGGTTCCAACTTCGGCCCGAACCTCACCGACCAGCGCACCACGATCTGGGGCGTCGGCGCCCAGGACGCCGTCACGCTCGGTCCCGTCACGGTCACGGCGGGACTGCGCTACGACCACCACTCCGTCTTCGGCGAGGCCTGGAGCCCGCGCGGAACGATCTCGTGGCTGTCGGCGGACGGAGCGTGGAAGGTCCGCGCGTCGGGCGGCACGGGCTTCCGCGCGCCGACGGTGGGCGAGCTCTACTATCCCTTCAGCGGCAACCCGGACCTGAAGCCCGAACGGTCGGTCTCGTACGAGGTCGGAGCCGAGCGCTACCTGGACGCCGTCGGCGGCCGCGCCGAGGTCTCGCTCTTCTGGAATGACCTGACGGACCTGATCGTCTACGACTTCAACCAGCAGCTCAACCGCAACGTCGGCAAGGCGCGCACGCGCGGCGTCGAGGTCGGCTGGCGCCAGTCGGTCCTCCCGAACCTCGCGGTGGACGCGAACTACACGTACCTCGACGCGCAGAACCTCGTGACCGACGAGCGCCTCGTGCGGCGTCCGCATCACTCCGCGGGCCTGGGCGTGGACTGGCGGCCGATTCCCGCCGTGGAGGTCTACCCGCGTCTGATCTTCGTGGGATCGCGGCCGGACGTCTCGGAGGTCAGCGGTCCGGTGACCGATCCGTCGTATCTGCGCGTCGACTTCACCGGCCGCTGGCAGGCGACCGACCTCCTCGCCCCCTACGTCCGGCTCACCAACGCGTTCAATCACCAGTACGATGAGGCGGCCGGCTACCCGAACCCGGGCCGGCTCGTGTCGGGGGGTCTGGACGTGAGGTTCTAGTAGGGGCGGGGCTTGCCCCCGCCCGGCGCCTCGAGCGGGCGGCCGCGAGGGCCGCCCGTACGGAGAAACGATGCCGCGCATCACGAAGGTCTACACGCGCACCGGCGACGACGGGACGACGGGGCTCGGCGGCGGCCAGCGAGTGCCCAAGGACTCGCCCCGCATCGAGGCGTACGGCACCGTCGACGAGCTCAACAGCCAGATCGGCGTCGCGCTCGCGCTGGGCGTCCGCGACAACGCGGCGCTCGCGGAGCCGCTCGCCGGCATCCAGAACGATCTCTTTCACCTCGGGTCCGATCTCTGCATCCTCGAGGAGGACAAGAAGAGAATGGCTGTGCCCCGGATAGAGGGACGCCACGTCGTCGACCTCGAGCGCCTGATGGACCGGCTCTCGGAGGAGCTCTCGCCTCTGGAGAACTTCATCCTCCCGGGAGGGTCCGCGGGCGCCGCCGCCCTGCACGTCGCGCGCACGGTGTGCCGCCGGGCCGAACGGCTGGTCCTCGCGCTCTCCCGGAAGGAGGCGGTGGGCCCGTTCACCGTTCCCTACCTGAACCGCCTCTCCGACACGCTCTTCGTCATGGCGCGCCACGAGAACAAGCGCCGGGGCCTGCCCGACGTGCTCTGGGACAGCCGGGCCTAGGCGGCCGCCGTGCCCTCCCTCGCGAGGCCCAAGGCCCTCGCTGCCTGGAGCACGGGCAAGGACAGCGCGTTTGCGCTGCATATGGCGCGATCGGCCGGGGAGCTCGAGATCGTCGGTCTTCTGACGACGCTGACCAAAGGCTACGGCCGCGTCTCCATGCACGGCGTGCGCGAGGAGATCCTCGACCTCCAGGCGGACGCCCTCGGATTGCCCTGCCGCAAGGTATGGATCTCTCCCGGCTGCATCAATGCGGACTACGAGTCCGCGATGGCGGAGGCCGTGGCGGAGGCGCGCGCGGCCGGAGTGACCCGCGTCGTCTTCGGCGATCTCTTTCTCGAGGACGTGCGCGCCTACCGCGAGCGCATGCTCGCCGGCACGGGCATCGCGCCGGTGTTTCCTCTCTGGGGCCTCGACACGGCCGCGCTCGCGGCGCGGATGGTGCGCGAGGGTCTCCGGGCTACCGTCGTCTGCGTCGATCCGGCGCGGCTGGCGGCCTCCTTCGTGGGACGCCGCTTCGACCCGTCGTTTCTGAGCGATCTGCCCGGCGGCGTCGATCCCTGCGGCGAGAACGGAGAGTTCCACACCTGCGTCACGGGCGGCCCGATGTTCGCCCGGCCGCTCGCCACGGCGGCGGGTGAGGTCGTCCGACGCGACGGCTTTCTCTTCGCCGATCTGAGCGTCTCCGATGGCGACGCGGCGTCGGCATGAGCGCGACCCGCGTCGTCTCCCTCCTGCCCTCGGCCACCGAGATCGTCGCCGCGCTCGGCTACGCGGACGCGCTCGTCGGACGCTCGCACGAGTGCGACTTTCCCGACGAGGTCGTCGACCTCCCCGTCTGCACCGCGCCGAAGGTCTCCGGCGAACTCCCGTCCGAGGAGATCCACCGCTCGGTGAGCGCGCTGCTCGCCGAGAGCCTGTCCGTGTACCGCGTCGACACGCGAGTGCTCCGAGAGTTGTCGCCGACGCACGTCGTGACGCAGGTCCAGTGCGACGTCTGCGCGGTGTCGCTCCGGCAGGTCGAGTCGGCGCTCTCGGAGTGGGACGGCGGGAAGCCGGCGCTCGTCGCCTTGAGCCCGTCGAGCCTCGCGGACGTCTTCGGAGACATCGAGCGCGTGGCTGCGGCGCTGGGAGCGCACGCGAGAGGCGCGCGGCTGATCGCGGGGCTGCGCGGACGGATGGATGCCATCGCCTCGGTCGCGCGCGGCCTCTCCACGCGGCCGCGCGTCGCCACGATCGAGTGGCTCTCGCCGCTCATGACGGCGGGCAACTGGATGCCGGAGCTCATCGCGATGGCGGGAGGCGAGGATCTTCTGGGCCGGGCCGGCGCGCACTCGCGGTGGATCGGCTGGGACGAGGTGTGCTCCGCCGATCCGGACGTGCTCCTCGTCTTCCCGTGCGGATTCGCGCTCGAGCGGGTGGAGCGCGAGATCGGCCTGATCACCCAGCGCCCCGGCTGGAGCCGGCTGCGGGCCGTCGCGGCCGGCCGCGTGTATCTCGCCGAGTCCAACCAGTTCTTCAACCGCCCGGGCCCCCGGCTCGTGGAGACGCTCGAGATCGTCGCCGAGGTCCTTCACCCCGAGGCCTTTGCGTTCGGACACGAAGGTAAGGGCTGGGTTAGGCTGGAGTCCCCTCCACCCTCGCCTTGAATAGAATCGTCTCCGTGCGACGCCTCTCGTGCGCCCTCGCGGCGTTCCTTCTGATCGCGCCCGCGGTCTTTCGCCTGGCCGCCGCCGACTCCGACGCGGAGGCGCGGCGCTGCGCGATCGCCTGCGGCCATGCGATGAAGGCCGGGGCCGCCTGCTGCCCCATGCGCGACGCCGGATCGGGTACGAACCCGCTGACGATGTCCCCGTGCACGCCCGACGACTCGCCGGCCGCGGCACCCGTTGCGGCCGGCCAGCCGGCGATCCTGATCGCGATCGAGCCCCTCGGCGTTCCCGAACCCGGCGCCCCGGCCTTCGCTCTTCCTCCCGCGGCACCCCGCGCCCCGGCAGCCCGCCCTCTCGACCACGTCCCGCTTCTCCTTTCCTGACCCGGCGAAAGTCCGCCGCGGCTCCGGCCGCCGACGGCAGCCTGATTCGGAAAGGAGTCCCTCTCGATGGTTCTTCGCCGTTTTCTCGCGGTCTGTTCCCTGTTGCTCGGAGGCCTGCTGCTCGCACCGCCGCGGGCGGACGCCTGCTCGATCTGCCGCTGCAGCGATCCGACCTTCAACGCCCTCGGCACCAACGTCTATTCGTCCGGCGAGTTCCACCTCGCGCTCGACTGGGACCGCTTCGAGAAGTCGCAGGCGACGGAGGAGGGCGGGACCGACGAGGAGACCGAGAACCGCTTCACCGCGACCTTCTCGTACTCCTTCGGCGAGCGGTTCCTGCTCGTGGCCCGGCTCCCGTTCTCGCACCGCGACCTGACCGAGACCAACGGCGGCGAGGTCGAGCGCACGCGGACCTTCGGCCTCTCCGACCCCGAGTTCTACGGGCTCGTCAGCCTGTGGTCCTCGCCGTTCGGGCCGGGGCTCGGGCGGCGGGCCTGGATCTCGGCGATCTTCGGCGTCAAGACGCCGTGGGGCCTGAACGACGTCCGGAAGGACGGCGTCCGCGTCGACGAGCACGCGCAGCCGGGGACCGGCTCGACGGACCTCTTCGGGGGCTTCTCGGGCTTCTACCTCTTCGATCTCGACTCCTCGATCTTCCTCTCGGCGCAGTACCGCGGCACGGGCCGAAACGACTTCGGCTACAAGTACGGCGACAACCTGATCGTCAGCACGGCCTACGAGCGCAAGCTCTCGGAGGTCTTCGACGCGGTCGTCGAGCTGAACTTCCGGCACGCCAAGCGCGATCAGGTCGACTTCTCCGGCGAGGTCGATCCCAACACCGGCGGAAGCGTCCTGTACGTGACGCCGCGGGTCCTCGTGAATCTCGGCAAGGGCATCGTGGCGCGCGTCGGCGTTCAGATCCCGGCGGGCCAGTGGCTCTACGGGATCCAGGACGAGAAGGTCAATTACAACGTGGGGCTGACGTTCCTCTTCTAGTCCGCCCCCTCACTCGTCCGTTCCCGTGTCCGCCGGCGTGCGCCGCTTGGGGTGCAGGCCATAGCCAATGAGGAACAGCATGCCGAGTGCCGCGTGCGTGAAGCCCGTGGCGCGCATCGCGCCGCGCTCGACGAAGACCTGGATCAGGTATCCCGTCAGCGCGAGCGGCGCGAAGATCCAGAGCATCGCGACTCCGGTGCGGCGTCCGTTCTTCTCGCCGCTCCGGATGCGGGCGAGCGCGTGCCGCCGCAGGAGGAGCCCGACGCCGAAGACGGCGAAGGGCGCGATGAGCACGTGCGCCTTGAGCCACAGCGGCTGGAGCGGGTGGCCGGCCCGCGAGTCGGGGTCCGGTCCCGGCACCCCATATTTGAAGATTCCGTAGAGGAGGCCCGTCAGGGAGACCGTGGCGAGCGCCGCGTGGTTCCACCAGGCTTCCCAGCGTCTCATCGCGGAGTCCCGGTCGCTGCCGCCGGCGGAGTCGGCGCCGGAGACTCGTGAAGGATCCGGTGAAGCGCGAGAACGCGGCGCGCGGCGTCGGTCGTGGCGCGAACGGTGAGGGTCGCTCCGGTGACGGGATGGATGCCGCGCTTGGTCGAGAGCTCGTCGGTCAGGGGCTTCCCGGCGAACTGCTCGTAGAAGCGAGGCCGCGGCAGGTACTCCTCCGGCTCCGAAAACGAGAGAACCTCGATGCGGGCGATCGCGCCCGACGGGTCGACGACGATCATGATCGTCTCGGGCATCGTCCGGACGAGGTGCGTGTCGAAGTAGGCCGTGCCGACCTCATGGCCGTCCTTCATCGCGACGTAGAGGTTGACGAGCGCGGCGGGCAGATCCGGGTCGCCCGACAGCTTCCGGGCCTCGTTCTGCTGCGCTGGGGTGAGGAACGCCGTTCGATGGGCGACGGCGGCGCCGGGAAACGCGAGCCGCAGGGCTTCCTCCTGGGTCAGGAAGACCGTGGCGGAGACCGTCGCGGCCGCGCCCGCGAGGAGCAGCGCGAGAGCGGCCGAGGCGCGGAGGCGAACGGGGAGTCTCACTTCAGAAAATGTATCCAAGCGCCAGGTTCCACTGGTTCACGCCGGTGCCGGCGGCGTTGTGGCGCTGCTGCCAGTCCGCCTTGAACGCGAGCCGGTCGATCGGCTTGAAGACGAGTCCGAGGGTCAGCTCCTGGCGGTCGTTTTCGGGATTGCGCTCGTAGCCGAACGGCACCGCCTTCTGCGTGTCGTACTCCTCGTAACGGACGAACGGCACCAGCGACGCCCGCGCCCTCGCCATCAGCGACAGCACGTCGTACCCGCCCTGCACGTACCAGCCCTCCTGGCGGCTGCCGACCGACGCGTCTCCGACGAAACCGTTCAACTGGTTGATGAGGTCCGCCTCGGAGATCCAGGTGTGCGCATACAGGCCGCGCAGCCAGAGTCCGCGCCAGCGCCAGTCGACGTGCGCGTCCACGACCGTCGTCGCGCCATGGACCTTCTCGCCCGACGGCGTGAAGCGTCCCTGCCCCGAGTTTCCGGTGAAGACCGAAGCCCCGACGAGCAACCCCGGAGCGCCCACGTAGTCGAGCCGTCCGGTGAAGGCCCAGTTCTCGGCGAGCGCCTCGGAGCCCTCCTGCCGTCCCTCCCGAATGCCCTCCTCCGCGTCGTACCCCTCGGCGTTCAGGCCGTTGACCATGTACCCGCGGTACGCAAACGGCCCGGCCTCTCCGTAAAGACCCCAGCCGAGCTCGCGCCACGTGGAAGGGATGATGACGTCCTCGACGTCGTTGCGCCGTGCGCCGAGGAAGGCGGTGGGTTCGTGCTGCTCGTTGATGAGGCCCATCGGGATGAGCACGAGGCCGGCCCGTGCGTTGAAGGGACGCGAGTGCATGTAGTCGATGTAGGCGAACTCGACTTCGGCCTCGCCTCCCTTGTCCGAGGCGACGACGGCGTTTTCGTACTCGAGCTCCGTGTTGAGGACGAAGTGGTCGTCGAACTTGTAGCCCAGGTAGACGACGGCCCGCAGGTCCGTGATCTGGTCCTGTGCGCCCGAGGGCTCGCCGTGCTGGCTCTTCGAAGCGAAGTTCTGGTAGAGCACCTCGCCGTAGCCGCCGATCGAGACGCCTCGCTTGAGGCCGTAGACCTTGGCGGCGGAGAGGCCGAGCCCGTAGCGCTGGCCGGCGTCCTGCGCGGTCCCGGTCGGCGGCGCGATCGAGACCGCAGGCCCCTCCCCGGTTCCCGTGGCCTGGGTCGTCGGAGCGGGGGCGGCAGTTCCCTGCGCGGCGTCGGCCATCTTGATGGCCTCGATTTCCTGCGCGAGGATGTCGATCTTCCTCTCGATCTCGGCCAGCCGGGCGTCCGCGGGGGAGCCGGCGGCGGCAGCCTTCAGCGCCGCGAGCTCGGCGCGGGTCTCGGCGAGCAGCTTCTCGAGCCTCTGGATGCGTTCCTCCATGGAGCCGGGGACGGGTGTCGGCGTCGGCGCGGGGGGTGGGGCCTGAGCCAGCGTCACCGCGGCGAGCAGCATTCCGAGACCGACACTCACCCATCGGGGGATGACGAACATGAAGAGACTCCTCTAGTGTCTTGGCGGATCCGGCTGTGGTGGGGAGGTCACGGCAGGCGTGAGCACGCTCGCGATCTCCGGGTCGGCGGAGACGACGTGTTGGGCGAATCCGGGCGAGGCGAGCGCCTCGAGGCGTCGCGAGTCCTGCGCGTGAGAGCGCGCGCCGCGATCGATCAAGAAGAGGACCTCCTGGGCCACGCCTTCGCGGCGGAGGCTCTCGGAGAGCGCGAGCCCCTTCTCGGGGCCGAGCACGAAGAAAGCGGTCGAGAGGACGTCGGCGACGAGCGCCGACGGCGCGAGCACGGTCGCGGACCCGAAGTCGAAGGCCGGTTCGCCCGTGTGCGGGTCGAGCTCGTGGCCGATCGGGCGGCCGCCCGCCGTCCGCCCGCGCTCGGAGTTCGCGGAGGTGGACGCGGAAAGGTTCGAGACCGAGAGCATCGCGACCGGGCGCTGCCGTTCGCGCGGGTGGGCGATGCCGATCCTCCAGGCTTTGCCCGACGCGCCCGACGCGCCCGACGGGTCGCGGCCAAGGGCCAGGGTCTGGCCGCCCAGGTCGATGAGGGCGTCGCCCACGCCGGCCTCGGCCAGCCGCTCCGCGATCCGGTCCAGGGCGTAGCCTTTGCCCCAGGCGCCCTCGTCGATTCCGGCGGCGGGATGGAGCCGCGCGGCGGTCCCGAGCTCCGGGCTGACGCGGAAGCGACCCGGCCCCGTCGCCGCGACGGCGGCGGCGAGCTCCGAGCGGTCCGGAACGCGTCCCGCGCCCCGGAGGTCCCAGGCGCGCATGAGGGGGGCGACGGTGGGATCGAACGCTTCGTCCGTGCGCGCCGACCAGCGCAGCATCTCCGCCAGCAGCGCCGCGAGCTCCGGGCCGACGGCCACCTCCTCGCCGGGCGCGGCGGCGTTGAGCCGGGAGAGCGGGCTGTCCCGCCAGGTCGTCAGCAGATCCTCGACGCGCCGCGCTTCCGCCACGACGCGCTCGGAGGCCGCGAGGCCGGTCTCGCGGTTCGCGGCGACGACCGCGACGTCGAGGAAGGTGCCCATCGAGGCGAGACGGCGCTCCACGAGCTCGCGCGCGGGCGCGGCTCCACTTTTCTCCTCCGCACCCCCGCCGACCGGAGCCGCGAGACCGAAGAGCCCCGAGGCGAGAATCACGGCGAGGAGGATCCCCGCCCCCGGCCCTGTCGCTTCGGCTCGATGCATCTTGGACATCTGCTTGGGACTGAGATTCAGTCTCAATCGCAACGATATGATTCCTCCGACGGGAGAGTCAAGGAGGCCGGAGGAGTCGCCGAGGTCTCCTGGGATGGGGTTCGCAATGCTAGATTGCCCGCGTGGCGCGAAAAAACGAGCCCGGCACGCCCGCGGCGCGATGAGAACGCCTGGCGGATCGGTCGCCGCCGTCGTCGCCGGAGTCGCCGCGTTGGGCTTTCTGCTCGCAGGCGGCGCCTGTGCGGGAGGCACGGGCGCCTCGTCGAATCCGGCGACCGCCGCCGCGGGCTCCTCCGGAACGCCGACGCCTCTCGCATCCGCGGCGCCCACGCCGAGACCCGCGGTCCCCGCGGCGCGCGTCCCCGACCAGCCCTACGTCGGAACGCCCCGGCCCGTCGCGCAGCCCTATCTTCAGATCCTCGGGCTGAAGGATCGCGGGGCGACGAACGAGGAGCTCCTCGCGAAGGTCCGGCGGGACAACGTCGTCTACTCGCTCTCGACCTACGACATCCAGAAGCTGCGCGCCTCCGGGGTCTCGGAGGAGGTCATCGCGGCGATGCTGGGCGCCGGACGTCCCGCGCCGACCACGACGCCCGCGCTGCCCTAGGAGGAGGAGGCGTCGGCGCGCTACGCCGCGTGGGTCTTGACCGACGCCGCTCCGGCCGCGCCGTGCCGCCGCTTCCACCACAGCCGCACCAGCCAGACCGACGGGATGACCGCGAGCGCGTAGGCCAAAAGGTGGCCGATGACGCCGTCGGGTCCCAGGATCTCGGTCGCGTCGTGGATCGCCTGCGACGAGGGGAACAGCCGCGCCTCCGCGAGCTCGTGGACGCCGTAGAGGATGAGCTGGACGAGGAAGATCGCGAGGAAGATCGCCGAGACGTTCAGGATCGCCTTCAGGTCCACGTCCTTGCCCAGGCGGGTCCAGAGGACGCCGATCGCCGCGGCCGCGAGGAGCCCGAGCCCGAGCCCCGTCAGGACGGCGGCCGACTTGAGCTGGAAGAAGGCCGTCGCGATGAGAAGCGCGGTCTCCATGCCCTCGCGCGTGATCATCAGGAGGGAGAAGGCGAAGATGCCCCAGAACGCGCGGCCGCTGCCGAGCGCGGCCCGCGACTCGAGACGCTCCTCGATGTCGCGCTTCAGGTGCTTCGAGATGCGCTTCATGTAGACGAGAAGGCTGCCGACCAGCGCCGCGGCCGCGAGGGCCAGCACGCCCTCCCAGAGCGACTGGTTCGCGGCCTTCGAGAAGAGCCACCCGGCCCCGGCGCAGGTCACCACCGAGATCCCGACGGCCGCGTAGACGGCGCGGGCGAGCTCGGGACGGCCGGTCCGGCGGAGGTAGGAGAGCGTGAGGGCGACGATGAGGAACGCCTCGATGCCTTCCCGCAGCGCGATGGTGAACCCCTGCCACATGAGAGCAGCCCCCTCGTCTTATCGGCCCCGCTTGACTCGCGGCGGGGGAAGGAGAGAATATCGCAACTGAGACGCAGTCGCAATCGCCGTGAGGACGAAGGGGCAACGGGGCCAAATCGTCCATACGGCGCGAGCGAATCGTCGCGAGGGTCATGGAAAAGCGCGAGCTCACGATCTTCCGTAAGTACCTGGAGCGGCGGGGCCTCAAGCTCACTGCCGAGCGTCAGGCGCTGTTCGACGAGCTCTTCTCGCGCCACGAGCATGTGGAGGCCGACGAGCTCCTGGTCCGCCTCCGCGCCAAGCACAAGAAGATCTCCCGGGCCACGATCTACCGCACCCTCGAGCTGATGGTCGACTCGGGGATCGTGGGCCGGCTGCGGATGGGAGAGGCGGGGTATCGCTACGAGCGGCTGCGCGCCGGCGACCACCACGACCACATCATCTGCGACCACTGCGGCAAGGTCATCGAATTCTTCGAGGCGCGGATCGAGGCGCTGCAGGACGAGGTCGCCGCGCGGCACGGGTTCGTGCTGCTCTCGCACTCGCACCAGATGCGCGGCATCTGCCGCTCCTGCCGGCCGCGGGCGAAGTCCGGGGCGTCGTCGTCGGCCACACGGGAAGATGCGGACGCTTCCGGAGGCGCGAAGGGCCCGACCCGCCCGGTTCCTATCTCTTCCAGGTCACGCGAATGAAGCGGCGCCCCAGGCGCAGGACGAGTCCGTCCGTCGCGCCGGGACCCGCCAGCCTCTCCTCGGGATCGCGCACCTCGCGCGGCTCGGACTCTCCCGACGGGCCGTAGACCCGCAGCGCGCCCTCGCCGATCTTCCGCCGCGCCTCCCGCATGGACCCGGCGAGGCCGACCGCGACGAGCGTCTTGGCGGCCGGCGCGCCTCCCTCGACGGAGACCTCCTGAGTCTCCACGTCCGCGGGCACCTCGCCGCGCGAGAACGCCCTCCGGAAGTCCTCCTCGGCGCGGGCGGCCGCGGCCACGTCGTGGAACTGCGCCGTGATCGTCCGCGCGAGCTCGGCCTTCGCGTCGCGGGGGTTCGCGCCGGCCTCGATCGCCTTGCGCTTCGCCGCGATCTCGGAGACGGGCACGTCGGTCAGGAGCTCGAACCAGCTCCAGAGCAGCGCGTCCGGAATCGACATGACCCTGCCGTACATCTCGGAGGGTGGATCGAGGACGCCGATCGCGTTGTTCAGCGACTTCGACATCTTCTCGACGCCGTCGGTGCCGACGAGGAGCGGCAGCGTCATCACGACCTGCGGGTCGAGCCCCTCCGCGCGCATCAGGTCGCGTCCCACGAGGAGGTTGAAGAGCTGGTCGGTGCCGCCGAGCTCGACGTCCGCCTTGAGCGCCACCGAGTCGTAGCCCTGGGCGAGCGGGTAGAGCAGCTCGTGCAGCGCGATCGGCTGCCGCGCCGTCCAGCGCTTCTGGAAGTCGTCGCGCTCGAGGATGCGCGCGACCGTGACGCGGGCGGCGAGACGCACGAGCCCGGCCGAGCCGAGCGCGTCGAGCCACCGGCTGTTGAACTCGATGACGGTCTTCTGCGCGTCGAGGATCTTGAAGGCCTGCTTCGTGTAGGTGCGCGCGTTCTCCTCGATCTCCTCGCGCGTCAGCTGCGGCCGCGTGGTCTTCTTCCCGGACGGGTCCCCGATCATGCCCGTGAAGTCGCCGATGACGAACACGACCCGGTGGCCGGCGTCCTGAAAGTGCCGCATCTTCCGGAGGATCACCGTGTGCCCGAGGTGGATGTCGGGCGCGGAGGGATCGAACCCGACCTTGACGGTGAGCGTTCCCTTCGCGAGCTTGCGCGCGAGGTCGCCCTCGTCGATCAGGTCGACGGCCCCGCGCCGGAGCGGCTCGAGCGCGTCGGGGGCGGAGGAGCGGGACGGCACGGTGGGCGGGGATTATATGGTTTGGTTCTTGCAGGCTAAAGGCTTCTTAAAACGGGGAGTTCCGATTCGTCCGAAGGTACGCTCCGGGGTCTGTAGTCCAATTGGAAAGGCGGAACCATGCGCAGGGCTCTCTTGATCGTTGGTTCGATTCTCGCGGCCGCGGCGCTTCGCGCGGACGTGGTGACGCTGCCCGCGGCGGCGTCCATCCAGGGAGGCAATCCGTTCTTCTCGGACGTGCGGGTGTTCAACACGTCCTACACGACCAACCTCGCGGTGACGGCGACCTACCAATGCTTCATCGCGGGGGCCGGGGGCACCTGCCCGGTGCCGTCGCCGCAGCTCCAGATCAACCTCGCTCCGCGCGAGTCGAAGGCGTTCGACGACATGGTGGCGAGCGCGGACGGGTTCAACGCGCACGACACGGCCGGCGGCGTCGAGTTCGAGTTCTCGGGGTCCGAGGACCAGCTCGTCGTGACGAGCCGGCTCTTCTCGACCTCTCCGCAGAACTCGGTCGGGATGTTCATCCCGGGGCTCGACGAGTCGGCCGCGCATCCGACGACGGTCCTCACGTCGATCCGCCACACGCAGGCGACGAGCGGGGTCGGGACGTTCCGGACGAACGTGGGAGTCTTCAACCCCGAGGACGGCGCGACCAACGTCACCTTCACGATCTTCGACGGCGGCACCAACCAGCTGGGAAATCCGGTCGTCCGCAACGTCCCGGGCCACTCCGGCGTCCAGGTGTCGGGCATCTTCGAGGCGGCGGGCGCGGGCTCGGCGACGACCGAGAACGCGGTCATCGTGGTGTCGGCGGATTCCTCGGTCTTCAGCTACGCGGCGGTCATCGACAACAACACGGCGGACCCGATCTTCGTGGTCGGCGCCCCGGACCAGCCGCAGCAGCCCATCACGCCCGTCCCGGTCACGGCCGTCGCGTCGCCCACGCCGACCGTGCCGAACGCCCCCACGCCGACGCCGACGCAGCCTTCGGGGATCACGGCGACGGTCAACGTGGGCCAGGGCGGCGAGCACGTCTTCGTGGACGTGGCGACCGGCACGAACACGACGACGATCCACGTCGGCGACAAGGTGCACTGGGTCTGGGTGGATTCCTTCCACTCGACGACCTCGGACACGGGCGTGTGGGACTCGGGCCAGCACGGCACGCCCAACACGTTCGACTTCACGTTCACCCAGGCCGGCAGCTTCCCGTATCACTGCACGGTCCACGGCCTGGTGATGAACGGAACGGTGGTGGTCAATCCCTAGGATGGCCTGATTCCATCGGGCCGCTCGCGAGGGCGGCCCTTTTTCATTTCGGTTAGGAGGGTTCGCGATGTCGACGATTCGGGCTCGTCTATCGGGCGTCGCGCTCGGCCGCCTCCTCGTCGCGGCCGCCCTCTCTCTCTCGGCGCTCGCGCCCGCCCTCCGCGCCGAGGTCGTGACGCTGCCCGCCGCGGCGTCGATCCAGGGCGGCAACCCGTTCTTCTCGGACGTCCGGGCGTTCAACACGTCCTACTCCGCGAGCCTGCACGTGACGGCGACGTATCGATGCTTCATCGCGGGGGCGAACACCACGTGCCCGTCCTCCGCGCCGACCCTCCAGTTCGATCTGGCGCCCCGGGAGTCGCGCGCCTTCGACGACATGGTCGCGAACGCGGCGGCGTTCGGCGCGCACGACACGGCCGGCGGCGTCGAGTTCACGACGTCGGGCGCGGACGGCCAGCTCGTCGTCACGAGCCGGCTCTACTCGACGTCCCCGCAGGACACGGTCGGCATGTTCATCCCGGGCCTGCGGGCCGACCGCGCCTTCCCGGCGACGGTCCTGACCTCCGTCCGCCACGATTCTCTGAACGGCCCCAACGCGGGCTTCCGCACCAACGCGGGCGCGTTCAACCCGGGAGACGCCGACGCCTCCGCGTCGTTCGTGATCTTCGACGCCACCGGCGCGCAGCTCGCCCCGGCGCTCGTCCGGACCGTGCCGGCCCACTCGGGCGTCCAGATCTCGGGGATCTTCGAGGCCGCCGGCCTGCCGAACGTCGCCACGGAGAACGCCACCATCGTCGTCACCGCGAACGTGCCGCTCTTCACCTACGCGGCCGTGCTCGACAACCGGACCGCGGATCCCATCTTCGTCCAGGGCGCACGCAATCAGTCCCAGGAGACGACGCCCACCCCCACACTCACGTCGTCCGGCCCGGTCCCGACGGCGACGCCCACGATCCCGGGCGTTCCCTCGCCTACCCGCACGCCGACGCCCATGGGCCCGACGGCGACGCGGACCTCGACCCGCACGCCGACCGTTCCCGGACCGACCCTGACGCCGACGCAACCGGGAGCCCCGACCTCCACGCCGACCCCGACTCCGCCCGGGCCGACGGCGACGCCCACGCCGACGGTCCCCGGTCCGACCTCGACGCGGACCCCGACGATCACGGTGCCGCCGACGCTCACGCGGACGCCGACCCGCACGGCGACTCCGACGATCACGCCCAGCGGAACGATTCACGACGTGTCGATCGGGCCGGGATTCGTCTTCAATCCGCCGACGATCAGCATCCCCGCGGGCGACACCGTTCGATGGACATGGAACGGCTCACCACATTCGACGACTTCGGGCTCGTGTTCGGGCAGTGTCTGCACGCCCAACGGCATCTGGAACTCGGGAACTCACAACGCGGGATTCGTGTTCATCCAGAATTTCCCGTCGGCGGGGACCTTCCCGTACTTTTGCCAGGTCCACCTCTCGATGATGCAGGGCACGATCACCGTCACCCCGTAGCGCTCCAGGGCGCTGCCCCTCCGGGCGGCGCCCTGCTTGCATTGCCAGGGGCAAAGGTGTTTGGCTAGGGTCCGGAACATGGTTTATCGCGCGCGAATCCTGGCCGCGCTCGGGCTCGCTCTCGCCGCCGCGTCTTCTCTCTCCGCGGAGGTCGTCACGCTGCCCGCGGCGGCGTCGCTCGTCGGGTTGAACCCCTTCTTCTCCGACGTCCGCGCGTTCAACACGTCCTACACTTCGACCCTCCAGGTGACCGCGACCTACCGCTGCTTCATCGGCGCCTGTCCGTCGCCCGCCCCCACGTTCCCATTCACGCTAGCGCCGCGCGAGTCGCGGGCGTTCGACGACATGGTCGCGGACCCGGCGGTCTTCGGCGCGCACGACACGGGCGGAGGCGTCGAGTTCGACGCCTCGGGCGCTCCCGGCCAGCTCGTCGTGACGAGCCGCCTCTACTCGACCGCTCCGCTCGACAGCGTCGGCATGTTCATCCCGGGGCTGCCGCCGTCGAAGGCCTATCCGCTGACCGTCCTCACCTCGATCCGGCACCATCGGGTCGCCGTCGTGCCGACCGGTTTCCGCACCAACGCCGGCCTGTTCAATCCCAACGACCAGACCGTGCAGGCGACCTTCACGATCTTCGACCCCGTCCGGAATCGTCTCGGCACGCCCATCTCCCGCACGATCGCCGGCCATTCGGGCGTCCAGATCTCGGGGGTCTTCGAGACCGCGGGGATCGGCGACCTCACGATCGACAACGCGTTCCTCGTGGTGCTCGCCACGGCGCCCGTCTTCTCCTACGCCGCCGTGATCGACAACCACACGGCCGACCCGATCTTCGTCCAGGGTGCGCCCGACCAGGCGTCCGCGTTCGTGACTCCGACCCGGACCGATACGCCGGGCGGGCCCACTCCGACACGGACGGCCACGGGGATCGCCACGGCGACCCCGACCCTGGGCAGCCCGACGGCCACGCCGACCATCACCCTCTCGCCCACCATCACCCTGTCCCCGACGATCACCCTGTCGCCCACGATCACGCTGTCGCCGACCATCACCCAGACGCCTTCGATCACGCAGACGCCCTCGATCACGCAGACGCCGACCATCACCCTCACGGCGTCGAAGACGTTCACGCCGACGATCTCGCCGACGGCGAGCCAGACGGGGACGAACACCGCGACTCCGACGATCACGCAGACGCCGAGCATCACGCAGACGCCGACCATCACGGCGACGAAGACCGCGACGCCGGTGAGCACCGCGTCGCCGACGGTCACGGTGACGGCCACCAAGACGCTGACGAGGACGGCGACGGTGACGGCGACGCCGATCCCGAACCTGGTCATCGTTGGGGCCGGCGGATCGACGACATTCTCCCCACCCATCATCACGATCGTCGCGGGGCAGACCGTGACGTGGCAGTGGCCCGCGGGAATCGGCCCGCACTCGGTCACGTCGGGGGTCTGCGATACCAGTATCTGCACTCCGGGTCCCGTCGGCGGTCCGCCGCCCCTCAATTTCGACTCGGGGTTCATCACCGGGGCTCCCATCACGGGAACGACGTTCAGCCAGACCTTCTCCAACAACGGTGTCTACACGTATTTCTGCAAGGTCCACGGCGTGATGATGCAGGGGACCGTCAACGTCTTCTGAGCCGGACCCCGGCTTTCCTGTCAACGTTCCGCAGCCTCCCTCGTCCAATCCGGCGGGGGAGAGATGTCTCTGCGCGGAAGAACCGGCATTTGGATGATGGTGATCGCCGCCGTCGCCGGTGTCGCCTCCGCCGAGACCGTCTACCTGACCGCCGCCGCCTCGGTGGTCGGCCTCGCTCCGTTCT